>Ga0209181_10002222_pt1 | contig 32121 bp, 28 predicted proteins | sample MAT05_FD_187208 | JGI IMG/M metagenome (GOLD analysis project Ga0209181, IMG submission 187208) | Freshwater microbial communities from Lake Fryxell liftoff mats and glacier meltwater in Antarctica - MAT-05 (SPAdes) (version 2) | ecosystem: Environmental > Aquatic > Freshwater > Ice > Liftoff... | reverse complement strand
GCGCCCGGAGGGCAAGGCGACGGTGAGGACCGCAGGGGAGCATCCTCGACGGATGTGACCCGAGGACCGGAACCGGCAACGCAGCCAGCCGGGATGGATCGGCCGCGAGAACGGTCGACTTGTTCATTCGCGGGCCCTTACTGCTTGTTGGTCGCGCCGAGGTCGAGACCGTCGGTGTACTTCTTGATCACCAAGGTCACGCCCTGCTGCAGGTAGCCCTGGCCCATCAGGCGATCGCGATCGGCCGGGTGGACGTGCAAGCAGCCGTGGCTGTGGGTCAGCTCGAGCTTCTGACCCAGCTCCTGGGCCTCCTCGGTATCGGGCGAGGTGTGGACGTACAGGCCGGGGCTGCCCTGGACCTGAAAGGCAGTCTCGCCGAAATCATTCAGGCGCCACTCCTTCATCAAGCCGCTGCCGTCCTGGAAATCGTCGGGCGAGAACGGATAGCGCAGCTTGCACTTGCTGCCGGTGGCGTAAGCCCACTGCGCGCCCGGGTTCTTGAACTCGATGTCGCCGGTCTCGTCCTGGCGGATCTCGGCGCCCCAGGCGATCTGGCTGTACTGCCAGGCCGAGGTCACGTGGGACTTGCCCTTGCCCAGCTGGTAGCTACCGGCCTGCGACGGATCGGCCGAGTGCGTGCCGTCCTTCAGGTGGACCGGCGGGCCGCCGCGGGCGTCGATGCGGTCGACGATGTTGCCGCCGATCTCGACGTAGATCGTGCCGTGACCGGGCGGCTTGTTCTGCGAGACGGTGCGGAACTGGTTGTAGTCCGGGTTGCCGGCGTTGTCGGCGTCGGCCTGGGCCTTGGCGTGGCCCCAAGCCTTCAGGTCCTCGAACTCGCCCGGGTAGAACACCAGGCGAACCTGGCCGGCCTTCACGTCGAGCTCGTCGAGTTGCAGCCCGCGGCGCAGCAACGTCGCCGAGGTGCCCTTGCCGAGCTTGCCGTCGAGGTCGGGCCCGACCGCGCCCTCCTCGTGCTGGATCTTGGCGACCGCGAGCGCGTCGGCCTTGCCGAACTCGCCGCCCTCGCCACCGCCCCGCAAGAACGCGGTGATCTGGGCGCGATGGGGGTTTTTCCAGTGCGCGTTGTTGAACGCGACCGCGCTGGCGAGCTGCTTGTCGTCCAGGAGCGCGGCCCCGGCCGCGTCGTGGCTGGCCTCGGGCGCGGCCTCGCTGGCCTCGGCCTCGCGCTTCATCCGCAGCGCGCCGCCGACCGGCGCCACGCTCATCGCGCCGGGCCGCACGTCGACGCCGACGAAGCTGCCACGTTCGGCGCGCTGGGCTTGGGCCTCGTCCTCGGCGACCGAGCCGGCGCCGCGGGTGCCCTGCTGCATGACGTGGGTCAGCTCGTGGGCGACGGTCTCGCGGGTCGGCGCAGCGTCGCGGAAGCCGACGTCGCCGCCGTAGGTGAAGGCCTCGGCGCCCAGGGCCTTGGACGCGGCCGCGGCCTCGGGGCCGGTGTGGGCGCGCACGCCGTCGAGGGGCTGCCCGAACTGGGCCTCCATCTCGGCGCGATACGGCACCTCGGCGCTGGCGCCGGTCAGCCCATCTTTGGCGACCGCCTCCGACGTGGCGGTGGTCTCGTCGACCTCGCCCGCCTTGGCGGCCACGGCGCGCGACAGCCGGACCGCGGCGGCACGGTCGGCGGTCTCGGTCAGCGCGGGCTCGAGCTCGAGCTCGGGAACATCGGCGTCACGGCGAAGGGCAGATCGGGGCTCGCGCATCGCCTCGTTATACGAGCGCCGACGCGCCGAGCTTCCGCCCGAAAAACCCGCCCCGCGCCGGGGCCGCGATCGACTACTTCTTGATGCGCCCGAACAGGCCGCGCTTGCCGGTTTTGACGTCTTCGCCGAGCTCGGCCGACAGCTCGCGCAGCAGCTCGGTCTGCCGCGAGGTGAGCTTCTTGGGGATCTCGACCTTCCAGCGCACGACCTGATCGCCACGACCCGACTTGCCGATGCGGGGGATGCCGGCGCCGCGCCGCACCACGTGGTCGCCGGGCTGGGTGCCGGCCTTGACCTCGATCATCGCGGTGCCGTCGCAGTTGTCGTCGAGGGTGTGGATCTCGACCTCGCCGCCCAGCGCCGCCTTGACGAAGCTGATCGGCATGTCGGTCAGGATGTCCTCTCCGTCGCGCTGGAAGCGCTCGTCCCCGACGACGTGCAGGACCACGTACAGATGCCCGGCGGCGCCGCCCGCGCCGGGCGCGACCTCGCCCTTGCCAGCCAGCCGCAAGGTCTGGCCGTCGTCGACGCCGGACGGCACGGTGACCGATAGCACCGTGGTCTCGGCCTGCACGCGCCGACCGTTGCACTCGGGACACGGCTCCTTGACGGTGCGGCCCTCGCCCCGGCAGCGTGGGCACACGCTTTGGACCATGAAGAAGCCCTGGCTGTGCACGACCTGGCCCCGGCCGTTGCAGCCCGAGCAGGTCTCGGGCTGGGTGCCCGGCTTGGCGCCCGAGCCCTTGCAGGTATCGCAGGGGACGTCCTTTTCGACCTTGACGTCCTTGGTGACGCCCCACACCGCCTCGGGAAAGCTGAGCTGGAGATCGACGCGCACGTCGGCACCCCGCGCTTGCCGCCGGCCCTGCCCGCCCTGGCGACCGCCGAAGAAGTCGCCGAACATGTCGCCGAACGCGGAGAAGATGTCGTCGACCGAGCTGAACCCGCCAGCGCCCGGCCCGCCGCCACCGCGGAGACCTTCTTCGCCGAAGCGGTCGTAGCGCGCGCGCTGCTCGTCGTTGGAGAGCACCTGATACGCGTTGGCGGCCTCCTTGAACTTCTCCTCGGCGGCCTTGTCGCCGGGGTTCACGTCCGGGTGATGCTGCTTGGCGAGGCGGTGATAGGCCTTCTTGAGGTCGGAGCCGCTGACGTCACGACTGACGCCCAGGATTTCGTAAAGATCGCGCATGCGGGGTGCCGACTCCTCCGGCGGGAAATCCGGCCCTAGGTAATGCGGTGGGCTCGGCCTGTCAAGGTATGGTCGCGCGGTGAACGGTGCCGACTTCGCCCGCCAAGTGGCCGAAGGTGCGCCCGATCCCGCCGATGCCGCACGACGCGCCGAGCGCCTCGCGGGCGGTCCCGACGCGGTCCTCGACGACTGGAGCGCCGACGCCCTCGACCTGGCGGCGCTGGCGTGTCGGCGGGCGCCTTACCTCGCGACCCTGCTGACGCGCGATCCCTCGCGGGTGCACCGGGTCGCCGCCGACCCCTACCTGCGGCGCGAGAAGCCCGCGGCATCGCTGGCCGCCGAGGTGAGCCGGGCCGCGCTGGGCGCTGCGGACGCTGGCGAGCTGGCGGCCGCGCTGCGCCGGATCCGCGCCGACGAGCTGGTCCGCCTGGGCGCACGCGAGCTGGCGCTGGGCCTCGACACCGAGGTCGGCCGCGAGCTGGCCCACCTCGCCGACGCCTGCTTCGACGCCGCGATCGACTTCCACGACGCCCGGCTGCGCCTGCGCTACGGCGCGCCCCGCTACCTCGACGACGACGGCGTGGCTCACGACGCCCGCATGTGCGTCATGGCGATGGGCAAGCACGGCGGGCTCGAGCTCAACTTCGCCTCCGACGTCGACGTGATCTATCTGTACTCGTCCGACGCTGGCGAGGCCGGCCCGATCTCGCTGCACGAGTACTTCGCCAAGCTGGCGACCGCGGTCACCGCGGCCTTGTCCGACGTCACCGCCGACGACGTGGTGTTCCGCGTCGATCTGCGGCTGCGGCCCGAGGGCTCGCGGGGCACGATCGCCAACTCGCTGGCCCAGATCGAGCGCTACTACGAGACCTTCGGCCGGCCCTGGGAACGCCAGGCCTGGATCAAGGCCCGCCCCTGCGCGGGCGACCGCGGGCTCGGCGACGAGGCGCTGGCGATCCTCGCCGGATTCATTCATCCGCGCCACACCTCGCCCTCGATCATCGACGACGTGACCGCGCTCAACCGCCGCATCAAGGCCGAGCTGGTGCGCGGGCGCGGCGCCGGCTTCGACGTGAAAAACGGCATCGGCGGCATCCGCGAGGTCGAGTTCTTCGTGCAGGCGCTGCAGCTCATCCACGCCGGCCGAGCTCCGCACCTGCGCGCCCGCGCGACCCTGCCCGCCCTCGACGCGCTGCTGTTCGCGGGCCTGGTCACCGACGACGAGCACCTGCTGCTCCACCGCGGCTATCGCTGGCTGCGCGCGGTCGAGCACCTCTTGCAGCTCGAGGGCGGCCTGCAGACCCAGCAGGTCCCCGTGGACGATGGCGCGCGCACCGTGCTGGCCCGTCGCCTCGGCCTGGCGACCCTCGACGAGCTCGACCGCACGATGGCGCACCACACCGCGGGCGTGGCCGCGCTGTTCGCGACCCTCGACGAGCCGGGCGGCGACGACGACGCCGCCACCGTCGCGCTGGCCCGTGGCGAGCTCACCGACGTCGAGGCCGACGCCGCGCTGGTCCGCCTCGGGTTTCGCGATCCGGCGGCGGCGGCCCGCGAGCTCGAGCGCGCGCGGCGGCATTCGTGGTCGCCCTGGTCGCCCAACGCGAGCGGCGCGACCGCGCGCATCGGCGGGCCGCTGCTCACCGAGATCGCCGCCTCGGCCGACGCCGATGCCGCGCTCCGCCACGTCGGCGATCTGATCGGCAAGCGCAGCGCGGCCTGGTCGGTGTGGCAGCTCCTCGACGAAAAACGTCCGCTCCTGCGCCTGCTCGCCTCGATCTTGGGCGCCAGCGAGTACCTGGCGCGCAGCCTGATCGACCGGCCCGAGCTCATCGATCTGCTGGTCGGCTTCACCCCCACGGCTGACCGCGACAGCCTCGAGCGCGACCTCGACCGCCGGGTCGCGATCGCCCACGCCGCCGACGCCGGCGACGAGGAGCTGGCCTGGAGCGCGCTCGCCGAGTTCAAAAACGCGCAGGTGCTGCGCATCGGCCTGGCCGACTTTGCGGGTCAGCTCGCGCCGCTCGCGGTGTGCCGTGAGCTCACCCAGGTCGCCGAGGTCTGCCTCGATCGCGCGGTCACGCGGGTGTCGGCGGGCGTGCGCGCGCGGCACGGGATCGCGCGCACCGCCACCGGCGCGGCCGCGCGCCTCGCGGTGCTCGGGCTCGGCAAGCTCGGCGGCGGGGAGCTCGGCTACGCCGCCGACCTCGACGTGGTCTTCGTCTACGACGACGACGGCGAGTCCGACGGGGCCCGCCCGCTGCCCACCGTCGAGTACATGACGCGCGTCGCGCAGCGCCTGGTCGGTGGGCTCCACGCCGCGACGTCGCGCGGGCGGCTGTACGAGCTCGACACCCGCTTACGTCCGTCGGGTGGCAGCGGCTTGTTGGTGTCGTCGCTGGCTGGATGGCGGCGCTACCACGCGACCGAGGCCCGGCTGTGGGAGCGCCAGGCCCTCATCAAGCTGCGGCCCATCGCCGGCGACGCCGCGCTCGGCCGCGAGGTCGCCGACGAGGTCGCGTCGTGGCTGTGGAGCGCGCCACCGGCGTCGCGGGTCCAGATCGCCGACGCGATCGCGACGATGCGCGACCGCATGGAGCGCGAGCTGGGCAGCGCGACCGACCTCAAGGTCGGCAAGGGCGGGATCATCGACGTCGAGTTCGCGGCGCAGTATCTCCAGCTCGCTCACGGCCACGCCCACCCGTCGCTGCGGGTGCCGACCACCCGGGGCGCGCTGCGGGCCGCCGCCGCGCTCGGCCTCGCCGACGCCGACTCGCTCGAGATCCTCGACGAGGGCTACGCGCTGTGGCGCCTCATCGAGCACCGTTTGCGCGTCGTCCACGATCGCCCGGTGCATCACCTGCCCACCGATCCCGACGAGCTGGCCCGGCTCGCTCGTCGCTGCGGCTTCCCGGACAGCGCCGCCCTGCAAGCGCGGGTCGCCGCCGCGCAGCGCGAGGTGCGCGCCGCCTTCGAGCGCGTGCTCGCGACTGCGTCGACGACTTCGCGCGTGTAAGCGAGTGCGCATGACGCGGCGCGCCGACGCTGTCGGCACGATCCTCGACGGATCTGTACCGGCGCGCGCCTTGATCCATCGCGCATCGGTTGGTAAGCAGCACAGATGGGCATCAAGAAGGTCGAAGCGATCTGGGTCGACGGCGTCATCGTTCCTTGGGACGACGCTTCCGACCACATGCTCGCGCACACCCTGCACTACGGCGTGGGCGCCTTCGAGGGCATCCGGGCCTACCAGCGCGCCGATGGTCGCACCGCGATCTTCCGCCTGCGCGAGCACATCGACCGGCTCTTCGACTCGGCGCTGATCTGCACGATGGACATCCCGTTCACCCGCGAGCAGGTCACGGCGGGCTGCCTCGAGATCGTCCGCGTCAACAAGCTGCCGGCCTGCTACCTGCGTCCGCTCGTGTACCTCGGCTCGGGGGCGCTGGGCCTGGGCTCCCTCGAGCCGCCGGTCCGCACCATGATCGCCGCCTTCGAGTGGGGCTCGTACCTCGGTGACGAGGGCCTCAAGAAGGGCATCAAGTGCTTGGTCAGCGGCTTCACGCGGGCCAACGGCAACGCCGTGATGAACAAGGGCAAGATCTGCGGCCAGTACGTCACGTCGGTGCTCGCCAAGCGCATGGCGCTCAAGAGCGGCTTCGACGAGGCGCTCATGCTCGATCCCCAGGGCTATGTGGCCGAGGGCACCGGGGAGAACATCTTCGTCGTGAAGCACGGCGTCGTGCGCACGCCGCCGACCTCGGCCGCGATCCTCGCCGGCATCACCCGCGCCACCGCGATCCAGCTCATGCGCGAGCGCGGCATCGAAGTGGTCGAGCAGACCATCGCGCGCGACGAGCTCTACACCGCCGACGAGGTGTTCCTCACCGGCACCGCCGCCGAGGTGACCCCGGTCCGCGAGATCGATCACCGCCGCGTCGGTCGCGGCGAATGGCCGATCACCCGCACCGTCCAGGACGCCTACTTCCAGGCGGTCCGCGGCTCGGACGACCAGCACCCCGAGTGGTTGTCGTACGTCTAGCGTTTTTTCGGGACCCGGTGCGTCGCGCGCGAGCGCCGGGGTTTTGATCGGGCGGGTCGCGGGGATGACGGCCGGGAGATCGGGTCGCGGGGCGCGACGGCTTACGGCGTGAACGCGGTGCCGACGCTGCCCGGCTCGGCCAGCTCGCGCAGCAGGTCGCCGGCGCCGACGTTGCCGACGATGTGAATGGCGCCCACCCGGCCGTCAGCGAGGGCGGCGATCGACTCCTCGAGCTTGGGGATCATGCCGCCGGTGACGGTGCCGTCAGCGATGGCGGCGCGGGCCTGGGCGACCGTGAGCGTCTTGAGGCGCGACGCCGGATCTTTGACGTCGCGCAGCACGCCCGCCGTCGAGGTCACCAGGATCAGATCGGACGCCTCGAGGGCGCTGGCGAGCTGGTTGGCCACGATGTCGGCGTTGACGTTGAGCACCTGCCCGGTCTCGTCGGCGGCCAGGCACGCCAGCACCGGCACGTAGCCGGCGAACCCCAGCAGGTCGAGCAGCTCGCGCGCGAAGCCGGTGATGTCGCCGACCAGGCCGAAGTCGATCGGGTCGGGGCCGCCGCCCGACACCACCCGGGGCGGACGCTTCACGCCGCGCACCACGCCGCTCGACGCGCCGTGCAGGCCGACCGGCCGCGCACCCGCGCCCATGAGCTGCCCGCACAGGTCGACGTTGACCTTGCCGGCGACCGCCATCTTCATGACGTCGAGGGTGGCGGCGTCGGTGATGCGACGGCCGCCCACGATCTGGGGCTCGAGGCCGAGCTGCTTTTGCAGCGCGGTGGCCTGAGGCCCGCCGCCGTGGACCACGATCACGCGATCGCCCTTCGCCGACAGCGCCGCGACGTCGGCGGCGACCGCCGCGCCGACCGGTCCGCCGACCACCTCGCCGCCCAGCTTGACCACCACCGGACGGGTCGCGGTGACCGTCGCCGCGCGGGTCACGGCCAGCCGCCGGGGTCTTGCAGGCTCAGCTTCTCGTCGAGGCCAAGCACCAAGTTCATGTTCTGGATGGCCTGACCAGCGCCGCCCTTGATCAGGTTGTCGAGGGCCGCGAAGCACACGACTGTCCGCTTTCCGGACACCTCGTCGCCGACCGCGAAGCCGACCTCGGCGTAGTTCGAGCCGGCCACGGCGGCGACCTCGGGCAGGCGGGTGGTCGGGCGGCGCACGAAGGGCTCGCCGCGGTAGGCGTCGTCGAACAGGGTGGCGAGGCGCGCGCTGTCGACCGCGGCGTCGAGCTCGAGATAGACCGTGACGAAGATGCCGCGCGACAGCGGCGCCGACACCGGCGTGAACCGGAGCTGCACGTCGGGCGCGCCCGCGCTGGCCAGGACCTCGAGGATCTCGGGCGTGTGCTGGTGGACCAGCGGCTTGTAGGTCTTGAGGTTCACCGCGCGCACCGGGTGGTGGGTGCCTTCTTGCGGCGCGGCGCCCGACCCCGAGGAGCCGGTGATGCCGACGACGTGCAGGATCGCGCCGGTCAGGAGCCCGGCCTTGGCCAGCGGCAGCACCGCCAGCTCGATCGTCGTCGCGAAGCAGCCCGGCGACGCGATCCGGCTCGAGGCCTTGATGCGCTCACGGTTGAGCTCGGGCAGGCCGTAGACGAACGAGCCCAAGAGGTCGGCGTGGGGGTGCGGGTTGCCGTAGAACTGCTGGTACGCGACCGGGTCGGTCAGGCGGAAGTCGCCCGACATGTCGACGATCTTCACGCCCAGCTCGATGAGCTCGGGCACCTTGGCCGCGGTGACCTTGTGGGGCAGCGCGAGCAGCGCCACGTCGCAGCCCTGGGCGGCGTCGCGAGGCGCCAGGTCCTCGAAGACCAGATCGGTGAGGCCGGTGAGGTGGGGGTGGGCGTGCCACACCGGCTTGCCGACGTGATCGATCGACGCCACGCGCACGACCTCGACCTCGGGATGGATGAAGAGACGCCGCAGCATCTCGCCGGCGCCGTATCCGCTGCCGCCGATGATGGCGGCCTTGTACTTGCGAGCCATGACTGCTTGTACACCGCGCGGCTGGTAGCCTCCATGCCCGATGACCGCCGACGCCCTCCTCGATCGTGCCCTCGCCGCCGCCGACGCGCGCGGCCCCGAGCTCCTGCCGCTGCTGCGCCGCTGGGTCGAGGTCAACTCGTACACCGGCAACGTCGCGGGCTGCAACGCCGTCGCCGACCGGCTGGTCGAGGGCTTCGCGCTGCCCGGCCTCGCCTGCGAGCGCGTCGCCGGCGGCCCTAGCGGCGATCACCTGATCTGGCGCACCGCGGCCTGGGCCGGCGCACCGCCGCGCGCGCGGATCGTGCTGGTCGGCCATCACGACACCGTCTTTCCGCCCGACACCTTCGAGGTCTGGGAGCAGACCGGCGACCGCCTGCGCGGGCCCGGTGTCCTCGACATGAAGGGCGGCCTCGCCACCATCCGCACCGCGCTGGCCGCGCTGGCCGACCTCGGCGCGCTGGCCGATCTGCCGCTGGCGGTGGTCTCGGTCGCCGACGAGGAGACCGGTTCGTCCGGTTCCCGGACAGTCCTCGAGGAGGTCGCGCGCGGGGCCGGCGCCGCCCTGGTCTTCGAGTCGGGCCGCGCCACCGACGCGATCGTCACGCAGCGCAAGGGCACCGGCAAGGTCCACGTCAAGGTGACCGGCAAGGCCGCGCATGCCGGCAACAACCTCAAAGACGGCATCAACGCGGTGTGGGCCTTGGCCCGCTTCATCGACGCGGCTCAGCAGCTCACCGACTGGGAGCGCGGCGTCACCGTGAACGTCGGGCTGGCCAGCGGCGGCACCAGCGCCAACACCGTGCCCGAGCTGGCCAGCTGCCAGCTCGACTTTCGGTACGTGCATGCCGTCGACGGTCACGCGCTGATGGCGTCCTTCGAGGCCGCGGCGGCGGCGATCACCGCGACCACCGGCGCGCGATTCGCGATCGAGGGCGGCATCAAGCGCGCGCCGCTCGAGCGCTCGGAGGCGTCGAGCGCGCTGCTCGCCCGCTATGACGCCTGCGCGCGGGCCGAGGGCTTGGGCGGCGGCGAGGCCCCGTTGCAGGGCGGCGGCTCCGACGCCAACACCGTCAGCGCGATCGGCGTGCCGTCGATCGACGCGCTGGGGCCGCGCGGCAAGGGCTTCCACACCCACGACGAGTACATCGAGCTGCCGACCTTGGCCCAGCGGACGCGCGCGCTGGTTCGGTTCCTGTGCGATCGGTCGGACAGATCATGATCGCGTGGCGAGAATGCCGGCGCTGGTGATCCACTGACCCTACCCTTCGGCGTAGGAGCCAACTGCCTCGCGACCTGCGCCTTCTGGGCGCCCGGCGCCGCCGGCGCGATGTCCGGCAACAACCTCGCCTGCCGCATCTACCACGCCGGCGTCGCGGCCAGCGATCCCGCCCTGCACTGCAAGCACGCCGGCCCCGGCGGTGACGCCACCTGCGGCACCAACTGCGAGGGCTTCTGTACGCTGGCCATGGGCGCGTGCGCCGGTCAGGCCACCCCGCCCTACGCCAGCATGGGCGCGTGCATGACCTCGTGCGCGGCGTTCAACATCGCGCCGCCCTACGAGGCCAGCCAGACCGGCGGCGACACCTTCGCGTGCCACCTCGACCACGCCCGCCGTTCACTGCCCCCTCGTCACGCCCGACACCCGCGTCGGCCAGCCCTGCCGCTGAGCGCGCGAGCCGCGATCGCTCACTCGTACGCGGCGAAGGTCAACGTGATCTGGAGGTCGGCATCGGCGCCCTTGGTCATGAAGTCGACCGCCGCCGGCCCGCGCATCACGACCTTGAACGAGCCCGCGATCAGCTTGTCGTAGTCGGCGGCGGCCATCGCCTCCGATGAGAACCCGGCGTCGAGAGCCACCGGGCCGCCGGTCGCGCTCGCCGCGATCGCGCCGGTCGCCGCCGGGAAGCTGTTGTTGGTGTCGTTCATCTCGAACAGCACCTCGACGTCGCCGGTGAACACCTCGCCGAGCCGGGCCACGCCGGTCGAGCCCGCGCCCAGCAGCACCGACGTCGCGTCGAGGGTGATCGAGCTCGGGTCGCGGCCCAGCTCGGCGCGGGCATCGGCGACGAACTTGCCGTACGGGTTCCCGTTCTCGGTCGTGATGCCCTTGTCGTCGCTGACCACGCCTTGCACGGTGTCGGCCGACTTGGCCTTGAGGTTGATCGACACCGGCTCGGAGTAGCGCAGCGGATCGTCAGCGCAGCCGGTGATCGCGAGGACCGAAATGGAAGCCAGGATAAGGCGCATCTCGATCAGTCGCGCCGGCCCGGCCGAAGGTCGCAGCGATTGTGCGCGGCAAGCCGATCGGTGACGCTACGCGCCATGACCACGACGAAGGACCTGGCCGGCAAGCGCTACGTCATCACGGGCGCCAACACCGGCATCGGCAAGGAGACCGTGCGGGCCCTGGCCGCGCGCGGCGCGCGCATCACGCTGGCCGGTCGCTCCGAGGCCAAGACCCAGCCGGTGATCGACGAGCTGCGCAAGGCGACCGGTAACGACGCCCTCGACTTCGTCGCGCTCGACCTCGGCGACCTGGCCTCGGTGCGGACCTGCACCGATCAGCTCATCAAGCGCGGCGGGCCCATCGACGGGCTCATCAACAACGCCGGCCTGGCCGGGCCGCGCGGGCTCACCAAGGACGGCTTCGAGCTGGCCTTTGGCACCAACCACCTCGGGCACTTTCTCCTCACGACGCGGCTCTTGCCGATGCTCGAGGCGACGCCCCACGCCCGCATCGTCAACGTGGCGAGCGCGTCGCACTACTCGGCCAAGGCCATCGACTGGGACGCGCTGCGCGAGCCGACCCGCACCGTCACTGGCATGCCCGAGTACGCGGTATCCAAGCTCGCCAACGTGCTGTTCACCAAGGAGCTGGCCCGCCGGCTGTCGCCCGACAAGGTCACGACCTACGCGCTCCACCCCGGGGTGATCGCGTCAGACATCTGGGGTCGCCGCATGCCGCGTCCGCTGGCGTGGCTGGTGACGCGCTTCATGAAGTCGACCGAGCAGGGCGCGCTGACGTCGATCTATTGCGCGGCGTCGCCGGCGGTGGCGCAGGCGACCGGGCGCTACTACGACAGCTGCAAAGAGAAGCGGCCCAGCCGGCTGGCCGACGACGCCGGGCTCGCGGCCGAGCTGTGGACGCGCAGCGAGGCCTGGACCAAGGGCTGACCACTCGAGGGCTGACCCCGCCGCGCGCAGATCCTTTGGTCCCGCGGCGCGTACTGGGACGGCCTATGCATCGCTTCATCGCCGCGGCCGTCGTGCTCGTCACTGCCAGTCATGCGTGGGCCGACCAGCCGCCCCCGACGACGCCGCCGCTGACCCCGACCCCGACGCCGGCCTCGACCCTGGGAGCGCCCGCCGCGCCGGTGCCGATCGCCACCGACGAACCCGCCCCGTCGAGCGACCCGCCCGCCCCGTCGGACCAGCCGGCCCCGACTGGATCGGCCGCCGGGATCGACCATGACCTCGTCGAGGGGCGCACGTTCGCGGCCGAGTCGCTCGACGTGACCTCGCTGGCGGGCAGCTCCGATCCGCGCAGCTACGCCAAGGACTGGATGGTCGCGCCGCCCGGCTACAACCTCGGCGGCGAGCTGCGCTTCATCACCGCCGCCTCGTCGCCCGACGGGCCCCGCATCAAGTTCACCGACTTCGCGCTGCTGCGCTTGCACACCCGCATCACGATGAACCGGCGCATCGAGCTGTCGGGCTCGATCGATCTGCTGTCCAAGCAGCCCGACACGCGCCACGACACCATCGCGCAAGGCGGCGGGCTCGGGCTCAAGGTCGCGACCAGCCGGCGCACCGCGGTCGCCACCGCGGTGAGCGGCGGGCCCACCATGGGCGACGACGGCTTGTGGGGCTCGGTGGCGACCGGCGTCGTGCATCGCTCGCGGATCGAGCAGTTCTTGGCGTTCCAGGTCGGCGGCGGCGCGTCGGCGCTCGGGCTGCGCCAGGACCGGCTCGACCCGCGCTGGCAGGCCGACCTCGACTTCTCGGCCCAGCTGGTGCTCCACGCGCCGCGCGGCGAGCTGGCGCTGTGGACCGGCGCCGACCTGGCGTTCCCGGTCGCGCACTCGAGCGGCCTCGCGCCGTCGAGCCGCCTCGACGTCACCGTCGGCACCGTGTTCTCGGCGGTGAAGGACTGGGACCTGTACGCCGCGTTCACGATCCGCGACCGCGGCACCACCGAGCTGCCGCTCACCAACGTCCCGATCGCCGACGGCGGCTTCGACCAGCGCCAGGTCATCGTCGGGATCTCGCGGCGCTTCACCGCGCGCGGCCAGGGCACGCTGTGGGCCCTCGCGACCGAGTGAAACTTCCGGCGACCGTCGCACGTTGACCCGGCATGGCTGATCCGCGGCTGGTGCCGGTCCACGTTCGTCCCACGCCACGGCGGGCGGCCGGCTCGGCGCTGGCGCTGATGCTCGCCGTCGGGGCCGGGTTGGCTGGCGCGACGCTGCTCGAGGCCGGGCCGGGCCCGACCCGCGATGCCTGCGCGCTGCCGGGCGGGGTCGCGCTCGACGCCCTGCCCGACGCCGACCGATCGTGGATCGCCCGGCGCGCGGTGCTGTGTCGCGACCGCGAGCACGGTCGGCTCGACGCGGCCGGGTACCGATCGAGCTGCTCACCGCCGATGGCGGGCGGCGGCTCGCGTTCGACGCGGCGGCCGAGGCGCGCGGCACTGCCGCTCATCAACGCGCGGTGGCGTTCGCGTGTACCGACGAGCCGGTGGTCGCGATCCGGGTGACCCTCGACACCGCCGCGGTGCCGGGCTGGAACGAGCTCGACGCCATCGGCGGGCTGACCTGCGACTGAGGTGCCCAGCGGCGTGCCAAGGCGCGCCGACCCGCGAGCCGAAACCGCCGGTGCGCCTCGAGGGGCGCGGCGCGCGGAGTGGCGCGGCAGGCTCGCCGGCCCGCATGCTATGAGCAGGCATGCGTTCGCCGATCGTCGTCGCTCTCCTCGCCGCTGTGGCGCTGGTCGCCTGCAAGAAGTCCGAGCCCGCCAAGCAAGCCGCGCCACCGCCGCCGCCGTCCGCGGTCGATACCTGGGCCAGCGCCACGCCGCCGCCCGCGGCCAAGCCGCGCATCGACAAGCCGTTCTTCTTCTCGGCGACCAAGGACGGCAAGACGCTCTATCTGCTCGGCACCCTGCACGTCGGCGTCGACGCCGCGACCCAGCTGCCGCCGTGGGTGCTCACCAAGCTCGACGGCGCGCGCGCGTTCGCGATGGAGACCGACATCAGCGATCCCAGCATGGTGAAGCTGCTGGTCCGCACCGACGGCAAGAAGCTCTCGCAAGAGCTGAGCCCCGAGGACTGGACCAAGCTCAAGGCCACGATCGGCGACGCCCTCGCCGAGGGCCTCGACGGCATGCTGCCGTTCGCGACCCTGGCGACCCTGGCCATCAAGGATCTGCCGATGACCGCGCCGATGGACGCCGTGCTCCTCGACCGCGCCAAGACCGCCGGCAAGCCGGTCATCTACCTCGAGAGCGTGCAGGCGCAGATCGACGCCATCAGCCCATTCGCGACCGCGGCCGACATCCACGCGACCCTCGCCAACCTCGAGTACGGCCACACCCAGGCGCTCCAGATGCTGAAGGACTACCTCGCCGGCGACGCCGCGGCGCTCAACGCCATGTTCGACGACAAGACCCTCTGGCTCGCCGCCGGTCGCGACCCCGCGCGCTTCGGCGACTTCATCGAGGCCACGCTGACCAAGCGCAACGCCTCGTGGATCGCCCCCCTCGAGCAGATGGCCGCCGACGGCGGTGGCTTCGTCGCGGTCGGCGCCGCCCACCTCGTCGGCCCCGACAACGTCCCCGACTCCCTCGCCGCCCGCGGCTTCACCGTGAAGCGGCTCATTGCCGGCGACTGACCATCTGGCGCTGGGAGCTGCTGCAACGGCGGGGCTGGGCGAGCTCACGTAGCGCCCGCGAATGAACAAGTCGACCGTTCTCGCGGCCGATCCATCCCGGCTGGCTGCGTTGCCGGTTCCGGTCCTCGGGTCACATCCGTCGAGGATGCTCCCCTGCGGTCCTCACCGTCGCCTTGCCCTCCCGGCGCCTCGACCGCGATCCTCGCTCGACTTGTGCACTCGCGGGCCCGTAGCGCTACTGATGCTGCGGCGCTCTCTCCTTCGGCTCCGCGTGTGACCAGCAATTGACCCGCTTTGCGGAACGGTGTGGCACGGCGGCAGCGCACCCGGATCCCAACCGCGATTTCCACAGGCAGGGAGTCGTGGAACACCGAGCGTTGAACCGTCCGCGACGTCCGCAATCCCTCGTCGCGAACGATAGAGTCCGCCGTGGTAGTTGCTCGACCGACGAATCGAAGGATGCGCTCGAGGCCATAACGCTCGTCGACGCGGCCCCGCCGGAACTCGACTATTTCGGTAAATGAGGCGTGTGCGAAGCGAGCGTCTCGAGACAGCAACAGAATGTTGGCCGTTGGACGCGTCGCCAGGAGCGGTGTCCGCACCCGCGCCCGTCATGGGTCACGCCCAAGGAGTCGGTCCAGCGTGGCCACGCGCCGACGTTGGCGTTCGGGGGCGGTCGTGTCCTTGCCCAAGAGCGAAGACCCAGCAGCGACGAGGACTACGTCGCGAGGGCCGACCATGACGCCGGCCTTGGGTGTCCGGCGCCAGCGATCCTCGACCCCGGTGACCTCCGCCAACCGTCCCGGCGCGGGGTCGAGCCGGGAAAGCCAGGGCGCCCTTTTTCGAGGGGCGGCGGTGGGCCGACCGAAAAGGCAAAACGCCGGGGTGTTAAGCCGGCGTTTTGTATCGTGCGCGAAGGGGGACTCGAACCCCCACGGAGTTACCCACTAGCACCTCAAGCTAGCGCGTCTACCAATTCCGCCATCCGCGCAGGACGTTGGTGCGAGGTGGGCAACGGATAACTCGTCGGCGCGCCAGGTGTCAAGCCAGCACGTGCAGTTCGTCTGCGCGGCCCGGGGCGCGGAGCCAGGCCCGGCTATCGGCGCAGCGGCGGCAAGCGGGGCGCCCGGCCGCCACGTCGTTGCGCGCCGGCGACGGGGACGTACGCCAGCTCGTCGGCGCCCCGCGCCGCGCGCAGCAGCAGCCCGCCGCGGCTCATGTCGCCGCGGCCGACGAAGTCCGCCGGGAACAGCAGCCGCTCGCCGAACACCGCGAGCAGCGTATCGACGTACTTGCCAGTCGCGATGCTGCCCAGGAGCACCACGCGGGTGTCGGGCTCGTCGTCGGCGGCGAGCAGCTCGGCGTCGCAGCGCAGCGGGCCCAGGAACGCCGCGCTCTCCACCTCGACCCGGCTCAGCTGGGCGAGCAGCGCCGGCGAGGTCAGCGTGTCGGGCGCCACCAACCCGAGGCCGGGCGCCATGATCAGCACGCCGGCGGGCGCGGTCGCGAAGTGACGCGCGTAGGTCAGCTTGCCGCGGAAGTACAGCGCCGACAGCCATGCGAAGACGTCGCCCAGGGGCGCGGTCCCGTCGCGTAGCTGCTGCCCGAGGGGCGCCGTCGTCGAGCGCGCGAGCTGCCCGGCCCGCGCACCGTCCGCGCGGGCTGGGCTCAACACGAAGCGCGTTGGCGCAGCGCTCACCGCGGGAGGGTCTCGCCGCGGTCGAGGAGCCCCGTGGGCGCGGCGCCGCCGAAGACGGTCAGTAACTGGCGCTCGACACCCACCACCACGGCACTCACTCGTGCGACGGCCGCGCCGCCTGGCTGCTGCCATAGGCGCTGGGCCGGATCGCGTGGATGAGGCCGCTCGGCACGATGCCGCGACCGGCGCGATCGGGACGGAAGCGCAGCGCCTCCTGGTCGACCTCGGGCGCGAGCCGGTCGAGGTGCACCCGCGCGATCAGCTGGTAGTGACGGTGAAACACCGCGCGGGTCTCGAGGTTCCAGGTCGCGAGCCCGGTCGAGACCGCGCGCTCGAGCCGCGCGTCGCGATGCCCGGCCGCCAGCGCGGGCAGGTCTGGCGTCGCGGGCGACAGACGAAACTTGAGTCGGCCGACGCCCTGCACCGCGAACGGCGACACCGCCCAGTAGCGGTTGCGGACGAAGTCGTCGGTGTCGGTGAACAGCGGCGCGAGGTTCAACGTGAGCGGGCTGCGGATCGTCGCGAAGAGCAGGTCTTGATCGTCGCCGAAGCGCAGCGCGACGCCGAGCACGTCGAACCAGCGCGGGTCACCCTTCCACAAGGCGGCCGAGAAGCGCGCCATCACCGGACCGGCCAGGCGTTCGCCCAGCGGGCTGCCCGCCGTGGGCTCGACCACGCCTCGGCACACGATCCCTTGCGGATGGAACATCCGGGCCTGCCGCAGCGTGGCGATTCCGGCGATCGCCGGCGCCCACAGTGTCCCGATCGCACGGCCGATCGCTTCGCGAGGCGCTAGCAAGAAGGTCATGCGCCGAGTGCAGCAAGCCGCGCGCCAGCCCGGCTGCGAGAATCTGTTACGGCGCGCCCACCTTCGCAGCTCGGCGGGTCCCGGCAGCTGACGGTGCGAGCGCGCGGCCAACGCCGTGCCGCGAGTCGGTGCTTGCAGTCCGCGGCGCCCGCACCAGCCCGGCATGCCGAGCCCGCGGATCGTGTCACGATGCGCGCGTGTCGACCTCCCTGTCGGGCCGCGTGATTCCCTGGGCTGCCCGCGTTCGCGCCGCGGTGCCGCTCATCCTCGCGGCGGCGTGCCTGCTGTTGTTCCTGGTCGGAACGGCGTCGCGTGACGTCCGCACCGATCACCACCTGCGGCCGTTCCTGTGGACGCTCCTGGCTGGCGCGGCGGTCTTCGTCGGCCTGTGGATCGTGATGCTCGCGACCCTGACCGCCCAGCTCACCGTCGACGACGCGGGCGTGCGGATCGCGGGTCGCACGTCGATCGACCTGGGACGCCCGCGCACGGTCCGCCACGGTCGCGTCGAGCGCGCCGCGCCACGGGGGCGCCCGGCCCTGCACCGCTGGCTCGCGGTCGAGGGTGCCGACGGGCGGGTGGTGGTGTTGATGCGGCGCAGCGGACGGCGCGATCGCGCCACCGACTGGCCGATGGCCAAGCCGCCCGAGACCGTCGACCTCTACGACTGCGGCGCCGTGGACCCCGACTCGCTGCGCACCGCCCTCGACGCCCAGCGGTGAGCGTGGCGCAGCCTCGCACCACCGTCGTCGGCGCGCTGGTGCTCGCGGCGGTGATCGCGGGCACGCTGGTCGGCGGCGTGCTCGGGCTCGGGCTGGCGTTCCTGATCGCGACCGCGGCTCGCATGCTCGACGGCAAGGGCTGGTGGGTCGCGGCCGATCGTGACGCTCGCGGCACCGTGATGCTGTTGGGCGCGCTGGCCGGGGCGGCTGCGCTGGTCGCCGCGCTCGCGCTGTCGACGCCGCTCGCCGACGCGCTGAGCCGCGGCGTCGAGTGGAGCACCGCGCCGGTGGTCCGCGGCTCGATCGTCCAGACCGCGACGATCGCGGTGCTGCTGGTCGCGATCAGCGGGGCGGCCGAGCTGACCTTCCGCCGCTGGCTGCTCGACTGGGTCGCCGATGGGCTCGCCGGCCAGGGCACCGGGCGCAAGTTGGCGACCGCGGTCGGCGTCGCGGCGGCGGCGCTGGTCGAGGCCGCCATCGTGCCGGTCGACGGCGATCGCGTCGGCATCGCCATCACCAGCGTCGGGCTCGGGCTCATCTACGTCGCGGCGGGTCGGCGCGTCGGCGCCAGCATCTCGGCGCGCGTGGTGTTCGAAGTCGGCGCGCTGCTGTTGCAGGCGCTACGGCTGGTCGGCTGAAATATCGACGATGCGACGCGCGTTGGAGCGACCCGTGAGCCGCTGGTGCTGTCTGGTCCTGGTGCTCGCCGCGTGCGGCAATCGCGCGGCGACCCCGCCGCCACCGCCGTCAAGCGCGAGCCACGACGCGGCCCCAGCGCCGGTCGACGACGCCCGCGCGAGCGGACCCATCGACCTGCACGCGCTCACCGCGGCGGCCGGCCTGAGCGACGACGCCGCCTGTCTGGTCGTCCGGTTTCCGGACGGAGCCATCCGGCACAGCGACCCGGCGCGCTGCGCGATCCAGCTGCGGCCGGCGTCGACGTTCAAGCTCGCCAACACGCTCATCGGCGCCGACGTCGGGCTCATCGCGACGCCCGACTCGGTGCTCCGCTACGACCCCCAGCGCTATCCGCCCGACACCATCTCCGAGCCCGAGTGGCGCAAGGATCAGACCGTGCGCAAGGCGCTCGAGATCTCGGCGGTGCCGCTGTACCGCAAGCTCGCGTTCGACATCGGGCCGGTGCGGATGCAGGCCCACCTCGACGGGCTCGGCTACGGCAACCGCTCGATCGCGGGCGGCATCGACAGCTTCTGGCTGACCGGCGGCCTCGCCATCTCCGCGCTCGAGCAGGTCGACTTCTTGACGCGGCTCCTCGCCGAGCAGCTCCCGGTGACGTTGCATGCCCAGCAGTTGGTGCGGGCGGCGACGCCGACCGAGACCGCGGGCAGCGCGACCTTGCACTGGAAGACCGGCACCGGCGATCTCGACGACGATCGCTGGGTCGGTTGGCTGGTCGGCTGGATCGATCGGCCCGAGGGCACCCACGTCTACGCGTGCTGGATCGAGGAGGTCGGCGACGACGTCGCGGCGATCCGCGCCCATCGCACCACGGTGTGTCGCGGCGCGCTGGCGGCGCTGGGGCTGTTTCCGGCGCCGACCGCAGTGGGTACCGGCGCGCGATGAGAGCCCAGCTCGGCGTTGCCGTTCGCGCACCAGCACGCCCGCTGTCGCAGCTGAGCTCCTCGGCGCCGACTGACGCGGCTCGCGGCGCGGCTCGCGGCTACCGGCGCGGCTGCACGGTGTAGGTGGTGACGTCGAGGCGGTCGAGGGGCTGGCGCTCGGCGTCGAGGGTGTACGCGGCGTCGAGGGTCGGCGTGAAGTCGGCCTCGTCGAGCCACAGCCCGTGGACCGGGTGGCCGGCGTAGGTGAGCGGCTCGGCGAAGAGCACCCAGAACTGGTTGTTCCAGTTGTGGTGCTGCCCGGCGTAGACGAGGCGGAAGTAGTCGTCGACGGTCGCGGTGGCACCACCGAGGGTGACCGCGCCGCCGGTGACGAAGAGCGGACCGGAGCCGGCCAGCGGCTGCGCGAACCGGAAGTCGATCGTGAAGCCGTCGCCGCCGGCGAGCGTGCCGACGCGTTGCCACGACTCGAGCGTGGAGTTGGTACACGAGCCGAGACGGGACAGGCGATCGTTGGTCATCGACCCGGTCGGGCCGAGATGGGCGTCGAAGTGGTGGTCGGCGTTGACGTCGGTCAGGACGAAGCCGCCGCCCTCCTCGGGCACCGGGATGGCCCACTGCAGCTGGTAGGGCGCGCCGTCGACGGTGAAGTCCTGCGTATAGAGCCGCGTCGTGTAGCCCGGCGACGGCTGGAAGACCTGGTAGCGCGCGGTGGTGCCGACGGGAGTCAGCGCGGCCCGCTCACCGCCGAGCTCACCGGCGCCAAAGATCGCCGGCACGGTCGAGGTGCCCAGGCCGCGCGGCAGCTCGAGCACCCGCGCCGCCACCTCGACGCGGGCCTTGTTGGCCAACTCGGTCACGAGCTCGCGGCCCTCCCAGAACTGTCCGCACACCGCGAGCGCGGCCGGGATCTCGACGCAGTCGACGCCCGCGGTGGCGCACTGCGTGAGCTGACAGGCCCGCGGCAGCACCGGCACCAGCGCCTCGAAGCTCTGGGCGTTCCAGATCGCCACATCGTCGACGGGCGCGTAGCGCAGCGGCAGGTGAAAGCGAGTCTGGAGCTGGGCGGCGATGGCGGCCACCTCGGCTTCGCTCAGCTGCTCCGTGACGGTGGGCTCGACGACGACGTCGAAGCCGTAGCCGGTGGTGGCGCCGGTCGCGTCGACGACGCGGTACAGCGCGCCGGCCCAGTACTGGCGGGTCGCGCGGCGCTGCACGATGCGCTGGTAGGTGTCGAGGGACAGGCCCCCGAAGTACTCGGGCAGCACCTGCGTCATGAAGTCGAGGTGCAGGCGATGGGCGCCGACGTCCTGGAACACGACCTGCTGCAGCGCCGCGTCGACGCTGGCCGGCATCAGGAACTTCGACTCCTCGAGGAAGTCGCAGCGATCGTCGGGCGCATGGGGGACGCTGATCGCGGCCCAGTCGGCGGCGTCGTCGATCGTGGTCAGGCACGGCCGCCCGTCGCACACGTCGTCGACCTCGTCGCCGCCCCCGCACGCCGCGAGCGGCGCCACCAGAGCGAGCGTGGCGACCAGCGCGAGCGCGACCGCGACAAGCTTCCCGTGAGGCACGATCAGGATCGGAGACGGCGCACGACTCATGTGCCCTCGCACAGCAAAGCCCGCGCCACCGTCCACCATGGATTCTGGCCGCGCTGCGCCGCTGGGGCCGCAGATTTCCGAGGCGGTGCGGCACCAGTGCCGTGACCCAGGCGTGACCGCCCTGGCACGAGGCGTGCTCTCATCGCGACGATGATCTCACGTCGCACCGGGCCCGGGTTCGCGCTCGCGCTGGCCGCCTCCGTCGCAGCGTGCGGCGGCGGCGAAGCCGACAGCCCCGACGCCGGCCGGTTCCTCGACGCCGGCCCCGACGACTTCCACGTCGAGCGCGCCGGCTACGTCAACCTGATCGAAGGCGGCGCGTTCCTCTCGGTCTACGCGCTCCTCCAAGATGGCAGCGAGCTCCCGCTACCCACGGCCATCGCCCAGGCCGGCGACTGCACCGTCTATCAGCGCCCGCGCCCGGCCCTGTGCGACCCGCCGTGCGACGGCGTCTGCACCGCGACCGCGGTGTGCACGCCCTATCGCGCCAACGTCGACGTCGGCACGATCACCGCGACCGGCCTGGCTCAGCCGCTGCGGTTCGTCCTGGGCGAGTTCGGCTACGAGCCGACGCCGGCGCCGTCGAGCGAGCTGTTCGCCGACGACGCGATGATCACCGTCGCGGCGCCCGGGTCGGCGATGGCCGGCTTCTCGGTGGCGCTGCGCGGCGTGCCCGCGCTCACCGGCGCGCCGTCGTCCCTCACGCTGGTCGACGACGCCGACGCCGAGGTCACCTGGGACGGCGCCGGCGCCGGGCGGATCCAGCTCGCGCTGGTGGTCGGCTGGCACGGCGCACCCTACGAGGCGATGATGCTGTGCGAGACCGCCGACGACGGCGCGCTGACGATCCCGGCCGCGCTGGGATCGGCCCTGCCCCGCGCCTCCAGCTCCCTCGAGTCGCACTTCTCGACGGCGACGCGGTTCCGCCGCGCCAGCGTCGTCGGCCCCCATGGGCCCATCGAGATCGTCGTCGGCAGCCAGACCACCCTCAGCTTCTTCCACTGACGATCGGTCAGCCGGCTTTCAGATCATCGCCGTAATCAGTCAGCGGATCGGCCACCGCGCCGACGGTCTCGTCGAGGGCGAGCAGGCCGGCGCGGCGCCAGCTGCTCGCGAGCGCGGCGGTCTTGGGCGCGGCCACCGGCGACGGCGTCGCGGCGAGCTTCTGGGTCGCAGCGTCGCGCGGCGTCGACGCGTGCCAGCCGTCGAACCAGGCGCCGCTCGAGAACTTGTCGATGGCCTTGCCGCCACCGGCCAGCAGCAGGTTGCGGATGGCGTCGCGGATCTCGCGCGGCGTGCGCAGCGGACGTGCGTAGTAGCGCTCGGCGAACAGCGCGCCGTCGCGCTCGAGCACGACGTTGAGGCGCCGGGCCAGGCGGATCGTGAGGCCCTGCATGCCGCGCTTGAGGGCGCCGTCGTCGTCAGCCTCGACGACGAAGTGGAAGCGATCGGCCAGCACGTTGAAGTGCACGATGCGGAAGGTGTCGCGATCGCTGGCCGCGACCGCCTCGCGCACCGCCTTGAGGTTGCGGTCGCGGCGCAGCGCGACGCCGGGCACCGCGCGCAGGGTCGCGAAGAGCACCGTGGGCGTATCGAAGCTGTAGCGCCGCGTGTGCGACGCGGTCTTGCGCCCGCGTGGACGTCCGGCGCCCGGACGCCAGCCGCCGCGGCCGGTCGGCTTGCGCTCGGGAACGGAGGAGGACTTCGCGGTGGGCTTGCGTTTCGGGTTCTTGGCAGCCATTGATTCTGGGCAGTTTTTACCATACACACCGACCGCAATGGAGGTCGGCCCCCTCACGCGCGACCGGCTCACCCGCGACGTCTGGATCTACCAACGCGCCAAGGGCCACCGGTTCTCGTCCGACGATCTGGTCACCGCCCTGATCGCGAGCGAGGCCGCGCCCGCCGCGCCCCGCGTGGTCGACCTCGGCTGCGGCATCGGCTCGGTGCTCTTGCACCTGGCCTGGTCACTGCCCCGCACCACGCTCACCGGCATCGAAGCCCAGGCGGTGTCGTTCGAGCTCCTGCGCCGCAACGTCGACGACAACCGCCTGGCTGACCGGGTGAGCATCGTCCACGGCGACCTGCGCGACGACGACGCGCTGGCGCAGCTCGGCACCGACGTGGCGCTGGTGACCGGCACGCCGCCGTACTTTCCGATCGGCACCTCGGTGGGCGCGCTCGACGAGCAACGCGCCTACGCGCGCATCGAGTACCGCGGCGGCGTCGAGGTCTACCTGCGGGCCGGCGCGCGCATCCTGGCCCGCGACGGCACGATGGTGATGTGCGGCGACGCCCGCGCCGAGGCCCGGGTCCAGGCCGCGGCCGCGCGCGAGGGACTGCACGTCGACGCCCGCTGCGAGGTCGTCCCGCGCGCCGGCGAGCCGCCTTTGTTCGCGGTGTGGACGCTGCATCGCGCGCCGCGGCCCTTCACGGCGAAGGCGATGACCTTGCGCGACGCCGCGGGTGCGCCGACCGCCGACGCGGCGCGACTGCGCGCGTTCGCCGGGTTGTGAATCGCGTCCCGCGGCCCGCGCCCCGCGTTACGGCGTGAAGGTCGCGGTCAGGGTCGCGGTCGCGGTGTCGTGCTCGAGGATCGCGGCCTTCACCTGCACGCGGGTCGAGGCGGCGGTGAGGCCGGGCAAGGTCGCGACGTCGAGGGCGAAGACCGCGAACTGGTAGGTGTGCGTCGAGCCCGGGCACGGGCCGAGGTAGCCGCGGGTCCGGCCGTCGTAGCCGAAGGGCTGCACCGCGCCCGGCACCGTCGTGGGCTGGGCCTGGTTGGGCACGTTCTCGGGCAGCGCCATCACCGCGCCGGGGATGTCGTAGATGATCGAGTGGATGAGTGGGTTGGTCAGATCGGTGAGCACGACGGCGTAGCTCGCGCCCGCGGCGCCGCTCCACGCCAGCGGCGGCGAGACGTTGTCACCCTGACACGAGTACCGCGCCGCGATCACGCCGCCCTCGGTGATCGCGGTGCTGGTCAGCGTGAGCATCGCGGTGGGCGTGTCCACGCTCATCGCGTCGGGGACGACCACCGGACCATCGACCGCGGGCGCGTCGGCGACCGGGGCGTCGATGGGCGGATCGACGACGTCGTCGCCTCCGCAGGCGACCAGCGAGGCGAGGAGCACGGCGGAGCGAGCGAGGCGCATGCGTCGCAAGTCGCACCGATGCGCGCCCGCCGTCAAGCGGTCTTCCAGTCGCCGCGCTCGTAGGAGGCGCGGGCGGCGCGGATGGTCGCGATCGCGGTGGTGCGATCGTAGAGGTGGTCGATCACCGTCTCCTTGCCCTCGAGCGCCTTGTAGTCGCGGAAGAAGCGCTCCAGCTCGACGAGCACGTGGGGCGGAATCTGACCGGCGTCGGTGTATTGCGCGAAGGCGGGATCGTCGACGCAGACCGCGACGATCTTGTCGTCCTCGCCCTTGTCGTCGCGCATCTTGAAGCCGCCGACGGCGCGAGCCCGCACGATCGACAGTGGCGCGACCGGCTCCTGCATGAGCACCAAGATGTCGAGGGCATCGCCGTCCTCGGCGTGGGTGCGCGGGATGAAGCCGTAGTTCGCCGGGTAGTGGACCGACGAGTACAGGACGCGGTCGAGGACCAGGAGCCCGGTGACCTTGTCGATCTCGTACTTCAGCTTCGAGCCGCGCGGGATCTCGATGACGGCGGGGAAGAAGCGCGCGAGATCGTCGGGCACCAAGACGTCGTGCAGCGCATGAGCCATACCCGCAGGGTAGCAGCCTCGGTTCAGCCCGCGGTCGCCAGCTCGGGCGGACGCGCGCGGGCCGCCACCACCTCGCGCCACCACGGGATCGGGCCCTCGACGAGCGTGGGCTCGAAGACCCCGCCCGGCCGCGGCGTGAGGATGCGGGCTCGCCGCTCGGCGGCCATGGTGTAGAGCTGCTCGGCCGGGTCGTCCCAGGCGTGGAACGCGAGGCTGAACGTGCCCCAGTGCACGGGCAGCAGCGTCCCGCCGCCCAGCATCTCGAACGCGGTGAGCGCGTTGTCGGGCCCGAGGTGGATCGCGCCCCACGACGGGTGGAAGGCGCCGACCTCGAGCATGATCAGATCGAACGGGCCGTGCTTGGCGCCGATCTCGAGGAACTGCGGCGTCAGCCCGGTGTCGCCCGAGAAGAACACCTTGCGACGCTCGGACTGGATGACCCACGAGGCCCACAGCGTGTGGTTGCGATCGCGCGGGCCGCGGCCCGAGAAGTGCTGGGACGGTGTAGCGGTGAGCTTGAGGCCGCCGATCTCGACCGACTGATGCCAGTCGAGCTCGGTGATGCGCTCGCTGGGCCAGCCGAAGCGCTCGAGGTGAGCGCCGACGCCGAGCGCGGTCACGATCGGCACGCCGGTCTGGGCCAGCGCGCGCATCGTCGACGCGCACAGGTGATCGTAGTGATCATGCGAGAGCAGGACCAGATCGAGCGGTGGTAGCTCGGCCAGCTCGGCGGGCACCGGGTGGAAGCGCTTGGGCCCCACGAGCGGGAACGGCGAGATGCGCTTGGCGAAGACCGGATCGGTGAGCAGGCGGCGACCGTCGAGCTCGAGGAGCACGGTGCTGTGGCCGAGCCAGGTGGCGCGAAAGCCGGTCGACGACGGCTTCGCCCAGGTCTGGTGCGGGCGCTCGAGGGGCAGCGCGACCGGCGGGCGGCGCTGCTGCTTGCCAAAGAACCACTCGCCGAGCATCGGCAACACGCCGCCGGTCGGCCGCGTGAACGTGGTGGCGGGGTTGGCGAACCCGCCGTCCCGATGCTGGGGCGAGGCGACGACGCGCTCCCGACGGAGGCCCGCGACGCGGTCGCGATCGGTGATCATCGGCGCAGCGTGGCAACCCAGGCTGGGTGACGCAAGGCCACGCAAGCTTTCTACAAGATCAGTACAGGATGCGGGTCTTCAGGCTCGTCGGCAGGGCCGCGACGGCGCGCTTCACGTCGTCGGAGACGTCGTGGTCGAGGTCGACGACGAGGTAGCCGATGTCGGCGTCGGTCGCGAGCAGCTGGGCCCGGATGTTGGCGCCGAGATCCGAGACGATGCGGGTGATGTCGCGCAGGACGCCGGGGACGTTGCGGTGGATGTTGAGGATGCGGTGCGCGCCCGGCGACTGCGCGAGCTCGACGTGCGGGAAGTTCACGGCGCCGGTGGTGGTGCCGCTGTTGACGAACTTCACGAGCGAGGTCGCGACCTCGCGGCCGATGTTCTCCTGGGCCTCCTCGGTCGAGCCGCCGACGTGCGGCGTGAGGATGACGTTGGGCAGGTCGCGCAGCACCGACTCGAAGCCGTCGCTGGCGCCCTCGGGCTCCTCGGGGAAGACGTCGATGGCGGCGCCGCCGACGTGACCGCGGCGCAGCGCGTCGGCCAGGGCGTCGACGTCGACGACGGTGCCGCGGCTGGCGTTGATGAGGTGCGCGCCTTTGCGCATCGCGGCCAGCTCGCGCGCGCCGATCATGCCTTGGGTCTGCGGGGTCTCGGGCACGTGCAGCGTGACGAAGTCGGACTCGCCCAGGAGCATCTCGAGATCGGCGATGGCGCGGACGTTGCCGACCGCCATGCGGGTCGCGATGTCGAAGAACAAGACCCGCATCCCGAAGGACTCGGCGAGCACGCCGACCTGGGTGCCGATGTGGCCGTAACCGACGATGCCGAGGGTCTTGCCGCGCACCTCGCGGCAGCCGGCCGAGACCTTGCGCCAGCGGCCGACATGGACCTCGCGCACCCGATCGCCGAGCTGGCGCGACAGGAACACGATCTCGGCGATCACCATCTCGGCGACCGAGCGGGTGTTGGCGAACGGCGCGTTGAACACCGGGACGCCGCGGTTGTTGGCGTCGCGCGTCGAGATCTGGTTGGTGCCGATGCAGAACGCGCCGATCGCGAGCAGGCGGCGGCCCTCGGCCAGCACCGCCGGCGTGACCCGGGTCTTCGAGCGGATGCCCAGGACGTGGACGTCGCGGATGCGCTCGGCGAGCTCGGCCTCCTTGAGCGCACCCGAGACCCGCTCGACCTTGAAGCCCTGGGCGCCGAACAGCTCATCGGCCGAGGCGTGGATGTTCTCGAGCAGGAGGATCGAGATCTCGCTCTTGGGAAACGACGTGCGCGGCGCGGGGACCACAGTCATGCGGCGGACCATGCCGCCCGCGTGCACGCACCGCAAGGCCGTCGGGTGGCTAGACTCGCGAGCGGTGCCGCGCGCTTCGCGGACCTGACCCGGGCTAGAGCCGGCTAGAGCCGACAGCCGACCAGCGCGAGGGTCTGGATGATCTCCTCGCGGGTCAGACGGCACGACTCGACCAGGAGCGCGCGGGCCGCGGGCTCGGCGACCGCGGCGCTGCGCGCGACGATGCGGATCTGTTCGCCGAGCCGCTGCTTCATGTCGACCGGCACGCGGTCGCACTGGGTCGCCCGCACGACGGTCGCGATGAGCGCGTCGCACTCGGGGATGGGCGGGCCGGCCTGGGGATCGATCGGCGCCGGCACGCAGCCCGCCGCCAGCAGCGCGCGGCGCAGCGGGAAGGCCTCGACGCGGCAGGTGGCCTCGGCGCGGCGGCGCGGCGTCGCGCTGACCTTGCGTCCGACCCGGAGGCTGGCGAGCGCGTCGTCGGCGCTGGGTGGGGGCGCGCCGTCGAGGGCGCGGCAGGTCGTGGCGACCGCGCGCAGGCCCACGACCTCGTCGCAGGCGGCGACGCCGAGCGAGTCGCGCTTGAGGCTCGCGGTGGCCACGCAGCCGCCGCCCAGCGCGACCCTGAGCACCGCGCGATCGAGCTTGCCGGTGGCCCAGGTCGCGTTCAGATCGTCGCGCGTGAGCTCGACGCCGGGCCCGCCGGTCGGCACCAAGGTCTCGACGCGGAGCCCGTCGATGAGCGCCCCCAGATCGACGCGGTAACCCGAGCCGTCGCGGGTCACCTCGACGACGATCTTGGCGGTGCCGACCGCCGCGCACTGCTGGCGCGCCACGGTGCCGCGCCAGGTGCCGAGCATCGCCGCGGGATCGGGTTCGGTGAAGCCCTGCCCGGGCGCCCGGCCGGCCGCAGCGAGGACGACGAACCCGGCCAGCATCGCGAGGCGCATCGGGCCAGCATGCCACGCCGTCGTCGACGAGCCTACCGTCGCGCGCCGCGCGGCCGCAGCATCGCCAAGTACAACACGCCGCCGGCCCCGATCGTCACCGCGCCCGCCGCCGAGCTCCACGGGTCGGCCTTCACCTTCATGTAGACCGACCACAGCGCGATCGCGAGGAAGATGGCCGGCGTGATCGGATAGAGCGTGGTGCGATACGGCCGCGGCGCGTCGGGCCGCGTCCAGCGCAGCACGTACACCGCCGCCACCGCCATCGCCGACGATACGAACAGCGTGAACTGGATGTACTGGATGAGCTCGCCCAGGTCCCCGACGAGGATGAAGCACGACGCGATGACGCCTTGCACCACCACCGCGATCGCCGGCACGCCGCGCTGGTTCTTGCGGGCCAGGATCGACGGCAGCGCGCCGTCCTCGGCCATCGACGCGTAGACCCGCGGGCCGGCCATGACCATCGCGCTCACCGACGACACCAGCGCCAGCGACACCAGCACCGCCATCGCCTTGCCGACCGCCGGCGAGAACAGCGCGCTCGCCGACGCCGCCCCGACGTCCTCGACAGGTGCGGCCAGCTGCTCGGGCGACAGCGCGTAGATAAACGTCACGTTGACGAGCACATAGAGCGCCATCACGACCAGCGTGCCGACGAAGAGCGCGCGCGGCAGCGTGCGTTGCGGGTCCTTCAGATCGCTCGCCAGGTAGGCGGCGGCGTTCCAGCCGGCGTACGCGAAGCCGACCCAGAACAGCGACTCGGCGAAGGCCGCCGTCGGCACGTTGGCCGCCATGCCGCCGGCCCGCGGCTCGAAGTGGCTCCAGTCGCCGGTGCCAAACAGCAGCCCGCCGACGACAAAGACCAGGAGCAGCAGCACCTTCGCGACGGTGAACGCGGCCTGCACCCGTCCGCCCACGACGGTGTCGAAGGCGTGCAGCGCGGTCATCGCGATCACCAGGCCGATGGCGACGAGCTGCGACGCCGCGCCCGGATCGAGCCCGGGGATCACGCGATGCAAGTAGGTCGCGAAGGCCAGCGCGCTCACCGCGATCGCCGCCGAGAAGCCGGCGGTCAGCGAGATCCAGCCCGACATCGCGCCGACCGCGGGGTGATACGCCTCGCGCAGATAGACGTACTCGCCCCCGGCGCGCGGCATCATCGCGCCCAGCTCGCCGTAGCAGGCTGCGCCGCACAACGCGAACACGCCGCCGACGACCCAGGCCACGATCATCGTGCCCCCGTCGTGCAGGCTCATCGCCTGGTACCCGGTGCTGGTGAAGATGCCGGTGCCGATGATGTTCGCGACGACCAGCGCGATCGCGGTCGCCAACCCGAGCTTACGGGTCTTCATCGGCGGCTACGCGGCGCGGCGAACGTCGCGCACGTGGCGATCGAGGAACGCGAGCGAGTCGCGCCAGCACTGCTGGGCGCGGGACTGCCAGACGAACGCGTGGAACGCATGAATGCCGCCGGGGTAGTACCTCGCTTCGCACGGCACCCCGCGCACCGCGAGCGCTTTTTCCAGCCGGCGAGTGTCGTCGAGGAGGATGTCCTTCGTGCCCACCGGGGCGAAGAACGGCGGCAGCGGCCGTTCTATTGCGTCGCCGCGCTCGAGCACGACCAGCGGGTCCGCCAGATCGCGAAAGCCACCGGCGGGCGCGTCGCCGAGGTAGCCGGTGGAGGTGCCGCGCAGCATGTGGTTGACCCAACTCGGCAGGGGCCGACGGGCGTGGAAGCGCTCGGTGCGTGACACCTCGAGGATCGCGCAGTACGGCATCACCGCGCGCGGCACCACGCCAGCATCGAAGACCGCGCGCGCGAAGGGCTCGGGGAAGCGATGGCAGGTCGCGAGCGCCAGCGACGTGACCAGGTTGCCGCCGGCCGACTCGCCGGCGACCGCGATGCGGGTCGGATCGCCGCCCAGCCGCGGCAGCTCGCGCAACATCCACTGCCAGGCGCGCGCGGTATCCTCGAGCGCGGCTGGAAAACGGTGCTTGGGCGCGAGGCGGTACGAGATGTTGACGACCAAGTAGCCATGGCGCGCGAAGGACAGGCCCATCAGCCAGTGGGTGTCCTTCGACAGGATCTGGAACGCGCCGCCGTGGACGTAGAACACGACCGGCCACGGACCGGGCCGCGCGCTCGGCTTGTAGACGTCGAGCACCTGCTCGGGCGCGGGGCCGTAGCGCAGGTTGTGCTCGACGGTGACGCCGTGGCGGCGCGGGCGCGACGCCGGGTGCAGGCGACCGGCGCGCGACAGGGTGTGGAAAAACGCGCTCGAGATCGCCGTGGACAACCGGGACATCGGCCTCGAGCCTACCATCGCGGCCACCGACCCCGTCCTGGATGATTCGGCCCCCCGGGCTGAGGGCGGCGTCCCGCCTGTGCCCACGGCGGTCCGCGGCGCAACCCGGGCGCGGCGTGCAAGCTCGGTCGCCTGCCGTACCGAACCCGATGGCATGTGCGGTGCACCTGCGATTCTCCATGAGCGCCGCAGCCTGATCCCTGATGGCCTCCCTCGGTGCCTGCATGGTCGGAGACCTCGAGTCGCTCGACAGCGCGGGCGTCAACGATGGCCTGCTATCAGGTCCGCAACAGCCACGATACCTCGCTCGAGCTGAAGAAGGTCGTCTACGACTCGAAGGCCACCCACGCGCGCGCGGGCGACCACACGGCATTGCCGCGCAACAATGGCATTCGCTCCGCAAATCTCGTCTACAACGTACCCGGCTTCCACCTCGGCGGCGCCACCACTGACCACTTCGCCGCTGGCACCAAGCTCCGCCGGGTCAGCGTCCCCACCGAGCCCGGCAAGCCCTCGATCCCGATCCCGCTCTCGGTCACGGCGACGGCAACCACCAGCGCCAGCGTGGCTCGCTCCGCTTCCTCTACGGCTACGTCCGCGCCTCCGACGGTGCCAAACGCTTCGGCTGGATGTCCGAAGCCGCCCTCACCCCCGCCACCGGCTGCCCATAGCTCATTCACGGCCCCCCGCGCAGCGCCCGGCGACCGGCACGTCGAGCAAGTGACCGTCATTCACGGCGCAACCTCGGGCCTCGTCCTGCGTCCTGACATCGAGTCGCACCGACGCCGGATGACCTCGACAACCTCACCCGAAGGCATCGAAGCGGCAATGACATCGGCCTCACGCAACTCGTCGTCCTCCTCGCCTCGTGCTCAACGCCCGAAGGCATCGAAGCGGCAATGACGGGCTTCGCGGTGGACATTGGGAGTCTTCTTTCAAGTGCTCAACGCCCGAAGGCATCGAAGCGGCAATGACCGCCTGGGATGCGCTCGAGTTCGCCGACCTCGACGGGTGCTCAACGCCCGAAGGCATCGAAGCGGCAATGACAGCTGGCGCAGCGGCGCGAGCGGCGGCGAGCGCGAGTGCTCAACGCCCGAAGGCATCGAAGCGGCAATGACAAGCGGCGGAGTCGACCATCCGTGACCCGCTCCCCACCGGGTGCTCAACGCCCGAAGGCATCGAAGCGGCAATGACAGCCCCAACGCGATCGCGCTCGCGCGTAGGCGGAGGTGCTCAACGCCCGAAGGCATCGAAGCGGCAATGACATCTCCCTGCGACGCGAAAAGAATGGCGAGGCGGAGTGCTCAACGCCCGAAGGCATCGAAGCGGCAATGACCGTCGGTGACCGCGTTCCACAGGTACGCGCGAGCCCACGGTGCTCAACGCCCGAAGGCATCGAAGCGGCAATGACAAGAGAAGCGGCGCATGGGGCTGACGAATACGCTCGGTGCTCAACGCCCGAAGGCATCGAAGCGGCAATGACGCA
>Ga0209181_10002221_pt1 | contig 32131 bp, 28 predicted proteins | sample MAT05_FD_187208 | JGI IMG/M metagenome (GOLD analysis project Ga0209181, IMG submission 187208) | Freshwater microbial communities from Lake Fryxell liftoff mats and glacier meltwater in Antarctica - MAT-05 (SPAdes) (version 2) | ecosystem: Environmental > Aquatic > Freshwater > Ice > Liftoff... | reverse complement strand
ACGCACGGGCCAGTGGCGTTTCACGCCGCCCACCCACGTCGTGGTGGCATTGGCCGAAGCGCTGGCGCAGTTCGAGGAAGAGGGCGGCCAGCCGGCGCGGCTGGCGCGCTACAGCGACAACTGCCGCACGCTGATCGACGGCATGGCGGCACTCGGCCTGCGGCCATTCCTGAAGCCCGAACACCAGGCGCCGATCATCGTCACCTTCCATGCGCCGGCCCACCCGGCCTACGAGTTCAGGCGCTTCTACGCGGCGACGAAGGCGCGCGGTTTCCTGCTCTACCCGGGCAAGCTGACGCAGGTCGAGACCTTCCGCGTCGGCTGCATCGGCGCGATAGGCCGGCTGGAAATGCTGCAGGCCGTGAGCGCGGTGGGCGCAGCAATGCGTGAGCTGGGCATACTTTCGACGCTGGCGGGTAGCGGCGCCATCCCGGGCGCAGGTCCGCACACCGGCCTTGACGAAGAATGAACCGCCTGCCCTGGCGAGCCACCATCCGCTGCGCTGCCCGGTGCGGCCGGAAATCCTCTCGGTCCCTGATCAGTCGCCGGGAATGTGCGACTGGCGCAACTTCACCGGTTTGGCCGAACGCTTGCGCAGTTTGATGTTGAGCATCTCCACGCCGAGCGAAAACGCCATCGCGAAGTAGACGTATCCCTTGGGCACGTGATGGCCGAAGCCCTCGGCCATCAGCACCACACCGACGACGACCAGAAAGGCCAGCGCGAGCATCTTGATGGTCGGGTGGTCCGACACGAAGCGGCCGATCGGCCCGGCAAACAGCATCATCATGCCGACCGAGGCCACCACGGCGGCGATCATGATCCTGACGTCGTCGACCATGCCCACGGCGGTGATGATGGAGTCGAGCGAAAACACCAGGTCGATCACCATGATCTGCAGGATGACGGCGGTGAATGTCGCCTTGACGGCGCTGCTGCCGTGTTCTTCCTCACCTTCCATCGACTGGTGGATCTCGCCGGTGCTCTTCCAGATCAGGAACATGCCGCCAAAGATGAGGATCAGGTCACGGCCCGAGAAACCTTTATCCATCATCGTGAACATCGGCTCCACCAGGCCGACGATCCAGGCCAGCACCAGCAGCAGGCCGATGCGCATGAACATCGCCATGAAGAGGCCGAGCCGGCGGGCCACTTCGCGCCTGGCCTTCGGTAGCTTGTCGACCAGGATAGAGATGAAGATGATGTTGTCGATGCCGAGCACGAGTTCGAGCGCTGTCAGCGTGGCGAAGGCGATCCACGCCTGAGGGTCTGTGAGCAGTTCCATAACCGTATTTTGCGTGAGGGTTCACGGTCGGGCGAAGCGGTGCTGCGCGAATGGCCCCGAAGGGGCCGGGGGCAAAAGCAAGCTTGCAGCGCGTTCTGTGCTTCATTCTTGCCGGCCGCCGGGCGCCCCGGTCAGGCGCTGTGGCCGGCGCCCGCATCCTGTTTCCGCACGCGTTAGCTAGCAGCAATCGCATCCGCTGGTTCACTTTCAGGGTCGGGCAAGCAGACGGGAGCAACACATGTTGAAGACTGGCAGCAGTTCGAAGCAGGTCATTCTGTTCGGTGAACTTCAGAACAGGTTTCGCCGAGTGCGCTGGGCGCGATGCGTCCATGTGTACGGCGGCCAACAGACGTGGTGGCGCCGGCGAGCGACGCTGCTCAAGTCGACGGCGAGCTCGCCGATATGAAGGTTGGAACATCGCGTGACGAATAAAACCCACGCCACCCGTAAAGGACATGGAATGACCATCCACCCGGCATTGGAATTCTCGCAACCGGAGATCTTCGCTCAACTGCTGGCCCTGGACGCCACCGAACTCGACACGCTGGAATTCGGCGTCATCGGTATCGGCGCCGACACCGTGGTGCGCGACTACAACGCCCTCGAATCGAAGCTGGCGGGCCTCTCGAAGGACCGCGTCCTGGGCCACCCGCTGTTCACCGTGGTTGCCCCTTGCATGAACAACTTCATGGTCGCGCAGCGCTTCGAGGACGCCGCTGCGGCCGGCCAGGCGCTGGACCTGACGCTCGACTACGTGCTGACGCTGCGAATGCGCCCTGTGAAGGTTCAGTTGCGCCTGCTGGCCGGCCCGAGCGCCGACCGGCGCTTCGTACTCGTCAACCGGAAGCCCTGATGAACGCCGACGCCGAGGGCGACCTGACGCAGGAACACGAAGCGCTGATCCAGTTCGTCTACATGGCCCCGGCCGGCCTGGTGCAGGCGCGCAGCGATGGCGAGATCGTGATGATCAACCCGGTCGCTGCGCAACTGATGATGCCGCTGTCTCACGACGGGAGCCTGTCGAACGTGTTCACGGTGCTTGAAGACATCGCACCCGACCTTCGCTCGCGCCTGGCGGCCCTCACTGCGCCGCAAGGCATGGTCTGCGACGGCGTGCACCTGCTGGCACCCGGCGGTGCCAAGGACCAGCGGCGCGTGTTCTCGTTCAGCCTGATCAAGCTCGACGACAGCCGCATCATGGCGATGTTGCAGGACGTGACCTTGCAGGCCCAGCGTGAGCGCCTGCTGCGCTATCAGGGGATCTGGCTCAATGCCATCCTCGCAGGGGTGGAGGACTACGCGCTGATCAATCTCGACGCGCGCGGCTGCGTGACCGAGTGGAACGAAAGCATCGGTCGCGTCACCGGCCATGGCGAAGACGTGGTCGGCCGCTCGATGGCGGTTTTCTACCCCGAGGAAGCGATCACGACCGAACGCGTTCTCGACCGTCTGTACGAGGCCGAGCACGGCGGATGGAGTCTGGATGACGGCTGGCGCCAGCGCGCCGATGGCCAGCGGTTCTGGGGCAGCGCAATGATCGCCCCGCAGCGCGCGCAGGCGAGTGACAACCAGCTCGCCACAACGCTGGCGGGTGCTGCCGAGACCGGCTATTGCCTGATCGTGCGCGACATGTCCGGTCAGCACGACGCCGCCGAAGCGGCGCGGCACGCGGCGGTCTGCGACCATCTGACCGGCATCGGCAACCGCCGCGCATTCTTCGACGCCGCCGAAACCGAGCTGCGCCGCTGGCGGCGCCTGCCGCGCCCGCTGTCGCTGCTGATGATTGATGTCGACCACTTCAAGAAAGTCAACGACACCCACGGCCACCCGGTCGGCGACGAGGTCCTGCGTCATATCGCCCGCTTGATGGAAGCCACCTTCAGGCAAATCGACGTGGTGGCCCGGATCGGCGGCGAAGAGTTCGCCGTGCTGCTGCCTTCGGCCGACGTGGCGGTCGCGCAGCGCGCTGCCGAACGCCTGCGTGCCGCGATCGAGGCGCAGCCGGCGTCGACCGACGCCGGCCCGGTACGCTGCACCGTGAGCATCGGCATCGCGACGATGGATCAAGTCACACCCAGCGTCGACGCTTTGCTCAAACGCGCCGACGAGGCCCTGTACGCGGCCAAGCACGGCGGCCGCAACCAGGTATGCGGGCCAGCGACGGCACTTGCGATGCCGGGTTGAGCGCCATGTCGGAAGTCATCTCCGCAGCGGCTTACGAGTCGCTGATGCAGTTCCTCTTCCGGGCGCCGGTCGGCTTGGTGCAGACGGCGCGCACTGGCGAGATCGAGATGATCAATCCGACCTCGGCGCAACTGCTGATGCCGTTGTCGAGCGACGGCTCGCTCGACAATCTCTTCGACCTGCTGGACGGCGTGGCACCACAGCTTCGTGGCCTGGCGGATGCCGCGCAGCGTGAAGGCGACGTGATTTGCGACGCGCTGCGTGTCACGCCGCCAGCCGTCGCCGGGGAGTCCACGCGGACCCTGTCGCTCAGCGTCGTCAGGCTCGACGCCGGGCGCCTGATGGCGGTGCTCGACGACGTCAGCCTGCAGGTGCGGCAGGAGCAGAGCCAGCTTGACCGGCGCCTGCGCAATGCCGCGCTGACCGACACGCTGACCCAGATGCCCAACCGCGCGGCGCTGCGCGCGCCGATCGCCAATGCGCTGCTGCAGCGTGCGCGGGAGGCGGGTCCGCAGTTTGCTGTGCTGTTCCTCAACTGTGACCGTTTCAAGCGGGTCAACGACCTGTTCGGCACCGCCGTCGGAGACGGTCTGCTCGGCGTGCTGGCGGCGCGCCTGCGCGGCGTGCTGCGCGCCGGCGAGTCGATGGCGGCACGGGTCGGCGGCGACGAGTTCGTGGTGTTGCTCGAGTCCCTGACCAGCAGCGAAGAAGCGCTGGCTGTTTGCCAGCGCGTGATCGACGTGCTCGGCGCGCCCTGCCACGTCGCCGGGCATGCGCTGACCTGCAGCGTCAGCGGCGGCTTGTTGCTCGGCGATGATGCCGAAGGCGATGCCGATGCCGTGATGGGCGACGCCAGCATCGCAATGGTGGAGGCCAAGCGACGGGGCGGCGGGTGCTTTGTCGCCTTCGAGCCGGCGCTGCGCGAGCGCGCGATGCAGCGCGGCCGCACGGAGGCCGAATTGCGGTTGGCGCTGACCGAAGGGCAGCTGTTCGTCGTCTACCAGCCGATCGTCGCGCTGCAGTCAACAGACGCCGGCCGCGGCTGCGTCGGCGTCGAAGCGCTGGTGCGCTGGCAGCACCCACGACGTGGCTCCGTGCCGCCGCTCGAGTTCATCGGCGTCGCGGAAGAATGCGGGTTGATCGGCGCGCTCGGTGATTTCGTGCTCGCCAGCGCGGTGCGCCAGCAAAGCCGCTGGCGCGAGGAGCTCGGCCCGCTGGCTCCCGGCTGGACGGCGGTGAACCTGTCTCGCGCCCAGCTCCAGCAACCCGATTTCGTGGCCTCGGTGCGGGCGCTGCTCGTTGGCAGCGGGCTGCCGCCGCAGTGCCTGCAACTCGAAGTCACAGAAAGCCTGGCCGCGCAGAACGACGCGGTGCAGGGCGTGCTGCACGAGTTGAAGGCACTCGGCGTGGTGCTGGCCCTCGACGACTTCGGCACCGGCTACTCGTCGCTGTCCAGCCTGCACCAGTTTCCGGTGGACGTCGTGAAGATCGACCGCTCCTTCACATCGCAGGTCGACATCAGCCTGCACCACCGCGTGCTGGTGCAGGCCACGGTGATGGTCGCCGACAGCTTGGGCATGAGCACGGTCGTCGAAGGCATCGAGACCGTGGCCCAGGCCACGCTGGTGCGACTGCTCGGCTGCGACAAGGGCCAGGGTTACTTGTTCAGCCGGCCGCTGGAGGCAACGGCCCTCAGCGCCTGGCTGCAGCCGGTGGCCGTGCCGTCCTGAGCATTCAGGGCCGGCTCAGCGCCTGTTCTGCGGTGGCGTCGTGTGGGGCGCCGGTGCATGGAGGCTGGCGGCGGGTCAGAAGGAACTCGACCTCGGACCAGTCCCGTGCGCAGGCACAAGACCCGGGCCGTCTCGTGGCTGGCCTGCAGCCGTGAAGACTGCGCGGCGCAGTCATCGGCGGCGAACGCTGCGCCTTCGAATTCGATGTGGCGGGCGATCTGCCGCATGTCTTTCAGACCGACGTTCGCGTACGAACCCTTGACCGCGTGCGCCGACCCCTTCAGCGCCACCGTGTCGGTGGCCGCAAGTGCTGCCGTCAGCTGCGCCAAGCTGCCGACTTCGTCGTTCAAGATGTCTGTCAGCAGGCCACGGTAGCCCTCAAACGCGATGCCCACGCAGACCTCGCCGATCATCGCCATGTCGATGTGCGCGGCAAGTTGCCCGGGGCGAAAGCGGCGGCGCGACGCCTTCGGGGTTGGGGCTGGGGCTGGCGGTGCGCCGGGTGGCGATTCGGCAAGCTTCTCTGCCACCGGCGCGGCCTGCGCCCGGGAAGCTTGCCGCCCTGGAAACTCCGCCGCGGGCAGCGCTTCGATCTCGGTCGCCTGCACTGGCTTGGCGAGGAAGCCTTTCATGCCGGCGGCGAGCAGCCGGTCGCGCGTTTCCCGGAAGGCGTCCGCCGTCACCGCCACGATGCGGGTGGCTGCGGGCGCACCGGGCAGGGCGCGTATGTGCTGCGTCGCCTGCAGGCCATCCATCACCGGCATGTGCAGGTCCATGAACACGAGGTCGGGCACTTGCGTCTGCACTGGCAGCACGGTGGCGGCGCCGTCTTCGGCGACGCGCACCTTGTGGCCCAGCCGCCTGAGCGCGTCAGCCTGAACTTGCGGTGGGTCGGATGGTCGTCGACCAACAGCAGATCGAGCGCACCCGCCTGCGAGGTGGGCAGGCGGGCTTGCATGGGCTGCGATGGCAACGCACTGGTTCCCGCCGGTTGCGCCGCCACCTGCAGCGGGCAGCGTCAACGTGAAGGTGGAGCCCGCGCGGAGGCGGCTTTTCACCGCGATGTCGCCGCCCATCAGCCGCGCTCGCGTGCGCGAGATGTGGACGAGGTCGGCGTTCAGTCGGCCGATGAGACCAGGAAAGGCATCGCGTACCGTACGACGTTCGGCGTCGTTCACACCTGCATGATTTGAATGGCGCGCTCTTCGGCCCAGACGGCGACGCATCGGCCCCGAATCGGGGTCAACCCGAAGGGCCGGGCAGCCGTATCGCGCCAGGCAGCGCGCGGCGCCGGGGGCGCTGAGCAGCCAGCGCCATGCGGGCGCTCTCCGCTTCTTCGGCGCTGCGGCGCAGCTCATCGCCGTGAAGTTGCTGCGCTCACGAGAGTTTCAGCGTCTCAACTTCGACTCGATGCGAGCGCCGGTCACTCGCCCACGCGGCCACGATGAAAAGCAATTCGCCGTCGACGATGAACGGCTGGGCGCCGCCCGCCCAGGCCCAGATCAGCCCGTGCACCAGCAAGGCAATCCGGAGACGGCGCAGCCAGACCGGATCGTCATGCACCGAGAACCGGCTGCGCCGCTGAACCGCGGCGACGGCCAAACGCAGTGCCGGCGCACCAGTTCGGCAGGCCAGCCAGACCAGCAACCACGCATGCGTCTCGGCCGGTCACAAATCTGCAAGCGTCACCGGTCCGGCCATGGCGCTGACGCCTGGCGAGGTGGCCGCTGAGTTGGCGTGTCTGAGTATGCGGTTTGCCAGCATCGCCACGTCGAGCCCGTCGATGCCGGCCCTGTCGCCCGCCAGCCGTGTGGCGCTTTTACGGGACTGCGGTGCCGGCATCTGCTGGAAGGCGGCCGAACAACCGCCTCAAAGGTCAGCAGGCATTGAATGGGCAGAATGTGCCGGAAGGTCATCGCGCCTCAATTCGGATCCTGCGGCTGCTCGCGACCGTTTAAGCGTGCAACGCGGACGCTTTGATGCCTGCGTCTTTGCCTCCGCGCGCGGCCGGTGAGATCGGCATCAATGTTGACCCATCCCCAAAGGAGGTGGAGGCATAGGGCGGCGCGGGCAACGACAGCTACTCGGTCGACAGCAGCAGCGACGTCATCAGCGAGACCTCGACCCTCGGCACCGAGATCGACAGCGTGTTCTCCAGCGCCACCTTCACGCTGGGCAACAACCTGGAGTTCCTGAGCTCGACCGGCACGGCGACGATCAACGGCACCGGCAACACGCTGGGCAACACGATCAGCGGCAACACCGGCAACAACGTGCTGAGCGGGCTGGGCGGCAACGACACGCTGACCGGCGGCGAGGGCAACGACACCTTCCGCTTCGCCAGCGCCGTCAGCAGCACGACCAACGTCGACGAAATCACCGACTTGTTCAAGGGCGAGGACCGCATCGAACTCGAGAACAGCGTCTTCACCAAGTTCACCGCTACCGGCGTGCTGACGGCGGCGAACCTCGTGTCGAGCAGCACCGGCCTGGCCGTCGACAGCAACGACTACGTGCTGTACGAAACCGACATCTTCCCGACCTGAGCGGCAGATCGTTTGCAGACCGGGGCGAATTGCTCCGGTTACTGCGGACGAATGTGCAGTTGCCGGCCCCGCCTCGTTTCCACGAGCGCGGGGCTTTTTTTCGGCTCGGCCCATCGCGGGCGCTTCCATATGTGGCTGCCGACTCAGCCGGCCATTCCGCCATGGAATAAAGCAAATGCACCCACCATGACTACCGCCGGCGGCTGGCAGCCGCAATCATCCGCTCCGAAGTTCAGCAACCCCGACAGGAGACTCGAATGGCAAAGATGAAGGCCGCCATGGCCGCCGTGCTGGTGATGGAAAAGGAAGGCGTTTCGCAGGCCTTCGGCGTGCCCGGCGCGGCGATCAATCCGCTGTATTCGGCGCTGCGCGAGCGGCAGTCGATCGCCCACATCCTGGCCCGTCACGTCGAGGGCGCCTCGCACATGGCCGAGGGTTACACCCGGGCCCGCGCCGGCAACATCGGCGTGTGCATCGGCACCAGCGGCCCGGCCGGCACCGACATGATCACCGGCCTGTATTCGGCCATCGCCGACAGCATTCCCATCCTGTGCATCACCGGCCAGGCGCCGCGGGCCCGCATGCACAAGGAAGATTTCCAGGCCGTCGACATCGAGTCGATCAGCAAGCCGGTCACCAAGTGGAGCGTGACGGTGCGTGAACCCGCGCTGGTGCCGCGCGCCTTCCAGCAGGCGTTTCACCTGATGCGCTCGGGCCGCCCGGGCCCGGTGCTGATCGACCTGCCGTTCGACGTGCAGATGGGCGAGATCGAGTTCGACATCGACACCTACGAGCCGCTGCCTGTCTACAAGCCGGCCGCCACACGCAAGCAGATCGAACGCGCGATGGACATGCTGATGGCGGCCGACAAGCCGCTGATCGTGGCCGGCGGCGGCATCATCAACGCCGACGCCGACAAGCTGCTGGTGGAGTTCGCCGAACTGGTGGGCGTGCCCGTCATCCCGACGCTGATGGGCTGGGGCACCATCCCCGACGACCACCCGTTGATGGCCGGCATGGTCGGCCTGCAGACCAGCCACCGCTACGGCAACGCCACCATGCTGGCCAGCGACTTCGTGCTCGGCATCGGCAACCGCTGGGCGAACCGCCATACCGGCAGCACCGAGGTGTACTGCAAGGGACGCACCTTCGTGCACGTCGACATCGAACCGACGCAGATCGGCCGCGTGTTCAACCCCGAACTCGGCATCGTCAGCGACGCCAAGGCCGCGCTCGAACTCTTCGTGCAGGTCGCGAAAGAGCGCAAGGCCGCCGGCACGCTGAAGTCGTTCAGCGACTGGGCAGGCCGCTGCGCCGAGCGCAAGACGCTGATGCACCGCAAGACGCACTTCACCGAAACGCCCATCAAGCCGCTGCGCGTGTACGAGGAGATGAACAAGGTCTTCCCGCGCGACACCATCTACGTCACCACCATCGGCCTCTCGCAGATCGCCGGCGCGCAGTTTCTGCACGTCTACGGTCCGCGCCAGTGGATCAACTGCGGCCAGGCCGGCCCGCTGGGCTGGACCATCCCCGCCGCGCTCGGCGTGGTGGCCTCCGACCCGACCCGCACCGTGGTCGGCCTGTCGGGCGACTACGACTTCCAGTTCCTCATCGAAGAGCTGGCGGTCGGCGCGCAGTTCAGGTTGCCCTACGTGCAGGTGCTGGTGAACAACAGCTACCTGGGCCTGATCCGCCAGAGCCAGCGTGGCTTCGAGATGGACTACTGTGTGCAATTGGCCTTCGAGAACCAGAACGTGGACGACCCGCATCTCAAGAGCTACGGCGTCGATCACCAGGCGGTGGTGCAGGGCCTGGGCTGCAAGAGCCTGCGCGTGACCGACCCGACGAAGATCGAGGCCGCGATGATCGAAGCCCAGGCGATGGCGCGCAAGTACATGGTGCCTGTGGTCGTCGAGGTGATCCTGGAGAAGGTGACCAACATCGCGATGGGCACCGAAATCGACAAGATCAACGAGTTCGAGGAACTCGACTGCCGCCACCCCGAAGGCCGCCAGGGTTTGGAGATGGCCGGTTTGCTCGAATAATCATGGCTCCAGGGGCGTGCCGGCAAGGCCGGCGCGCTCATCCCCCTCAACGGGTTGGAGTGCTGATGACAACCCACGAAAGACGCCCATGCCACGCTTTGCCGCCAACCTCACCATGCTTTTCAACGAGGTGCCGTTCCTCGACCGTTTCGAGCGCGCCGCCAAGGCCGGCTTCACGGCGGTGGAGTTCCTGTTCCCTTACGACTACGACGCGGCCGAGCTGCGCAAGCGTCTCGACGACAACGGCCTGACGCTTGTTCTCCACAACCTGCCGGCCGGTGACTGGGACGCCGGTGAGCGCGGCATCGCCTGCCACCCTGACCGCGTGGCCGAGTTCCGTGCCGGAGTCGCCAAGGGCATCGAGTACGCGAAGGTGCTGGGCGTGGGCCAGCTCAACTGCCTCGCCGGCAAGGCGCCGGCTGGTGTTCCGAATGAAGTGCTGCGACAAACCTTCGTCGACAACCTGCGCTATGCGGCGGCCGAGTTCAAGAAGGCCGGCTTGAAGCTGCTGATCGAGCCGATCAACTTCTACGACATCCCCGGCTTCTACCTGAACACCACGCGGCAGGCTGTCGGCATCCTCGACGACGTCGCGAGCGATGGAAAGACGGACAACGCCTTCGTGCAGTACGACCTGTACCACGCCCAGCGCATGGAAGGCGAGCTGGCCAACACCGTCACGACGTTCCTGCCGCGCATCGGCCACATCCAGCTGGCCGACAACCCGGGCCGCCACGAGCCGGGCACCGGCGAGATGAACTACCCGTTCCTGTTGAAGCACCTCGACCGCATCGGCTACGCTGGCTGGGTCGGTTGCGAGTACAAGCCGGCCAACGGCACCGAAGCGGGCCTGGGCTGGCTGGACGCGGCGCTCAAGCCGGCCTGATCCTGATCGCACGGCGTCCCGCACGCCGGTTTCTCACCCCCGCGCAGCAGCGGCCCCACCGCAGGCCGCTGCTGCGACATGCCACTACACACTCGAGACAAGACCATGACGACATCCCTCAAGCTCGGATTCATCGGCCTCGGCATCATGGGCACGCCGATGGCGTGCCACCTGCTGAAGGCCGGCCACCAGCTGTTCGTGTTTTCGCTGCCATCGGTGCCGGAGAGCGTCTTGGCCGCCGGCGCCACTGCCTGCGCCAGCGGGCGTGAAGTCGCGCAGCACGCCGACATCGTCTTCGTGATGGTGCCCGACACCCCGCACGTGGCGGACGTGCTGTTCAGCGAGAACGGCGTCGGCGCCGGCCTGTCGGCGGGCAAGACGGTGGTGGACATGAGCAGCATCTCGCCGATCGAGACCAAGGTCTTCGCAAAGAAGATCAACGCGCTGGGATGCGACTACCTGGACGCGCCGGTGTCGGGCGGCGAGGTGGGCGCGAAGAACGCCACGCTGTCGATCATGGTCGGCGGTGACGAGACCGTGTTCGCCAAGGTCAAGCCGCTGTTCGAGCTGATGGGCAAGAACATCACGCTGGTCGGCGGCAACGGCGACGGCCAGACCGCCAAGGTGGCCAACCAGATCATCGTGGCGCTGAACATCGAGGCCGTGGCCGAGGCGCTGCTGTTCGCCGCCAAGGCCGGCGCCGACCCGGCCCGTGTGCGTCTGGCGCTGATGGGCGGCTTCGCTTCCAGCAAGATCCTGGAGGTGCACGGCGAGCGCATGGTCAAGCGCAGCTTCGACCCGGGCTTTCGCATCGAGCTGCACCAGAAAGACCTGAACCTGGCGCTGAGCAGCGCGCGTGCGCTGGGCGTGTCGCTGCCCAACACCGCCACCGCGCAAGAGCTTTTCAACAGCTGCGCGGCGCACGGCGGCAAGGGATGGGACCACTCGGCGATGGTGCGCGCGCTGGAGATGATGTCCAATTTCGAGATCGGGCAGCAAGCCGACTGAGAGGCCGAGCCACCGATAATCTCCAGCGACAAGGACACCTGCGATGAGCTCCAACCCCGACACCGGAACATCGCAGGCCCTGCTGCGGCGCCTTTTCGACGCCGCCGTCGCCAGCGCGCAGCCCGCGCTGTGCATACCAAAGCACCTGCCGGCTTCGCCCAGGGGCAGGCTGATCGTGATCGGCGCCGGCAAGGCCTCGGCAGCAATGGCGCGCGCCGTCGAGGACCATTGGCCGGGCGACAAGTCCGCGCTCGGCGGCCTGGTCGTCACGCGCTACGGCTACGCCGTGCCTTGCGAGCACATCGAGATCGTGGAAGCCTCCCACCCGGTGCCCGACGCCGCCGGCCTGCGCGCCGCCGAGCGCGTGCTCGCCCTGGTGCAGGGGCTGAACGAAGACGATCTCGTGCTCTGCCTGATCTCGGGCGGTGGCTCCTCGCTGCTGCCGCTGCCGGCGCCCGGGCTCACGCTGCAGCACAAGCAGGATGTGAACCGCGCGCTGCTGAAGTCGGGCGCCACCATCAGCGAGATGAACTGCGTGCGCCGTCACCTCTCGGCGATCAAGGGCGGCCGGCTGGCCGCCGCCTGCCACCCGGCGCGCGTGCTGACGCTGCTGCTGTCCGACGTGCCGGGCGACCGGCCGATCGACATCGCGTCGGGCCCCACCGTGGCCGACCCCACGACCTGCGAAGACGCACTTGCCATCGTGCGACGCTACGGAATCGAGCTGCCCGGCCCGGTGCGCGAGGTGCTGGAAAGCGGCCGCGGTGAGTCCATCAAGCCCGGCGACCCGCGACTGGCGCGCGCCGAAATCCGCATGATCGCCACGCCGCAGATGGCGCTGGAAGCCGCCGCCGCCGTGGCGCGTGCGGCCGGCATCACGCCGCACATCCTCGGCGACGCCATCGAAGGCGAAGCGCGCGACGTCGGCAAGGTGCTGGGCGCCATTGCCCTGCAGGTGGCCGATCGAGGCCAGCCTTTCGGCACGCCCTGCGTGCTGCTGTCGGGTGGCGAAACCACGGTCACCGTGCGCGGCAGCGGGCGCGGCGGGCGCAACGTCGAATGCCTGCTTTCGATGTGCATCGCCACCGGCGGACACCCGCGCATTCATGCGCTGGCCGGCGACACCGACGGCGTCGACGGCCAGGAAGAACTTGCCGGCGCGGCCTTTGCGCCAGACACCCTGGCACGCGCCTGGGCCGCCGGGATGCGACCGATGGACAGCCTCGCCGACAACGACGGCCACGGCTTTTTCGAGGCGCTGGGCACCTCGGTCAACACCGGGCCGACCCTCACCAACGTGAACGACTTCCGCGCCATCCTGATCGAGGCCGCGGTCGCACCTGAAAGTACAAAGTGAGAAGAACCCGCAACGCCAAGATCGTGGCCACCCTCGGCCCCGCCAGTTCCCAACCCGACGTCGTGCGCCAGCTGTTCCTGGCGGGCGTAGACGTCTTCCGCCTGAACTTCAGCCACGGCAGCCCGGACGACCACCGCGCGCGTTTTACAGTGCTGCGCGCGCTGGAGCTCGAGACCGGCCGGCCGATCGGCATCCTGGCCGACCTGCAGGGCCCGAAGCTGCGCGTGGGCACTTTCGCCGATGGCCCGGTGATGCTGGCCGAGGGCGCAGCCTTTCGGCTCGACCTCGACCCCACACCCGGCAACGCGCAGCGTGCCGGTCTGCCGCACCCCGAGATCTTCGCCGCACTCGTGCCCGGCGCCGAGTTGCTGCTCGACGACGGCAAGCTGCGCCTGGCCGTTGAACAGTGTGGCGCCGACTTCGCGGAGACCCGGGTGGTCGTCGGCGGCAAACTGTCGGAGCGCAAGGGCGTCAACGTGCCGGGCGTCGTGCTGCCCATCACCGCGCTGACCGCGAAAGACCGCCGCGACCTCGACCTCGCGCTGGAACTCGGCGCCGACTGGATCGCGCTGTCCTTCGTCCAGCGCCCTGAAGACGTCAGCGAGGCGCGCGCGATTATCGGCAAACGCGCGCTGATCGTCTCCAAGCTGGAGAAACCGTCCGCGGTGGAACGGCTCGACGAGATCGTCGCCTTGTCAGACGCCGTGATGGTGGCGCGTGGCGACCTCGGCGTGGAACTGCCGGCCGAACGCGTGCCGGGCATCCAGAAGCGCATCGTGCGGAGCTGCCGGCGCTTCGGCAAGCCGGTGATCGTGGCCACGCAGATGCTGGAGTCGATGATCGACAGCCCGGTGCCGACACGGGCCGAGGCCTCCGACGTCGCCACCGCCATCTACGACGGTGCCGACGCGGTGATGCTGTCGGCCGAGTCGGCCTCGGGCAAGCACCCGCTGGAAGCGGTGGCGATGATGAACCGCATCATCGAGCAGGTGGAGTGCGACCCGCTCTACAGGCAACTTGTCGACGCCTCGCACACGCCGCTGGAGGCGGGCCAGGTCGACATGGCCGAGGCGGTGTGCAGCGCCATGCGGCGTGCGGTCTCGCTGCTGCACTCTGCGGCAATCGTCTGCTACACCAGTTCGGGCCACACCAGCCTGCGCGCGGCACGTGAGCGGCCCGAGGCGCCCATCCTGAGCCTGACGCCGAACATGGGCACGGCGCGCCGGCTGGCGCTGGTCTGGGGCGTGCATTCGGTGCACATCGCCGACGTGGCCGATGTGGAGGAGATGACCGATAGCGCCGTCACCGTGGCGCGGCGCCAGGGTTTTGCCGTGGCCGGCCAGACCATCGTCGCCATCGCCGGCCTGCCTTTCGGCGAGGCCGGCACCACCAACCTGATGCGCATCGCCACGGTGTGAAGCGCGGCGGCCCGGTCAGAGCGGCCTGATGACCCGGCAGGGGTTGCCGGCGGCCAGCACGAGTGCCGGCAGGTCGCGCGTGACCACGCTGCCGGCGCCGATGACGGTACCCGCGCCGATGCTCACGCCGGGGCAGATGACCGCGCCGCCGCCGACCCAGACGTCGTCGCCGACATTCACCGGTTTCGCGCACTCCAGGCCGGTGCGGCGATCAGCCGCGCTGAGCGGGTGCGACGCGGTGTAGACCTGCACGCCGGGGCCGAACAATACATGGGCGCCGATGCGCACCGGCATCACGTCGAGCACGACGCAGCTGACATTGAAGTAGCCGTGGGCGCCGATCTCGATGTTGTAGCCGTAGTCGCAGAAGAAGGGCGGCTGGATGTCGGCGCCGTTGGCTGTGCCGAGCAGTTCGGCCAGCAGCGCGTGGCGGCGCGTGTCTTCGTGCGGCGCCAGATTGTTCAGGGTGTGGCAGAGCAGCCGGGCGCGCTGGCGTTCGATGTTGAGTTCGGCGTCGGTGGCGTCGTACAACTCGACGGCAAGCATCTTCTGCTTTTCGCTGCGCATCACGAGTGGCCTTCCGTTGTTCAATTCGCTGTTCTGCATGGCAGACGGCCAAGCGGCGGAGTCTATCGATGGTGACGCCGCACCCGGCCCGCCAGCGGCGCCTCCCGCAGCCTTGCGGTATGGTGACGACATGAACACATTCACATCCCCTGACGACCTGACCGCAACCCGTGGCACTGCACTCGTCACCGGCGCCAGCGCCGGCATCGGCGAGGCCATCGTGCGCAGGCTCGTCGCTGACGGCTGGCGCGTCATCGCGGCGGCGCGGCGTGCCGACAAACTTGCCGCTCTGGCAACTGAGCTAGGCGCCGCCGTGTTGCCGCTGGCGCTGGACGTCACCGACCACGCTGCCGTGGCCGCGCTGCCGCTGGCGCTGCCGGCCGACTGGGCCGCTGTCGATCTGCTGGTCAACAACGCCGGCCTGGCGCTCGGCCGCGAGCCGGCGCACCAGGCCAACCTGGCCGACTGGCAGACGATGATAGACGCCAACGTCAGCGGGCTGATGCACTGCACCCACGCCTTCCTGCCCGGCATGGTGGCGCGCGGCCGCGGCCACGTCGTCAACCTCGGCTCGGTGGCCGGCGAGCTGCCTTATCCGGGCGGCAACGTGTATGGTGCGAGCAAGGCCTTCGTGCACCAGTTCACGATGGGTCTGAAGGCCGACCTGATCGCCACCGCCGTGCGATGCACCAGCATCGAACCCGGCTTGGTGGCGGGCAGCGAGTTCAGCACCGTGCGCTTCAAGGGCAACGCCGAACGCGCCGCGTCGATCTACGAAGGCACGACGCCGCTGATGCCCGAGGACATCGCCGAAGCCGTGTCCTGGGTCGTCGCGCTGCCGGCGCATGTCAACATCAACGTGCTGCAGATGATGCCGGTCTGCCAGGGGCCGGGCGCGGTGGGCTTGCATCGCAAGGTGGTGCCGAGCCGCTGAATCTGTCCGGCGTCGGCCGCGACGGCGGGAACCCCGGTGACAATCTCGCCGGATTGAAGTATTCTGTATACAGAGTACAGATCATGAGCGCACAACTCGTCAAACTCGGCAGCACGCCCGACCTCGTCGACCGGGTTTACCGTTCGCTGGTCGACGCCATCAGCAGCGGCGCGCTGGCGCCGGGGCAGCGGCTGACGCAGGAAGACATCGCCGAGCAATTGGCGGTGTCGCGCCAGCCGGTGCTGCAGGCGCTGCGCATGCTGAAGAACGACGGCTTCGTGCACGACGCGCCCGGCCGGGGCGTGCTGGTGGCGCCGCTCGACGTCGCCTGGATGGGCAAGGTCTACGAGGTGCGGGGCGCGCTGGACGCCCTGGCCGCGCGGCTGGCGGCGGCGCAGCGCCACGCCGTGCCGCCCGCGCTGATCGCCGCCGGCCGCAAGGCGGCGCGTGGCAAGGATGTGCAGGCGATGATCGACGCCGATCTGGCCTTCCACCGCGACATCTACGCGGCATCGGACAACCCGCTCATCACGCAGATCACCGACCAGCATTGGCGCCACTTGAAGCGCGTGATGGGCGCGGTGCTGCAGACCGCCCAGCAGCGCGACGCAGTCTGGGACGAACACCAGGCGATCGCCGACGCCATCGCCGCCGGCCACGCCGACGAAGCGGCCCGGTTGATAGACGACCACGGCCGACTGGCCAGCCGGGTTCTCGCACACCGGCTCACCCAGGTGCTGCGCACCGCATCAGGAGACACAGCATGAGAATGACCCCGGAACAGCTCGAACGGTTCGACCGCGACGGTTACCTGTTCTTCCCGTCCCTCTTCACCCCCGAAGAAACCGCCGGCCTGAACGCCGCCGTGCCCGAGCTCTACAGCCGGCGCGAGGCCTACAACGTGCGCGAGAAGGGCAGCGACGCGGTGCGCACCAACTTCGCCGCCCACATGGTCAGCGAGCCTTTTGCCCGGCTGGCGCGCCATCCGCGCATGGTCGGGCCGGTGGAAGACCTGCTGGGCGAAGAGCTCTACATGCACCAGTTCAAGATCAACGGCAAGATGGCCTTCGAGGGCGACGTCTGGCAGTGGCACCAGGACTACGGCACCTGGCTGAACGACGACCAGATGCCGAGCGAACGCGCGATGAACGTGGCCATCTTCCTCGACGACGTCAACGAGTTCAACGGCCCGCTGATGTTCATCCCCGGCAGCCACAAGAAGGGTGTGGTGGCCGCCAGACACGACCAGAGCACCACCAGCTACCCGCTGTGGACGGTGGACAACGCGCTGATCTCGCAGTTAGTGGCGCGTGCTGGAGGTAAACAGGGTGGCATCGTCAGCCCGAAGGGCCCGGCCGGTTCGATGATCCTTTTTCACAGCTGCCTGGTGCATGCCTCCACCAGCAACCTGTCGCCCTGGAACCGCGTCAGCGTGTACCTGAGCCTGTGCGCGGTGTCGAACCACATCCGGCGCTTCAAGCGGCCCGAGTACATCGCGCACCGCGACTTCACGCCGATCCATTGCCTGCCGGACGACTGCCTTTTGAAGGACTACCCGGTCGACCTGCCGTGGAAGAACGGCATGCCGGCCAGCGCGCTGCTGACCACCCCGGTGCCCTTCGCCCAGGCGAAGGAGGCGGCATGAACCTGCACGCCAAACTCCAGCAGCGCGCCGCCGAAGGCCGCCCGGTCCGCGTCGGCCTGATCGGCGCCGGCAAGTTCGGCAGCATGTACCTGGCGCAGATACCACGCACGCCGGGCGTGCACCTGCTCGGCATCGCCGACCTGTCGCCGGCCGCCGCGCAAGCCAACCTGGCGCGTGTCGGCTGGGACGTTGAACGTTCGCGGGCCGTGTCGCTCGACGCCGCGCTGAAAGCCGGCACCACGCATGTCGGTGAAGACTGGCAGGCACTGGTACGCCATCCGGCCATCGACGTCATCGTCGAGTGCACCGGCCACCCGATCGCCGCGGTCGACCATTGCCTGGAGGCTTTTGCGCACGGCAAGCACGTGGTCAACGTGACGGTCGAGGCCGACGCCTTCTGCGGCCCGCTGCTGGCGCGCAAGGCGGCGGCCGCCGGCGTGGTCTATTCGCTGGCCTTCGGCGACCAGCCGGCGCTGATCTGCGACCTCGTCGACTGGGCGCGCACCTGCGGCTTCCCGGTGGTGGCGGCCGGCCGCGGCCACAAGTGGCTGCCGCACTTCAGTGAATCGACGCCCGACACCGTCTGGGGCCACTATGGGCTGACGCCCGAGCAGGCGGCGCGCGGCGGCCTGAATCCGAAGATGTTCAACAGCTTCCTCGACGGCTCCAAGCCGTCGATCGAATGCACCGCCGTCAGCAACGCCACCGGCCTGGCGGTGCCGAGCAACGGCCTGCTGTACCCGCCGGCCAGCGTCGAAGACATTCCCTACGTCACACGGCCCATCAGCGAGGGCGGCGTGCTGGAGGGCAAGGGCATGGTCGAGGTGATCTCCTCGCTGGAGGCCGATGGCCGCAAGATCCCCTACGACATCCGCATGGGCGTGTGGGTGACCGTCGAGGCCGAGACCGACTACATCAAGAACTGCTTCGAGGAATACAACGCCCACACCGACCCCAGCGGGCGTTACTTCACGCTTTACAAACGCTGGCATCTGATCGGGCTCGAAGTGGGCGTCAGCGTGGCGAGCGTGGCCTTGCGCGGCGAGCCCACCGGCGTGGCGACGGGCTGGAACGCCGACGTCGTGGCCACCGCCAAACGCGACCTGGTGGTCGGCGACATGCTGGACGGCGAGGGCGGCTACACCGTCTGGGGCCGCCTGCTGCCCGCTGCCACCTCGGCCAGGATGGGCGGCCTGCCGCTCGGCCTGGCGCATGGCGTGAAGGTCGTGCGCCCGGTCGCCAAGGGCCGCAGCCTGAGCTGGGACGACGTCGCGATCGACACCGCCACGCACGCCTACAAGCTGCGGCGCGCGATGGAAGACATGTTCGCGCAGCCGGCTCGTTGAACGGCCTTCAGCGTCGCGCGGACATGGGTTCGCGCTGCGCCGTCAATTCGTGGCCTTCTTTACCGGCGCGCGCCGCGCCGGAGGTCGCGCTGCCGCAACCGGCGCCTTCGTGCGCGCCTTCCACACCTTGAAGGCGTTCGGCGTCAGCTCGCGCTTGAGAAGTTGCACCACCTGCCCGGGCGACAGGCCGTGCCGCTGCAGCACGGCGTTGAAGGGCGGCCGGTCGTCCCAGGCCACCGCAATCACCTGCTGGATCTCTTCGGGGCTCAGACGGGGAACGGGCTTGGCCATGCCGGGCATTGTCGGCGATGGCCCGACCACCGCTGAAGTCGGATAGCCTCGTCGTCATGGAGTCTCGACCGACCACCGCTGCCACCGCTGCCGCCGACGCTGTCGATGACCGCATCGCCCCTCCGGCCGTCAGTTTTGCCGCGGCCTTCCGCTTCTGGCTGAAGCTCGGGTTCATCAGCTTCGGCGGGCCGGCCGGGCAGATCGCCATCATGCACAGCGAGCTGGTCGAGCGCCGCCGCTGGATCAGCGAGAAGCGTTTCCTGCACGCCCTCAACTACTGCATGCTGCTGCCCGGACCCGAGGCGCAGCAGCTCGCCACCTACATCGGCTGGCTATTGCACCGCAGCTGGGGCGGCATCGTCGCCGGGGCGCTGTTCGTGCTGCCCTCGCTGTTCATCCTGATCGCGCTGAGCTGGGTCTATCTGCGTTTCGGTGACGTGCCGCTGGTGGCCGGCATCTTCTACGGCATCAAGCCCGCCGTCACCGCGCTGGTGCTGCACGCGGCGCACCGCATCGGCGGCCGGGCGCTGAAGAACCGCTGGATGTGGGGCATCGCCGCCGCGTCCTTCATCGCCATCTTCGCCTTCGACACACCGTTTCCGGCCATCGTGGCGGCTGCCGCGCTGATCGGCTACTTCGGTGCCAGGCGCTGGCCACAGGTCTTCGCCCTCGGCGGCGGCCATGGCAGCGCGAATCAGGGCTACGGCCCGGCGCTGATCGACGATGACACGCCGACACCGGCGCACGCGCGCTTCTCGCGCAGCCACCTGGTGCGGGTGCTCGGCGTGGGGCTGCTGCTCTGGCTGCTGGCGATGGCCGCGCTAGTCACCACGAACGGCCTGCAGGGCACGCTGACGCAGATGGGCTGGTTCTTCACCAAGGCCGCCTTGCTGACCTTCGGCGGCGCCTACGCGGTGCTGCCCTATGTCTACCAGGGCGCGGTGGAAACGCACCAGTGGCTGAGCGGCCCACAGATGATCGACGGCCTGGCGCTCGGCGAGACGACGCCCGGGCCGCTCATCATGGTGGTGGCGTTCGTCGGATTTCTCGGCGGGTGGGCAAAGCAGGTGCTGGGCTCCGACGCCCTGTTCGTCAGTGGTGCGCTGGCTGCCAGCGTGGTCACCTTCTTCACCTTCCTGCCGTCGTTCGTGTTCATCCTGGCCGGCGGGCCGCTGGTCGAGGCGACGCACGGCAAGCTGGGGTTCACCGCGCCGCTGTCGGCCATCACCGCCGCGGTGGTCGGCGTCATCCTCAACCTGGCGATGTTCTTCGCTTACCACGTGCTCTGGCCGTCGGGCTTCGACGGGCGCTTCGACGCTGTCTCGGCCGTCATTGCGCTGGCCGCGGCGGTGGCGCTGTTCCGCTTCAAGGTCGGCGTGATGACGCTGCTGGCGGCCTGCGCGGGCATCGGGCTGTTGCTGAGTGTGGTGTCCCCGTTGCTGCGCTGAACGGCACCGGGCGCGTGCCGTAGCGCCGCAACGCCGTGGCAGGCGTCGATGTAACTTCCATCGAGGCAAAGAGGGCGCCCTTCAGAGGGCGCGCGGGGGCGCTGCTCAGACGTCCTGGAAGTCACCCTCGACGAATCCCATGGCACCGCGCTCTTCCGGTCCGCGTGAGGCTTCGAGCCTGCGCAGTTCGACGCGGCGGATCTTGCCCGACAGCGTCTTCGGCAGTTCGAAGAACTCCATCCCGCGGATGCGTTTGTACGGCGCAAGCCGATCGCGGGCAAAAGCCAGAATTTCGCCGGCCAGTGCCTTGCTGGGCGCATGGCCGGCGCGCAGCGCGACAAAGGCCTTGGGCACGGATCCGCGCACCGGGTCGGGCGAAGGCACGACGGCCGCCTCGGCCACCGCCGGGTGCTCGATCAGCACGCTTTCCAGCTCGAAGGGGCTGATGCGGTAGCCCGCCGCCTTGAACACGTCGTCGGCGCGGCCCACGTAGGTGATGTAGCCCTCGGCATCGCGCGATGCCACGTCGCCGGTGCGGTAATGGCCGGCGCGCATCACGTCGCCCATGCGGCCCTCGTCGTTCTGGTAGCCGAGCATCAGGCCCAGCGGGCGCACGGTCATGTCGAGACAGAGCTCGCCCTCGTCGGCCGGCTGGTCGTTCGCGTCGAGCAGGGCGACGCGGTAGCCCGGCAGCGGCCGGCCCATCGAGCCGGCCTTCACCGGCTGGCCCGGTGAATTGCCGACCAGGGCGGTGGTCTCCGACTGACCGAAGCCGTCACGGATCGTCAGCCCCCAGGCGCGCTGCACCTGCTCGATGACCTCGGGGTTCAGCGGCTCCCCGGCGCCCACCAGTTCGCGCAGCGTTACCTTGTGGCTGGCCAGGTCCTGCTGTATCAGCATGCGCCACACGGTGGGCGGCCCGCACAGGCTGGTGACCTTGCAGCGCACCAGCGTGTCGAGCACCCTCAGGCCGTCGAAGCGCGCGTAGTTGTAGATGAACACCGTGGCGCCGGCGATCCAGGGCGCGAAAAAGCAGCTCCAGGCGTGTTTGGCCCAGCCGGGCGAGCTGATGTTCCAGTGCAGGTCACCGGCCTGCAGGCCGATCCAGTACATCGTGGACAGATGGCCGACCGGATAGCTCTGGTGGCTGTGCATCACCAGCTTGGGCCGGGAGGTCGTGCCCGAGGTGAAGTAAAGCAGCAGCGGGTCGCTGGCCATCGTGATGCCGTCGGGCGTGAACGCTTCGCTGGCCGACGTCGACGCCGCGTAGGCCAGCCAGCTGGGCGCCGTGTCGTCCGCACCCGAGCCCACGCCCACGCAGACCCGCGTGAAAGGCTGCGTGAAGGCAGCGAACTTGGCCACCGCCGTATGGCTGGCCACCACATGCCGGATATTGCCGCGCTCGAAGCGGTCGGCCAGGTCGTCGGTGCTCACCAGCGTGGTGGTCGGCACGATCACTGCGCCCAGCTTGATGCAGGCGAGCATGGTCTCCCACAGCGCCACCTCGTTGGGCAGCAGCAGCAGCACGTGGTCGCCGCGCCGCACACCCAGGCCGCGCAGGAAGTTGGCCACCTGGCCGGAGCGCCGCGCCATCTGCGCATAGCTCAGACGGTTCTCGGTGCCGTCTTCATCGACGATCCAGAGCGCCAGGGTGTCATTGCCCACGGCCATCGGGTCGAAGTGGTCCAGCGCCCAGTTGAACTGCTCGAGCCGTGGCCACTCGAAGCCGGCGCATGCCGCGGCGTAGTCGGTACGGTGCGACTGAAGGAAGTCGCGCGCCTGCGTGAAGGGGTGGATGTCTGCCATGCGGTGCCTCCGGGTTGCGGTCTTCCATATGCTGCGCTCGCCGCAACGCAGGAAGTTCCCGCCCGCATTCCACCACAAGGCGCGGCTCGGGCGTTAGCCTCGGAGTGTTCAGGAAGACAGCGTCGACAGCCGCGCCCTGGCGTCATCGAGCGCCTTCCCCGAACCCTTTCCCGCCTTGATGAACCTGCCGAAGGCGGCGCGGGCCAGTTCCTTCTGCCCCAAAGCCTGCAGCGAAATGCCGCTGCGGTAGTCGACCGGGAAACGTTCGCCGCCGCTCAGCGCGGAGACGCGGCCGAACAGCTTGACCGCCTCGGCATGGGCGCCGCTCTCGGCATTCACGCGTGCCAGGCCCCAGAGGCCGCTCGGATCGTCCGGGCGTTCCCGAACCACGCGCTCGAAGGCCGCACCTGACCGCTCGGCCTGGCCCGCGTTGATCAAGCCGATGCCGGCAGCGTAGATCCAGCCGGCGACGTCTTCGGCCAGCGCAGTGTCGCTGCCCGGGCGCACCTGCGCCAGCGCCTGCAGCGCGGCTTCGAACTTGTCGTCGTCGATCGGCAGCCTTGCTTCCAGCGCGCGCACCTGCTCGGCACTGGGCGCTGCGCGCGCCAGTTCCCTGGCCTTGCTGGTGCTGCCGCCCAGCATGGCGGGCGCTACGAGGTAGAACTCGATCAGCGCACTGCGCGCCGGATACCACCTGGCGTCGAGCAACATCGCCTGCGTCAGCGAGTCTTTGACGCGGCCCGCGCTGGCGGCGGCCTTCAGCATGCCTTCGCTGATCGCCTGCACGCCGAGCACGATGCCCAGCGCATAGTGGCAGGCGGCAGCATCGGGCTGGCGCTGCAAGCAGGCTTCGGAGTGACCGATGCTGCTCTTGCGGCGCGTGGCATCGTCCACCCCGGGGCCGCCGCGCATGGCCACGATTGCCAGCGCCAGCACGGCCTGAGCATCGTCGGCCCGGGCCGCCACGCGCGCTGTCCCTGTCTTTTCGAGTTCGCTGAAACGTTGGCCGACGTGGATCGCTTCCAGCTCCGGGTCCTTGAAGAACTGCGCCTGCGCGGAACTGGCGAAGGCCAGGGAAACTGCGGCGAGGGCGGCGAGGGCAGTGGAGCGAGAAATTCGGGGCATGGGTCGGGGATCGCTGTGGTGGTTGCCTGGATCATGCCGCCACCCGCTGCACCATCAACGGCCATGCGATGCACGGCGGCGTGCAGCCGCCGGGCCGACCTTCGGTGGGATCGAACGGCCCGGCGGCTACTTGGGCCTTGCGCCCGCCACCCTGATACGGCCGACCATGCCGGCCGGGTAGTGGCCGGCGATCAGGCAGGCGAAGTCGAATTCGCCGGCCCGGTTGAAGGTCCAGAGGATCTCGGCGCTGCGGCCGGGCGGCATGTGGGCCATCCCGGGCTCGCCATGCTCCATGTCGCGAAACTTCAGCATCAGCGCGGCGTGATCATCCAGTTCCTTCTTCACCGGGCCGGCCCGTGCGGCGCGGCTGTCACCGTGTCCGCTCAGTTCCTAGCCAGTTCCCTTTCAGTGCCCGGCATGACCACCGGGCTTGCGCACCGTGACTTCGGTGTCCACGGCAGGCCGGGCCAGCGGTTTCATCGATCCCATGCCTTCGGCCTTGAAGCGCGCCGGCTCGGCGAGCGCGCCGGTCCACTCCCAGGCCACCGTGCCGGGTGGGTGCTGGTACCAGCCGGGGTCGCTGTAGTCACCGGGCTTCTGGTTGCGGCGCACCTTGATCACGCTGAACATGCCGCCCATGCCCACGGCGCCGAACGGGCCGGTGCCGGTCATCATCGCGGCCGTGTTATCGGGCAGCGGCATCTCCATCTCGGTCATGTCGTGCATGCCGCGTTCGCCCATCACCATGTAGTCGGGGATCAGGTTGGTGATCTGCCGCGCCAGGCCGCTGTGGTCGACGCCGATCATCGTCGGCACGCCGTGGCCCATGGCATTCATCGTGTGGTGGCTCTTGTGGCAATGGAAGCCCCAGTCGCCTTCCTCGTCGGCGATGAAGTCGAGCTGCCGCATCTGGCCGACGGCGATGTCCGCCGTGATCTCGTATTGCCGAGCGCTCTTCGGCGTCGGCCCGCCGTCAGTGCCGGTGATCAGGAACTCGTGGCCGTGCAGGTGGATCGGGTGGTTGGTCATCGTCAGGTTGCCGACGCGGATGCGCACCTTGTCGTTCTTCCTCACCACCAGCGGGTCGATGCCGGGGAAGATGCGGCTGTTCCAGCTCCAGAGATTGAAGTCGAGCATCGTCATGATCTTCGGCGTGTAGCTGCCGGGGTCGATGTCGTAGGAACTCAGCAGGAACACGAAGTCACGGTCCACGTCGTCGATCAGCGGGTGTTTCTGTTTCGGGTGGGTGATCCAGAAGCCCATCATGCCCATGGCCATCTGCACCATCTCGTCAGCGTGCGGGTGGTACATGAAGGTGCCGGGCCGGCGCGCCACGAACTCGTAGACGAAGGTCTTGCCCGGGGCAATGGCGGGCTGCGTCAGGCCGCTCACGCCGTCCATGCCATTGGGCAGGCGCTGGCCGTGCCAGTGCACGCTGGTGACTTCGGCCAGCCGGTTGGTGACGAAGATGCGCACGCGGTCACCTTCCACCACCTCGATGGTCGGCCCCGGACTCTGCCCGTTGTAGCCCCACAGGTGGGCCTTGAAGCCGGGCGTCATCTCGCGCACCACCGGTTCGGCCACCAGGTGGAATTCCTTCACGCCCTGGTTCATACGCCAGGGCAGCGTCCAGCCATTCAGCGTGACCACCGGGTTGTACGGCCGGCCGCTGCTCGGAATCAGCGGCGGCATGGTGTCGGGCCGGGTCTGCATGACGGGCTCGGGCAGGGCGGCCATCGCCACCTTGCTGACGGAGGCGGCGGCTGCGGCGGCCGTGATGGCGCCGGCGCCGCCGAGCAGGTTTCTGCGGGAAAGCATGTTGGAGTCCTTCATGTTCAGTGGCCCGGGCCGGCGGCCTCGGTGGCCATGGCCGGGCTGGCGGCAGCAGCCGCGTTCAGGCCGGGTTTGCCGATCAACGCCATGTCGAGATCGGCCTGGGCGAGCCAGAAATCGCGCTTGGCCTCGATGGCCAACCGGACGCTGGCGATCTGTGCGCGCGCGTCGGCCAGCAGTTCGAAGACGCCGATCAGCATGCCGTTGTAGCGCAGCAGGTTCTCTTCGGCGATCTGCTTGCGCAGCGGCACGATCTCGTCGCGGTGGTGGCGTGCGATGTCGTAGGCCGAACGGTAGGCGACATAGGCCTCGCGCACTTCGGAGCGTGCGTTGATGGCGGTCTCGGCCGCGCGGTGCACGCTCTGCATGTACACCGCCTCGGCGCGCGCGGCACGCGCGTCACCCCAGTCGAACAGCGGCAACTCGAAGCCGATTTCCCAGCCGCGCTGGGTGGGCGCCTCGTTCGAGGTGTTGCTCGCGTAGCCCAGTTCCAGCACGTTGATGAAACGTGTGCTGCGCGTCAGGCCGAGGTTCTTCGCGGTCTGCTCGGCGGCCAGTCGGGCGCCCTGCACATCGAGCCGGCCGGCCAGCGCGCTGCGTTCGACATCGGGAAGGTCGCGCGCAGCCGCCGGCAGATCGGGCAGGCGCTCGGGCAGCACGAAAGCGGCCTGCGCGCCCCATAGGCCCAGCAGCCTTGTGAGACGTTCCCGCGCGGCGTGGCTGGCCTGTTCGGCACGCGCCAGGTTCAGCGCGGCGTCTGCGGCGTAAGCCTGTTCGCGCGCTCGCTGCAGCTTGTTGAAGTTGCCTACCTGCTCCATGCGGCGCGCCAGTTCGGCGCCGGCCGCCGCCGCCTGACTGACCTGGCGTTGGTAACGCAGGCTCTCTTCAGCCGCCAGCGCCAGCACGTGGGCCTTGCGGGTGTCTGCCGCCAGCATGATCACGCTCAGCGCCACCATGCCCTGGGTCTGCTGGAACCGGCGTGCTTCCATCGGCATGACCAAGGGCATCACCAGCAGGCGCGCGAGGTTGAAGTGGATGCCACGTTCCAGTTCGACCTCGTCGCCCCGGCTCATCCTGGCGAAGCTGACACCCGGGTTCGGAATCCGGCCTGCCTGCACCACCTCGGCCTCGGTGATGCCGAGTTCCTGGAAGCTGGCCTGCAACCCCCGGTTGTTGAGCAGCGCGAGTTGCACCGCGTCGTCGGCCGTCAGCGGCCGGGCCAGCAGTTCGGCCACACGCCGGTCGATGCCGCCCTCGTCGGCGGGCGAGCGCGCCCAGCGGACTTCCTTGCCCAGGCGCTCCCGGGCCATCTGCTCGACGGGTGCGAAGCCGCCGTCGGGGCTGAACGAGGCGCAGCCGCCGAGCAGGGTAACCGCGGCCAGCACGATCAGGGTTCGCTGGCCTTGCCGGTGCACGCCAGGTTTCATGAATCTCATGGCGCGCCTCATGGGGTCTTGACGCCACCGTGGCCGCCGTGGACATGATCCGCTGGCGGCACCGGCACCGGCACTGGCATCGGCATCGGCGCCGCCTGAGCCTCGCGTGCATAGGTTCGCCAGCCGCCGATGCGTGCCACGGTGTCGTTGGCTTCGCGCCAGCCGAGCAGCTTGCCGCTCTCGGCGCCGCGCGCTGGCGTGAGCGATGGGCGGTATTGCAGCGCGGGCACGTGGGCGCCGGGGTCGAGCGGGTCGGGGCGCGCCGGCCTGGCGTCGGGCGAGGAGGTCTGCGCCAACGCGGCCATCGAGACGGCGCACAGCATGGCTGGCGCAAGCCAGCGCTGAAGGGTATTGACCATGGAGGTGCTTTCGTCAGGGTCTTTTCATCCCCTGCAAATTGAATTGGGCGGGGGAAGCGGCAGGGCCGTGCCGGGCGCCGCGTGTCGATGCACGCGATGGCGCCGGCGACTAGGCCGGCAGGACGAGCGGCCTTCTGGGCGGCCTGTCCGGGCCGCCGACGGCAAAACGTTCGACGGTGGCGACGATGGCGCTGAACACCGTCGGCGCGAAGCCTGCGGCAGGCACCTTGATCACTGTGCTGGATGTGGCCGTGGCGGCGCAGCACACCGCGCAGGCGCTGCACTTGTGCGGACCCGTCGAGGTCAACCCGGTGGTTTTTGCATCGACCGATGAAGCGCCTGAGACGGTGTCCGCAGCGATCTCGCCCTGCATGGTGTGGCCGTGCATCGCTGCCGCGTGGTCATGGCCGTGCGGGCCGGACGAGTGTGTAGAGGACTGCGCCAAACCTGCCCGCGCTTCGTGATGAGCCGGAGCAGCACCCACCGTGGCCGGATGATGACCGTGGCAGAACGCCATCGTGACGGCGGCCGCGCCCTGCGCGGGCAACGCCAGCACCAGCAGGCAGATCATCAAGCTTCGGAACAATCCAGACATGTCTGGACTTTAGCGCAGCGGCCGACCGGAGAAAGAAGCGGGGCCATCCCCGGCCGGCCGGCCGCCGGGGCGACGCGGCAGATCCAGCAGCGCTTCCAGCCCGCCTTCCGGCCGGTTGTGCAGCAACAGGTCGCCACCGTGCAGCCGCGCGATGCCGCGTGCGATGCCCAGGCCCAGGCCGGTGCCGCCGGTGTCGCGGCTGCGCGAGCCTTCCAGTCGGTGCCAGGGCTCGAACACCCGATCGAGTTCACTCTCTGGGATGCCCGGACCCTTGTCCAGCACATGCAGCCGCAGCCGTTCGGCGTTGTCCTCGACGCGCACCGTGGCCGCTCCGCCGTAGAGCACCGCGTTGTCGATCAGGTTGCCCAGCGCCCGCCGCAGCAGCGAGGGCACGCCGACGAAGGGCGCGCCGGCACAGCCCTCGACCGACACGCTTCGGCCCATTGCCTCGTTGTCCGGCAGCAGCGAGGCCAGCAGCGCGTCGACATCCAACGGCGCCCTCGGTTCGTGGCCGCCCGGGCCGCGCATGAAGTCCAGCGTCTGCGCGACCATCGCCTCCATCTCCCGCAGGTCCGTTTCGAAGCGGCCGCGCGCCAGGTCGTCGTCCAGCAACTCGGTGCTCAGCCGCATGCGCGTCAACGGCCTCTTCAGGTCGTGCGACAGAGCGGCCAGCATGCGCGTGCGCTCGTCGATGAAGCCCGTCAGGCGCCGCTGAATGGTGTTGAAGGCCGCCGCCGCAGGCCTCACCTCGCGCGGGCCGTCTTCAGGCAGCGGCAGGCGCGCGATGTCCTCGCCCAGCCCCTGCGCCGCCCGCGCCAGCAACCGTGTGGCGCGCGACTCGCCCAGCGCGGCCTGCAGCCGGGCCGGGAACAGTGCGCCTCGCCGTTCGGCCGACGTGGTCGCGGCGATGACCGGGATGTCATGCAGCGACAGCACCAGCGGCGGCACACCGAACAGGGCCACCACGCGCTCGCGCTCTTCAGGTTGCAGGCTGTCGAGCAAGGTGACGACATCGGCGATGCGTTGCGCCGGCTGCGAGCCGAACTGACGCGCCAGCAACTGCTCGCGTTCGACGACGTTGATGGCCGCGCCGAGCAACTGTGCCAGCATCAGCCCGCCGGCCAGCACCCCCATGAGCCGGCCGAAAAGCGACTGCGGCAGCCAGCGGGACGACCATCGCATCAGCCGGCTTTCTCGACTGTCGCCGACAGCACGCAGCCTTCGCCGCGCACCGTCTTGATGAGCGCCGGCAGACGCGGGTCGTCGCCCAGGCGCTGGCGCAGACGGCTGACCTGCACATCGATGCTGCGGTCCAGCGGGTCGGCCTCGCGGCTCTGGCTCAGGTCGAGCAGCTGGTCGCGGCTGAGCACGCGGTTCGGGTGCATGACGAAGACTTGCAGCAGCTTGTACTCGGCGCCGCCGATCGGCGTGACCATGCCGCCGGGTGAGACCAGATGGCGCTGCGCCGTGTCGAGCAGCCAGCCGGCGAAGCGGATCTGCGTCTCGACGGCGGGCTGCAGGTTGGGTGGCAGGCAGCGCGTGCGGCGCAGGGTGATCTTGATGTGCGCCAGCAGTTCGCGCGGGTTGAAGGGCTTGGGCAGGTAGTCGTCGGCACCCATTTCCAGGCCGATGATGCGGTCGGTCTCGTCGCCGCGCGCGGTGTGCATCAGCACCGGCATGTCGGACCTGGCGCGCAACGTGCGGCACAGCATCAGGCCGTCGTCGCCGGGCAGCATCAGGTCGAGCACGACGAGGTCGAAGGCGCCACCGTCCAGCGCCCGCCACATCGCCCGGCCGTCGCCGACGGCGGTGGCGCGCAGGCCGTTCTTCTCCAGGTAGCGCGTCAGCAGGCTGCGGATCTCCGCATCGTCGTCGACGATGAGGATGTGGTCGATTCTGTCCGTCGTCGAGGCCATGCTGTCCATTGAACCGCGCTTCGGACCGGAGCGGACCACCGACAACGGATCACAGCATGTCGAGGCGGGGGCGCGACACGTGGCGCGACAAAACGGCCGCGCTATGACACAGCGCGCTTAGGGCTCGTTCCAGAATAACTTGAACATTTGACTCGCTGGCCTTGGGCGCGCTGCGGCGTTGCGAGTCGCTTGTGTGGCTCGCCATACGGCGCACTTCGCGCCTTGCATCGCATCCCAATCCAGCGGCCAAATGTCCAAGTTATTTCCTTACGAGCCCTTAGATGGCACCTGTTCAATGGGTTCCGACCTCAACCAGGATCATTGCCATTTCCGCCGCCGCTGTTGCATTGGGCATGGGCGGGCTCGCCTTCGCCCATCAGGGTCAAGGCGGCATGGACTGCATGGGCTCCGGAATGGGCCAGGGCATGGGCCAAGGGCATGGGCAAGCACGAAAGCGGCCCTGGCGGCATGCGCGGCGCCGGCAACGCTGCCGATCCTGGCGACCCGCCTCGCCGCGGTGAAGAACGAGCTTTTCATCACCGCCGCACAAGAGCCTGCCTGGCAGAAGTTCGAAGGCACGGCGCGCCAGCAGGCGGAGGCCCGCCAGGCCATGCACGGCGCCATGCAGGCTCAGATGCAGGACCCGAAGGCAGCCGCCGGCGTCGACCACACGGCGCAGTGCGAGTCGATGATGAAGCAGCGCGACAGCCAGCAGGCTGAACGCGAGGCGGTACGCCAGGCGCTCTATGCCGTGCTGACCCCCGAGCAGAAGACGATTGCGGATCAGCGGCTGGGAGCCGGGCCCGGCCACCGCATGGCGATGCACAAGCACGCCGGCTGAGCCCGCGCGGCCGGGCCAGTCGCCCCGGGCAACAAACGATCTGCCGCTCAGGTCAGGAAGATGTCGGTATTGGCCAGCGCGGGCGCGTTGCCGAGGGTGGCGATCAGCACCGAGGCACCGCTGCCGCTGCCGTCGGCGTCGTAGAAGAGCCTGCCGGTGTCGGTCTCAAACAGCACGTAGTCGTTGCTGTCGACGGCCAGGCCGGTGCTGCTCGACACGAAGTTCGATGCCGTCAGCACGCCGGTGGCGCCGAACTTGGTGAAGATGCTGTTCTCCAGTTCGATGCGGTCCTCGCCCTTGACGAAGTCGTTGATGACGTCGATGTTGGTCGTGCTGCTGATGGCGCTGGCGAAGCGGAAGGTGTCGATGCCCTCGCCGCCGGTCAGCGTGTCGTTGCCGCCCAGCCCGCTCAGCACGTTGTTGCCGGTGTTGCCGCTGATCGTGTTGCCCAGCGTATTGCCGGTGCCGTTGATCGCCGCCGTGCCGGTCAAGCTCAGGAACTCCAGGTTGTTGCCCAGCGTGAAGGTGGCGCTGGAGAACACGCTGTCGATCTCGGTGCCGAGGGTCGAGGTCTCGCTGATGACGTCGCTGCTGCTGTCGACCGTGTAGCTGTCGTTGCCCGTGCCGCCCACCAGGCTGTCGTTGCCTGTGCCACCGTCCAAGGTGTCGTTGCCGGCGTCACCGATCAGGGTGTCGTTGCCGCTGCGGCCGGCCAGCAGGTTGGCGCCGGTGTTGCCGGTGATCGTGTTGGCCAGCGCATTGCCGCTGCCTGTCAGGCCGCTGGTGCCGGTGAGCGTCAGCTTCTCCATGTAGCTGCCGAGAACGAAGTTCACGCTGGAACTGACGCTGTCGATCTCGGTGCTGACGGTCGAGGTCTCGCTGACGACGTCGCCACTGCTGTCGACGGTGTAGCTGTCGTTGCCCGTGCCGCCCTGCAGGAAGTCGTTGCCCGTGCCGCCGTCCAGCGTGTCGTTGCCGGTGCCGCCGTCCAGGCTGTCGTTGCCACTGCCGCCGCTGATCGTGTCGTTGCCGCTGCTGCCGGCCAGCAGGTTGTTGCCGGTGTTGCCGGTGATCGTGTTGGCCAGCGCATTGCCCGTGCCGTTGATGGCCGTGCTGCCGGTCAGCGTGAGCTTCTCCAGGTTGCTGCCCAGCGTCCAGGCGACGCCGGAGGTCACGCTGTCGATCTCGGTGGCAAGGGTCGAGGTCTCGCTGATCAGGTCGGTGCTGCTGTCCACCGTGTAGCTGTCGTTGCCGGCGCCGCCGACCAGGCTGTCGTTGCCGGTGCCACCGTCCAGGCTGTCGTTGCCACTGCCGCCGCTGATCGTGTCGTTGCCGCTGCTGCCGGCCAGCAGGTTGTTGCCGGTGTTGCCGGTGATCGTGTTGGCCAGCGTGTTGCCGGCGCCGTTGATGGCCGTGCTGCCGGTCAGCGTGAGCTTCTCCAGGTTGCTGCCCAGCGTCCAGGCGACGCCGGAGGTCACGCTGTCGATCTCGGTGGCAAGGGTCGAGGTCTCGCTGATCAGGTCGGTG
>Ga0209181_10002219_pt1 | contig 32135 bp, 34 predicted proteins | sample MAT05_FD_187208 | JGI IMG/M metagenome (GOLD analysis project Ga0209181, IMG submission 187208) | Freshwater microbial communities from Lake Fryxell liftoff mats and glacier meltwater in Antarctica - MAT-05 (SPAdes) (version 2) | ecosystem: Environmental > Aquatic > Freshwater > Ice > Liftoff... | reverse complement strand
CGCCCGGGTAGCCTCTGGGCGCCTTGCCGGCCCTGTTCGCCAGTGTCCTGGCTGAAATTTCAAGACTGCGCGCCACTGCGGCCTGCTGCTCCTTCGAGAACCTGCGACGCCACGCCTGTGCGAAACGCGTCGGTGTCCTTCCGGTCTTTTGCTACTCTTATCAAATACCTCCACAAAGTGAAATTCAATCACTTCGTGGGGTACGTTTCCAGGGGGCCAGATCACTGCGCGCCACGTGCGCAAGTACAGCCCTGGACTGAGCGACGGACACGCCAGGGAAAAATTCCGAGAATTGCGAAACCGAGGCTCCATCCTCCAGATTCTCGAAGAGCGCCGCCACAGGTACACGCGTCCCGCGAAACACCCATGCGCCGCTCACGCGGTCGGGGTCTTGCTCCACAGCCGGGCAGGTTGACCAATCGATCATGCCAAGGATGGTAGCACTAGGGAAATGCCAATCTATCCGCGACATCCGTCTGGGACAGCGTCTGCGTGCTGGAGCCGGCCCGCTGGACAAGAACCCCTTCATCCACATTCCGGCAGGCGTGCTCAACACCCTGCGCAACCCCGCCATCAACTGGATCTACCCGGGCGTCGGCAGCCCCGGCCTGAACGGCCGCGCCGTCAACCACGCGCGCGGCAAGACCCTGGGCTGCGCCGACTGAACAAGTCGCGCGCAATGAGTACTTCATGCCGGCATCGCCGCGTCCGCCGCTGCCAGCACTTCGCCCAGCGCTTTCTCGACGTGCGCATGCAGCCAGCGCATCGCTGGATCCTTGGCGAGGCGCGCGCTCCAAACCAGCCGGTACGGCATCGGCTCGATGCGGATCGGCGCCTTCCGCGCGATCAGTCCATAGCGCTCGAGGCGATCCGCCATCACCAGCATCGGCAAGGTGGCGATCATGTCGGTGCGCGCGAGCAGCGGTGCAACCGCTGAAAAGTGCGGCACCCAGGCGCCGATCCGCCGCTGGCCCGGCCGCTGCTCCCTGGTGCCGCCGAAAGCGGCATCCACCGGGCTGGCGATGCGGGCATCGATGCGCACTGCCACATGCGGCCATTTGGCCCAGGCCGCTTTGCCCCATCCTTTGAGGGCCGGATGCCCGGCACGCACGAACGACGCCCACTTGAACGGTGGCAGTTCGGCGTAGGCAAGGCCATCGGGCAGCGCCTGGATGGCCGGCGCCAGTGCGATGTCGATCTGCCCCCCGGCCACCTTCAGCGCCGCGTGTTCGTCACGCGTCACCCATTCAAGCGTCGCCAGCGGCGCCTCGCGGCGCACGTGCTCGGCCAGGCGCGGAAAGAAAGCTTCGCTCAAGTCCGGGCAGGCGACACGAAATTCGCGCCTCGTGGTGGCCGCGTCAAACGCCTGCGGCGGCACCAGCACCCGGCGGATGTTGGAGAGGATGACGCGCACCTCTTCAACCAGGCCCTCGGCAAACGGGCTGGCCTCCATCCGCCCGCCGGCCTTGACCAGCAGCGGGTCATCAAGCTGCTCACGCAAGCGCGCGAGCGCGTGGCTTAAGGCCGATTGCGTACGCCCGAGCCGCCCGGCCGCGCGTGTCACGCTGCGCTCGGCCATCAGCACGTCGAAAACGACGAGGAGGTTGAGGTCAATCCGGCGCAAATCAATTTTGTTCATGGTATATGAAAATTATCTGTTTGATTCATGATTTATTTAACTGCCAAATACGCTCCTCGTCCAACTCTTTTTGAGGAATCACCATGAAATCGTTCCTGCGTTCCGCCCTCGCCATCGCCACCATCGTGCCGGCCGCCCTCGCCGCATCCGTAGCGAGCGCCCAAAATCTGACTGCCGAACAAGGCCGCGCCGCAGTCGCGCCGTTCTACGACATGCTCAATCAGCCGGCCACCAAGGACCTCAAGGCGCTGGCGGAAGCCGCGATGGCCCCGCAGTGGCGCTCGTTTTCCGGCGAAGGCATCTTCAAAGGCCGTGAACAGTTCGTTCAGCAGGTCGCCGGTTTCGGCAAGGGGATTCCCGACCTCAAATGGGACATCAAGGAAGTGCTGGTCGCCGGCAATCGCGTGATCGTGCGCAGCGAAGCGGGCGGCACCCCGGCCGGCCCTCTATTTGGCGTGCCGCACGGCGGCAAGAGCTTCAAGATCATGACCATCGACGTGCACACCGTGGAGAACGGCAAGCTGGTCACGGCACATCACGTTGAAGACTGGGCCAGCGCGATTCGGCAGTTGACGGCGAAGTAAGAAGGAGCGGTGCGCACGAACGCTGCAAGCAAAACCGGCGGGTTCACGGCGGTGGGCCGATTGAAGCCGCTGCGGTGGCAAGAGTGAACCATCTCGGCGCGGGCCTGTCCAAGTGAGCGCATATCAGATCAAAGCAGAGCCCGGATAGCTTATGGGCCCCGACAATCGAAACATGGAGACTACCGCCAGATGGACAGATTTACCAATCGCCGTCGCACCCTGATAAAGGCCGGGCTTGGCGCCAGCCTGACACCCTTGTTCCCGGCGGCCGCCGGCGCGCAAGCGGCCTGGCCCGCCAAGCCAATCCGCATGCTCATCGGCTTTCCGCCCGGCAGCTCTCCGGACGTGCTGGGCCGGGCAATCGTCCAGCCCCTGCAGGACGCACTGGGCCAGAGCGTGATTATCGAAAACCGTCCCGGCGCTTCAGGCTCGGTTGCAGCCGAAGCCACCGTGAGGGCCCCTGCGGATGGCTACACAATTCTGGTCACAGCCGGGAGCACCATATCGATCAATCCGCTGATCAACACCCTGACGTATGACCCCTTCAAGGACCTGGCGCCGGTAGCTGCCCTGGCCCGCCTCAATCTGTTTCTGGTGGTGCGCAGCGAACTGCCGCCGAAAAACGTCAAGGAGTTCGTGGCTTGGCTCAAGGCCAACCCCGGCAAGTTCTCCTACGGCACACCCGGCAGCGGTTCGTCACCGCACATCGCCGGCGAAATGTTCAAAAGCAAAGCGGGGGTGTTTGCAGTACATGTGCCTTATCGCGGGTCGGCGCCGGCGCTGCAGGACCTGCTCGGAGCGCACCTCGACTACAACTTTGATCCGGGCATCGCGTTTGCGCACGTCCGCTCCGGAAAGCTGCGCATGATTGCGGTGGCCACGATGGAACGCTCGTCGCTGTTTCCGGATGTGCCGACCCTCGATGAATCCGGCTTCAAGGGCTTTGATGCGGGCACCACCCACGCCGTGTACGCTCCGTCCGCTACGCCAGCGGACATCGTGGCCCGGCTCAACCGCGAGATCAACCGCATCCTTGGCTTGCCTGCCGTGCGGACGATGATTGAAGGGATTGGTGCCGCCCCCTCACCGATGAGCCCGGCCCAGCTCGTCAGTGTGATGCAGGGCGATGCGACGCGCTATGCGGCCATCATCAAGGAACGCAAGATCAAGCCGGACTGAGCCGGCTGCAGTAAGGTTGCGCGGCACCGGTGCCTCGCGCCTTGGCTCAAACGGCGCTGTGGCAACACGGCGCAGACCCATCTTGCCACCTGGCTTACGTTTCTGGAGGATGGCGCCGGGGCGAGCGCGCCTGCGGCCACCGAGCGGAAATTCCGCCGCTACCTCGACTGCGGCATCCTCGCCCACAGCTGACAGATCAGCAGGTAGCGGTCCGAATCGACCACCGAGGATTTTTCGCGGCTGTACCACAGGGTGCCGGTGCGGAGACAGGTTCTGTTCACGTACCGCATATAGCGCCGCCCGAGCGAGATGACGATGCGTGGCACATCCTCAGAGGTCGTGGGCCGGGGAGGTGGACTCGATGGCTGCGGGGCATCTCGATACCTTATCACTCCTCACACGACTCTCCCGGCCGTGCAGACCGGGCATTCGCGCACTTGGCTAGAATCCGGGCTTCGCCGCCGCCCGCCCAGCCATGCGCTTTTTCTGCATTGACGACGCCGTTCCCGAGCAAACCGTGCGGTTGTTGCGTATTGCCTGCGAGTTGCGGGAAATCCCGTTCGTGCACATCCGGGCCGGCATCTTCGAATACGACGCCACTCAGCGCCCGCGCGCGGGCGACCTGATGTACCGCCCTGCGGTCTCCGCCACAGCGCAACGGGTGGAGCAATGGCTGGCCGGTCCCGGAGTGGCCACGTTCCATACCGATCCTGAGGGTGTGCATTTCCCCGCCACCAATCCCGGCCTGATCTTCGAGGCCCATGGCCTGCCGGTGCCACGCACCTTTTATTGCCAGACGGCCGACCGCCAACTGTTGCTGGCTCGCGCCCAGGCCTGCGGCGGCTTTCCGGTGGTGCTGAAGGTGCCCGGCCATTCGCGCGGCATCGGCGTGATGCGTGCCGATTCGCCCGAGGCGCTGGTCTCACTGGTGGATTTCGCGTTGTCCGCCGGCCGCACGCCCATGCTCATGCCATACGTCGAGGCCGAACACTGGCGCGTGGTGGTGGTGGGCGACCGTGCCGTGGCGGCGTACCGTAACCCCAGGGACGCGCACGACTTCCGCAGCTATGGCAGCACCAATCCGGTGGATTTCACCTGCGATGTGCCGGGCCCCCTTGCCAACCTTGCCCTGCGCGCGGTGCATGCTCAACGCCTCGAACTCGGCGGCGTGGACATTCTGGAACACTCGAGTGGCCGGCTGTACCTGCTGGAAGCCAATTTCCCGCTTTACCACGCGCACGCCGAGGAAGTGGCCGGCATTGACGTTTCCGGGTCCATGGTGGAACACCTCGCCGCCAAGGCTGGCAAGCCAGCCAGGCGTGGTCCGGGCCGAACATTCACGCGGCTTGCCAGCACACCGTTGCTGCGGCAAATCGACGACTTCGCGACCCCTGAAGAGACGGCACGGGTAGTCTCAATGGCCGACGACCCGGCCTGGCTGGCAGACCACGGGGTGGAAACCAAGCGCGACTTGACCGGCACCTCATGTGAAATGCCGGTTGTAGCGGATCCGCTGCTTGCCAGTCTGGCCAAGCGCATGCGCGCAGCCGTGGGCCTCGACAACCATTTCGGCGCCACCCTGCGCTTCCGCCGCTACGAGGTGGGCGAGGCGCACCCGCCGCATTGCGACCATTACGAAATCGGGGGCATGCGCCTGGTCGCCACCGCGCTGCTGTACCTGAGTGACGCCGAGGGCGGTGCGACGGTGTTTCCGCAGTCGCTTCCGGGACCGGTGGAAATTCCGCCTGTGCGCGGGCGGCTCGCATGGTGGCATAACCATGCGCCGGACGGCAGTCCCGAACCGGCTTCACTGCACGAAGCTCTGCCCGTAACCGCGGGCATCAAGGCGGTGCTGGGACAGTTTTTCTACCTGCCGCCGTCGGCGCTGTCGTCTTCGGCCGAGGGTGTGGCGGCGCCTCCCGCATAGCGCGAAGCTGCCAGTGCCGCCAGGGCGGCGCCAAACAGCACCAGGGTCGCAGGTTCCGGCGCGGGATTGCCACCGCCGGGGTTACTGCCACCTTTTGCGGATTGCTCGGCGGCAAGCTTGCGCTCCATCTCCTGGGAATGCAGGTCATCCTTGGAAAGTTGCTCCGCCGCGTTCTTGTCGCTTGACTCGGCGGATTTCTGGCTGGACTCGACGCTTTTGTTGTCCTGCTCGGCCGCAATTTTTTGGCTTTGCTCCTGGACAGCGAGCTTCTGGTCCCGCTCCTGGGCAAGTTTCTGGTTCTGCTCCTGGGCACGTTTCTGGTTCTGCTCCTGAACCGTCGACTTGGCAGCCTCTTCCTGGTCGGACTTCCGGCTTTGCTCCTGCTCTCTCTTGGCATTGGATTCCGACTGGGCCAGCGCCACCCCGGGGATTGCGGAAGCGCTTGCAATGGCCAGTCCGGGAAGCGTACGGTGCAAAAAGCCCCTGCGGTCCACCCGCCCTGGGCTTGCCGGCGGCGCCGGCCGCTCCACGAGCACACCCGCGTCGGCCATGCCGTCAAGCGCGCGCCAGACCAGCTCAGGCGTTACCGTGGCATCAAGCTCACTGGCAAGCGTGGCGGCGATCGAGTCGACACTGCGCTCACCATTGCAGAGCTGCCACAGCCGAGTTTCCAGCGGGCCCAGCCGCAGCACATCGCCGGCGTCCAGATGCAACGCGATACCTGGCGCGCCATCGCCACCCTCCACGGCAAGCGCGTCATTGCGGCGGGGGAAGAACGGCACTCCGGATAGTTGCATGGGGGGCTCGCCAAAGGATCGATTCGCGTAATTATGCCAAAACTGGAGTTTCGGAAATGACTTCGATTGATTATTTGCAAAAATCTACTTGCCGGAGCACTCCCGTCCAAAGAAAACGGCGTTGGCCCGTCCAGTAGCGTAGGGTAAGGGTGCATATAAAAGGGCACATTCACCCAAGCGAGCCGACGCTACCGGCACGTCTGCGGCCGGCGCGGGGGCCGCCGCTGTGGGAGGTCGCAGGCGCCCTGCCGGACGAGTTCGATGTGCAAGCGCAACCCATGCCGGATCATGAGTTTGGTAAGCGCTCACTGCTGTTGCGCAAGCTATCGGCACCGGCTCGGTTTGTTGCCGCATGCCGGGGCGCCATGGTCGCTGCAGCGCTTGCTCGGCTTCGCCATGGCGCCGCTGGCCTGGGCTGCGGGCGTGCCGTGGCACGAAGCCGGTACCGCCGGCGGCTTGCTGGGCACCAAAGTGGTGTTGAACGAACTGATCGCCTACATCGACCTGGCGGCGTTGCCGGCCGAGGCACTGTCGCCGTCAAGCCGCCTGATCATGACCTATGCGTTGTGCGGGTTCGCCAACCTACCTGTTTTCGCCAGGCAGGCCGACGACAAGAACGGCTTTTACTACCAGAACTTCGATGACGCCATAGTGCGCGAAGGCGACGTGATACAGGTGCTCGACGTGCTTGCCCGCGACGTCGGCATCATGGGTATTTTTTCCGACTGGCCGGCGACGGTGACGTATTACGCCAGTTGCATGGGACTGAAATAGATCTCCTCGCAATTGCAATCCGCTTGATGCCGCCATTCAAACCCCAAGCGTTGAAAATCAGGCTTGGCCGATGCGGCATTGGACAGGAAATTGGCGGGGATTGATGGATGCACAGCTACGACCAGAAACCGTCTAGGAGCGCCCCTTGGGGTGGCCTGCCGTCTGCGGTCGGGCCGAGCAAGTGCGCGCGTCCGGAGGGTCCGGTGACCAAGCATTTTGCATCTCCTTCATTCGCCGGCTGGCAATCTTGATTTCCCCCGGTGGTGTCCTTTGATCGCGGATGATTCCTCGCACTCATGAGCCCAAACCTGCTTTGCGAACTCGCTTGATCAGTTGCCCGGACTGGACGATGCACTCAGTGAGCGTGGCGTCGCTCACCGTATCGCCGGAGTAATCGTTGAGGTTGCGCTGCTTCCTGAGGGCGTCGAGAACGATGACGACGTCGTTCTCGACATCCATTGTTTTTGGGAGTATCTGGATCACCAACTGGTGGTGACCCGGCTCACTGGTCAAGGTGCGATAGCCCTTGGCCCACAAAGCTGCCATGGCACACTGCATGATCGCCTTGTAGGCGGCATCAAAGCGGTTCTCGACTGAAATGTTGGTGGCTCGGGCGTCAACAAGGTTGCGCTCGGCGGCAACAATCAACTTATGGATGCTTGCCGGCGTGGCGTCATGCTTGACCAACCGATTGACCGACACCAAGTTTTCCAAGCTCGTCTTCGTCTCCCATCAGAAAGAGCTTGTCCTTGGCGAGTACTTCGCGCAGGAATCCATCTCCTCCCGAAAGCTTGCGTCGGAATTCCTCCGGCGACATGACGACCGGGTTGATTTCCCGGCCAATTTTTTCTTGTGCCGCATGCAATGCCTTGACGGCTTCGACAAAGCCGATGTCACCGACCAACAACACATCCACATCACTGCCTGAGCGCTCTTCACCGCGCGCCATCGAGCCGAAGATCAGTGCAAGCTTGATCCGTTTTGCCACCGGCGTGAGCGCATCGAGCAGCACGTCGGTCAGCCCTGAGGTCTTGCGCAACAGGCTCGCCAGTTCTTCAAAGACCGGGCACCGCCTGTTGGCGCTGTAACGCAACTGATTGCCAACGCGCTCTCGTTTGAGCAAGCCGGCCTCGGCCAGCCTGGCGAGTTCCTTGTGCAAGGTGCCGGCGTTGGTTTCAGTTTGCCGCGCAATCTCCCGCACATGAAAAGCTTCTTCCGGATGCAGGAGCAGCAGTCCCAGGACGCGGCGACGGTAAGTGCCAAATAGTAACGAGGCAAGCATAATGTAGCAATTATAGCGACGTTCGTAGTTAATAAGGCTACATTATGCCACTTATAGCTCCACCACGAAACGCAATTTGTTCAGGAGGCCTTAGCGCGCCCCCCTTGCGTGCCTGTGGATCGGCTTGATCAGACGGAACATCACGATGCGGATACCGAAGGAGTGCACCGCAAGCGCGGCGAGCAGGCCGCCGATGACTGAGGCCGACAGGCCGATGCCATGCGCGTAGATGGGCAGGGATGCCTGGAACAGGTCGTTGGCGAGTTGCGAAAGGCTGCTGACGGCAAGCATGCGCCGCAATTGCGGGTTCTTGAGCGTTTGCCACAGCTTGCCGCCCGAACTCGGCCGGCCTTCACTGGCCGGCAACACGCCGCCAAACACCAGCAATGTGCCCAGCGCGAAAAGTAGCAGGGCCGCAACCGCCAGACACGCGTGCAAGTATCCGAAGTGGTCAATCACGAAGCCTGCCAACAGCGGACCGAGAAAAATGGCGGCCGACCCGGTCATGCTGTAGTTGCTGAAATTGCGCGCGCGCTGGTGCACCTGACTCAGAATGCCGACCTGGTTTTGCCCCAGCACGGTAGTCAGCACGATGGTCAGGCCCAGCATGACCGCAGCTACATAAAGCGATGGCAGGGCCGGGAAGAAATACGGCACCAGCATGCCGCCGGCGCCTCCCGCAGCGCCGCACTTTTTCTACCCGATTGAAGGCGGCACGCTGGAAGTCACGCGCGAGAGCGGCGTGGTGCGCGCGACACTCGAGGCTGGAAAGGTGTGCTACCGCAGCGGCGGCGATACCCATGCGACGAAGAACTTCGACGAGCATCGCTATCGCGAGATGCTGGTCGAACTCAAAAGCTGACTTCCACTACCTGCTGCGCGCGGCCTTCACGAAAGCGTGCGAGGCCTGGAAAAGTTCGAGATCCTGCACATAGTCGGCCGCATCGGCGCGGTTGATCTGGATCCATTCGCGCGTGCTCGACATGCCGCCGGGGTTGAAGTGGCTGACGTTGGCGCGCGAGAACTGCAGTTCGTCGGCGGTCTTGGAAGGCAGCCGCAGGCCGATGCCCTCGCCGCTGATGCAGGCAAACATCTTGTCGCCGACGAAATAGGCGTCCAGTCCGTTGACTTTTTTGCCGACCACGCCCGGCAGTTTCAGGAGCAGTGCGTCAATTTGGGTCTTGCGGGTAGGTTCAGGCGCGGCGGTTTTCATGGCGTGGCAGGTAGGGAAGCCTTGCGCAGACTACTACACTCGCCTGACCTCGCGATGAAACACGTCCGGACCGCTGCCGGCAGCGGTCACTGCATTGGCGCAGGCGGCAGAAGGCGTTGTTCCTGTGCCTGCCGATTCCATTCTCGCAGCCAGCCGTGGCGCCAGCGGCCGACGCGACCAGCGAGCCGACGCATATCCGGGCAGCCCGCTACGTCTGGGCGCTGCTGCTGGCGCGCATCTACGAGGTGCTGCCTCTGCTGTGGCCGGCGCGCAGGGCGCAGCTGTGGGAGATGTCGGGCCGCGAATCTGGCGAAATTGAACCACAAGCCCAGCCAGAACCGAACTACGAGTTCGACCTGCGCGTCGCGTGCTAGTTGTATTGTGTTATTAATATGAATATCATAGTATTACAAGCGCATCTTCACGTGGAGGGTGAGCTTTTATGGATGATCTTCAAGAATTTGAATCGTACATGGCGCATTTGAGCGAAGGGCTGAGGCATGCCGACCGGCATGCCGGGCTGCGCGGGTACTGTACCGGGCTGATGTCGCCGTTGGCGCGCAAGAGCGTGGAGCCGATGGCCGCGTTGGTGGACCCATTACATACAAGGTCGCGGCATCAATCGCTGCACCACTTTGTAGCCGATGCGAAATGGTCGGACGAGGAGATGCGGCTGCGGGTGTGCCAGTGGGTGGTGCCGAAGATGGACTTCAGCGACGGCGGCTGGTGGATCATCGACGACACGGGGTTCCCCAAGCAGGGCCGTCACTCAGCGGGTGTGGCGCGTCAATACTGCGGGATGCTGGGCAAACAGGACAACTGCCAAGTGGCGGTGAGCGTGTCGCTGGCGAGTGAGGCGGCCAGCGTGCCGGTGGCCTGGCAACTGTATCTGCCGCGCGAATGGGCCGAGGATGCGCCACGACGCAAGAAGGCCGGCGTGCCGGAGGAGATCAAATTTGCCACCAAGCCGGCGATGGCGTTGCGCCAGATCGAGCACCTGCTGGAGCAAGGGGCGCCCAAACATTGCGTGCTGACCGACGCCGGCTACGGCGTGGACACGGCGTTTCGCGAGCGCCTGAGCGTGTTGGGCCTGACCTACATCGTGGGCGTCACCGGCAGCGTCACGGTGTGGGCGCCTGGGCGCGAGCCCTTGCCGGCTCCGGCCACCTGTGGCCGCGGTCGAGTGGCGCAGCGGCTGCGCCGTGGCGACGCCACCACCCCGCAGCACCGCCCGCAGTCGATCAGGAAGTTGGCCTTCGAGCTCGCGCCCGAGCACTGGCACAACGTCACCTGGCGCGAGGGCACTAACGTCAAACTGCGATCACGCTTTGCCCGCGTGCGGGTGCGTGCGGCGCACCGCGACAACCTCCGCGATGAATTGCGCGCGCCGCAGTGGCTGCTCATCGAGTGGCCCACAGGTGACAGTGAACCACTGAAATATTGGCTGTCCACGCTGAGCGAAGAAACACCGCTCGAGCGCATGGTGTACGAGGCCAAGATGCGCTGGCGCATCGAGCGGGACTACCAAGATCTCAAACAGGATTTGGGACTCGGCCACTATGAAGGCCGGGGCTGGCGCGGCTTTCATCACCACGCCAGCCTGAGCATTGCCGCCTACGGCTTCTTGCTTGCGCAACGGCTACGCCTACCCGACCTACTCGGGGGGAAAAAAACTCCGCCAAACGCGAAACACCTGCCCTACCCACGCATTACTTGCGGCTGCGTATCGGCTCGCTACAGGCTCGCGTGCTGCCGAGATGTCCATGCTGCCAACAAAAAACGCGGCTACTCATTTAACACAGTAAGACTAGGGCAGAAGACGACAAGGCTCGCTCGAATGCGCCTGTTTTTCGTGGCTCAGGGTGAATCGCAAGTTTCAGACGCGCGGATCGAGCGAAGGCAGGCCGAATCGAATCCGGCCGGCGTTGACCGCCTGGACGTCCCACGCCATCGTGATCTGCAAGACCGCCGCGTGAATATCGCGCCAGGCGCGCAGGAACACGCTGTCGGGATCCAGGCCGCGCGCACCGACCAGCGGATGCAGGCGCTCGACCGCACGCAGGCACAACTGGCCGGCGAACGCGTTGTTCAGGCGCCAGCGGGCACGCGTGTCGATGTCGGGGACGGTGCCGTCGCTGACAATCGCCAGCGCATCGTCGCAGTCCTTGACCAGGATCGCCCACGCGGCGGCGATCTCGGCGCCGGCTTCGGCGATGCGCACCTGCGTGGTCGGCAACTCGCGCATCGGAATGCCCGCGACGTTGTTGCGCGTGCGCAATTCCTCTTCCATGGCCATGAGCGCCCCGCGCGCGATGCCCAGCGCGGGCCCGGCGAAGACCTTGGTGCCGAGCGTCAGCGGCGGAATCCGATATAGCGCCGAGGGGTTGAGCGCACTGCCCGGCGTGACCCCGCCAAGAATCAGGGTGGTCGGCAGGGTGCGATGCTCGGGAATGAAGCACTCCTGCAGGCGGATCGACTTGCTGCCGGTGCCGCAGAGCCCGGCCGCGTTCCAGTCGTCGACGACTTCGTAATCCGACCTGGGCACCAGCGCGAACCGATGTTGTGGCGGGCCGGTGTCCTGCGGGACGAACACCTGCATGTTGTTCCAGTCGGCAAAATCCACGCCGCTGGCGAAGCTCCACAAGCCGTCGGCGACGATCCCGCCGTCGACCTTGCGGACCTTGCCCCCTTTGGCGGGAAACGACGAGGCGATGAGGGCGTTGCCGCTGTCGCCCCACACCTCTTCCTGCGTTTGCGGGTAGTGGGTGCCAAGGATCAGGTTCTGGATGGCCAGGTTGGTAAAGATCCAGCAGCTCGAGCCGCAGCCGCGCCCCAGTTCGGCGGCCAGATCGATCATGATCGACAAGTTCAACTCGCTCCCGCCAAAGCGCTTGGGCTGGTGGATGCGATAAAAACCCGCCGCGACGAACGCTTCATGCGTAGCGCGGGCGATGCGCCGATCCTTCTCGGTCTGGACTGCCCGTTCGCTCAGCGCGGGAACCAGCGCGCGGGCCTTATCGATCAGCACCTTGCGCTGTTCAGAATCTGCTCCATGCACTCCCGTTTGGCTCACTTTGTGTCCCTGATATGCCGAAGGACCAAGAATACCCGATCGCTACGGCCGCGTCATCGGACCATGTTCCCGTCCACTACGTGAAGGGCCGGACCAGTCCGCCAGCCTGAACAGCGCTCGCGATGTCGTCGAAGTTGCTGCCGATGGCGGGGTTGACCGCTGATCCCACGCCGTGGCAATCCGCCCCGAAAAGGCAGCGAAGCAAGCGCGGGCAAAACCGTGGGCGAGGATGCCACAGTCGAAGTAGCGGCGGAATTCCCGCTCGGTGACAGCTGCCGCGCTCGCCCCGGCGCCATCCTCCTGATTTGCGGCGATTAGTCTTGGAGGTTGTGCTTTTCGCTTTTCGGGAAGGAATGGGGCGTGTGACGCCATACTGAAAATTCGCAGGACGACACCCTGCGCGGTATCGCCTACCGGGTCTACGCCGCCCCACTACATGCGCGTGCCTCGAGAGACGTTCACCCGACGCGATGGCCCAACTGGACCACGCCGGCCTGCTTGGTCCGGACATGCTTCACGTCCACTGCAATTTTTTCAGTGATGACGAACTCCGACGCATCGCCGATACCGGTGGCACCGTTGTGGTCACCCCCGAAACCGAGTTGCAGATGGCGATGAAATACCCGGTCACGGGTCGACTCCTCAAGGTAGGCATCGCCCCGAGTCTCGGCATCGACATCTCTTCCGACTACGCGGGCGACATGTTCTCGCAGATGCGACTGGCGTTTCAGAGCGAGCGGGCGCTGCGCACTCAGCCGGTCCTCGATCTTCGCAAAATGCCGCCCACCATCAGCCCGACCGTCAGGGACGCACTGGGATTTGCAACCTTGAATGGCGCCCGGGCAATGGGTCTGGGCACGGTTACCGGCTCGCTTGTCCCCGGAAACAGGCTGACCTGATTTCAATCGCGACAACAGTAGTGTCCGGGCAATTCGATCACTAAAGTTTGAAGAAGCACTATCCATGCAGGTTTCCAGGCAATTTGAAGTGGCGTCGATTTGAAATCAGAATTTCACCAATCCGTCGATTTTTCACGTTGCGTTCACTCTGGAGCGACGCTCGTTTGTTGCATCGAAAAACTTTAGCCGGACAGCAGTGTCGCGACAACACGACTTAATTTCATGCCGCCCGCAGAACCGGTTGCGTCCATTGTCTTTCAGGCGCGCGCACCGGATGTCAGTGAATTGATGATTGCCGGAAAGTTGCGTAAGCAGGACGGGAAACTCTTCGATGTCGATCTGGATTCGCTTCGCAAGCGCATTGGTGCTTCGCAAAAACACCTGACCGAGTTCGCAAGGAGCGCAATTGCTGTGGTCTTGGGCGGCGATGACGAGCATCTGGCAGAAGTGCTGCGCCGGCTTCGGGCCGAACTCGGTGACGAAAAACTTGTCGATGAGGTGCTGGGCGGAATCCCATTGCGTTGTCGCAAGCTTTCGCACAACGATTCCTTACAGTTGCCGCGCCAGTTTCAATGAGGTCTTGATATCTTTGGCCTGGGTGGATTTGTCGCCACCGGCCAGGGAATGCGATTCATTGCTATGAAACGATCATTCTGCGGTTGTTCATTCAATCACTCGTTCAGCGCGGATGAGTACCGAATTGGGGGAGCGTCTCCTCCCTCGGCTGATGCCGATTGTTGTCAATCAAGCTTACGCGCTTACGCCGTGCCGGTCGTGTGCGCTCCCCTCACGGATCTGCCTCGCGCCAATCCCGGCAAGAACACCTGAGCTTGGGACAGCGAAAGGTCATGTCGGCCACCGAACAGTGCCGCAGCGCGGCGCCGGGTGGACATGTGTTGCGCTCAATTCGAATTGGCGCTAACCTGCCAGCGGAACGAGGAGAAAACATGTTCGACCTGCTGATCAAGAATGCCCGCGTGGCCGACGGCCTGGGCAACCCGTTGGTTACCGCCGACCTGGCGGTGCGCGACGGCCGTGTCGCCGCGATCGGCCGCGACCTGGGCCAGGCCAGTGAAACCGTGAACGCCGACGGCCGCGTGCTGGCGCCCGGCGTGATCGACGTGCACACCCACTACGACGCGCAGCTCACCTGGGATTCCACCGCTTCGCCCTCGCCCGCTCTTGGCGTCACCACGGTGGTGATCGGCAATTGCGGCTTCGGCATCGCGCCGGCGACACCGGCTACCCGCGACACGCTGCTAAAAAACCTGGCTGAGGTGGAGGCAATGTCGCTCGACGCCCTGCGCGCCGGTGTCGACTGGCAGTTCGACGGCTTCGCAGAGTACTTAGCCTTCATCGAGCGGCGCGGCGTCGTTCCGAACGTTGCCTCGTTCTGCTCGCATTCGGCGCTGCGCACGGTGGTGATGGGCGATGCGGGTTCCGAGCGCGCCGCCACGGCGGACGAACTGCAGCGCATGCTGGCGCTGTTCGACCAGGCCATGGCGGCCGGCGCCATTGGTCTGGGCTCTTCGACCTTCGAGAACCACAATGGCTCGGGCGGTATCCCGGTGCCCTCGCGCCTGGCGGACGACGATGAGTTCCGCGCCTTCGCCGGTGTCTTGGCCAAGCACGGACGCGGCATGATCCAGGCCACCTGCGGCGACCGCACCGGCATTGCTTTTCTGGAGGAGCTCGCCGCGATCTGCGAGCGCCCGATGATCTACTGCCCGCTGCTGGACTATCCGACGCGGCCGGAGCGGGCGCCGGGGATCGCGCGGGCCTGCGCGGAGGCGCGCGGACGCGGCCGAGCGGTCTACACCCAGGCCTCATGCCAGCCTCTCAACATGGATTTCACGCTGCTGAACGCCTATCCGATGATCACCATCGAGCCGTGGCCGACGCGTGGCGATAAGGGGCATCACGCACGCACCTTCGCCGATCCCACGTTCCGTGCTGCGTTCAAGGACAATGTCGGTGCGCCCAAAGGCGGCCGCATCTTCAATGGCACCTGGCACCTGGTAGAGGTGAGCCTGTCGCCGACTCAACCGGAGCTGGAGGCCCGCTCGATCGCCGAGATCGCCCGGGAGCGCGGCCAGGATCCGGTCGACGTATTCCTCGACATCGGGCTTGCCGACGACCTGGCGACCATCTTCACCGCGAAGCTGCTCAATGTCGACGAAACGCGCGTCGGCCAGCTGTTGGCAGATGACGGCAATCTGGTAAGCCTGTCTGATGCCGGCGCGCACTTGACGCTGTTCTGCGATGCGGGCTATGCGATGTATTTCCTCGGCCGCTGGGTGCGCCAGCTCGGCCGCTTCACCCTGCCGCACGCGATCCGCAAACTGACCAGCGACGTAGCCGATGTCTATGGCATTCCCGATCGCGGCCGCCTGACGCCCGGGGCCTGGGCTGACATGATTCTGTTCGACCCCGAGCGCATCGGCATTTCCAAGCCCAGGCGGATCGCCGACCTGCCGGCCGGCGCCACCCGCCTCGTACGTTCGGCGCCGGGCCTGGCCGGTGTCTGGGTGAACGGCCGGTCGGTGTTCGACGGGGCGGACTACACCCGGGAAACGCCCGGCCAGGTGCTGCGCGCGTTCAGCGCTACCGCACCGCGCCTGGCGATGCCCACGGCGCTAGCGGCGTAATCGATGTCAATGCGGCCGAAGCACCAACATCAATCCTGGCAAACACTTGAGAGCCCGAGAAGATTTCGATTTTCACCACGAGCGAACTGCTGAGTGGCGCTTTGGCAGATCGGACGAGCGGTTGAACGAAGGGCGTGATCGACGCGTCCATTCGCGACTTTCAAGTCAAAATCCGCCTGAAGGTTAAGCCAGTGCTGCGGAGACTGTCCCAAAGCGCGGCCGAGCAGCAGCGCCAGCTCTGCGGTGATCGGGCGCGTCCCTTTAAGCACATGCGAAATTCGCATCGGGGCCACGCCTAAACCGCGAGCCAACGCGGCTTGAGAGATACCCGGTTCTTCAAGGGACTCCTTGAGAAATTTCCCGGGGTGTATCGGCGGCAACCCATTCTTGATCACGTTGAACCTTTATCGGTGGTAGTCGACGATTTCAACATCAAAGGCATCGCTCTGTTCAAAGCGGAAGCAAATGCGCCATTGGGAATTCACTCGAATACTCCTTTGGCCTCGACGGTCCCCGATCAATGCTTCCAATTGACTGGACGGGGGCATCCGTAAATCTCGACCCGCGTTGCTGCACCCAATTGGGTCAGTCGCATGGCCGCGCGTACGCGGATCTCGGGCGGGATGCGTCGCGATTTTCCGGTCGCGTAGAAACGTTCGGTTTCGGTGCTCCGGCTGATTGAAGTCCGCCATCAGACCGGCGCCGGCGCCATCTCAAATCGGCGGGTGAGCAATTCAAACGGCACCGCGTTCGAAGTGCCCAAGCCGTTTTCCGCAAGCAACTCCGGGATCAGGTCCTTGAGCTTGACGACCAGTGCCTCAAGTGTTTCCGACTCCGTAACCAAACCGGGGACATCATGACGGCACTGATTCTGCCGCCGCGCAAACATCGTCACCGCATGCGGGCGCTGGCGCCCAACTAAGTCATTTCCAATTCAGGTATGAGCCTGGAGCGGTTGTAGGACGGCGACGTTCAGAGTGTCGATCGGTTGTTGAGTGGGCCAGTGTAAGGCGGGTTGGTTTTTTTGGTTGGTTTGGGGTTGGCGCTTTGCGATTTTTTTGGGCTCGGCGCTGGAAGGAGCCCGTAGGGCGACGGGAAGCGCCGAGCCCAAAAAAATCGCCGCCCCGATATCGGGGCGTGCCACCGATCAGCGCCGGCGGTGCGTATGGATGGCCAGAAACGGCGGCGCCTGAGCGACTCAAGCCGCGCGCGCTCGTAGCCGTCTGAACAGCACCTGGCGCGCTCACACCTCGTTGGAAAAGACTCAGGTCGAGCAAACCCACCATGAGCCTGCAGGCGCCCTTCTCGGGCAAGACATCCTTGAGATGCGCCCACATCAGCCGGTATTCAGTGCGGGGAAACAAATCGTCACGCAAAACGGAACGTGCCAGTGCGCCGGGCTTGCGAATGAGCGCCGGCAACAAATGGCGATAGTCCACAATCCTGGAACGCTTTGTGCCCGTTGCCGCCGGCTGGCCGCGGCGCAATTCGAGGACGCAAACACTGCCCAGCCAGCATTCCAGCGTTTCGCTGTAGACCCGCACTTTCAGCCTGTATCCCACCAGCCGCGACGGCACTGTGTACAGCACCTTTTTGACCGAAAGCGTGCTGAACTTCGTGACCCGTGCATCGACTTCCTCGTAATCGCTGCTACGCCGTGCCGGCAATTCCTTGAGCATTCCTCGTTCTTCTTTGAATTTGCCTGAGACGCGCGCATTGAGGCGTCCAAACACGCCCGCCACGAAGATCCGCAAAGTCACGGTGTCCGCGCAATAGCAACGCCTGTTCCATGGTGCCCTTGATCGATCTCTGTCGCGTCTCGACTGACCCGTTCTCGTTACTTACACCAAGGTTGTTGCGAGTCGGTCGCATGCCGTAGTGCAGGCACAGAGTCTCGTAACGCCGGGTCAGCAACTCATGCTCTGCCTTGTTGTTGTAGGCCGCTGAGAGACTGTCGGTTCGATGCTCTTCTGGAACACCGCCCATCATCCACATGGCGTTCTGCAGCCCCGAGGACAAGGCCGCAAAGCTCTCCCCACCCAGGACAACCTCGACGTAGCGCCAGCCTGAGAATGCCAGCACGAACTGATACAGCAGATGCAGCAGTACTGCCCCGCGCCGGAGCACAGAATAACGATCAAGGAATTAGCCGCATCGCGCACAGCACCGGCGCGCGAGGTTGAGCGAGCCAAGGTTCTGCTGGGCTACGCCGATGGTAACTCGATCACGCAGTTGCAACAACAGCTTGGGTTTAGTCGTCCGCTGATCTACCGATGCATCGACAAGGCGTTAGCAGCGGGCGTGCAGATGGGCCTGAAGGACAAGTACCACCGCCCGCACGAACCCGAGATCACTGACGAGGCCAAGGCTTGGGTAGTGAGCATCGCGTGTACCAAACCCAAGGATCACGGCTTGGCCGCCGAGTTGTGGACGATCTCTGCGCTGGCCAAGTTCGTATGCGAGCACGCCGAGGCCGCAGGCTTTGCTCGATTGGCCAACGCGGGCAAGAGCACCGTGTGGCGCATCCTTGACGGCAACGACATCAAGCCGCACAAGATAAGGTATTACCTGCAAAAGCGCGACCCCGAGTTCGATCGCAAGATGCAAGAGGTGTTGATGGTCCATCGCGACGTTTCGATCTACAGCGAAGGTGCCGTTCATGATGCACGCCCGAATCCCGTCTACAGCGTCAGTGTGGACGAGAAACCCGGTGTTCAGGCCATCGGGCTGACAGCACCGGACTTACCACCGGTTGCCGGTAAGTTTCGTGCAGTAGGACGCGACTATGAAAACGTGCGCCATGGCACGGTATCGATCTTGGCCGGTATCGATTTGCACTCGGGCCACATCTTCGCCAACGTCGAGGACCGCCACCGCAGCGTGGAGTTCATCGGGCTGCTCAAGAAACTCGATGAGCACTACCCGCCCGAGGCGATCATCCGCGTCGTGTTGGATAACCATTCGGCCCACATCTCGAAGGAGACGGTTGCTTACCTGGGCACCAGGCCAGGTCGGTTCGAGTACGTCCACACGCCCAAGCACGGCTCCTGGCTCAACCTGATCGAGTGCGCCTTCTCCAAGATGGCAAGAACCTTCCTGCGCCACATTCGCGTTCAGTCTGTCGATGAACTGAAAACCCGCATCCTCAAGGGGATCGCTGAGATCAACGTCTCACCGGTCGTGTTCCGATGGAATAAGTTCGACCTCGGCGTGGCTTGATATGTATTATTATTGATGGAGCGAACTACTAGTCTGGCGATCAGCTAGCCCTGAGTGATCCATCAATGATTGAGGAGTTCCCATGCCCATTTGGCAAGAACAGTGCGTCACCATTGAGCCGCCGCTGGTCACCGTCGATTTCCGCAACGCACTCGGCTCGTTCCCGACCGGGGTCTGCATCATCACCACGCGTCGCCGCGACGGCAAGCGCGAGGGCCTGACCGCCAGCTCGTTCAACACGGTATCGCTGGCACCGCCGATGATTCTTTGGAGCCTGACGCGCAGCTCGCCGAGCGCCGCGGCCTTTCGTAACTGCGAGTACTTCGCCGTCAACGTGCTGGCGGCTGAACACCGTGCGATCTCATCGCACTTCGCGCGTAAAGCCGAAGATAAATTCGCGCAGTACGAGGCGGAATTCGAAGAAGGCTTGGGCGGCTCGCCGCTCCTCACCAGCGCAGCTGCCGTTTTCCAGTGCCGCAACAGTTTTCAGAACTACGGGGGAGATCACATCGTATTCGTCGGCGCGGTCGACAGCTACAGCTCGACTGACCGAGCACCTTTGGTGTTTCACCGCGGTAAATACGTCGATCTGGCGTGAGACGTCCGCCCAGAATCTCCGCCGAGGTCATCCGACAACAATAGAGTGAATTTTTCTTCAGCTTGAAGACTGCGGCGATTAGCTTGGCCGCATTAGCGGACACTGGCGCGCCGACCTGGAACCTGACACCGTTGAGTCCGCCGATCACTTCAAGGTCCCAATCGTATAGAGACCAGACCGACGTAGAGCGCCGGAGCGATCTTTTCTGATGTGGCCGACTAAATTTCTGATCGACAGCATTTTCATTGGCGTTTAATCCGGATAAAACACCCGCCTAAACCATTCGCGCCAGCCAGGTCGCCAGGCCGGGGGCCAACACCAGGATGAACAGGGTCACCAGCATGCCGATGACAAACGGGAAGGTGCCCCGAAAGATGGTGTTGACGGAAATATTCATGTCACTCAAGGCTGCCTTGACGGTGAAGACCGACAGGCCGAATGGGGGCGTGAGCAAACCGATCTCGACAGCGATGACCGTGATCACACCAAACCAGATGGGATCCATGCCGAAGGCTTTGGCCACGGGCAGCACGATGGGGACCATGATCAGCATGATGGAGACCGAATCGATGATGCAGCCTAGCAAGATCACCAAGGCGATGTAGGCCAGCAGAAAGCCGTAGGCACCCAACCCCATGTCCGTGATCACCGTGGTGATGGCGCCGGGCAACCCGCTAAGGGCCAGCATGCGGCTGTACAGACTCGCGGCGACCACAAGCACCAGAACCGATACAGAGATATGGCCGGTCTCGACGAGCAGGTCCCAGAATTTTCGGGGGTTAACGCTCCTGCGCACAATGGCGATGATAAAACTGCCCATGGCACCCATTGCACCTGCCTCGGTCGGGGTGAAAAAACCACCATACAAACCGCCCAGTACCAGGGTGATCAGGACAATGATGGGCACTGACTTTTTGACAAGTTCCGTGCCACTGAGCAAGGGCATATCATCATGCTGGCCTGACTGGGTAAACACCATGCCAGGACGGAAGGTGGCCATGGCCACGATGAGGGTGGCGAACACAAGCGCCAGCAGCAGCCCTGGCAACAGCCCGGCCAGGAACATTCGCCCCACAGACTCTTCGGACAGCACGCCATAAATAATCATCAAAAGACTGGGCGGGATGAGCATGCCCAAAACGCTGCTGCCCGCGACCACACCCACAGAAAACTTCTGCGAGTAGCCATTGCGGATGAGCTCCGGAACGGCGATCTTGGAAAAAACCGACGCTGACGCGATGCTCACACCCGTGATGGCTGCGAAAACTGCGTTGGCAGCGACAGTCGCTACGCCAAGACCTGCGCGTACACGCCGCAAAAGGTGTCCGAAGACGTCAAACGTGTCGCGGCCTATTCCTGAGACACTGACCAGCATGCCCATCAGGACAAAAAGCGGAATCACCCCGAAGTTATATTCGCGCAAGGTATCCGTGGCGGCTGCACCGGTGAAACGCACAGCAATGTCGCTCGACTTCAGCCAAGCAATGCTGATGAAGGAGGAAAGCATCAGCGCGACCGCGATGTGCATTCCCACATAAACCAGCACCAGCAGAACCAGCACGGAAACGATGCCGATTTCGATGCTGCTCACGTGGAGGCTCCGGTTTTTATATTTGAAAAATTCGAAAAGGCACTGCGCAAATACTCTGCGCAGGTCAGGACACTGCCGATGACAACGATCAACAACGCCGGCCACACCGGGGCTGTAAATACGCCCACTACACCAAAAAATTCATTGTCGATCCAGGACTCGACAAACGGCTTCCTGCTGGCATAGGCCACGATGCCAAACATGAGCGCCCCTCCCATATCCAGCAAACCCAGCAGCAAATGACCAGATGAAGGCATGCGGCGAACGAAGGGGTCAATGAAGATGTCGGTTCTCACCATGCGCCCATTGCGCAGTGCGCCGGCCACCTGGAAAAAGACAATCGCCACGATGGAGGCCGCCACGATATCGGCGACTGAAGGTATGGAAACCCCAAAAAACGAGCGCAAGACAACTTCAGTGCAGATCAGCAGCATGACCAGGCAGATCAATATAGAGCCGATTGCGCTCATGCCCCCCAGCAGATAGGCCCAAAGGCCTCCTGCCTGCCGGGGGGCGCTCTGGTCAGCGTCGTGATTCACTTATTTGTCCCAATCGCGCGTAGGCTTGACACCGCGCTGGCGCAGGCTGTCCATGTAGGTGCTGAGCACCTGCCTGGCTGGCACGCCCTTGGCTTCGCTGGCTTTGACCCAGTCAGAGGCGATGTTCGGCAAGGCCTTGATCCAGCGCTCGCGCTCGGCAGCACTCATGACGGTGACTTTGACATTTTTGTTGGCCGCTTCCATGGTCTTGAACCATCCCTCGTAGCGCTGATTGGTGGCCTCACTGAGACGCTTGCTGTAATCACGCGAAACAGCCTTGATGACCCCCTGGACTTCTGGCGGCATCTTCTCCCAGCGGTCCTTGTTCATGGCGATGGCACCCGCAGCGAATGAACCCATGTCCACGCGCGTCACGTAAGGAGCGACCTCGTAGATCTTGGTTGACAGGGCTATGGAAGCACCGGTGAGCGCGCCCTGCATCAAGCCAGTCGAAATATCGTTGTACATGCTAGGCGCCGGGGAGTCGATGGCGGTGCCACCTGCACCAGCGATCACGATCCCAATGGTGCCGGCGCCACCGATCTTCTTGCCCTTGAGGTCATCCATTTTGGTGACAGGAAATGAAGTAAACAGGTCCAGCGTTTCTATGGCGGTTGAGGACAGGAACACCACATTGTTTTTGGCCCACTCCCTCTGGAGTGACGGCATCCGGTCATTGAGGTCTTGGACCACTTCCATCACGGCCCCCGAATTGCCGGTCGTACCGGGCGTGTAGTTGCCGACCTGGGCCAAAGGCAGTTTGGAGCCTTCGAGCGAGCCGAAGACCCAGCCAATGTCGGTAATACCGTCGCCTATCGATGACAGCGTGGCGTTGGCCTTGTAGAGCGTTCCGCCATAGCCCTCGCGCCAGCGGATCTGGTACTTGTTGCCTTGTTCAGCCAGGCGCTTGTTGACCTCTGGCTGTATGTACTGCTGCATCATGCCGATCCAGGGCAGGGCCAGCGGGTGGCTGGCACCAATGGTCAGGTCAATCATCTGTTGGGCAGTCGCCGTGCTGGAGTAACCAGCCAGAACAACCAGGGCGGCGCCCAGTGCCAACTTTGCATTTTTCATCTTTGTTTCCTTTTCAGTTTATTTAACACGAAACTCAAACTCACCTATCTTCTCAATCGATTGCCTGACCACATCACCCGACTTGAGAAATTGCTTCCTGGCCTTGCCCACACCGGAAGGTGTGCCCGTCAGGATGACGTCGCCCGGATACAGCGTGATGCTGTGACTCAAAGCAGACACCAGCTCGGCTACGTTGAAAATCATGCGGGAGGTATTCGAGTCCTGCATCAGCTCGCCATTGACCCACAATTGCAGCGACAAATTGTTGCCGTCCCCAATGAACCTCGCCGGCGTGATGGCGGGTCCCAACGGACAGGCACCGTCAAACGTCTTTTGCCCGATCCAGTCCCACTTGAACGGTGATGAATCAGCCACGCCCTTGCGCGCGACAAAGGCACGGTCAGGCAGGTCGTTGCCAACAGTGTAGCCAGCCACGCAGTCCAGCGCCTGATCAACGCCCACATCACGCACCTTTTTGCCAATCACCACGGCCAGTTCCAGTTCCCAATCGAGCATCGCAGTGTCTTTCGGCCACGCTGTCACCGCGTTGGAGCCCACAACCGTGTGCACTGACTTCATGCAGGGCCAGGGCTCCTGTCCGGAAGTCTTGGGATTGGTATCAACCTGAAACCCCAAGGTGCGCTTCATCTCTTCCACGTGGTCTACATAGTAGACACCTTGCAGATCTAAGGATTCAAGTTTTCTCGTCAAAAAGAGGCAAACGGCGCCATCAGGTGATGTCAGTCTGCATAGCACATGCCTTCAACGTCGACTGGCTTCGCGGTGATAACCGGTGTCAAGGTAGCTTTCAACTGGCTGCATTTTCTTTTGAGGCTTGCCGTATTTTTCACGCAATTGCACTGCGGTACGGACGCCCGCCACATTTATGGCCGCATCGCGGGTAAATCCCTCCCTTGGGTCGAGCAGGACACCATAGCTCGTTTCTGCGCTCTGGCGGGTGGCACCGTTGACGTTCTTCATGAAGATAGAGATGGCCGCCTCCTTGTTTTTAGGGTCATACAGCCAATCGAGGGATTGCTTGTAGCCACGGATATAACCAACCACGGCGGTCCTGTTGTTCTCGGCCCAGGCCTTGCGCACGCCGGCGACCACCCCTTGATAGTTACCCAAGGCAGCCGACGCGTTGCTCAATATGTTGATACCCTTTTCCTTGGCCAGAACATCGAAGGGGGCTATTAGCATGGTCGCCGCATGCTTGCCTTCCACCAAGTCGCTGTAGCGTTGAAGCACACCACCGGCTGAAACGGTTTTGAAATCGCGGTCGAGCAGCAAGCCATTGCGCTCAAGCACTTCGAGCAATACGAAGGCGTAGCCTGTGGTCAACGCATCAACCGAAAGAGTCTTCCCCTTGAGATCGTTAAACCCCTTGACGCTGGGAATAGCACCGACGCGCAAAAATCCATTGTCGGCACCCATCACGGCGATCAGGTTACTGCCGTCGATGGGAACTGCACCCTGCCCTTCACGATAGGCTAACAAATTGTCCATCGCAGTCATGCCGATATCAAACTGGCCATTGATCAAACCAATCAGTTGTTCGCGCGAATTGGGGGTATTGATGGTCTTGACTTCAACGCCATTGCGCACAAAAAAACCTTGTTCCTGCCCAGCCCAGATCGGCCAGTTGAAGCCGCCCGGGAACACGTTGACCCGTAATTCCTGCTTGGACGCATTAGCTAAAGGTTGGGAATTAAAGCTGCTACAGGCAGACAGCAGAAAGATGCAAGCTAGCGTCAAAATCTTCTTGAACAGTTTCATGAAAGTTCCTTGTTCTTAATTTTTTGCGGTAGCTGGTGGGAATGCCGTACCAAAGTTAAAGTAAAAGGTGAGAGATAAGCATGGAAAATTCTGCGTATGCTTTGTCGTTATAGGAATAAAACAACAACATGCCTGGTTCACATGATTACTTAGATAAGTTAATCAAGAGTGCCGAGTTCTGCCCGCTTTAGCGCGGCCTCAACCTGCCGTTCGTGAGCGTCGATCCATCTCTTGATGGAACTAACTACTAGCCCGGTTCAGTATTGCCCTTTAGGCTCCAGCCCGAACTTGTGCTGCCCATACATAGTGCTGACCGCATCCCAATTCATGCTGATGTGGCGCGCCAGCGCGTTGGCATCACGCCAGTTGCGCTGGATGCCGTTGCTCAGGCTTAGTCCGGCGCCGCCGACCGCATCAAACATCGCGTTGGCCGCCTGGGCAAGAATCCTTGCGGCATAAGCATGATCACGCCGATTTCGAATTCGCATCGCGATCGAAATCTCAAGCCCTAACGACACTTGCGCCTGAACGTCCAGCGTGTCACGGTGCAACAGCAGGCGGGCGGCATCGATGGCCGCTGAGGCCTCGGCCACGCGGCTCTGCACCTGAGGGAAGTGGGCGACCGGATTGCCGGCGCCCGCCACCGCCCCACGCGTGGTGCGCGAGCCGATCCACTCCAGGAATTCGTCCAGTGCACCCTGCACCATCCCAAGCGCCGGTGCGACGATCGATACGGGGGCGGCCGACAGGAAGGGCACCCGATAAATTGGATTAGTGTTCGATGCGGATCCGGGTGGATTGTTTGACGAGGCCTGCGCGAACGTAAGCATGCGGTGTTGCGGTACGAAGATTTCCTGCTCGATAACGATTGTGTTGCTGCCGGTTCCCGCGAGGCCGACCGTAAACCACGTGTCTTCGATTTCATAATCGCTGCACGGCACGAGCAGGAAGCCGGCTTCTGGCTTGCCGTCCGCGCCAACCCCCGGAAAGATCACGCCCAAAATTGCCCATTGAGAGTTCTGGCAATTGCTGGCGAAGCCCCAACGTCCCGCGACTTTGAAGCCGCCGTCGACCGCTACGGCCTTGGCCGAAGGTGCATAGGAGCCACAGACAAGGGCGTCGGGGTCGCCCAGCCACACGTCCTCTTGGGCCTGGAGCGGAAATGTTCCTATCAGCCACTGGTGTACGGCTGCGAGCCCGTAGCACCATGCCGTTGAGCCACACCCGCGTCCAATCTCGGCGGTAATGTCTATGAGGTCCGGAAACCCGTACTCATAACCACCAAAACGGGCAGGCTGCATCAGCTTGTACAGATCCGCATCGCGAATCATTTGGGTTGTTTCGGATGAAACGCGGCGATTGCGCTCGGTCGTTTCTGCCTGCCTGCGCAACGTGGGGACCAGTGCCTGCGCGCGCCGAAGCAACTGGGCGGCGCTTGGGTGAACGTCGTCCTCTGTGGATGCCAGACGAGTCAAGGTGGTGGTATTCATGAGGGCGGACTCCGATAAGGTGGGTTGGATGAATCGCTTATTAAAGTAATTGTGAATGGAAGGTAGTTTAAACCTTGAGTTATTGAGTGAACAATAAATATTTGCTACGCTGCACGTATGGATAACCCTGAGAAACCTTTTTTGGTCGATTTCGACCTAGAGTCCGCCGTGCCCTATCTGGTGAACCGCGTCGGCGTCCGCATGGGCGAGTCGTTCTCCGGAGAGCTCAGGCGCTTCGGCCTTACATTGGCCGGCTGGCGTGTGCTGGCATCACTTCTGCATCGCGAAGGTCAAACCCCGAGCGAGCTCGCTGAGCACACTTCGATCGAGCTCTCGACGCTGTCGAGGCTGCTCTCTGTCCTGCACCAGAAGGAACTGCTTAAGCGGGCAAAGAACGGCGCGGACAAGCGCTCGGTGCGAGTGTCGCTTACCGTATCCGGGAAAACCCTGACGGCGCAAATTATCCCTCTGGCTGATCTGTACGACCGGATTGCGCTTGCCGGCGTGTCTCAACGGGAGGCGGCACTCTTTAAGCGCGTTCTTCTAAGAGTCCATGACAACATCGCTGGGTTGACTGCGCGGCCAAACGCGGGCACCGGAATCTGTTGATCCGACTTTCTCCGCATCCTTCCACCTCCAAACTGCGCCAGGCGAAATGTCGGGGGCAGTTTTTTTTTGGAAATTATCTTGCATTTGAGTTTATAAAATATACAATCCGCTTGTTTTTACAAGTACACGGTTCTGCGATGCGTGACGTGTCCGCCGCGCCATCCCTTGCCGGGTCATGGCGCTTCCAGATCGGCACCGGTACGCAAGGCTGTATCAACTACTCAAGGAAGATCCATGCGATACGTAACTTTTTCAAAGCCCGGCGGCACAGCAGTCGGTGCGCGTGCCGGTGACGCCATCATCGATCTGTCAATCGCGGCACCGCAACTACCGCCGACGCTCGAAGCCATTCTGGCGCTTGGTGGCCTGGCGACCGAAGCGGTCGAACACGCAATCAAGAAGGCAGCGCGGCATGCGCGACTCTTACCGAACGAATTGACCTACCTGCCGCCAATCTTGCGCCCGGGCAAGATCATCTGTGTCGGACTCAATTACATCGACCACGTGAGCGAGAGTCCGTACAAGAACGTTCCTGACTACCCGGTCTTCTTTGCACGCTTTGCTAATTCATTGGTGGCGCACCAGCAGGGGCTGGTTCGGCCTCACGTCTCCGAAGAGTTCGACTACGAAGGTGAACTGGTGGCCGTGATTGGGCAGCGTGGACGATACGTGCCGCGCGACCGGGCACTGGATCTCGTCGCCGGCTATTCGGTGTTCAACGACGCCTCATTGCGCGACTACCAGTTCAAGTCCACGCAGTGGCTGGTCGGAAAGGACTTTGATGGCACAGGCGCGTTCGGCCCCGAGGTCGTCACGGCAGACGAACTTGCTGCAGGCGCGACAGGTCTGCGTCTTACCACGCGTCTGAATGGCGCAGTAGTCCAGTCTGCCAACACCAGCGACATGATCTTTCCGGTCAATCAATTGGTTGCGCTGATCTCGGAAGTCATGACGCTCGAGCCGGGCGACCTGATCGTGACCGGCACGCCTGCAGGGGTGGGCTTCGCGCGCAATCCGCAACTCTGGATGGCACCCGGCGATGTTTGCGAGGTGGAGATCGAAGGAGTCGGTCTGCTGCGGAATCCAGTCGTGGCAGAGCAGCAATAAAACAGGAGATACCACTGCTGTCCAAGACCGGCTCGAAACCAGCCAAGATCTGCGATAACCCATTGAATTATTGAGGGGGCGTTTCTGGACGCAAGTTCGCGCCCCCGATGCCGAAAGGTGCTGTCCAAGACGGCCTGCCCTCCGCACGTTGGTAAAGTCAGTGCGTGGCGAGCGATATTCAGAGCGAGAATTCCAGCAGAGCGGCATTTTGTTTGTGGTCATCGCATCAGATGCTGTCCATGACGCGCTCTGAGCGATTCTGTTTTGGACAAGAGCGAGGAGATAAATATGCAGCAACGCTCAGCAGTAGTCCCGGCGACCGCATTGCGCGCGCTTTGCCATTTCATTGATGGGCGCCGCGTTGAGGGACAGAGCAACCGCTTCGCCGACGTGTACAACCCGACATTGGGAGTCCCGATCTCGCGCGTGCCGCTCGCCGATGATGACGAAGTCGATGCGGCTATTGCCAGTGCCCACCAGGCGTTCAAAGAGTGGTCGACGACATCACCGATCGTCCGAGGTCGGGGGATGGCACGCTTCAAGACACTCATCGAGCAGCACATGTCGGAGTTGGCTGACCTCGTATCTACAGAGCACGGAAAAGGTATCAGCGATGCCAGGAGGTCGATCCAGCGCGGCCTCGAAGTGGTCGAGTTCTGCGAAGCCGCGCCGCACCTGCTCAAAGGCGAATTTTCCGACAGTATTTCTCAAGGCATCGACGTTTACTCGATGCGGCAGCCGCTGGGAGTAGTAGTCAACATCACACCTTTCAATTTCCCAGCCATGGTGCCGCTTTACACGCTGGCGCCGGCAATTGCTGCTGGAAATACTGTGGTGCTGAAGCCGTCAGAGCGGGACCCGTCGTGTCCACTGGGCCTCGCTGAGTTGCTTTTTGAGGCTGGCGCTCCTGCAGGTGTAGTCAATGTCATCAATGGTGACAAATCGGCCGTAGACCGGTTGATTGCAGACTCACGCGTGCACGCCGTCAGCTTCGTCGGGTCAACACCCGTGGCCAAGTCAATCTTTGTCACTGCGGCAATGCAAGGCAAGCGCGTGCAGGCGTTTGGCGGCGCGAAGAACCACATGATCATCCTGCCCCATGCTGACATCGACGAGGCTGCAGGCGCGCTTATGGGCGCTGCCTATGGGTCCGCAGGGGAGCGATGCGTGGCCATTTCCGTGGCCGTCCCTGTAACAGACGAGGTCGCCGACCGCCTGGTGGCGGCAATCGCCGACCGCATCCCCTCCCTCAAGGTGGGTTCGTCTTTTGATGCCGGTACTGATATGGGGCCGCTCATCACTCGAGACCACTTGAACCGGGTCAAGGGCTACATCGGGATGGGCGTCGAAGAGGGAGCCCGGCATCAAGTACGCCGGCACGGACTGGACGGGATCGGCGCTACATCGGGATGGGCGTCGAAGAGGGAGCCCGGCTGGTCACCGATGGTCGTACGTATAAGTGCGACAGCCGTCCGCAAGGGTTCTTCTTGGGCCCCACGCTTTTCGACAATGTCAAACCGGGTATGCGCATCTACCAGGAGGAGATTTTCGGTCCCGTCCTGTCCGTGGTGCGCGCAAAGAGCTTCGATGAGGGACTAGCTTTGGCCTCAGATCACGAGTACGGGAACGGCGTATCCATTTTCACCAGAGACGGCGACGCAGCGCGTAACTTCGCGCAGCGTGTTCAGGTTGGGATGGTGGGCATAAATGTGCCGATTCCTGTCCCGGTTGCTTTCTACAGCTTTGGCGGCTGGAAAAACTCTGCGTTTACCGACTCAAACATGCATGGTTTCGAAGGTTTTCGGTTCTACACCAAGACCAAAACCGTCACTTCGCGCTGGCGGCAAGGAACCAAGGTCGGTGCCGACTTCGGCATGCCAATGATGCGTTAACCCAGCAGTACCAGGAGTCAGAGATGGTCAACCTGCACGACATTCGATACATACGACTCGGAACCAGAAACCTGTCTGAGGCTGAACGGTTCGCGACGGAGGTGGTGGGCCTTCAGGTCTCTCGAAGGGATGGGGACAGCGTATACCTGAAAAGCGATGATAGGGATCATACCCTTTGCTATTTCACGGGGGACCCTGATGACCAGGTTGTGGGCCTTGAACTTTACGACTCGTCAGCGCTGACTGCCGCCGCCGACGAACTTGTGAACGCCGGAATTGAGGTTCATCAAGGTTCGGTGGAGGAGTGCCAGCGCCGCCGCGTGCGCGACTTCATCAGGTTGCAGGACCCTACCGGGAACACAGTGGAGATTGTGGTTCGCCCGTTCCATAGCGGGCTTCGGTTCCACGGAGAACGCGACGCAGGAATCGGCGGCTTCAACCACATCGGCCTACGCACAACGGACCCGCGGAAAGACGAAAAGTTCTGGACGCAGGTGTTCAACGCCCGCGTATCAGACTGGGTAGGAGATGCTGCCCTCCTGAGGCTCAGTACGGTGCATCACTCGTTGGCGATGTTCCCCTCAGGAAAGCCTGGTGTGCAACACATCAATCATCAAGTCGGTAGCATTGACGACGTGATGAAGTCGTTCTACTTCCTCCGAGAAAAGGGAGTGCACGTCGAGTTCGGACCAGGCCGTCACCCTTCCTCCGGTGCCATGTTCCTTTATTTCAGAGGACCTGACGGCATGACGTTCGAGTACTCAGTTGGCGTAGGGCATGTGACTCCAGAGCAGGAGCTTACATATCGTCCGCGCCAATTTCCGTGGGAACCCTGGTCCTTGTGTTACTGGGGGGCCAAGCCCGACATTCCCGAGTTCCGCTTGGGAACTCAACCCGCCAACCAAGACAGCAACTGAATATTTGGAGTCTCTATGCAAGAAATTCAACGTAAGGTTCGGCTGGGTGCCAGGGCCTTGGCGAAGGCGGGACTCGTGAACGCCTATGGTCACTGCAGCATTCGGGTGAGCGACTCGGTGTTTGTGGTTTGCGCGCCAAAGCCAATGGGCCTCATCGGAGTCGGCGAAGCCGGACTCGAAGTGCCGGTAGAAGGACCCCTTCCCGACGGTGTGCTCGGTGAGGTACGCGTGCACCAGCAGATTTACCAGCGCCGCCCCGATGTCAAGTCCGTCTGCCGCGTCTTGCCGCCCAGTGTTCTGGCCCTCTCCGCTCTTGGAATAGCCCCGAAGGCGCGTCACGGCTTCGGGGCCTACTTTTATCCGGAGGTACCCCTTTGGAACAACCCCGCCCTCCTGCGCAGCGATGAAAACGCTGCAGCTGTCGCTGAAACCCTGGGAAATGCCTCCGCCGTTGTAATGCGTGGCAACGGTGCTGTAACCGCCGGTCATTCCATAGAGCAGGCCGTGACGCTCGCCTGGTTTCTGGAAGACACCGCGCGCGTGGAACTGGCCGCTCTTGGCAGCGGTGTCGGCGATGCCGCTCCCCTGTTCACTTTGGAGCAGGCAACTGCCCGTGCCACTTGGGCTGGCAATGTCGCAGAGCGCATGTGGGCGTATCTCACTGCTGGCGACCCTGAAGCTTGACCAACTATCAAACTAAACCAAGAACTGGGGAAATTATCATGTCCGCTTACATCGTTTCAATGGTCAACGTTACGAATCCCGACAAGTACAAGGAGTATGCAACATTGGCTGGTCAGGTCGCGAAAAAGTACGGCGGAACTTTTTTAGCGCGAGGCGGTGAGAGGGAAGTGCTGGAGGGTAACTTGAACTACACGCGCATCATCATCGCCGAGTTCGCAGACCTTGACACTGCCAAGCGCTTTTACAACTCGCCTGAATACCAGGCAGCACGACTCCATCGCGTAGACGCTGCCGATTTCCACGCGGTCGCAACGGTAGGGGCTTAGATCACCTCGCCGAGGGAGCCTCAACAGTGAGCTTCGTTGCAACGTTAAAACCTTAACTAAAACTGCTGGAGACAAACCCCCTGCGCGTGTTGCCTCAAGAAGGAATGTTACCGGGGCCTTGGTTGTCGTTGGTCCCGGGTTATCTTCAATTTCAATCGTGGTCGAGGGCTGTGGGCATGTGGGCGAAGGCGGCGTCGGTGGGCAACGCAGGCGCGCAGCGGCGCGTTGTCCACGGACGCCGCCGGTGCGCCGCCAGGCGCATCGTCCATATGTCCATAGCCCTGCTGGGCGCGCA
>Ga0209181_10002216_pt1 | contig 32146 bp, 31 predicted proteins | sample MAT05_FD_187208 | JGI IMG/M metagenome (GOLD analysis project Ga0209181, IMG submission 187208) | Freshwater microbial communities from Lake Fryxell liftoff mats and glacier meltwater in Antarctica - MAT-05 (SPAdes) (version 2) | ecosystem: Environmental > Aquatic > Freshwater > Ice > Liftoff... | reverse complement strand
TGAAGGAGATCAGGGCACTGCATCCTTTGCTGAGCTTCGAGTTGCACACCGGCAATGAGCTGGCCAGCCTGACCCGACGGGACGCCGACATTGCCGTGCGCGCCACCAAGCGGCCGCCGCAGCACTTAGTGGGCAAACACGTGGGCCCCATTCGCGTGGCGTTGTTCGCTGCAAAGAAGGGGGCCATAAAGCGATACGCCGACGTCGAAGCCGGCAGGGCGCCTTGGGTGGCACCAGACGATGCGCTGCCCGAGCACCCTTCGGTCGTGTGGCGCAAGCGGCACTTCCCGAAAGTCATGCCGAGCTACCGTGTCAACAGCATCCTGACGGTATTGGAACTGGTCGGCCTGGGCCTCGGCGTGGGTGTCGTGCCGCTGTTCCTGGCTAAATACCACCCGAACCTGGTGCCGTTGACCGAAGTGCTCGACGAGTGCCAAACGGAGCTGTGGTTGCTGACTCACCCCGAGTCACGGCATCTACGCCGGGTGTCGACAGTGTATGGACACCTTTCTCGGGTGCTTTCCTTGGACTGATTGGCGAAAGGGTGGAGAAGGTAGTTGTCGCCGGGCGGCCAGGATAGTTGACGCCGGCCAGGGGTGCATGGTGCCGTCGCGCCAATCGGTCTTGAGCTTGAGAACGACTTGCCCGGCGGCGTTGGTTTGCACGCGCTCGTTGGCCAGTGCCGGGCGGGTGATGTAGCGGCACAGCTATGCGCGACGAGGATCCGCGCGGAGCATCGCGCACCACATTTCTCGTGACCTTGAGCGGCCTGACGCCGGCCGGCGTGGGGCGCTTCTTTCCAAGACGTGCTGGCCGGCGCACTTGTGCTGGTCGTTCAGCCGCTTTTGCGGCGTGTGTAAGCGCCCAAACCCAGCAGCCCGGCGCACAACAGCGCCACGCTGGAAGGCTCCGGCACGGCTGCCGTCACCAAGTGAAGCTCGATCCAGTCGACGGCGATCCAGTCCAGCTGAGTCGCGGGGGCGACCGACAGGTTGTGCAGACCCAGCGACATCGGGAAAGTGGCGCCAGGCAGCACGGCGTCATCGCGCGTGGCCCAGTTGGTGAACTTTCGTGCGAACTCGTTGCCATGCGGCAAGTTGGTCGCGCCTTCATACGCTGGCTGCCCGTTTACGGTGACAGCCAATCGGTAGGCGTCTAGCGAAACGCCGTAGTGATCATCCGCCACAAGAGATGTGCGAAAGAACGCCGATGAGAAGGTCGGCAGCGCTGCGGGGAGCGCGAAGCTCCAAGCATGGGCGTCGCCGGTGTACAGGATGTCGGACGCTGTGTCTACGGCGCCATAGTTGCCATAGGCGTTCAGCTCCATGCGCAATACGGTGGTGGCAGACGTGACTGTCACGGTCGGCGCTGGGCTGGAATAGATGCCAGCGTGAGCGGCAGGCGCAGCAATGCTAGAAACAAGCACGCACAGGGCTGTGCGCAGAAATTTAGTGTGGCTCATGGTGTGGCGCTGGATGGAATGGACAAAGAAGGCAGCGCAAAGCCAGAGTGAAACTGCTGCATCAATCATTTTATGGAGGGTTTCCGGTCACTGCATCCCCGGAGCAGGGGGCAAGTGGAGGATAGGAAATTCATACGCACTTTTCTCTCCCAAAACCCTCCCGGCAATGCTCCTGAACACCCACTGGTGCGGTCCTTGGGTTCGGCAGCGGCCTATTGAGAGTCGACTTCAGCCCAAAGGAGCTTCATCCGTGGCGACCGTCTCCGGGTTTTCCCTTGCGATCAGCCGCCAAACCTCGGCTCTGAGAAGCTCTGGCGCAGCCGACCTTTGCGGCCCTGGGCACCGGGCCGCCTGAAACGTGTTGGCTGGGGGATCTCAGGCCGCTTGCAGCTGCGACCCACCGGCTGGCGCGCGTGACGGCGCCCGGGCTTGCAGACCCAGGTGCGTGAGGACCTTCTCGATCACCGGTTGTTCGAGGATCGCCGCGATGATCTTCAACTCGCCACCGCAGTTCGGGCAGTGCGCCATGTCGATCTCGAACACGTGCTTGTGCAGCTTGGATTCAATCTCGTATCGCCGGTCGGCATGAGCCTGGCACCGGGGCCGCGTTTCAGCGCACTCGCGCCACGCCTGCGCCGGCGGGGCTGGCATGTGCAGTGGTACACCCGCGCCGCCGAGCTGCCGAGGGTCGCCGAGTTGCACCGCGACAGCGGTCTGACCTGTGTGCTCGACCATCTCGCGGGCTTTGGCATGCACGTGGCGATCGATGACCCGGGCTGGCAGGCCGTCGAGGACCTCGCTGCACAAGGGGCCTGGCTGAAACTGTCCGGCTGGTACCGGCTCGACGCGCAAGCGCCTTACACCGTGCTGGTGCCGCAGATCCGTCGACTGGCCGGTCTGTTCAGCGTGCGCATGGTCTGGGGCTCGGACTGGCCGCACACGATGTTCGCCGCCGACTCGCTGCCTTCCTACGGCATCACCTGGGCACCGGTCATTGAAGCACTGGGCCGCGATGGCGCCGAGGAACTGCAAAAGCGCCGGCCGGCGATCTACGGATAGCTTGAGTCGATTGCAACCGGGCAGGTGCGAAGGGGAATGGAACCGGATGAAGTCTCGAGCCTCGGCAGTGACGGCGCGGCGCCGTTGCATCTGCCAGCGGCCCGGTCAGCCACTTGGCCCCCGTGTTGCGCGACAGCCCCGTCATGCGCGCGATCTCGCGCTCCGATTTCTTGCCCCGGCTATGCAGCCGCCGGATTTTGCCAATCATGTCCATGGTGATCACTCGTCACATCCCGCTGCGTAAAAATGCAGCAGGGTAGGTGAAAAACCTGGCTCAGTTTTGGGTCGGCACAACCCTCATAAGTGGGTCAGTTTTCGGTCGGCGTCAACAGGTCTGACGCCAACCGGACGGCGGATCGAGTTGATGACGAGGGAGTTCCATCACTTCGAGGGTGGGCGCATCGCGGGCACCTGGCATATCGAGGACTTTTCGGCGTCTACCAGCGCCTCATCTCCGCCGGCGCTCAACCAGCGGCCTGATGGGCGCGCAATCCGACGACCCGAGTACAGCGATGTCGGTATCGACGAAGCGATGAAGCCCAAGCTTGGCTGCTGCGCCAGCCGAGCGGCCGTTCCGTTTTCTGCAGTTGCGGGTGCGTCATCAGCACGACTCTCGTGCGCGTCCGGGGCCTGTCGCCGGGCGCCGGGCGCGTGTCAGTCTTCAGTACCGTACTGCTCTTGCAACGATAACGGTGCCACGCTGGCTGTCGTCGCGACCTCAGATACAGCTATCTTCCTCAATCCGGCCGGCCTGCCGCGACCTTGTCCAATGCACCTTGCCCAATGAATCTTGCTGAACGAATCTGGAGCCTCGATGACTGCACCTGCCGACGACTCGCTCGCCCTGACACCTGCCAGGCAACTGCTGCGCCGCATGGCCGGCCGCAACATCCATGAGTCGCACCGTGTGTCCACGCCGCTCGAACTGCTGTTCGACCTGACTTTTGTGGTGGCCATAGCGGCGGCAGCGTCGCAGTTGCATCACGCGGTGACCGAGCACCATCTGGGGCCCGGGATGCTCGCCTACGTCACCAGCTTCGCCGCCATCTGGTGGGCCTGGATGAACTTCACCTGGTTTGCCAGCGCCTACGACACCGACGACCCCACCTACCGGCTGTGGACGATGGTGCAGATGGTCGGCGTGCTGATCCTGGCCTCGGGCGTGCCCAAGATCGCGCAGGGCGACTTCACGACCGTGACGATCGGCTATGCGGTGATGCGCATCGGCCTGGTGGCGATGTGGCTGCGCGCCGCGCGCGAGCACCCGGAGCGGCGTCGCACCGCGATACGCCATGCCATGGGTTTCGGGGCCTTGCAGCTGTTGTGGCTGGCCCGTCTGGCCTTGCCGGCAGCGTGGGCGCTGCCTGGCTTCTTCTTGCTGATGTTGCTCGATCTGGCCATTCCGGTGTGGGCCTCGAAAGCCGGACACACACCCTGGCATGCCCACCACATCGCCGAGCGCTACGGCCTGTTCACGATCATCGTGCTGGGCGAGTGTGTGCTCGGCGCCACCAATGCCGTGGCCGGCGTGATCGGGGCGCAGGGCTGGTCGCTCGACGTGGCGCTGGTGGGCATGGGCGCGACCAGCCTGGTGCTGGCCTTGTGGTGGGTGTACTTCCTGGTGCCCAACGCCGACACCCTGCATCACCACCGCGAACGGGCTTTCAACTGGGGTTATGGACACTTTGTTGTCTTCAGCTCGCTGGCGGCGCTCGGTGCCTTTCTCGAAGTGGTGGCCGATCAGCTCAAGACCATCGCCGGTGCAAGCCCCACGGCTGCCGAGGCCGCACATGCGGTTGCGCCCACCTTGGCGATTGGCCTGGTGGCAGCTGCGGTGGGCGTCTATTTGCTGACGCTGTGGTGGCTGCACCGCCACATCGCCCGCGGCCAGGCACAGCTGGGTTGGGCTTGGGGCGCTGCGCTGGCCATCCTGGTGGCCGTCGTGGCAGCGGTGGCCGCCGGCCTGCCGTTGGCTGGGGCCATTCCGGCTGTGACGCTGGCCCCGGCCTTCATCATCGTGGTCATCGAGAGGGGGCGGCTGGCGCGCCCGGATCTGCACAGCGCGCAATGAAGGCGGTCCACAACACACCCTCATACCCCGCTGCGTGGGAAAAACCTGGACCACGGGCGTTGTTGCATGCCCGCTGGCAAGTCGAGACGGCCTTCGGGCACCAGCGCTCCAGGCCGCACGCCAGCCACCTGTGGAGTTGCGTCACCGCGCTGGCACTCACGGCCTGCGCCACGCACTTCGACAACGCACCGCTGAACGCACCGATCACGCCGGCCTTTGTCGCACTGTCCGGATCACCGCCACCGCCCGACCCGAGCGGCGGCGCAAACCTGATTGCCCTGTCGTTGTCGGGCGGTGGCATGCGCGCCGCCGCATTTGCCTTTGGCGTGCTGTAGGCGCTGCAGGGTGGGGAGCCGGCCCGCAGGGATGTGTTCGACGACCTCACTTTCATCTCCAGCGTGTCGGGCGGTTCGCTGACGGCAGCGTACTTCGGCTTGCACGGACGTGAGGGCTTTGCCGACTTCCGCAGCCGTGTACTGGACCAGGACCTCGAACGCGACATGCGGATGTCGATGCTCTCGCCGGTCAACATTGCGCGTCTGCTGGCGGGCGGGTTGAACGACCGCAGCAACCTCGCCCACGTGCTGCACCGCGAGGTCTTCGGGCAGGCGACGTTTGCCCAACTGCAGCGGCGCGGCAAGCCTGAGATATGGATCAATGCGTCGGATTTGTACAACCGCACGCCGTTCCCTTTCATACCGCCCGTGTTCCTGGGCTTGTGCAGCGATCTGTCGCAGTTTCATATCGCCGACGCCGTTGCGGCGTCGATGGCAGTGCCCTTGGATTTCGCCCCCATCGTGCTGCAAACCCACCCCGACCGTTGCCTGACGCCCCTGCCGCCCTGGGCCCTGCCAGAGGCCCAACGTCGGGCAGGTCAGGCCGGGCAGGCCGGCCAGGGCGTCGTGCGCGCCACCGCGCAGGCCCTGCTCAACTACCGCGACACCCACCGCATGCGGTACGTGAAGCTGGTGGACGGCGGCATCACCGACAACAACGGCCTGTCGAGCATCCTCATCGCGCGTACGGTGTCCGGCGCGCCCTATGGTCCGCTCGAAGAGGGGCAAGCGGTGAGGGCCCGGCGCCTGCTCTTTCTGGTGGTGGATGCGGGCCGGCCACCCGCGGGCCAATGGGCCAAGACGCAGAACGGCCCGGGCGTCGAGGTGGCACTGGCGGCGGCCGACGCCGCGGTGGACTCGGCCACGAGACTGGGGCCGACGCGTTTGCCCGCATGGTCGAAGAATGGCGCGCCAGCCTCATCAGGTTTCGCTGTTCGCTGAGCCCGGAGCAACTGCATCATCATCTGCCGTCAGGGCGCGAGGCAGGGCTGCCGACAGGTGCGCGGGCTGATCGCCTGAAGAGCATGGCAACGCGTCTGGTGCTTCCAAAGACGGACATCGACGAGGCCATCGCTGCCGGCCACGACGCGACACGCGACAGCCCGGCAATGCGCCGTTATCTGAGTGGGCGTGTTCGATGACCGGACCGTACGGTGGATGGCAACGGCGGTTGCGATGCGGCTCCGGTCTGCCGCAGTCGATGACGGCGGCAGGCAAGGTCGTGGCCAGACGCTCAAGCTGCGCGCGACGCTGATGCCAACCGCGAACGACGCCTGACGGCCGCTTGCCGCCGTTCAGGTGCTCCGCCCAGTGCCCATGTCAGCGCCGTGGATTGACCGCCCGGCAACGCTCGATATCGCAGGCCGTGGGCAGCAGGGCGCGGTACTCGGCCACGGCCTTGTAGGCGCTACCGTCACGGGTGTGGCAAGTCTCGCCGCGGCCGTTGTCGTAATAGGACATCACATCGACACAGCGCCGTGAATGGGCCATCAGGCCAAAAAAGTGACCCAGCTCGTGGCTGATCACCATCTGCAGCGTCTGGTGCGCCGGGTGGCGCGGGTTGCGTTGGGCCAGTAGCGCGAATGACGCCGGACCCAGCGACAGCGTGCGTTGGCCCAGATGGGCCAGGCCAAAGTTGCCGCGGCTGCCGGCGTCGTCCCATTGCACCCGCACGACCTGGGCAGGGATCATCCCCGCAGCCGCCTCGCCAAAAACCTCGGCCGGCACGCCGCAGCCCGACCAGGCTGCCAGCGCGCGCTGCACCGCGCCCAGCACTTGCGCCTCATCGAACCCCAGAGGGGCGCCGGCATGGCGGTAGACCAGGCGCAGGCCGCCGGCGGCCGCGGCCCGGTCCTGGCCATCGGACCAGGTGCTGACCTCGCCGGCCAAGCAGGACGCGGCTTCCTGGGCGCGGACCGACTCGGCCCGGACGCCTGAACATCCCAGCAGCAGCGAAGTCACCCCGATCAGCGCACGGGTGCAGACCCAGGCCCGCTGCCACGCGCGCCCCGGGGCAGGGGCGCGACAAGGCGCTGGCGGCGGAGAGGCGGCATCGATCACCCCCAGGTTGTCGGACAGCGGGCGCCAAACTGAAGCCACCGCGCAACTGCCTCAACGCATTCCCGGTGGTCCAAGCGCCCAGGGCGACCCGCTTGGCCAACCAGGTTACATCGGGATCAGCTTGGCCCCGGCGTCCACCGACAGCACCTCGCCCGTGGTCTTCAGCGCATCCACGCCCAGATACCAGGCGGCCCGCGCCACATCCTCGGGCTGGATGATCTCGGCCAGCGCGGCGCGGGACTTGTAGGCGGCAACACCGGCGGCATAGCGCTCGGCGCCCATGCCGTTCTGCAGCCAGGGTGTCTCGACCAGGCCAGGGGCGATCGCGTTGACGCGGATGGCCGGGCCCAGCGCGCGCGCCAGTGAAAACGTCAACGTGTTGAGCGCGCCCTTGCTGGCGGCGTAAGCCACCGACGAGCCCATGCCGGTGAGCGAGGCGATCGACGACATGTTGACCACGCCTGCAGGCGGGTGGCGCTTGAGCAGGGGCTCGAGCGCACGGATCATCTGGAACGCGCCGATCACGTTGACGGCGTAGATGCGCTGAAAGTCTTCGGCGTCCAGCCCGTCTAGGTTGCGCGCGCCGACAAACTTGGTGGTGCCGGCGTTGTTGACCAGCACGTCGCAGCGGCCCCAGCGGGCGTCCACCGCGGCGGCCAGAGCGCGGCAGTCGGCGTCCACCGCCACATTGGCCTGCTGCACCAGCACGTCCACCCCCGCCGCTGCGCCGAGCTGCCGGCATTCGTCGGCCACGGCCTGGGCGGGCGCCGCCTCACGCGAGTAGTTGACCACCACGTTCCAGCCGCGCTCGGCAAACAGGCGTGCCGTTGCCGCGCCTATGCCCGAGGACGACCCCGTGACCACACACACCTTGCGTTCCATGCTCATCTCCTGATTTTTCAAAGCCGTCGAGCGGGGCTTGACCGGCAATGCCGGCCTACCACCAGGGGTAAAAATCGGGCAGGCCGTCCGAGGCCCGGCCGGTGTAGACCGGCGCCCGTTTGTGATTGAACGACCGCACGCCCTCTTTGCCATCACGCTGGCTGGTATGCAGCATCGCCAGTGATTCGACCGCGTGCGCATCGCGCGGGTGCGGCAGCGCCGGGTTGCGCAGCAGCATCTGGCGCATCAGCGCGATCGACACCGGGCTGCGCTGGTCGATGTACTTGTGGGCCAGCTGGTGCGCCTCGTCCAGCAGTTGCGCATGCGGCACCACGGCCTTGACCAGCCGGCCGCGCAGCGCCTCTTCGGCGCTCAGGATGTCGCCCGAGTAGACCCAGTCGAACGCCTGTTGCGGGCCGACGATGCGCGGCAGAAACCAGGTCGAGCAGGCCTCGGGCACGATGCCGATGCGGCCAAAGACAAAACCGATGCGGGCCTTGTCGGACGCCAGCCGGATATCCATCGGCAGCGTCATCGTGGCGCCGATGCCCACCGCCGCCCCGTTGATCGCGGCGATCACCGGCTTCTTGCAGTCGTAGACCGCCAGCGATACCCGCCCGCCGGTGTCGCGCACGCCCGACACGATGGCGGGGTCGTCCCAGCGGGCGTCCAGCTCGGCCAGGCTGGGCGACAGGGCCTCGTCCAGGCCGAACACATTGCCGTCGACCGACAGGTCCATGCCGGCGCAAAAAGCCCGGCCCGCGCCGGTCACCACCACCGCGCCCACCGCGTCGTCGTCGCTGGCGCGGCCGTAGGCGTCGATCAACTCCTCGGCCATCGTGACGGTGAAGGCGTTGAGCTGCGCCGGGCGGTTGAGCGTGAGCGTCAGCACACGGTCGTCGATCTGCCAGTCGAGGGTGGTGTAGGTCATGGTCGAGAGGGGCAAGTTGGGGGTCGGGGCCAGCGGCCAGCATAGGGCGGCGGCGGCGCGCGGCGCCGTCACCTCAGCGACCGGCCGGCAGGCCTGATCGCGGGCGATACTGCGCAGCCTGTCTGTCCCGTCGCCAAACACGCTCGCCCAGCGCCCACCATGACCCCCACTGCCATGTCCACCTTGCTGTCCACCGCCTCGTCGCCCGCTTCGTCGTCCGCCCTGGCATTAGCGCCACCGTCTGCTACCCGCCTGCGCGCCGTTGCCCTCGCCGCCTGCGCCCTGCTGTTGCAGGCCTGCGGGGGTGGCGGGTCCGGCGATGCCGGCACGCCTGTAACGACGCCCGCCACGGTCAGTGGTGCCACCGCCAACCGCCTGAGTTACGGCCGGCTCAGCACCTTCACCATCTCCGGCACCAACCTGGCCACCGCCGCCAGCTTCAGCGCCACAGGCTGCGACGGCGTCACCGTGCTGGCCGGCGGCAGCGCCAGCCAGCAGACGGTCACCTGCACGCCCAACAAGGCGCTGAGCGTGCGGCTGGCCGTCAACTCCGGCGGCACCGAGGTCTACAACAGCACCCTGGCTGTGCCCAAGCCACGGGTGACGCTGGTCACCAGCCTGGGCAGCCTCGTGGTCGAGCTGGAACCGGCCAGCGCGCCGGTGACGGTCGACAACTTTCTGGCCTACGTGAACGCCGGGTTCTACAGCGGCACGATCTTCCACCGGGTGATCCCGGCCTTTGTGGTGCAAGGCGGCGGCTTCAACAGCGCAGGCGCCATACCGGCGGGCTTGCGCGCCGCCATAACGCTGGAGTCGAACAAGGGCCTGAGCAATGCCCGCGGCACGATCGCGATGGCGCGCACCGACGTCTTCGATTCAGCAACCTCGCAATTTTTCTTCAACAGCGTGGCCAACACCTTCCTGGACTACGCCAGCGCGGCTTCGCCGGGCTACGCGGTTTTCGGCCGGGTTGTCGGCGCCACCGATCTGGCCACTATCGATGTGATCTCGGCCAAGCGAACCAACCCCGACGACAACAAGCCCGTCACCGACATCGTGCTGCAAAGCGCTACCCAGACGCTCTGACCCGGAAGGGAGCCGGCCCGATGGTGCTTGCGCCAGCCGGCCAGCGGCCCATGCGTCGTCAGCGCCCGGCAAACACCGGCGCACGCCGTTCTCGGAACGCCGCCACCGCCTCGGCATGGTCGGCCGTGCGGTTGGACAGCAGTTCATACGCCAGCCCGGCGTCGAAATGCGCATGGATCAACGCCTTGAGCGGCAGGTTGCTGGTGATCTTGGTCCAGCGCACCGCCTGGGTCGCGCCGGCCGCCAGGCGCTGGGCCAGCGCCAACGCCACCGGCAGCACCTGCTCGTCGGCCACCACCTCGCTGACCAGGCCCAGGCGTTCTGCCTCGGTGGCAGTCATCAGGTCGCCCGTCAGCAGGTAGCGCTTGGCGCGGGCATAGCCGATCAGTTGCGGCCAGATCAGCGCGCCGCCATCTCCCGCCACCAGCCCGACGCTGACATGCGGGTCGCCGATCTTGGCGCTGTGCGCGGCGATCACCACATCACACAACAGCGCCAGGCTGGCCCCCAGGCCGGTGGCATGGCCGTTGAGGGCGCAGACCAGCGGCTTTTCCAGATCGAGCTGGCTGAACAGGATGTCCTTGCCCTCGCGCCCGGTGCGCTCGAAGCTGGCCGGGTCGTCCACGCCCTGCTGCATCCAGGCGATGTCGCCACCGGCGCAAAACGCGGTGCCGGCGCCGGTGAGCAGCACCACGTCGCTGTCGGTATCGCGCTGGGCGTCGGTGAAGACCTGGGCCAGCTCGGCATGCAGCCGGGCGTTGACCGCGTTGCGCTGGGCCGGGCGGTTGAGGGTGAGGACCAGCACCCGGGCTTGGCGGGTGAAACTGATGTGTTGGTAGTCGGCAAATGCGGTCATGGGCGCTCCAGGATGCGGACCCGGATCGTAGGCGCAGCTGCCGCCCGCGCGTCGTCCTGCTGTGCGCCATGACGGCGCGCGCCGGTCCGCCTGCCCGTTATGCTTTGCCAATGGCCCTACCCGACTGGCAGACCTGCATGCTGCCATTCCTTCGGTTTCTGGCCGGTGGCATCGACGGGATCATCAAGGAAGACCGCCTGGGCCTCGACACGATCTTCATCCAGGCCAAGCGCTGGCAAGGCACGGTCGGGCGGCCTGAAATCCAGAAGTTTGTCGGCGCCTTGCAGGGCCAACGCGCCCGAAAGGGCGTGTTCATCACCACGTCCAGCTACACCGCCGAAGCAATCGACTGCGTTTCCGGCATCGACACCAAGGTTGTTTTGATCGACGGCCAACAGCTGTCGGGCCTGATGATCGACTTCGATGTGGGGGGGTCCGTTGCTGCGTCGTACCTCGTCAAGCGGGTCGACTCGGATTACTTCGAGGAGGCTTGACCGGGTTCGGGCCTTGGCCGCCAGCCACGCCCCCCCGGATCAAGCCGTCAGCCCCCAGCGACGCTGGATAACACGAACTGGTCGGGCAAGTCCACAGATCCCCTGCAGATCACCCGTCGCCGAAGTAGCACTTAAGTGCTACAGTGCCTGATCCCTGAGGCACACCATGACCACGACGACGATCCGTATTGACGACGACCTGAAACAGCGGGTGGCGGCGGCGGCCGATCATGCCGGCAAGACGGCGCATGCCTTCATCCTGGATGCCATCGCCCAGACCGTCGAGCAAGCAGAACAGGACAGTGCTTTCCAGCACCTGGCCGAGCAGCGCTGGGCGCAGGTGCTGACAACAGGGCAGACGGTGGCCTGGGACGATGCCAAGGACTACCTCAGCGCCCGCGCCCGGGGCGAGCGGCCCCGCAGGCCGGCGGCACGCAAGACCGTCGGCTGACCTGGGTATGGCCCGGATCGAACTCGCCCCAGAAGTGCTGGACGACTTCGACCGCTTCTTCGACCACCTGACCGCGTTTGAGATCGACGACGCACCCGAACGGATCGAGCAAATCGTGCTCGCCTTGGAAGTGCTGGCACACAGCCCGCTGATCGGCCGCAAGTTGCGCGGCGGCCTGCGTGAGTTGGTGATCGGCAAAGCTGCGCGCGGCTATGTGGCGCTGTACCGCTATGTCCCCGCGCTCGACACCGTGTTTGTGCTGGCGATCCGGGGCCAACGGGAGTCGGGCTACCAACCCGAAGCCTGAACCGGCCTACGGCGGCGCCAAGCCACAGCCCCGCAAGACCAGCGCCACCACGTGTGCAGTGGCGCGTTCGTGGTCAGCGTCCGCCAGGGTCTCGCGCCCCAGCACCGCGCAGACCTGCACCTCGAAGTCGGCATAGGTTTGGGTAGCCGCCCAAATCGTGAAAAACAGATGCGTTGAATCCACCGGCGCCATACGGCCGGCGGCAATCCAGCCGTCGATCACGGCCGCCTTTTGCTGCACTTTGGCACGCAGCTCACCGCGCATCAGCCCACCCACCACGGCCGCGCCGTGCAGCAACTCGTTGGCAAACACGCGTGAGGCATCCGGCCGCTGCGCGCTCATCGCCATCTTGTCGCGGATGTAGCGGGCCAGCGCGTCGGCGGGGTCGGCATCGGTGGTCAGCGCGTCCATCGGCGCCAGCCAGTCGTGCAGCGTGCGCGCCAGCACCGCCCGGTACAGCTCGAGCTTGCTGCCGAAGTAGTAGTGCAGATTGGCCTTGGGCAGGCCGGCCTCGTCGGCTATTGCCGCCATGGTGGTGCCGCTGAACCCGGCGCGGGCAAACACGCGTTCAGCCGCACCCAGGATGCGCGCCTCGTTGGCTTGCCGGATCTGGCCCTTGGACGTCTCGTCGTCAGTCAGACCCGGCATGCCGGCGGCAAGCATGGTGATGCCCCGCCGGCCGCTTTGGCTAAATTGCTGGCTTACTTGCTGGCCGCCTCGAACACGGCGTGGCTGTAGGCCGCCTTGCCCGGGTCTTTCTTGATCACCGGCGCGCTGCCGGCAGCCAGCAGCACCTTGACCGTGCGCTGGTAGGCCGCCGGGTCGAGGTAGCCGACCTTGGCAGTGCCGGCGTTGCTGATCAGCGTGGCGACGTTCTCCATCTGACGCTTTTGCACCTTCAGTGTGGCGCTGCCCGACGGGTCGGCCGCGACGACGATCTTGGCGGCTTCTTCGGGGTTCTTGACCGCGTCGTTCCAGCCCTTGAGCGTGGCCTTGAGGAACTTGCCCATCTTGGCGACAAAGGCCGGGTCCTTCAGCTTGCCTTCCAGCACATACAGCCCGTCTTCGAGTGAGGCGACGCCCTCTTTTTCGTAGAAGAAAGTGATCAGGTCGGTCTCCTTGACACCCGCGTCCACCACCTGCCAGTACTCGTTGTAGATCATCGTGCTGATGCAGGCGGCCTGGTTTTGCAGCAGCGGGTCGACGTTGAAGCCCTGCTTGAGCACCTTGACGTCGGTGTCGGGCTTGAGCCCCAGCTTGGCCATCCAGTTCAGGAACGGGTACTCGTTGCCGCCAAACCACACGCCCAGGGTCTTGCCCTTGAAGTCTTTCGGGCTGGCGATGCCGCTGGACTTCTTGCAGGTCAGCATCAGGCCGGACTTGTCGAAGATTTGCGCGATGTTGACCAGCGGCACGCCCGCCTCACGCGCGGCCAGCGCGTCGGGCATCCAGTTGACGATGGCGTCGGCCTGGTTGCCGGCCAGCACCTGCACCGGGCTGACGTCCGGGCCGCCCGGCTTGATGGTGACGTCCAGGCCCGCATCCTTGTAATAGCCCTTGGCGGCGGCGACGTAGTAGCCGGCAAACTGGGCTTGCGGCACCCATTTCATCTGCACCACCACTTTGTCGGCGGCCTGCGCTGCCAGACTTCCGGCGGCCAGCATGGCGGCGAGCACCGCGTGTTTGATCGTGAAACCGGTCATGACTCACTCCTGTCTTGGTTTGTGGAACGGAACGTCGGAACATATCTAAAACTGAACAACAACGAAGAAACAACAACTCGGGTGGCAGCGCCTGCTCAGACCCGACGGGGAAAAATCACTTGCTGCGGATCGACGGATGCCAGAAGGCCACCCGCCGCTCCAGCTGCACCAGCACAGCATAGGCCACCGACCCGGTGACCGCCGCCACCACGATGGCGCCCCAGACCAGCGCCATGTTCATGCGCGCGGCCTCGGTGCTGATGCGGAAACCCAGCCCCACCGTCGGCGAGCCGAAAAACTCGGCCACGATGGCGCCGATCAGCGCCAGCGTGGCGTTGACCTTGAGGGCGTTGAAGATGAAGGGCATGGCCGCCGGCAGCCGCAGGTCCAGCAGGGTGCGCGGGTAGCTGGCAGCGTAGCTGTGCATCAGCTCCAGCTCCAGCCGGCCGGCCGCCTGCAGCCCCGCCAGCGTGGACACCAGCATCGGGAAGAAGGTCATCAGCACCACCACCGCCGCCTTGCTGGGCCACTCGAAGCCGAACCACATCACCATGATCGGTGCTACCGCCACCAGCGGCACGGTGCTGGTCAGGTTGGCCAGCGGCAGCAGACCACGCTGCAAAAACGGCGCACGGTCGATTGCCACGCCGACGGCAAAACCCAGCCCCGAGCCCAGCGCCCAGCCGACCAGCACGGCCTTGAGCACGGTTTGCACAAAGTCGCCCGCCAGCGTGTCCCAGCGGTCGATCAGCATCTGGCCGATCAGCGCCGGCGCCGGCAGCAGCACCCGCGGCACGTCGAACATGGTCACGCCGATCTGCCAGAAGTACAGCACCCACAGGCCGAACAGTGCGGCCGTGGCCGTGCCGTACCAGCGCCGGCCGTCGAGTGCGGCCACCCGTTGCACGCTGCGCGCGGCCAGCACCACCACCACCGCCAGGCCCAGCAAGTGCGCGGTGGCAGGCCCGACGTCGCTGCTGCCGGCCGGTGGCACGGCTTGCGCCAGCGCGGCGGCGGCGATGCCTGCCGCCAGCAAGGTCAACCACAAGGCAAATTGGCGGCCCATCACGCCGCCTGCCGCGTTTGCAGCACCCAGCGTTCGACCCCTGCCACCGCAGCCGTCAGCGCCAGCCCCAGCAGCGCCGACATCACCAGCGCCGACCAGATGCCCACGGTGTTGCCGTAGTAACTGCCGGTCAGCAGCTTGGCGCCCAGGCCGGCTTGTGCGCCGGTGGGCAGCTCGGCCACCATCGCGCCGACCAGGCCGGCGGCAATCGCCACCCGCAGCGACGGGAACAAAAACGGCAGGGCTGAGGGCATGCGCAACAGCCAGAAAGCCTGCAGCCGGCTGGCGGCGTAGGTGTGCATCAGCTCGGTCTCGATGCGCTGCGGCGCCCGCAGGCCGGCCACCATCGCCACCGTGACCGGAAAAAAGCAGAGGTACATCGCAATCGCCGCCTTGGGCGCCAGGCCCGAAAACCCCAGGCTGCCCAGGATCACCAGCACGATGGGCGCGATGGCCAGCACCGGCACGGTTTGCGAGGCGACGATCCAGGGCAGCAGCGCCCGGTCCAGCGTGCGTGAATGAACGATGGCCGCCGCCAGCACGATGCCCAGCAGCGTGCCCAGCACAAAGCCGACCAGCGTGGACTGGGCCGTGACCGCCGCGTGATAGAGCAGGTTGCGCGGGGAGTCCAGCGGCCAATCGACCAGGCTGCGGTACAGGTCAGCCACCACCTGGTGCGGCGCGGGCAGCACCGGGCGCTCCATGTTGAGGGTGGCCGTGATCAGCTGGCCGGTGCTGTAGGCACCTTGCGGCGCCAACACCCGCTCGACCGCGCCGGCCCGGTTCAGGCCCACCGCGCCCACGTACCAGAGCAGCAGCGTGGCGGCCAGCACCAGCGCCACCGGCAGCACCCGCTCACGCAGCGGGATGGCCTTAGACCGCATCGTCGCCTGGGGCTGACCCGTGGCCGGCCGCCAAACCCTCGCGCACCTGGTGCGCCAACGCCATGAACTCGGGCGTGTCGCGCAGCCCCAGATGCCGCTCGTCGGGCAGGGTGGATGGAATGATCTTGAGGATGCGCCCGGGCCGCGGCGACATCACCACGATGCGGGTGGACAAATACACCGCCTCGGCGATCGAGTGGGTGACAAACACCACCGTGCGCCGCTCACGCTGCCAGAGCTGTTGCAATTGCTCGTTGAGGCCGTCGCGGGTGATCTCGTCGAGCGCACCGAAGGGCTCGTCCATCATCAAAATCTTGGGCTCGAAACCCAGCGCCCGGGCAATCGACACCCGCTGCTGCATGCCACCCGACAACTGCCAGGGGTATTTGCGCTCAAAGCCTGTCAGGCCGACCCGACCCAGTTGCTCTCGCGCCACGGCCTCGGCCTCGGCCTTGCGCCGGCCCTGGATCTGCAACGGCAACATCACATTGCCCAGCACCGTGCGCCACGGAAACAGCGCCGGCGCCTGGAACACATAACCGTAGGCACGCGCCAGCCGGGCCTGGTGCGGGCTCAATCCGTTGACCAGCACCTCGCCGGCACTGATCGGCTCCAGATCGGCGATCACCCGCAGCAGCGTGGTCTTGCCGCAGCCCGAGGGGCCGATCAGCGAGACAAACTCGCCCGCCTCGATGCGCAGGTCGATCTCCGACAGCGCGTGCACCGGTGCATCGGCCGACGGATAGACCACGCTGGCGCATCGAACCTCGACGGCGGCCTGGCTGGCGGGCGCCGACGCCGGGGCCGATGCCGTGGCATGGGGCAGGCTGGCCAGTCGTTCAGGGGCATTCATGGCAATAGGGCGGGGTTCAAAATCCAGAAAACCTAATCAAATGGTCAGCTTATTGTCACCGAGCAAGCCAGATCTGTGCCAACCGGCGCCCCGCCGAAGGCGTCGGGATCAACCCCATGCGGTGCCGCTTGGCCAGGGCCGCACCAGCACGGGTCAGCCCGCGCCATGCTTGGCCGATGGCGCCCAAACCGAAATCGCAGGCCGTTGGGCGGGTCGAATCGGCTGCCGCTTGCCGGCTCGAAGCCGACCGCGGCGACACGGCCGAGAGAGATCACCTCAGCAGCGTTGTCGGCTACTTCCGGCCGTTCGAGCTGAAAGCCCCGCTCTGCGGCTCAGCGCGTGCGCTCAATCGCCGCCCGCGACGGCCGCCAACGGCTGCGCAACCGTCGCCTCGAAGCCGCTTCGGCGCGGACGCACTGCGGCGATCCAGTCGACCAGCGCCGCCGGGCTCAACGGCTTGGCGTAGAGAAAACCCTGCAGTTCGTCGCAGCCCGAGGCGCGCAGCGTCTGGGCCTCGCGTTCAGTCTCGACGCCCTCGGCGACCACCTTCAGGCCCAGGGTGTGGCCCAGGCCGATGATGGCGCGGGTGACGGCCAAGTCGGTCGGGTCCTTGAACATGTCCCTGACAAAGGACCGGTCGATCTTGAGCCGGTCGATCGGAAACCGGTTGAGGTAGTTCAGGCTCGAAAAACCGGTACCAAAATCGTCGATCGCCAGCTCGACGCCGAGTTGCTTGATCGTGCGCAGTCGCTCCAGCGTCAGCTCGGCCCGGTCCATCAGTGTCGACTCGGTCAGCTCCAGCTCGACCGTGCCGGGTGGCAGCGCATGGCGGTCCAGCGCGTCGCGCACCGTGGTGACCAGGTCGTCGTTGCGCAGCTGCAGCGCCGAGACGTTGATCGACACCTGCGGCACCGGCACGCCAGCCGCACGCCAGGCGCCAAGCTGGCGGCAGGCCTCGGCGATGACCCAGGCGCCGATCGGCACGATCAGCCGCGTCTCCTCGGCAATCGGGATGAACTGCACCGGAGATACCGCGCCGAGCTCGGCCGAGGTCCAGCGCAGCAGCGCCTCGACGCCGACCAGCCGGCAGCTCACCGCGTCGACACGCGGTTGGTAGACCAGGCTCAGCTCCTGGCGCTCCAGACACAGCCTCAGGTTCGATTCGATCTTGAGCCGGCGTTGTGCACGCTCGTTCAGCTCGGGAGAGTAAAAATGTGCGGTGTCGCGGCCCAGGGCCTTGGCTTGGTACATCGCCGCGTCGGCGTGGCGCATCAGGGTGTCGATGTCCAGCGCGTCGTCGGGGAAGACCGCGATGCCGATCGAACACGAGACATGCAGCTCGGCGCCGCCGATGTCGTGGACCTGGCGCAAGCGCGGCACCAGCCGTTCGTCGACGATGGCTGCGACCTCGTCGCCGTCGGCCACGCCGTTGAGCACGATGACAAACTCGTCACCGCCGAGCCGGCTGACGGTGTCGCCGGCGCGTACCGACTCCGCCAGCCGTCGGCCCACCGACCGCAGCAGTCCGTCGCCCACATGGTGGCCCAGCGAGTCGTTGATGTTCTTGAAGCGGTCCAGGTCGATGAACAGCACCGCCACCTTTTCGCCGCGCCGCGGCGCCTGCTGCAGCGCCAGGCGCAGCCGCTCGATGCACAGCGCGCGGTTGGGCAGCTCGGTCAGCACGTCGTGCTGGGCCAGAAAGCGGATGCGCTCCTCGTTGCGCTTGCGGTCGCTGATGTCGATCGTCGTCGCGATGTAGTGAGAGACCTCCGCCTCTTGGCCGTTGCGCACCACGCTGATGATCAACCAGGCCGGGTAGCTGCCCCCTTCGCGCCGCTGCAGCGTCACCTCGCCCTGCCAGTTGTGGCCCTGCGCCAGCGCCGGACCGAACACCGACAGCGCCGCCACCCCGCCTTGCAGCTGCCCATGCGCACCGACGGGCTCGCCGATCAGCTCATGCAGCTCGTAGCCGGTGCTGCGGCAGAACGCCCGGTTGGCCGTCAGCACACGATGCTCGGCGTCGATGATGACGATGCCTTCACCGCTGGCCTCGAAAACCTTGGCCCAGAGTTCGAGCCGATGCTCCATCAGCTTGAGGTGGTTGATCGGTGTGAACGCGGTCAGCACCGCGCTCTGACCCTGGAATTCAAGCTGCCGCGCAGACAGCACGGCCCAGGTGGCGTCGGTGCCGTTGTGCCAGCGCACCTCGAACTCGTCCACCGCATCGCGGTCGGCCAGGCGCTGGAAGAAGCGTGACCGCACGGCCGAATCGAGCCCGCGGCGCCAGGGGTCCTCGGTCGATTGGCCGATCCAGCGCTGCGCCGGCAGGTTGGCATGCAGCACCTGGTGGCCCGGTACCGCGGTGACCATCAGTGCAATCGGTATCGCCTCGACCAGCTGCTGCTGCGCCTGCGCGGCGCGGGCACTGGCGATCAACTCCTGCTGCACCGCGCGTTCGCGGTCCAGCTGCGCCAGCATGTCGTTGAAGGCGACGACCAGGCGGCCGATCTCGTCCTTGCTGTCCCAGCTGGCGCGCAGCGTGTGGTCACCGGTCTGCCGAACCCGGTCGGCAACGCCCGAGAGGCGTTGCAGCGGCAGCGCGATCTGCCGCGCCACAAAGTACACCGTCGTCAGGATCAGCGTCAGCAGGCCCAGCGCCGTGCCCAGGTGCAGCCACATGCGCGAAAAGAAACCCTCGACCCGCAGGTCCAGCAGGCGGCGCAGCTGCTGCGACGTGGCGGTCCAGGCCGCGCCGACGCTGTCTACAAGCTGGCCGTGCGCTGCCTTCATCGCCTCGACATCGGCCGGCTGCGCACCCAGATCCATCGTGCGGCGCGTCGCGCTGCGCAAGCGGTCCAGCGCGGCACTCATCGCCAGTTGGGACGGCTCAAGCGCACGCTTGAGCTCCGGGCTGCCGGCGGCATAGGCCTCGGCATAGTCCGCGCCCAGGCCCTGCTGTCCGGTGTCGAGCCGGCCAACGAGCACCAGATGCTGGGCCTGTGTGTCCGGGCTGGGCCCGGCACCTGCAGGTTGTTGCCGCAGCACGGCGGCGCTGAGGTCGGCCGAGGCCAGCAGGATCTCGGGCAGCCGCAGCACGACGATCGACATCGTGTAGTAGCTGTCGAGGTCGGGGTCGAGGATCAGGTTGGACTGGTTGCCGACACGCGTCACCAGATCGCGGCCGCGCTCCAGCACCTGCTTCATCGGCTCGATTTCGGTCTGGATGTCACCGACAGCGCGCAGCGCGGCGGCCAGGGCCATCGCTGCCTGTTCGCTGTCCAGCCCCGGACCCAGGCGCGCCTGCGTGCCGATGACCGATTGCTCGGCCCGGTCCGTTATGGCGTGGGCGCCGACGGACAGCCTTGTCCCGTCCAGCAGGATCGGCTGCAATTGCTCGATGTAGGCCGTGCCGACCAACTCCTTGCGCGCAAAGTCGATCGCCAGGAATTTTTCGTGCACCAGGATGCCGCTGATGTAGGCCACTGCGCTCATGTCGAGCGCAAAGATCAGCATCAGCTTGCGTCCCACGCTCAAACGGCGCAGCAGTCGGGACGCAAACTCAAACATCGGTTGTTGCTCCGTCGCGAGGGTTGGCAGGGGTCGAGGTCATTGTCGCCCCCGAAGGATTGACACCAACCCTGCATTTCGGCAATTGAAGCCAGGACTTGAGTCAACAGCTGCATGGCCACGGCCAGCACAAAGGGGCCCAGCTCTGCCTCGCTATGCGCCCACAGCGAACGGGCCTTGAGCGTGTGGTCGTGGCGCGGGCCGAGGTGGCGGTCTCTGGCCGGCACCAGCGTGCTCAGGGTCTGCGCGGCCACGGCATAGTCGGCCAGGCCGTAGTGCGCACGGGCCAGGTTGTAGCGGTCGGCCAGGCTGTCGGTGATTTCGTATCCGGCAATGCGGGCCTTAGCGGCCACCACGGCGGCAAACTCGTCACGCGCTTGGCCAAAGCGGCCCTGTTCGTACAAAGTGTTGGCCAGCACGCTGCGCAACCTGAAGACCTGCACCGGGTCACTCTGCGGCGTGGCCAGCGCCAGCGCCTGGCGCACCAGCGTCTCGGCGCCGGCGTAGTCGCCTTGTTCACGCACCGCCCAGGCCAGTTGCTCGGCCACCGGCAGCGCCCAGCGGTGTCCGGGCCCGAACTGGCGGTGGGCGCGTTGCAGCAGTTGCGCAACGGCCTGGCGCGCCGCGTCGAACTGCATCTCTTCCTTCATCACCTCGAACTGCAGGAAGGCAGCGTCCAGCGCGCCGAGCTGGCCCTACCAGGCCAATGCCTGGTCCAGCTGAGCCCGCGCCTGGGCCTTGTCGCCCAGCGTGGTGTAGATGGTGCCGATCTCGCGCAGGCCGTCGAGATGGCGGTGGATGTCGGCCGCCAGGGCTTCGGCGCTGGGATAACGCTCGGCGGGTTCGAGTGCCATCGCACGGGCCACGATGGCGTCGGGGTCGCCGGCCAGATCGCCAGCAGCAACCTGGCGCTGCGCCGGCACTGCCAGCCTGGGCGGCAACACCGTCGCGTTGGCGAGTTGCCGGGCCAGGTTCACGGCGCCCTGGCGGTCCAGTGTGTAGGGCCGCTGGCCGGTGAGCAGCTCGTACAGCACGACGCCCAACGAATAAGCGTCGGAGGCCGCACCCAGCGGCGCGCCGGCCAGCTGTTCGGGCGTGACGAGCAGGTTCGACGGTTTCAGGTCGCGGTGGATGACCAGCCGATTGTGGGCAAAGCTGACGGCGCCCAGCACCTGCAGAAACAGCGCCAGCCGGCGCCGCAGCGGCAGGCCGCGGGCATGTTCGGTGATTGGCTGGCCGCTGATCAGCTCCATCGCCAGAAAGGGCTGGCCCGCCGCGCCGACGCCGGCGTCATACAGGCGCGCGATGTGCGGATGCTCCAGACCGGCCAACAGGTCGCGCTCGCTCTCGAAGCGGCGCGCCATCGCGGTCGGCGCCTCGATGCCGGCTTGTGGCAGCTTCAGCGCGACGCGCCGGAACACGTCCCATTGGCAAGACATTCGCAAGAACCGGCCGCGGCCGGTCAACCGGCCTGCAGTTCGACTGGCAGACACGCGCGCGCCTTGTCCCACAGCCGGCGCACGGTGCGCTCGCTGATGCCTATTGCCAGCGCCACCTCGACGTCGGTGTAGCCGCCGTAAAAGCGCAGTTCCAACAGCTCGGCCAGCGGCGGGTCAACCGCCTCCAGCGCGGCCAGCGCACGCTCCAGGTCGGCCACGGGCGCGGTGGCCGAGAGCGCCTCGGCACCGGGCAGCGCGTCGAGCAAGGCGGTGTCGAACATGACCTGCTGCAGCCCGGCGCCCCGCGCCACGTGCAGCGCCGAAGACCGCTTGTTCCAGCCGATCAGGTCAAGCGGCGGGCTCAAGCGGTTTTGGTGTGTGGCGCAGTTGCCGACGCAGGATCTTGCCGAGGTTGGACTTGGGCAGGGGCTCGGTCCGGAACTCGATGATCTTGGGCAGCTTGTAGCCGGTCAGGTGCAGCCTGCAATGGGCCAGAAGGGCCGCTTCGGTCAGCGCCGGGTCCCGGCGCACGACGACGATCTTGACGACCTCGCCCGACCGCTCGTCGGGCTCGCCGACGGCGCCGACTTCGGCCACACCCGGGTGCAGCGCCACCGCGTCCTCGACCTGGTTCGGAAACACCTTGAAGCCGGAGACCACGATCATGTCCTTCTTGCGGTCGGTGATCTTGAAGGCGCCGTCAGCGCTCATGTGCCCCATGTCGCCGGTGCGCAACCAGCCGTCGGGGGTGAACAGGGCGGCGGTCTCCTCTGGGTGTTTCCAGTAACCCGCCATGACCTGCGGACCACGCACGCAAAGCTCGCCAACGTCGCCCACCGGCGCCTCGTGATCGTCATCGCCCCGGATCTCGACCTCGGTTGAAGGCAGCGGCATGCCGATGGTGCCGGTCCAATCCTCGATGTCGAGGCGGTTGGAGGTCACGCCGGGCGACGTCTCGGTCAGGCCGTAGGACTCGATCAGCGGCACACCGGTGGCCTGCTTCCAGCGCTGGGCAACCCCCTGCTGCACGGCCATGCCGCCCGCATTGGCCAGCTTCAGGCTGCGGGTGTCCACGTCGGCAAACCCGGGTGCGTCGAGCAGCGCCCGGTACAGCGTGTTGACGCCGATCATGGCGGTGAACGGATAGCGCTTGAGCTCGTGCAGGAATGCCGGCATGTCGCGCGGGTTGGTGATCAGGACCACCTGCGCGCCGATCTTCAGGAACACCAGACTCGAGCTCAACGCATAGACGTGGTACAGCGGCAAGGGGCAGACAAACACCTCCGAGCCGTCCTGCAGGCCGTGCGCTATCCAGGCGCCAAGTTGCTGCAGGTTGGCCACCATGTTGCCGTGGGTCAGCACCACGCCCTTGGCCACGCCGGTGGTGCCGCCCGTGTACTGCAAGAAGGCAACGTCGCCGTGGACCAGCGGCACGTCGTCCAGCATGAGGCCGCGCCCTGCCCGCAGGACGGCGTTGAACTCGATCGCACCGGGGATGGACCACGCCGGCACCATCTTCTTGACGTACTTGACGACCAGGTTGGTCAGCAACTCCTTGGGCGCAGAGAACATGTCGCCGACCTCGGTGGTGATGACGGCGAGTTGCAGCGCCGGGTTGCGCTCGAGCACCTGCTGCACGGTGAGGGCGAAGTTCTCCAGCACCACGACAGCCACTGCGCCAGAGTCCCTGAGCTGGTGTTCCAGTTCGGGCACGGTGTACTGCGGGTTGACGTTCACGACCACCAGACCGGCGCGCAGCACGCCGAACAAGGCGACCGGGTACTGCAGCAGGTTGGGCATCATCAACGCCACCCGGTCGCCGCGGTGCAAGCCCAGTGACTTTTGCAGGTAGGCCGCAAAGGCGCAGCTCTCGAGGTCGAGATCCTCGTAGCTGATCGTGGCGCCCATGTTGCTGTATGCAGGCAGCTTGGCAAAGCGCTCGCAACTGCGCTGCAGCACATCCTTCAGCGACGCAAACGCCTGCACGTCCACTGTTGCGGGAACGCCCGCCAGGTAGTGACTGAGCCAGACTCGGTCCATGCATGCCCCCGGACGTCTCGTACGGAAACCCGCACAGGGCCATCTGAGGCGCCGGCGCGGCGGCGGTCTGTGCGGTATCGAACCCTGGGCCGTGCTTTACCCGGTGTCGGGCCGGTTCAGGTGCTACCAGAACCCTGTGGCCGCTCAGCCGCTTTCAGCCGGCCAGAGCGCGGCCAGCCGCAGGTCACGCTCGCACTTCGCGGCATCGGTGAACAGCAAGGCCTGCCAGCCGGCAGCCTGGGCTGCGACCACGTTGGCCGGCACGTCGTCGACAAACACCAGCTCACCCGGCGGCAAGGCAAAGCGCTGTGCGGCCAACGCAAAAATCGCCGGGTCGGGCTTGATCAGCTTGACCCGGCTCGAAAACACACCGTCGTCGAAATCCCGCACAAATGCGTGTTCATGCTCCAGATACTCGGCGAACGGCGCTGGCATGTTGGAGAGAAAAAACATCGGCCGGCCAGGCCGGCGCAGCCGGTTGATCAGGGCCACCGACGCCGTGATCGGCTGCAGCGACGCGGGCACGGCATCCACCACCCACTGCACCTCGTCTGGCCGCAAGCCGGTGCGCGACGCAATGCGCTGCACCACCTCGGCCGGGCTGACCGCGCCGCGGTCGAACTCGCCCCAATCGCCCTGGTAGTCCTGGAAGACCTGCGCCGTCCAGTGCGCCGTGCTGGCGGCATCAAACGCACGTTGCGGCAACAGCCGCTGCAGCAGCCGCTCGGGCTGCCAGTCGAACAGCACCCGGCCGAAGTCGAAGACAAAGGCGGTCATGCGGCAAGCCTTGCCAGCAGGCCGGCGGTGGATGCGTCCAGCCCTGCCGCGCTGCCTGCGGCCGCGGGCCCGGCCAGGCGCGGCAGCAGGTCGCTGGCCAGCGCCTTGCCCAGCTCCACCCCCCACTGATCAAAACTGTTGATGCCCCAGACCGCGCCACTGGAAAACACCCGGTGCTCGTAGAGCGCGATCAGCGCGCCCAGCGCGTGCGGGGTCAGCCGGTCCAACAGCAGCGTGGTGCTGGGCCGGTTGCCCGGAAAGGTGCGGTGCCGGGCAACGGTGAGTTTGCCCAGCGCGGCGGACGCGGTGGGCGCTTTGTCAGCCAGCGCGGCCTCGGTGGTCTTGCCCAGCATCAGCGCGGCGCTTTGCGCCAGGCAGTTGGCCAGGGCCTTGACTTGGAGGTCAGGGTAGGGGTGGCTGGGGCGCTTGACGGCGATGAACTCGACCGGGATCACGTCGCTGCCCTGGTGCAGCATCTGAAAGTAGGCATGCTGGCCGTTGGTGCCGGGCTCGCCCCAGACCACCGGGCTGGTGCCATAGCTCAAAGGCTGGCCGTCCAGGTCCACCTGCTTGCCGTTGCTCTCCATCTCCAGCTGCTGCAGGTAGGCCGGCAGGCGTTTCAGGCCCTGGTGGTAGGGCGCAACCGACCGGCTGGTGTAGCCGTGAAAATTGCGGTACCAGACGTCGAGCAGGCCCAGTTGCACCGGCAGGTTGGTCTCCAGCGGCGTCTGGGCAAAGTGCCGGTCCATCGCGTGCGCGCCGGCCAGGAAGGCGCGGAAGTGCTCAGCGCCCACCGCAATCGCGATCGGCAACCCGATCGCGCTCCACAGCGAGTAGCGCCCGCCCACCCAGTCCCAGAAGCCGAAGGTGGTGTGGATGCCAAACGCCGCCGCTGCCGCCAGGTTGGTCGTCACGCCGACAAAGTGCCGGCCGATGTCGGTGCCGCCCTGGGCCAGAAACCAGTCGCGCGCCACCGCTGCGTTGGCCAGGGTTTCTTGCGTGGTGAAGGTCTTGCTGGCGATGATGAACAGCGTCTCTTCGGGTTTGAGCCGGCGCAGCACCGGCGTGATGTCGTGGCCGTCGACATTGCTGACAAAGTGCAGCGTCAGCTTGGGGTGGGCATAGGCGTCGAGCGCCGGCACCACCATCTGCGATCCCAGGTCGGACCCGCCGATGCCGATGTTGACCACATCGCGGATGCCGCTGGCAGAGGTGTCGCGCACCGCCTCGGCAAAGGCCAGCAGGCGGTCCAGCACGCCGTGCACCTCGTCGCTGAACAGCCCTTCGCCTGGCGGGGCACGCAAGGCGGTATGCAACACCGCCCGGCCCTCGGTGGTGTTGATCGGCTCACCGGCGAACATCGCGTCGCGCCGGGCCTCCAGCCCGGTTTCACGCGCCAGCTCGGTCAGCAGCTTTTGCGTCACCAAGTCCCAGTGGTTCTTGGACAGGTCGGCAAACACCTCGGGTGCTTGCAGCGAAAAGGCCTCAAAGCGCAGCGGGTCGCGGGCAAAGGCCTCGCGCAAGTCCAGGTCGCGGCCGTGGGCCTGGTAGTGGCCTTGCAGGGCTGCCCAGGCCACCGTGCTGTCGCAGCGCTTGATGGGGTTCATCTCAAGCACCCTGGATCAGCACATCCAGCTTGACCGAGTCGGCGGCAAAGGCGCGGATGCCCTCGGCCAGTTTGTCGGTCGCCATCGCATCCTGGTTGTGGGCATAGCGGAAGCCCGCCTCGGTGTAGTGCAGCTCAGGCAGGTCGGCGTCCCGCGCGGCGGCAGCACTCAGCACTTGCGGCACCGGCGCCTCGCTGGCCTGCAGCGCGCTGAGCAGGTCCGGGCTGATCGTCAGCAGGTCGCAACCGGCCAGCGCGATGATCTGGCCGACGTTGCGGAAGCTGGCACCCATCACCTCGGTCTTGATGCCGTAACGTTTGTAGTGGGTGTAGATGCGCGCCACCGACTGCACGCCCGGGTCGTTGGCGCCCGCGTGTGCGGCGGCGTCCCAGGCCGCGCCGGCCTGTTTTTTGTGCCAGTCGTAGATGCGGCCGACAAACGGGCTGATGAGTTGCACACCCGCATCCCCACAGGCCACCGCCTGGGCAAACGAAAACAGCAGCGTCAGGTTGCAGTGGATGCCGTCCTGCTCCAGCACGCGGGCAGCCTGGATGCCCTCCCAGGTGGCGGCGATCTTGATCAGCACCCGGTCGCGGGGGACGCCGGCGGCTTCATAGAGCGAGATCAGGCGGCGGGCACGGGCCTGCGTGGCGGCGGTATCGAACGACAGCCGGGCATCGACCTCGGTGGACACCCGGCCGGGCACGACCTTGAGGATCTCGCGCCCGAAGCGCACCAGCACCTGGTCGACGACGGCGTCCAGCGGCTGGCTGCGGTGCGCCGCCACGGTCTCGGCCAGCAGCGGCGCGTAGTCGGGCTGCTGCACCGCCTTCAAGATCAGCGACGGGTTGGTGGTGGCGTCACGCGGCGCAAAAGCGCTGAGTTGCCTGAAGTTGCCGGTGTCGGCCACCACGGTGGTGAACTGTTTGAGCTGATCGAGCTGGTTCATGGCGGGTCTCGGTGGGGTCGGGCACAAGGGACACCCCGAATTAGAACCCGATCACGCGGCGGCGGGTTTCAGGCCGGTTACCGGCAGCCCGGCAGAACCGGACCATGCACCCGGCCCTTCTGCGCCGCCGCACGCTGCTGGCCGCCACCACACTCGCGGCGCTGGGCGCGTCGCCAGCGGCCCGCGCCCAGACGCCCACGCCTCGCATCTGGTGGGTCGGCATGGGGCAGGCCGTCCCGCGCATCGCCGACGCGCTGGCGCAGGCAGCCGACGGTGACACTGTCGAGATCCTGCCCGGCACCTACCCCGGCGACGTGGCGGTGATCCTGTAGCGCCGGCTGCATATCGTCGGCCTGGGCGACGGCGCGGTACTGCACGCCGACGGGCGGCATGCCGAGGGCAAGGCGATCTGGGTGGTGCGCAATGGCGACATCCGGATCGACAACATCGCCTTCAGCGGTTGCCGGGTGCCCAGCGGCAACGGTGCCGGCATCCGCTTCGAAAAAGGCCGGCTGCGGCTGCAGCGCTGCCGCTTCACTGACAACCCGATGGGTTTGCTGAGCGGCAACGATGCCAGCGCCGAACTGCAGATCGACGACTGCGACTTCAGCGACGCGGCGGTCAACCCGGGCGCGCTGCCGCACCTGCTGAATGTCGGCAGCATCGGCCATTTCAGCCTGCGCGGCAGCCGCCTGCTGCGCGGCCATCAGGGCCACCTGCTGAAGTGCCGGGCGCGTGAGTCGGGCATCACCGGCAACCGGCTGGACGACGGGCTGCTGGGCGAGGCGTCCTACGAGATCGACCTGCCCAACGGCGGAATCGCGCTTGTGGCGGGCAACACCCTGGTGCAAAGCCCGCGCAGCCAGAACCCGCTGATGCTGGCCTACGGCGCTGAAAGCCGGGCCTGGGACCGCAACCGCCTGACGCTGCGGGGCAACACCTTCATCAACCACCTCGGCGCGGCCGGCGTGTTTGTGCGGGTCTGGGCCGACCGGCTGCCTGCCGACACCCCCGTGCGCAGCAGCGGCAACCGGTTTCTCGGCAATGGCAGCATGCAACTGGGCCCGCAGAGCGAATCGACCGGCGACAGCCGCGCGCAGTGCCCGCCACCTGAGGCCCATCCCCCTCAGGCCCATCCCCGGCCGGCCGGTGGAGGTTGACCCCGTCATGAAACCGATGCATCATCGCGCAAGTAACTAAGTTACACCATCCTTCCCACCCCAAGCACACAGCCCATGTCCTTCGACCTCGTCCTCTTTGGCGGCACCGGCGACCTCACCTGGCGCAAGCTGATGCCCGCGCTGTTCCAGGCGTTCCGCCATGGCAAGCTGCCGCCCGACGGCCGCATCCTGGCCGTGGCGCGCGACGAGCGCAGCGACGCTGAGTACCGCCAGTACATCCGCGACCGTTTTGTCGAGGTGGACAGCGCCAAGCGCCCAAGTGACGATGAATTTGCGCGTTTTGCCGAGATGCTGCACTACCGCCGCATGGACTTGTCGCAGCCCGAGCACTACGCCGGCCTCAAGACCTGGCTGGACGCGCGCAATGCCGACACCGTGGTGCTGTTCCTGGCCACCGCGCCCTATTTGTTTTCGGTGGTGTGCGAGCAACTCGGCATTGCCGGCTTGAACGGCCCCAAGGTGCGGGTGGTGCTCGAAAAACCCCTGGGCCACGACCTGGCCAGCGCGCAAGAGATCAACCGCGTGGTGGGCTCGGTGTTTTCCGAGACCCAGGCCTTCCGCATCGACCACTACCTGGGCAAGCCGGCGGTCCAAAACCTGATGGCGCTGCGCTTTGGCAACGCGCTGTTCGAGCCGCTGTGGCGGCGCGAGAGCATCGCCAACATCCAGATCACACTGGCCGAGGGCCTGGGCGTGGGCACCCGGGGCGACTACTACGACAACACCGGCGCGCTGCGCGACATGATCCAGAACCACGCGCTGCAGTTGCTGACGATGATCGCGATGGAGCCACCGTCCACCAACGACGCCGACGCGATCCGCGACGAGAAGCTGAAGGTGCTGCGTTCGCTCAAGCCCTTCACGCCGCAGAGCGTGGCGCGAGACGTGGTGCGCGGCCAGTACAAGGCCGGCACGGTGGACGGCAAGGCGGTGATCAGCTACCTCGACGAGGTCAAGGTGCCGGCGGGCAGCCATTGCGAGACTTTTGTCGCGCTGCGCACCGAGGTGCAGAACTGGCGCTGGGCGGGCGTGCCGTTTTACCTGCGCACCGGCAAGCGGCTGGCCGGGCGGCACTCCCAGATCGTCGTCAACTTCCGCGAGGTGCCGCACCCGATCTTTCCGGGCTCGGCACGGGCCAACAAGCTGGTGATCAAGCTGCAACCCGAGGACGGGCTGGAGCTGCACCTGCTGGCGTCCAAGGGCAGCGCGCTGGGCGAGATGCTGGCGCCGGTGTCGCTGGACCTGGACTTCGACAAGGCTTTCGAGAGTGAGCGCGTCGGCGCCTACGAGCGCTTGCTGATGGACGCGATCGCCGGCCGGCTCAACCTGTTTGTGCGCAGCGACGAGCAAGAGCAGGCCTGGCGCTGGGTCGAGCCGGTGCTCAACGCCTGGGCGGCCGACCCGAACGGCCCCCGCCCCTACGCCGCCGGCACTTGGGGTCCACCGGCGTCCAGTGCCATGGTCGCCCGCGACGGCTGCGCCTGGGACGAAGAACAGTGACCCTTCATGCTTGACCGCATCCGCGCCTCGATCCCGGCGCTGCCGCCGGCCGAGCAGCGGGTGGCCAAGCTGTTGTTGGCCGATCCACGCAGCTTTGCCACACTGCCGGTCAGCGAGCTGGCCGACCGCTCGCATGTCAGCAAGCCCACGGTGGTGCGGTTTTGCCGCAGCGTGGGCTACGACGGGCTGGCCGACTTCAAGCTCAAGCTGGCCGGCACCGTCAACGAGGGTGTGCCGTTTGTGCACCGCTCGGTCGACGAGGACGACAAGCCCGGCGACCTGATCGTCAAGGTGATCGACAACGCCGTGGCGGCGATGCTGAAGTACCGCAACAACGCCGCCAGCCACGCCTTTGAGCAGGCGATGGCCGCACTCACCGCCGCCGGCCAGGCCCACAAGCGCATCGAGTTCTACGGCGTCGGCAACTCCGGCATCGTGGCGCAGGATGCGCAGCACAAGTTTTTCCGCCTGGGGGTGAATGCCGCCGCCGTCAGCGACGGCCATGTGCAGGTGATGAGCGCCACCATGCTGGGGCCGGGCGATTGCGCGGTGGTGATCAGCAACTCGGGCCGCAGCCGCGACCTGATCGACGCCGCCGACATCGCCCGCCGCAAGGGCGCCACGGTGATCGTGATCACCGCCAGTGGCTCACCGCTGGCGCAACTGGCGCTGGGCAACAACCAGATCCTGCTGGCGGCCGACCACCCCGAGGATTTCGACCGCTACAGCCCGATGGTCTCGCGCCTGCTGCACCTGACCATCATCGACATCCTGACCACCGGCGTGGCGTTGCGCCTGGGGCCGGGCCTGCGGCCGATGATGCAGGAGATCAAGCGCAACCTGCGCGCCAAGCGCTATGCAGCGCCGGTGCCGCTGTCCCGCGGCGTTGACCCGGGCGAGCCCGCCGCAGCGGACAAGCCCGGCTGACGCCGTCAGACCTGCGGCGGCATCCAGCGCCGCAGGTGCACCGCATTGGCACCACGCTGGCCCTTGGCACGCTTGAGCTCGGCCCGCGCCACCGTGCGCAAATGCACCTCGTCCGGCCCGTCCAGAAAGCGCAACGCACGGCCCCAGGCCCAAAGCCGGGCCAGCGGCGTGTCGGGTGACAGGCTCATCGCGCCGAATACCTGCATCGCCCGGTCCAGCACCCGCGTCTGCAGCCGCGAGCTGACCAGCTTGATCGCCGCCACGTCGGTGCGTGCGGCTAAGGGGCCCAGGGTGTCGAGCCGCCAGGCCGCACGCTGCACCAGCAGGCGGGCCTGGTCGATCTCGATCCGGCTCTCGGCCACCCAATCCTGCACGTTGGCGAAGTCGGCCAGGCGGCCGCCAAAGGCCCGGCGCTCCAGCGCACGTTCACACATCAGCTCCAGCGCCAGCTCACACTGGCCGATGCTGCGCATCGCGTGGTGCACCCGGCCCGGCCCCAACCGGGCCTGGGCCAGCGCAAAGCCGGCGCCGGGCGTGCCCAGCAGCTGGTCGGCCGGCACCCGCACGTTGCGAAACACCAGCTCGCAGTGGCCATCGAGCGAGGCGTGGTCCATCACCGGGATGTTGCGCTCGACGGTGAGGCCGGGCGCATCCATCGGCACCAGCACCATCGAATGGCTGGCGTGCTCGGCAGCGTGCTCGTCCTCGCTTACGCCCATCACCACGGCCAGCCGGCACAGCGGGTGCGCGGCGCCGGTGATGAACCACTTGCGGCCGTTGATCAGCCAGTCGCCGCTGTCGCGCACGATGCGGGTGGCGAGCTGGGTCGGGTCGGACGAGGCGGTGTCGGGCTCGCTCATCGCAAAACACGACCGGATCTCGCCGCGCAGCAGCGGGTCGAGCCAGCGCTCAGCCTGCGCCGGTGTGGCGGCGATCTGCAGCAACTCCATCGTGCCGCTGTCGGGCGCGTTGCAGTTGAAGATCTCGGCCGCCCAGGGCACCCGGCCCATGATCTCGGCCAGCGGCGCGTAGTCGGCATTGTCCAGCCGGGTGCCGGGCTGGTCGTCGCGCAGGCTGGGCAAAAACAGGTTCCAAAGCCCCAGTGCCCGGGCCTGGGCCTTGAGCGGCTCGATCAGGTCGAGCGGGTACACGCCCGCGTCCGACCAGCGGTGCCACTCGGCCAGGGACGGCAGCACCAGGTCGGCCATGAATTGCCGCAGTTGCGCCTGCAGCGCCAGCGAGCGGGGTGAATCGGCAAAGTCCATGGCCGCGATGATGCGGACGGCCCGCGCCCCGCCCTTGTCGCGCCTGGGACGGGCGGACGGCCGCTTGGCAAGCCCGGGGCAAGGCATCGGCCAAAACTTGCGCCAGATCAAGCGGACGATCCCGCCATGGGGCTGCGGCATGATGAACGCCCTGAACACCCTGATCGCCCCGATCGCCCCGATCGCCCCGGATATCCCGCCATGACCCTCCTGCCCACCGCTGGCACGCAGCCCCACGCGCTGCCCATCGCCCTGCAAGGCGTGCGCGCGCTTGTCTTCGACATCTTTGGCACGGTGGTGGACTGGCGCGGCTCACTGATCCGCGAAGGCCTGGCGCTGCAGCAACGGCTGGGCCTGGCGGCGGACTGGCCCGGGCTTGCCGATGCCTGGCGC
>Ga0209181_10002215_pt1 | contig 32151 bp, 29 predicted proteins | sample MAT05_FD_187208 | JGI IMG/M metagenome (GOLD analysis project Ga0209181, IMG submission 187208) | Freshwater microbial communities from Lake Fryxell liftoff mats and glacier meltwater in Antarctica - MAT-05 (SPAdes) (version 2) | ecosystem: Environmental > Aquatic > Freshwater > Ice > Liftoff... | reverse complement strand
AGGTGCTCGGGGGTGTGCCCCGGCGTGTGCACGGCCTTGAACTCGATGTTCCCGACCATGAACGTGTCGCCGTCTTTGAGCAAGCGGTAGTCGTACTTCCCACCGCCGCTCCCCCCGTCCCCGATCTTCTTGTCCAGCCACTGGTACTTCCAGTCGGCGTCCCCCTCGTCCGAGACATAGACCTTCGCGCCCTTCTCGGCCAGTTCGCGCCCGCCCGAGATGAAGTCGGCGTGGATGTGCGTCTCGGCGACGGCGACGATCCGCAGCCCGTTGGCCGCCGCGAGCTTCTCGTAGCGGTCGACGTCGCGCTCGGGGTCGATCACGATCGCCTCACCGGTCTTCTGACACCCGATGAGCCACGCTGCAGCGGCCAATTTGTCGTCGTACACCATTCGGAGGAACATGCTTGGACCCCTTCTATGCGTTCGGTGAGAGCTGGCGGTCGCTCGCTTGGAGGCGTGTCCTCCCGTGCTGGTTCCCAAATGCGCGATGCGGTGTTGCGATCTCAGCCGCGGATGAGCGTCTGAGGGCATCCGGCGGGATCCGCCGCTTCCCGTCGGATGTCGGACTCGGTCAGTGGGCGGTTCGGCGGGGTAACCATCCGCGGGCCACTATCTCGTGCGAGTTCTCGTGATTCGGCTTGATTATAATCGATTCGTCATGCACGCAGACTCTGCACAAGCGATCCAATCCCTGCTCCGGTGCATACCGGACAAATGGCAACATGTCGATACCGACCAGCTCTCCGTCGCCGAGCAGCAAGCGATCCTACGCCTTGTGGGAGCAGGCCTTGTGGAGCGTCGCAACACCATCCGCTTGGACATGGCGGGCCAGGGCGAGGCCTTTGAAGCGACGATCGCTGTGACTGGGGAGGCCGGATTGCTCCAAGCAATCGAGCCCGTGCTGGCCGAGTCCTGGATACGGTGGTCGGGAGCCATCGAGGACTGGCGTCACCGCGCCGGGGCGGCCCGCTAGCCGTTTAGGGTGACCAAGGTCGGCGGTGATGAGTGGCGGCTCACAAAGCACGGGCTGCTGGCGAGAGCAGACCTCAGCGTCCCGCTGGACCCGAAGCTCTTCCGCGAGCACGCTGCGGTCATCGCCAGTCGAGAGCGAGTGATCGACTTCGTGATGAAGTCCGGGTCGCTTCAGGATCGTCCTCCGGTGCAGGGCACCGGCCTATTCGTTTCCCTCCGCAGCGTGTCAGCCGAGAAAACCGCCCCTGTGCCGACACCGCTAACCACGCATGTGAACCTGACCAACGCCGCGGACATCGCTGCGGCGTTCCGCGAAGCGATGCTTCCGATGGTGGAGGCCATCGTGGGCGGGGCAGTTCGCGACTCGGGCCGCGCGAAGGCATCGAAGGCACCACAGTCCGGCGCGATGTCATGGCAAGAAGCGATGCGTCTGGCCGAGGAACACGTCAAGAAGCACGGCGGCTTCTTTCCAGGTCGCAATGAACTTGCTAGAATCGTTGGTTGATCACCGGCCACGATGACGAAGGTGCTCAAAAACTCCGCGCCTCTCAAAGCCCGCCGCGCCGAGTCAAAGGGATCGGGCAAGGCTAACGAGGTTGGTTCATCTATCGAACACGGTGACACCCCAGCTGTGGCTAAGTCCAAGCAGGCAGCGATTGATGATCGCATCGACGCGGGTGAACCCCACCAGCCCTTCGACGCGTATCACGCGGGTGATGACGAGGCGCCCGCAGATCGCGACGAAACGATCGCGAAGTTGATCGCGCAGCAGCGGGCCGAACGCAGGCGGGAGGAACGCCAGCGTAAAAAGGTCAAGAAGCGGCCGGAGCGGTAGCCAGCTCCGTTGCCCTGGGCACGGTGGTCGCGACCAGTCGCGACCGGGTTCGGGCCTGCGATTCCCGAGACATACAAGGTAGTCACGCGACCTCTTGCGGACTTGTAACCGGGCCTATCGCCCGGGAACGGAGTCGCCGCAATGGGAATCTCGTCCCCACCCAATCGTACTGATTCGTCGCCGCCACCCGCGCTGATCACCGCCGGGGTGATCGCCACTGAGCTCGGCCAGCCGATCCACCGCGTGGTGCGGGTCTTGGCCACGCGCCCGTGGATCAAGCCGGCCGCCTTGGCCGGTCGGGTGCGGCTGTTTGACCGCCGGGCGATCGAGCAGGTCCGCGCCGAGCTCGACGAGATCGATCACCGCCGCACATCGCTCTGACAAGGCGGTGCGGCTTGAACAGCACCACCGCTCAGGTTCATACCTCGTCGCTCGGTCAATCCTCCAGGCGGCTGGTCGCACTAATCCGGCGCACCGGCTTCGGCCGGATCGACTCGCTGCGGGTGGTCGGCGGCCAGCCGGTGTTCGATCCGCCTCCGCGCGTAGTCCGTGAGGTCAAGCTGGGGGCGGAGCGCTCCAGCCTGGAGCACGACTGTTCGGCTGACTTTACGGTCAAGAGGGCGTTCGTTGATCTCCTCGCCGAGTTCGCCGCCGTCGACACCGCCAATGTCGCCATCGAGATCCGCCACGGCCTTCCAGTGCGGCTGATCGTCGAGGAGGTGGCCAGTGGTTGAGCTTGCTGCACCGCCTCCCTGCACGTTCGCTTCACTCGATATTGATCGGGTGGCTGCCATAGCCCACGGTGTGGCGACCAGGCTCGGCGGACGCCCCTCCCCGGACGACGCGCACGCGGATCTGAGGTCCGACCTGATGTTGGCCGCGCTGGAGCGCTGGCCGAAGTTCAATGCGTCGCGCGGTCGACCCATGGCGTTCCTCGCCGTGACGATGACGCGGGCTGGAACATCCATCCTGCGAGCCCAGCACGCCGCAAAGCGCGGCGGGCGATCCACCACGGTGTCTCTCGGCGACCCGATTGGCAACGTGCAGGAGCGGCACCCATCACTCGTCACGGCGAATCCGCTCAAGCGTCGCGACCTGAAGCTCGACGTCCGTGCGGCCATCGATGCCCTTGCCCGATGACCTCGCCACAGTCTGCAACGACTTTCTCGACGCGGCCACGGATGGCCGCCGTCGTCCCGTGCTCAGCGATGCCGCGGCCGCCGCGCTGCGCGATCACTTTGGAACCTGTGGCCTTTCGGAGTACCTGTCATGACGACTCGCACGCTCTCCTCGATCCCGCCCATCACGACGCCCCGGCCCGCCGTGGCCGCTTCGCCCAGCCCAAGACCAAGGCGGCGGGTCTACCTCGCCGGGAAGATGCACGGATCGGGCAACTGGCGCTTGCCGCTGGTGCCGCGGCTCGGCGTCGCACCCTTGGGACAGCCGATCGACTGCGGCCGGTTCATCTTCACCGGTCCGCACTTCGTGCCCTACGGCGGCGAGAGCCACGAGTGGGTCGGCTGGCACGCCGGCGTTGAACAGCACGATTCGAGCCCCTGGCCCGCCTCCGAGTTCAGCCGCCCCCGCTGGGTAGTGCCCGGACTGTGCATGGAGTGGATCCGGGACTCAACCTGTTCTTCGCTTGGATCAGCGCCACGGATTGCCACGCTACGCTTCTGGAGCTGGGCTGGGCGCACGCGATGGGCAAGCCGGTGTACCTGGCCTTCGCCACGCTTGATCTGGCGCGGCAGATGTGGTTCGCGCGCAACTGCCTGCGGACGACCGCGCATGTGCACGTATCGCCCGCCGAGGCGCTCGACCGCGCGCTGGCGTGGGAGGTGCCGATCGAATGACCGTGCGCTTTCAAGACACCATCCAGAGATACGCCTCCTCCGGCCTGTGCGTGCTGCCCGCGATTCGCGAGGGCGACGACAAGCGCGTCGACCTGCGCTCGTGGAAGCCGTACCAAACGCGGCTCCCCACGTCAGCGGAGCACGCGCGGTGGTTCGCGGACCCGCGGGACCTGTGCATCGTGTGCGGCAGGGTGTCGGGCAACCTTGAGATGATCGACTTCGACCTTGCCGGGGCGGCGTTTGAGCCGTGGCGAGAGCGTGTCGCCGCGGTCTGCGCGAGGTTGATCGACCGCCTGGTCATCGAGACCACTCCGTCGGGCGGTCGCCACGTCGTGTACCGATTCTCGGAGCCGGTCTGCGGCAACATGAAGGTGGTCCAGCGGGTCTTCGACGCTTCTGGCCCCGAGGCGATCGAGGTAACCGGCAAACGGTTCACGCCGCGTAAGGCTGCCGATGGCCGCTGGCACGCCGTCGCCACGCTCATCGAGACCCGTGGCGAGGGCGGGATGTTCCTGTGCGCCTCGTCGAACGGGTACATGCTCACGGCCGGTGACCTCGCGGTCCTGCCGGTCATTACGCCCGAGGAGCGAGAGTGTCTGCTCGGCTGCGCCTGGGGGCTGAACAAGGTGGTCCAGCCCGTTCAAGACGGGCCCCGCCCGAAAGCCTCGGCGCAGTCCGATGGTGGCGAACTCAAACCCGGCGACGATTTCAACCAGCGTGGCAACGTGCGGGAGCTTCTGGTCAAGTATAGATGGACGCGGGTGAGCGCCGGCGAGAACGAGCATTGGGCCCGCCCGGGGAAGGATCGCGGCTGCAGCGCCACGCTCAAGGGCAGCGTGTTCTATGTGTTTTCCACCAATGCCCCGCCCTTTGAGGACTGCCGGGGATACTCGCTCTTCGCCGTCTACACACTGCTCGAGCACCACGGCGACTTCGCGGCGGAGGCCGCGCGCTGCGGCGTGAGGGATATAACGCTGACCAGGCTTTGGGCGATTTCGATCTGTCGGGCTTCAGAGTCGAGACCGTGCGGGACGAGTCATCACCCTCCGCACCGATCGATCCCGGCCCGGTGCCTCCGGCGCTCCTGCGCGTCCCCGGGTTCATCGACGAGGTCATCGATTACACCCTGGCGAATGCGCCCTACCCCGAGCCGGTGCTGACGTTCTGCGGCGCGGTGGCGCTGCAGGCCACGCTCGCGGGCAGGAAAGTCCGCGACCCGCAGGACAACCGCACGGCCATCTACCTTCTGGGCCTGGCCAACACCGGCACGGGCAAGGACTTCCCGCGCAAGGTGAACCAGCGGATCCTCGCTGAGGCCGGGATGGCCGGCGCGATCGCGGACGGATTCGCGAGCGGGGAGGGCTTCGAGGACCGCATGCACCTGATGCCGGTCATGCTCTTCCAGACCGACGAGATCGACACGCTCATGCAGGCGATCAGCGGGTACGGAGCCAATCGCGACCCTCGGTACGAGGGCATCATGCAGACGCTGCTGAAGCTTTACACCTCGGCGAACACGATCTACCCGCTGCGTGTGAAGGCCAGCGACGAAGAGCCCCGCATCATCCACCAGCTGTGCCTATGCCTCTTCGGCACGGCGATCCCCGACATCTTCTATGAGGCGCTCTCGCCGAAGATGCTTTCCAACGGCTTCTTTGCACGCATGCTGATCTTCGAGGCCGGGCGGCGCGGGCTCGGCCAGGATGTCGATCTCCACGAGCTCCCCAAGTCGATCCTGAAGCGCGCGCGGTGGTGGGCGGAGTTCTAGCCGGGCAAGGCCAACCTGAAGACCGCGCACCCCGAGCCCACACTCGTCGAGCCCGAGACGGATGGAAGAACGCGGCTCGGCGAGATTCGCGCCCTGGCCGACGCCGCGTACGCGGAGGCCGAAGCCAAGTCTGATCAGGCGGGTAAGGCCCTGTGGGCCCGCGCCAACGAGAAAGTCCGTCGCCTCGCCCTCGTACATGGCTGCAGCGCCAATCACCGCAGGCCGCGGATCACGGTCCAAGGCGTGGACTGGGCGTGGGCATTGGTTGAACACCAGACACGCCGCATGCTCTTCAAGGCCAGCCAGCACGTCAGCGCCGGCGACTTTGAGAGTCAGTGCAAGGCGATGGTCCGCGTGCTCCGGGAGTGGGCGGCCAAGCATCCGGCCGATCCGTGGATGCCCTTCTGACAAGTGAGCCGGCGTTTGGCGTGGTCACCCCGCGAACACGATGAGGTCCGGCAGGCGCTGATGGATCAGCACCGCATCCAGTTCGCTGAGCGGTCCACGGGCGGCACGCCCCAGCGGCTGTACCGGCTGATCGAGGACGTTGCCGGACCATGACAACTCGCTCCAAGGCCACACAAATTGGTCTGCGCAGCGCCATTTACCCTTCAAACACAGCGCAGAATCGCTCCGGCGCAACGCGGTCGCGAGTTCACACCCTCGATTCCGCAGCGCCAGCGGGGGCGAGCAGCAACCTGTTGCGCCTATTGCAACCTCTTGCGCGGAAGAGGTTCATCGCAGACGCATCGAGAAAACAAGCACAAATCAACAACACACCCCCCTCTTTTCTACCTATTGCGCCCACCCCCCTCGCGCCGGCGCGGGCGCGACCGGGGCGCAATAGGTTTGGCGCAACGGGCGTGCGGCGTGCGGATCGCACGGCATCATCGCACCGGTTCGAACATCCAGGTCGTGTGCCAAGCCGCGCCTACCCGAAGCCTTACAGCCGGAGTCCGAACGGGGGGGAGGGGGGAATAGGTACTCCGCCGGGGGGACCGGTCTCGAAACGCCCGCGGGAACAGCCGCGCTTGGCGACAGAGTTTGTTTCGCCAGTCCGAGCGCCGGGCGGGCAACTGGCGGGGTTGGTAGACCCGCCCGTCAGGAACGCGACGTGGGCCAACGTGGGCGAACCCGTGGCCAAACGGGCGGGCGGGAAACGGCCGCCTTCAACCGGACTTCAGCGCTGGTTCAACAGGTTTTCAACCGCTCCAACCGCGCGTGCGGCGGGGCATGAACGGATTCGTGGACGCCGCAAGGAGCAAGGCATGAAGATCGAGATGTGGCCGCTGGCCAACGTGAAGCCGTACGAGAAGAACCCCCGTAAGAACGAGGGCGCGATCGACGCGGTTGCCAAGAACATCGCGGAGTTTGGGTTCCGCGTCCCGATTGTCGTCGATGGCGAGGGGGTGGTGATCGCCGGGCACACGCGGCTCAAGGCAGCCGAGAAGCTCGGACTCGCCGAGGTGCCCGTGCACATCGCCCGGGAGCTCACCGCCGATCAGGTGCGGGCGCTGCGGATTGCCGACAACAAGCTGCACGAGCTCTCGTCGTGGGACATGGAACTCCTGCCGCTGGAACTGGCGGACCTGCAGTCGATCGATTTCGACATGGCGTTGCTGGGCTTCAGCGCCGAGGACCTGAGCGCTATCATGGCTCCGGCCGGAAGCGAGGGCCTCACCGACCCCGACGATGTGCCCGGGCCGCCCGACGCCGCGACGACGGTGCCCGGCGACATCTGGGTGCTCGGTAACCATCGGCTCATGTGCGATGACAGCAGCAAGCCCGCGGACGTGGACCGTCTGCTCGACGGCCAGCCGATTCACCTCGTGAACATCGACCCGCCGTACAACGTGAAGGTCGAGCCCCGCTCGAACAACGCCATCGTCGCGGGCTTGAGCTCGTTCGCGCTCCTCGGCAAGGCCGACCAGCACGACCAGCAGAGCGCCGACCTCAACCGGTATCCCGCCAAGAGCCGCGCCACGCACAAGAAGCTCCGCGCCAAAGACCGCCCGCTCATCAACGACTTCATGACCGACGAGGCGTTCGAGAAGATGCTCGAAGCGTGGTTCGGCAACATCGCCCGCGTGCTCAAGCCGGGCGGGGGCTTCTACATCTGGGGCGGCTACGCCAACTGCGGCAACTACCCGCCCGTGCTCAAGCGGCACGAGCTCTACTTCGCGCAGGCGGTCATCTGGGTGAAGGAACACCCGGTCCTCACGCGCAAGGATTTCATGGGCAACCACGAATGGTGCTTCTACGGCTGGAGAGAGGGCGCAGCGCACCGCTTCTTTGGCCCCGCCAACGTCCCCGACGTGTGGTCGATCAAGAAGGTGAACCCGCAGAGCATGGTCCACCTCACGGAGAAGCCCGTGGAGCTAGCCCGCCGCGCCATCGAGTTCTCCTCGCGGCCAGGCGAGAACGTGCTCGACCTCTTCGGCGGCAGCGGGAGCACGCTCATCGGCGCGGAGATGACCGGGCGGCGTGCGTTTCTCATGGAGCTCGACACGCTCTACTGCGATGTGATCGTCCAGCGCTGGGAGAAGTTCACGGGCCGCAAGGCCGAGCGGCTGGGCTCGAACGCTGTAGCCGAAGAGAAAGCCTCGACTGCGGTCGGGGCTTGAAGGAGAGGTTGTCGATGCCGTCACGATTGCTGAGCCAATATTTCCATCCAACCCGGCCCGTTGCCCTCCGGATCGGCGGTCGGGATCACCAACACGCCATTGTCGAGCGTGATGGCCAGCGCCGGATTCATGCCGATGGTGGCCTCGTCGAACCCGATGGCTGTGCTCTGTTTTCGGGTCAGGGCCGCCACGGACACGATGCGGCGTCCAATCAGGCTGGCGATTGCTCCTGCACACCTGACCGACATCGAAAAGGAGCGTCGCACACCGTCCGAAGACCTCATGCTCCGCATCGCCCGTGAGTACGGAATGCCCGAGGAAGACCTTCGCTCGGGCTGGAGCAGGGCAGACGCCGTGGTCAATGAGATGGCCATCGTAACGCCAACAAACGCCAAGAAGGTCCCGGAGTTCCTACGCACAGCGGGCGACCTGACTCCTGAGCAGTGGGACACGTTGATCAAGCTAGCGAAGCTGTTCTCAAAGAAGCCAACAAACGGGGGGCGTGGTGAGACATCTCCAATGGCCCAAGTCAGTGCTGCCTCTCAACGCGTACTCGCAACGTGTCGAAGACAAGGCGATCTCCGTCCTCGGGCTCTGCTTGGACCGTCTTGGACTCGCGGAGCTCCCGCTGCCGATCCCAATTGACATCTGGATCGAAACCCCGCTCGGGATCGGCTTCGGTATTTCCAATCTGGCTGAGCAGCTCAAGGTGCCCGCGCTCGGAGCCGCGTTTACGTAAGAGAAAGAGATACTGATCGACGAAAGCGTCGTGAAGCACGAGGGCCGGTATCGATTCACATGCGCTCACGAACTAGGACACATCATGCTCCATTCAAGCGTCAAGCGAGTCTTCCACGACCAGTACATCGGGGAAGCAGAGCAGGTGGACAAGTTCGAGCGACAAGCCGAACGGTTCGCCGCCGCGTTCCTCATGCCGATTCCGCTGCTGGTCATTGAGTTCTTCGCAGCGGTAAAGACGCACGCGCCGGGTGCAAAACAGGCTGTCGAGACGGCTGTCATGTCAACCCCGCAATCCGAAGAACTTTGGCGAGAACTCGTCATTCCACGATTGGAATCCCGGTTCGCGGTTTCCCGAAACACGACTTGCCGACGTGAGGCTCTCCGACTCTGTCTCTCTGTTGCCCCAGGAAATATCAGAACGCATCGCTGCGGACCTCGTATTCAAATCCTCGTTCGGGGACAAGCCTCAAGGCCGTTTTCACACCCGATGAACGGTTGTTTTTCATCACACTGTTCGCAGTTTAGCGTACATGCAATGGAGTTCAGGATGGAAGCCTCGAACAGCACTGAGATCAACGAATCGTGGGCGCTCACCAGCAGCGACGGACCACCTCCACCGAATGAGCCACCCCTTCCAGAAGACGTGCCCACCAAAGACGTCAGAGGCCAGTGTTTCATGTTCTGTGTTCGCTGCGGGTTCGCTGCGACATCCGCCGGCGATTGCTGTGATCGGTGCGGAGTTCGGCGGTGTGCAAGTTGTTCGGAGTAAGGCCTCCGCTCCTTCCACATGGAAGAACCGTCCTTCACCACTCTCGATGTTCACAACCCCACCAAACTCCGACAAAGCCAAGGCCAATCCAGGCCGCGTGGCCCTATCTGCGGAAGAACTCGCTGAAATGCTGGGAGTCAGTCGGTCACACGTGTTCAGGATGGCAAGCTCTGGACTACTGCCACCCGCCATTCGCTTTGGGCGGGTGGTTCGCTGGAGTCGTGCCACGATCGAAGATTGGGTAGCTGCGGGTGCCCCGCCCAGGGACACGTGGGAGGCACTCCTCGTGGACGGAGTTCCCAATCGAGCAGCACGCTCACCGAAGCGTGCATGATGTCTACAGATACACCCCACCTTTTGAATGGAGGCGACGATGCGAGTATTCCGGTCTACGTACAAGGACAGGAAAGGCAAGACTATAACGACAGAAACGTGGTACGTCGAATTCGCCGACCACAAAGGCGACACGCGACGCGTCTCTGGCTTCAGCAGTAGGTCTTCGACCCAGGAACTGGGCAGAAAGCTGGAGCAACTTGCCAGCTATGCCCGTGCGACCGGCGGGCAGATTGATCCGAATCTCCAAGGATGGGTAACCGATTTACCGCGTGGCCTAACCCGCCGCCTTGCGGAGATCGGATTGCTCAAGGCCGACCGGGTGTCGGTTGGAAAGCCGCTTAAAGAGCACGTTGCCGACTACGGGGCCGCGCTTTTGGCAAAGGGTGGCACGGGGAAGCGTGTCAAGCAGGTGACCCGACGCGTTGGTCGCGTGTTCGAAGGCTGCGGATTCCGTTACTACGGAGACATCTCCGCCAGCCGAGTGCAGAGCTTTCTCAATGCGCTGCGAAAAGGGGATGAAGCGGAGAGCGAGAAGCGGGAGGTGATCAGTGCACAAACTTTCAACTATTACCTCGCAGCAGTCAAGGCGTTCTGCCGGTAGATGGTCAAGGACCGTCGATCGGTTTCATCGCCCGTCTCGCATCTTGAGCCACTCAACCCTCCCATTGATCGACGCTACGAGTGTCGTGCTCTCAACGAACCAGAGCTTCGCAAGCTCATGCGTGCTGCAAGTGAAGGCCGCGAGCTCATTGGCGTTGATCGCCACCGCGTGGTCGCGTGGCGGCTTTCCGGTTGGGACCGCTCCATTCTCTACCGACTGGCAGTTGAAACGGGGCTTCGCGCCAGCGAGATCCGCAGCCTGACTCCAGAGTCATTCGACCTCAACCCCAGTCTTCCGACAGTCAAGGTTCTCGCTGCCTACTCCAAGCACCGCCGCGACGACACTCTTCCGCTTCGAAGCTCAACGGCGGGCACTCTTGGCACCTACTTGAAAGTGCGAGTTCCTGCCAAGCCCATTTTCAGCCTTCCCAGGCGAGATAAGCTCGCGAACATCCTTCGAGTTGATCTGGCTGCGGCCGGCATCCCTGTGAGTGACGCACAAGGCCGCGTAGTCGATTTTCACGCTCTTCGGCATACCTTCATCACCAACTTGGCTCAGGGCGGCGTGCATCCGAAAACTGCTCAGGCGCTCGCTCGACATTCGACAATCACGCTCACGATGGACCGCTACAGCCACGTCGGTCGCGACCAGGAAGTGGAGGCTCTACGTGTTTTGCCGGACTTGTCGGATGACCTTGAGGACAAACCGACCACAAACGCAAGAGACAATGTCCGACCTCTAGCGGGCACGGAAACTATACCGAATGTCTCGGCGGTATGCTTGGCGCGAATCGAGCGTCCGAGGGCGTCCGAGGGAGACTCTGAGATACTCAGAACACCCGAAACACGACCATGCAAAGAGGCACGATACCCCGAAGAAAACCGCAAAAAACAAGTGGCCCCGGTGGGATTTGAACCCACACGACCCGATGAGGGTCTGCGGATTTTAAGTCCGCTGCGTCTGCCGTTCCGCCACAGGGCCGCGTTGGCGCATTCTATCGGCGCGACCGTTCATGGGTCTGCATTTCGCCTTCGGCTCCTCCGCTGGTCATAGTTCAAGCATCAGCCGTTGTGGATCCTCAATGCCCTGCTTGACTTTTACCAGGAACTGCACGGCCTCGGAGCCGTCGATCAGGCGGTGGTCGTAGCTGACGGCGAGGTACATCATGGGGCGTAGCGCAATCTGGCCTTGATTCTTAGGGTCTTCAACAGGGCGGCTCTTGATCGTGTGCATGCCCAGGATCGCGGACTGGGGCGGGTTGAGGATCGGGGTGCTCATGAGGCTGCCGAAGATCCCGCCGTTGGTGATTGTGAAGGTTCCGTTCTGCATGTCGTCGAGGGCGAGCTTGCCGTCGCGGGCCCGGCTGGCGAGGTCTTTAATACCCGACTCGATCTGCGCGAACGAGAGAGACTCGCAGCGGCGGAGCACCGGCACAACGAGGCCCTTGGGCGTGCTGACAGCCACCGCGATGTCGCAGGTGCTGTGCTTCTCCACCATCATCTGCCCGCTCTCTTCGACGATCGAGGCGTTGACGAGCGGGAAGGCCTTGAGCCCGGCGACAACGGCCTTGACGAAGAAGCCCATGAAACCGAGCCCGACGCCGTGCTTCTTTTCGAAGTCTTCTTTGAAGTGCTTGCGGAGTTCCATGACCGCGGTCATGTCGCACTCGTTGAAGGTCGTGAGCATCGCGGCCGTGTGCTGGGCCTGGACCAGACGCTGCGCGATGCGCATCCGAATCGGCGTCATGCGTTCGCGGGTAGCGCCGCCCAAAGGCGGGGTCGGAGCGGCGGACGACGCGGCTGGCGCGCTCGCGGTGGTGGAGGACTTGGACGCCCCGAGGACGTCGGCCTCGCGGATCTTTCCGCCGGGGCCGGTGCCGAGAAGCGTGTTGATGTCTACGTGGAGCTGCTCGGCCGTTTTCTTGGCGAGAGGTGTGGCGCGGACATCGCCGTTGGTTTCTGAGTGACCCGATGAGTGCGGCGGCGCGGTGAGGGTCGCGGTTGCGCTTGCGGAAGCCGACGAAGTTGGAACGGGAGTGCCAGCCTTAGCTTCGATCTTGATGTCCGCCTTGGCGGCACCGGCAGCGGGGGCCGTGGCCTTTTCATCGATCACGCCGACGGTCGCGCCGATGGCAACGGTGTCGCCTGGTTTGACCGACTGCGACATCAGCACGCCGGCGGACGGGGCTGGGACTTCGAGCGTGACCTTGTCGGTCTCGACTTCAAGCACGGTCTCGTCGCGCTTGATGAACTCGCCGACGGCCTTGGTCCACTTGAGCACGACGCCGCTGGCGACGCTTTCACCAGCCTGGGGGATCACGATGTTGACGGGCATGAGCTTGGGTTTCCTTGCGTCGGGCCAGTGGATCGAGGCGCTTGCGCCCTTGGATGAACTTCTTCAAATCATCTTCGTCAAAGCGTGCGGCGGATCCCGAAAAATGAGCGGTCTTGAATTCGGCCAATGTACCGAAAGGACGAGGACGAATCAGCGCGAGGCCTTGGCTGGGGTCTTTGACGATTGAACGGGCGGATTCTTGGGCTTGCCAACGGTGGGCTTCGTTTCGTGCGGCCGAGCGGGGCCGAGGTCCTGCGGGGCCTTGCCGGGGCTTGGTGATCCGTTTGGACTTGGAGTGGTCGCGCCCGATCCGCCGAGTGGTCCGACCGCGAGGGTCAGGAGTTTCTCCTGCTGGTCCTTGTGGGTGTGCTCGGACCCGGTAGCGGGCGACGCGCTCGCGGCCCGCCCGATGTACTCGAGCTCGATGCGGAGTTCTTGGCGGAAGATATCCGAGATGAAGAGATAGGCCCCCGCGTTGCGGGTCTCTTCCTGGGCCCAGACGCGCTTGGCGCTGCCCGAATAGCGTGCGTCGATCTCGCGGGCCAGCGCGGTGTGGAACGGGTAGAGCTGTTCGACGCGGACGAGAGCCACGTCCGTCCTCTTCGCGGCCAGGCGACGCTCGTGCAACTCGTGATAGACCTTGCCCGAGCAGTACACGACCTTGGTTACTTTCATGGAGGCGGCCGCGTCGAGGTGCGAGTCGCCGATCAAGTGCTGGAAGGAGCCTGTCAGCAGCTCGTCGGTCGTGCTGGTCTCGGCCCGCAGGAACTTCTTGGGCGTCATGACGATCAGAGGCTTGCGGAAGTTTCGCTTGGCTTGGCGACGGAGCAAGTGGAACACCTGTGCGCCCGTGGACGGGTACACAACTTCCATGTTCTGATCGGCGCACAACTGAAGGAACCGTTCAAGACGCGCGGAGCTGTGCTCGGGGCCCTGGCCTTCGTAGCCGTGGGGGAGCAGGAGCGTGAGCCCGGCCCAGCGGTCCCACTTGACCTCGCTGGCGGCCATGTACTGATCGATGATGACCTGCGCCGTGTTACAGAAGTCGCCGAACTGGGCCTCCCACATGATGAGTGTCTTCGGGCAGGCACGCGAGTAGCCATACTCGAAGCCCATGACGGAGTACTCGCTGAGCGGGCTGTCCCACACGTCGAGCCTGGCTTGGCTTTGGCTCGCGCTGCCCGGCTGGATGTGGTTGAGCGACGTGTACCTTTCGCCGGTGACGATATCGCGGAGCACGGCGTGACGTTGCGAGAACGTTCCGCGGCGCGAGTCCTGGCCTGAGAGGCGGATCGGCGTGCCTTCGAGCAACAGCGCGCCGAGCGCGACCTGTTCGCCGTCGGCGTGGCTGAGCTTCTTGGTCAGCGGCAGTTTCGCACGAGCTTCGAGCGCGCCTTTGAGTTTCTCGTGATGCGTGAAGCCCTCGGGCACGTGCCCCATCGCGGCGCAGATTCGTGCGAGGGTCTTCGCGTCGATCGCGGTCCTGGGTGATTCGAATGAGTAGGTGCCAACGAACCCGGACCACGCGCCGCCGCCGGGCGGAGGGACAGGGCGCATCGGCTTGGCCTGAGCGCTCACCTGGGCTTGGTCCAGCATGTTGATCTCGGCCTCAACCAGTTTTTCAGCAGCCTGGGCGCTGGTCACGCCAGCGGCGGTGAGTTGCTCGGCGTACTTCGCCCGCGTGCCCGGGTGGGCTCGAACAAGAGCGTAAAGCTTGGGCTGGGTGTATCCGGGCTCATCCTGTTCGTTGTGGCCGTGCTTGCGGAAACAGCAGAGATCGACGAAGACGTCGAGTTTGAACTGTTGTCGGTACTCCGCCGCGATCCGCACCGCGCGGACGCACGCCTCGGGGTCGTCCCCGTTGACGTGAAGCACGGGGGCGTTGATCATCTTGGCGACGTCGGTGCAGTACATGGTCGAGCGTGCGTCGTCGGTGTCGGTGGTGAAACCGACCTGGTTGTTGATGACGATGTGGACCGTGCCGCCGACGGTGTAGCCATCGAGGTTCGCCATGTTCAGGCACTCAGTGACGACGCCCTGCGCGGGGAGCGCGGCGTCGCCGTGGATGAGCAGCGGGAGAACCTCATCCTGGCCCTCACGACCCTCGTTGTTCGCGTCGTCCTGCCGCGCGCGAGCCCGACCAAGCACAAGCGGGTTCACCGATTCGAGGTGACTCGGGTTGTTTAGCAGAGAGATGTGAACGTTGCCAGCGGGCGTGATCTGATCGCCGGAGAAACCGCGGTGGTACTTCACGTCGCCCGCGCCCTGATCGAGCCCGCCGCTCCATGAGTCCTCGAACTCGGTCAGGATGCGCTCGGTCTCTTTGCCCAGGTAATTCCGCAGCACGTTGAGCCGCCCGCGGTGGGCCATACCGACGATGATCTTGTTCGAGCCCAACTCTCCCGCGCGGTCGGTGAGGAACCGCAGCATCGGGATGAGCGATTCGCCGCCCTCAAGGCTGAAGCGTTTCTTGCCCGTGTATCGCTTGCCAAGCCAGCGTTCGAAGGTCTCGCTGCGCGTAAGCTGGTTCAGGATTTCGAGCCGTTGCTCGGTCGAGAGCGGCGTCGTCGCGGTCTCAAACTTTTCGGTGAACCATTCGCGTTCGGCCGGCGTGCCGCAGTACGAGAACTCGACCCCGATACTGCCGCAGTAGATCTCCCCCAGCCGCGCGATCAAGGCGCGAAGTGTCAGGCCCGCACCCGCCCAGGTCACAGCCCGGTCAAGGTCGGCGTCCGACAGCCCGTGGGCCGCGAGCGAGATCGGCTCGGCCGCAGGGCGCGGCTGATTCAGCGGGTCGATCGTGGCCGCGAGGTGCCCAAAGACGCGGTACGCCTCGATGAGATTCCCGACCGAAACATCAAACGGCGTGGGGCACGACCCGCCAGCGCCCGACCCGCCGCGTTCCAGCGCAAGCTCGAAGCCCGCGAAAAACGCACGCAGGCTCGGCTCCACGGCATCGGGGTCCGCCTTGAAGCGTTGGTACTCAGAATCGATGTAGGCAGAATTCCACCCGTTGACAGACGGTGGGACAGCGTTTGACGCGACACTCATGACGATCCGTCCTCAAGCCTCGGCGCGATGGCCGAGAACCGAACAAAGACTTATCAACCGAGCCTCGAGGCCCGTGGCTGATGCTAGGCTCAGGCATCGACCGCGGGGTTGCCAGAGCGTCGGACAACGCCCTGAGATCGCCCGCTAGCCAACAGTTTCCAGAGTCCCAGATTCCTTGGTTGGCAGGATTTCTTGGTCGGGCGGTGCGGATCAACTCCGGCGAAACGTTTCCCGCACAAACTTGCCCTCAGCGTGGAACAACTCTCCGTCCCCATGAATCGTCCCGCCCGGACTCTCAGGAAAGGCCCCGCCCGGCCTCAGGTCGCACACCATATCCCAGTGCAGGCCCGATTCGTTGGTGTTCCCGGTCTCGGGGTACCCCGCGCCCAGAGCGACGTGAAACGTCCCGCCAATTTTTTCGTCAAAGAACGTGTTGCCAGTGAACCTCGTCAGATGGTCGTTGGTCCCGATGGCGATCTCGCCCGCGACCCGCGCGCCCTCGTCCTGATCGAGCAGACGGATCAAGTACTCCTCGTTCTTGGTCGCCTTCGCTCCGACCACTCGGCCGTCCTTGAATTCAAGCCGCACCCCCTCGACTTCCTTCCCGCGAAAGACGGCCGGAAACGTGAAGTTCACCACACCGTTCATGCCGCGAGGCCCCGAGTACACCTCGCCGTCGGGCAGGTTCTCCTGCCCGGCACAGTTGATCCATGATCGGCCCGACACGTCCACGGTCAGGTCGGTGCCGTCGTGTGGCCGCGCTCCGCGCTCGCCGTTGCAGGGCGGGACGCAGAAACGGAGGGTCCGCTTGCTCTCGAGGTACGCACACACTTTCTGCTGCTGCGCTTCGAGCCCGCGCCACGCCGCCACCGGATCGGGCAGGTGCAAGAAACCGGCTCGATAGACCCAGTCAGCGTGTTGCGTCAGCGACATCTGCGCGTCCTGCGCGGCCGCGTGGCTGGGGATCTCCGTTAGCACGTACCGAGTCTGTCCCGCGGCCTTTCTCTTTAGCGACATCGCCAGCAGCCCGCGCCGCGCAGCCTGATTCATTGCGATTCTCCTCGGGTCGATGTTCCCCACAAACTTTGTGTTGTTCTGATATCCCAGCACGATCAAAACGTCGCAGGTCGCCAGCCGGTGCGACTCAAACGGCGAGACGTGCGTGAGCTGCGCTTCGCTCCCGTGCCGCAACAACAGTTCCTGCAGGCTCTCGCAGCGTGGATGAAAGCTCGGGTGCCCGCCAGCCCGTAGCACGGCCTCGAACGTCGCTTCCACGGCCGACATCGCGCCGGGGTCACAGACGATCGTGACCAGGTCGCCGGGCTTTACACGCGTGGAGTGTCCAACGATCACGTCGGCGAGTTTGTCGAGCCTGAGATCACGCACGAAAGAATGATATCGAACGAGTCTCGCGCACGAGCATTCCCGCTCGCGTTAGCCGAAACGACCCGTCACGTACTCTTCGGTTTCCAGCAGCCTGGGCGTCTGGAAGAGGTCCGAAGTTCGGCCGTATTCGACCAGCCGGCCCAGATACATGAACGCCGTGTACTCGCTCACGCGTGCCGCCTGCTGCATGTTGTGCGTCACGATCAGCACGGTGTAACGCGACGCGATCTCAAGGATCAACTCTTCGATGCGCAGCGTTGCGATCGGATCGAGGGCTGAGCACGGCTCATCGAGCAGCAACACCTCGGGCTCCGCGACCACCGCCCGCGCGATGCACAACCGCTGCTGCTGCCCGCCGGAAAGACCTAGCGCCGAATCACGCAAGCGGTCCTTCACCTCGTCCCAGATCGCCGCCGATCTCAAGCTCCGTTCGCAGGCCTCTTCGAGCACGGCACGGCGGTTCTCGCCGTCGATACGAAGCGGATAGATCACGTTCTCGAAAATCGACATCGGGAACGGGTTGGGTTTCTGAAAGACCATGCCCATGCGCTTGCGGAGGTCGATGACATCGACGTCGTGAGCGTACACGGGCCGCCCGTTGAGGATCATCTCGCCGTCCACACGCACGCCGTCGATCAGGTCGTTGAGGCGGTTCACGGAACGGAGGAGGGTTGATTTGCCGCACCCGGAAGGACCGATCAACGCCGTCACCTTCCCACGCGGGACCGGCATGGTGATCCCGTGCAAAGCCTTGTTCGCGCGGTACCAGAGTTGGAAATTCTTGATCTCCAGCACCGGGGCTTCGGCGTACACAGTCTCGTGGACGGAAGGCTCAACCGTCTCATTCCGGCGGATCGCGTCGATGATCGGATACTTGGGCGCGCCGGGCACCTGGCCCGCGCGCGGCAGGTCGGCCACTATCGCGCGAGCCACCGCAGGCGTTGAAGAGGTTCTGGTCTGAGGGTTGGATTGATTACCGCTCGTCACGCTCACCATCGTAGTTCTCCGCCCGTCGCCGCCCCGCTGCCAGAACAGACTTTCGCACGACCGATCCTCGCACACCGCAGAAACAAAGAGGCCTAGAACTGCTGCGATTTCAGCCGACCGCGAAGCCTCGCCCGGATCGTGATCGCGGCGAGATTCAGCAGCATTACGATCACGATGAGCAGCAGCGTCGTGGTCCATACCAGCGGCCGCGCGGCGTCGGAATCAGGGCTCTGGAAACCGAGGTCGTAGATATGAAACCCGAGGTGCATGAAACTGCGCTCGAGATGGATAAACGGGAACTGAGCGCTGAACGGCAGCTCCGGCGCGAGCTTCACCGCGCCGACAAGCATGAGCGGAGCGACCTCGCCCGCGCCGCGCGCCATCGCCAGCACCATCCCCGTCATGATCCCCGGCATCGCGCCCGGCAGCACGATGCGACGAATCGTTTGCCACTTGCTCGCGCCACAGCCGTAACTCCCCTCACGCATCGTGCGTGGCACGGCGGCGATCGCCTCTTCAGTAGCGACGATCACCACCGGCAATGTCATCAAAGCCAGCGTGAGCGCGCCCCACAGCAGCCCGCGTGTTCCGATCGTGGGCGACGGCAGGTTGGCCTCGAACAGGCCGTGGAAGTGAGGGATCCCGGAAATCCAAACCGTAACCACGCCCAACGCCGCGAACCAGATCACGCCAGCCGCAACCGCCAGCGCCCGGTGCCCAGTTGCTAGCGCGTCGCCCGGTCTGGGCTTGGCGTACAGCGCGATCGTGAGCCCCAGCGCCACCAGCACCGCGAGCCCCGCCCCGACCAGCCAGAACGAGTTCTGCCCCATCGGGCTCGTCGGCCCCTGGTCCACGAACTTGCCGACGGTGTAGCAGAAGAACCCCAGACCGAACACGCCGTAGACGATGCTGGGCACCCCCGCGAGGTTGTTCACGGCGATCCGCACCGCGCTGGTCAATGGCCCCTGCTTAGCGTACTCGCGCAGGTACAACGCCGCGATCACGCCGAGCGGAACGACCACGAGGCTGAGCAGGAGCGTGAGCAGGACCGTACCGAAAATGACCGGGAAAACACCGCCCTCGGTGTTGGCCTCGCGCGGATCGTCGAGGAGAAACTCGCGCCAGCGCGAGAAGTACACGCCCACCTTGCCTCCAAAGCTCAGCGCGTTGGCGGGCACGGCACGCACGACCTGCGCGACCATCAACGGATCTTCAGGCGAACTCTGCCGCAGCGGCGCGAACGCGCCTCGCGACGGCTCGACAAACTCGACCCGCTCGCGGCCTTCCTCTTCACGCAGCTCGTTAATCGTTCCTAGAACTTTCGCGTACTCCGTTTGCAACGCCGCCGTCTTCTCAACCGCATCGGCCCTTATCAGGTCCAAACCTGCCGCCGAGACGCGAGGGCCCGACCACGGGTGCTCCAGGCCGACGAACACCACGCCCAACGCCACGACGCACCACAGCGACCGGGCGATGACCATTCCGGTGCGCGGGTTGGCGGTCCGACGCCGCGCGAGCAAAATCGCCCCCGCCGCTGCGCCAGCAATCGAGACGACGACCGCGAAAACTCCGACGATCCCGAGCATCGGCGCGTCGTGCGGAGCCACCGTGCGTGCGTGCTCGATCTCCGCAGACTTCACCCGCAGCCGCTGGTCGTCCATCTGACGGTTGAGCGACCCGATATCGAACTTGGTAAGCCGCTCGATCGCTTTGTGCCGATCCGCGGCCTCGATGTGCTTGATCTGGAAAACACTCCACGCCTGCTCGGCGCTGCGCGTGAGGTACGTGGACTCGCGCACGACACGCGTGCCGTCGCTCTCCGTGCGCTCGACCTTTCGGATCACACGTTGATCGCCCTGCGCGCTCGGCAGCGTTCCTTCGGCGACAACCGCTCCAGCCGATGCAGGAACCTTGACCGTCTTCATCGAGATCACCGCGCGAGGTTCGCCGAACCAGACGCCCCATTCGTTCCGCTCGAGCATCGTTGCCAGCGGCGGCCTTTCGACTGACTTGATGTCCGCGAGCGTGACCCAGCGGAAGGGCGCGCCGATCTCTTTGTTGCCGGTGCGGTAGAGCCGCCGGATCGGGCGGCCGTCGCCATCGAACGCATCGCCGCTCGCAATTGGGCGGACCTGCGAGAGGTGCTTCGATTCAATCTCGCCGGGGTCGAACGGCTCGTCCCGCATGGGGATTCCGAGAAACTTCCCGCCGTCGATCAACGTGACCTTGTCGATCGGCTGAGGCCAAAACGTTGTGAAACCCTGGTACGCGATCATTGAAAGAAGCCCGACGATCATCACAACGCAGAGCGTGAGCGAGAGCCCCATCAGCCACAGCAGCGGCTCGCCTCGCGCTGAGAGAGGCGTGCGGCGCGAGATCAGCGCACCTCGAGCCCGCCCAGTGGGCGCACCGGGCGGCGCGCCCGTTGTTGCGCTCGCCAGAGGATCCGGAGTTGGCTGCGCCACGACGCTCACAGCGCGATACTCCGCTTTCTGAAGTGCTGGCGAACGACCTCGGCCAGCGTATTCACGATAAACGTCAAACCAAAGAGCACGAGCCCGCACAGGAACAGCACGCGGTAGTGAGTACTGCCGTTGGGCGCCTCGGGGAGTTCCACCGCGATATTGGCCGAGAGCGTGCGGAAGCCGGAGAAGATGTTCCAATCGGTCGAGGGCGTGTTCCCCGTCGCCATCACCACAATCATCGTCTCGCCCGCCGCTCGCCCCAGCCCGATCATCACGGCGGAGAAAATCCCCGACGCGGCCACCGGCAGCACGACTCGCCACGCCGTCTGCCACGGCGTTGCGCCGCAGCCCAGAGACGCCGAGCGCAGCGAATCGGGCACGCTCGCCATCGCGTCTTCGCTGATCGTGTAGATGATCGGGATGATGGCAAAGCCCATGATGATCCCGACCACCAGTGTGTTCCGCTGCGAGAACGGGCCGAGGATGGAATCGCGGGTGTCAAAGCCCAGCGCGGTGAAGAACGTCGCGGCCAGTGCGCTGAGCCCGACAACCGCGAGCACCGTGAGCCCGAACTTCGCAAGGTCCAGCAGGGCAGCACGGCTGGCGCTGTGCCGCGACGCGATCGCGTTGAAGCGTCGCGCTACAACCTTCCCGTTGAACACCGCCGCCAGCACCGCCGAGGGAAGCATGAGCACGAGGAACCAGCCCGGCCATGGTCCGCCGACGCCGCCGTCCAGCCAGCGGCGGATGCTGACCGGTTCGGCATCGAACGCCGCGAGCTTGGCGTCCGTGACGGTGACTTGCTCGGGCGTGCTGGGCTCAACAGGCCTGACCACGTTGCCACCGCGGAAGTACAGCCCTCGCGCGCGCAACTGCCGTTCTTCGTCGGGGCTCATCGTGCTGCGACCGCCGACCCACGCGGGTCGTTGTTCGGCTGGCACGGCCTCGAAAGAACCCGCGAAGACCAGGCGATCGTTCGCCGTCGGCCTAAAGAGCGATCGTTCGAGCACCGGTCCGACGAGCGACGCGACGCCCATGCCGGTCGCAACGACCGCAAACATCAACGCCAGCTTCGCGGTCGGCTTGATCTTGAGCGCGGTCCACGGCGGGATCAGCTGCCACAGGTACGCCGCCAAGAGCATCCCCAGCGGGATCACCGCGAAACTCGCGAGGATCGCGGGCAGCCAGTCACGCACGTATGGCGCGATGATGATCGCCGCGATGAACCCCAGCACCACCGACGGCAACGAGGCCATCATCTCGATCGCGGGCTTGACGATCCGGCGCACGCCCTTGTCCATGAACTCGCTCGTGTACACCGCGGCCAGCACGCCAAGCGGCACCGCGAAGAGCATGGCGAACGCGGTCGCCTTCATGGTGCCCAGGATCAGCGGCACGAGGCTGAGCTTGATCTCGGAGGTGTCCTCGCCCGACGAGGACTGGTAGACGTAGTCGGGCTTGGGCGCGCCCTCGTAGTGGACCTTGCCGAAGAGCGACAGGAAGCTTGCCTCGGGGTGTCCAGGGCTGAGCGACCAGAGGCGGAACGCGCCGGTGGAATCGACGCCGATGATGCCGTCAAGCTTGGGAGTGGGAGTCGCGGCCGCGACGGCGCTCGTGAACGCCTGGATCGGCGGGACTACTTCTTTTTCGCTGGTCATATGCCGGACCGTCACACGCCCCGCGGCATCGCCGATCACCAGCGTGCGATCGCGCGTGCTGACGCCGATGCTGGTAACGGCCGAGTCGCCGACGCTGAAACGGTGCGCAACCACGAGCTTGTTGGAATCGCTGATCGTGGTCGAGCGATCGACCGCCGCGAACACGCCGAGCACCTCGCCCTCGCTGTCGCCGATCAGCATCGTCAGCCCGCCGAGGAGCATGCCCGCGGTCGTCACCCTCTGTCCGGGCTTGAGCAGCTCGATCGTTTCGGCGAGCGCGATCGGATTCTCGTTAGGCTGAGGCGAAGAGTATCGCTGGCAAAGCCCATCGCTCCAGAGTGTCAGCACGCTCGATTCGTCGCCAGTGACGAAGATATAATCCGGCAGCCCGCGGCCCTTGGGCAATTGAAACGGGATCGGGAAGCTGGTGAGCGTGGTGCGGGCCGCGCCGCCGCCGCCCAGCGGCACGACCGTCTTGACGAGGTTGAACTCGGCCGTGCCGTCGTCGCGGAGAGCAACGACGAACTCGTTGTCGGCGCGGTTGCGAAAATCAATACGGCGGATCGCTCCCGAGCCGTGCGCCATCGTGGTCGGGGCCCGGAACTTGATCGCGGGAAAGATCACGCGGTACTGATCCGATGAAACCCGCTCGACAAGCGAGCCCGAGGGAGCGTCCTCGTTCGCCGGCAACACGCGGCTCGCACCTATGGCTAGGCCCGCCGCCGAGGCCGGTGTCGTCGGCGAGATCGAAGATTCAAACCCCAGCGTCCCGAGTTGGATCGAGCCGTCGTCGAACCCCAGCGCCGTGCGACCCGTCGAGGCGTCAAACGACCACGCGGTCAGCGACCGGCCAGCTGGGACAATTGACTGCGAGACGACCGTGGCCCCGTCGCTCAGATGGGTTACGCGAACAAGACCGGCTGAGTCCATTGTGAGGATTGAGCGTCTGTACTCGTCGCTCACCACGAAGAGCGACCGCCCGGTGTTTGCAGAGCGACCATCGAGAACGAGTTCGGTGCTGCCGCCCTTGAAGAGCGGGACGACCTGCGCGACGAGATACACGCAGATCCCAAGCACCGCAACGATCACCGAAAAACCGCCCACCCCGATGACCATGCCCGCGACCGAATCCCACACATGCACGGCGGCCCGCGTCTTTCGTTTACGCGGTTGCGGGGTGGTTGGTGGTGGCATCAGTTCACCGGCGCTTGACGGTCCGAACACAAATCGAGCCGCCCGCTTCGTGCGGGCGGCCCGAGAGAATATCTTATTTCAAAGACTGATGGGCCATCGCAGAACGAGTCTGTGAACGAATCTCAGAACGTGGGCTTCAGGCCAACCTTCTTGAGATCCTCGCGAGCGATGTCAGCGGTCACGGGGATGTACCCGTCCTTCACGATGCTCTCTTGCCCGGGACGGCTGAACATCAGCGTCACGAACTGAGCGCGAAGCGGGTCGAGGCCCGTCTTAGCGTCGTAGTTGAGGTACATGAGCAAGTAACGCCCCAAGGGGTACTCGCCGCTGTACGCGGTCTCAACCGACGGGGCGATGGCCTTGCCGGCGTTGGCTACCTTCAGGGCCTTGACCCCTGCGGTCTTGTAACCGATCCCAGAATAGCCCATGCCGAACTTGTCGTCAGCGATGCCCTGAACGACCGCGGACGAGCCGGGCTGCTCCTTGACGGAGGCCTTGAAGTCCTTCTTGGAGAGTGCGTGCTCTTTGAAGTACCCATAGGTGCCCGAGGCTGAGTTACGACCGTAGAGGCTGATCGGCTTGCCAGCGTAGGCCGCGTCTTTCACGCCGATCTGGTCCCAAGTCATATCGGGGCCCGTCACCGAGAAGATCTTCTGAATCTGCTCAAAGGTGATCTCGTCAAGCGGGCAATCCTTGTTGACGTAGACCGCCAGGCAGTCGATGGCGACACGGATGTTGGTAGGCTTGTAGCCGTACTTGGCCTCGAACTTGTCAACCTCGTCCTTCTTCATCTCGCGGCTCATTGGCCCGAACTGCGACTGTCCCTCGATCAGGGCTGGCGGCGCGGTGGACGAGCCCTTGCCCTCGACCTCGATCTTCACGCTGGGATAGAACTTCGTGAAAAGTTCGGTCCAGTGGGTCATGACGTTGTTCATCGTGTCCGAGCCGATGCTCTTGATGTTTCCCGACACGCCCTGAGCCATGCTGTAATCCGGGAGCTTGGGATCGACCTTGACCTCCTGTGCCATCGAGAATGAGGCGCTCACCGCGAAAGTACACAAAGCCGCCGCCGCCGAAACGAGCTTCCGCATGGTCATCTCCTGAGTTGGTCTCGATCAGATCTTGATCTGATTCGAGCACTTCTTCCAAGCAGGCTAAAAGTAGGTTCACAGACCCAAACGGGCGTGAATTTTGCGCTAAGACTGTGCTAAGAAGGAACGCTCAAAGTGCTTTATCGAGCGATCAACGAACATCTTTAGCGGCTCTTGAGCACGTACTGCCGACCGCCCCAGTTCACCGGCTTCCCAGATCGAAGCTCCTTCGCCGCGGCGTGCAAAAGACCTCCCGAGATCCAGGCCCCGAGCGGGAACGCCAGCACCGACCAAAGCGGCGCCCGTGCGATCCAGTACACCGTTCCGATCGCCAGCGCCCAGATCCCGATACTGCTCGACGCCAACGCCAGCAGCCAAGGGTTCCAAACGCCTCCCAACCCGTTCTCGGCCAAGAGCCAGCCCAGCAGCCCCAGTGTCATCAGCGGAATGACGGTCCCGGTGATCCGCAGCATGATCCCGTACCGGATCAGCCGCGCCGACTTGTGATGAGCGGCCTCCATGAAGATCCGCTTCCACCCGCGCGAGAATGCCGTCCAGTCTGGATACATATGGCAGTGCAGGATCCCGTCGGCCAACAGAACGCCGACGCGCTGGCCGATCATTTTCATGCGCCGCGCAAACTCCAGGTCGTCCAGCAGCGCGTGGCGTACCGCCTCATGCCCGCCAACCTTCTCGTACGCCGCCTTAGAGAACATCAAGAACTGCCCGTCGGCGAAGGGCCGACGAGCCTTGTCACGGTTGGCGCTGATGATCGGGTACTGCCGCATGAGCTCGATGGAATTGGCGGGTTGCACGACCAGCTCGAACCAGCTTTTGCCGACCAGCGTGCTGATCAGGCTCAGCATATCAACGCCGCGATGCTCGATCAGCGCCGTCGCCGCGCTCACGCACCGGGGCGAAAATATGGTGTCGGCGTCGGCAAAGACCAAATACTCCGAATCGCGCACACCAGGCACGTCGCACACCGCCGACCACACCGCGTGGCACTTGCCCGTCCAGTCCGACGGGCACTCGCGTATCTCGTGAATCACGAAGCGAGAGTCGCCCGCGATGACTCGCCGCGCAATCGCGGCCGTGTCGTCCGTACAGCGGTCCATCGCCAGCACGAAACGCACGTTCGGATAATCCTGCGCGAGCAACGACCGCACCAAGCCCTCGATCACGCGCGCCTCGTTGTACGACGCCACGATCACGCACACGCTGGGCGTCCGCGTGCGCACCGCTGCGAGCGACAAGCCCAGCTTGCCAGTGGGGATCACGACCATCGTTCGGATGATCTTGAACAGGCCCACGAACCAGAACAGCAGCTGAACCGCGGCCGCGAGCGCGAGGAGAGTCAGAACGATGTTCGTGAGAATCGGCATACGGTTCTGCGTGCGTAAAGGGCGGTTTTCTCACCGACGACTCGAGAGAGAGATCACGGACCTTCAGCGTAGCCTTGACTCACGTACCGACCGCCTCGCCCGCAAGAAATCAGGCAGACCATGGCCCTCCGAAGTCCCCGCCTCTTACCAAGGCAGTCTCAGAACACCGCTCGAAACCACACGCCGCCACCTCAGCGATGGTTCGATCGCGTCGGCATCCGAGAGCTCGACCGCCTCGCGCTCGAAGAGTTCGGCGTCCCCTCGATTGTGCTGATGGAGAACGCAGGCCGCGCGGTCGCCGACGCGGTGCTCGCGGAATGTCGTGCGGCTCAGGCGAACGACGTGCTGATCCTCTGCGGCCGGGGCAACAACGGCGGCGACGGGCTAGTGGTCGCACGACACCTTCACAATCAGGGGATCAAGGTTGTCATCGCGCTGATCTCGCCCGTGGAAGAGATGAAGGGAGACGCCCGCATCAACGCCGAGATCGTGCGAGCCATGCGCCTGTGGACGATCGCGATCAACCACAACTCGCCGCGGCGATCCCTGCAAAGGGTCAGCGGCAATCCGGTGATCATCGACGCCCTGCTCGGCACCGGGCTTGAGCGTCCAGTCGGCGGTGCGCTCGCAAGGGTGATCGGATGGACGAACGAACGCCGCGCCGCCCGGGGCACTCCTGTCATCGCGGTGGACGTTCCCTCGGGCCTCGACTGCGACACCGGCACGCCACTGGGCATTGCCGTGCGTGCGTCGACAACCATCACGCTGGTCGGGCCGAAAATCGGGTTCAAGAGCCCTGATGCGAAGCAATATCTCGGAGTCGTGCGCATCGCCGATATCGGCGTGCCGCGCGAGCTTGGTGAGAGGCTCGCCTACCGAACCGGCGCAAAGTCCACACCCGCCAGATCACTCAGCCGGACTTTGATGTGATCGATGAGCGCCCGCTCGAGCGCGAGATCTCCGAACCGTCCGACATCCGCTCGGATCTGAAACCGTTCCGCAGAAGCGAGCTCTCCCCGGCCTGGTGCCGGTCTCGCCGCCTTCCGCACTCGCACGCGAACAGGCTCGTCGGTCACCGTCAGTAACTCGTACTCTCGCTCGTCCTCGCCGACCTCTCGGCTCTCGACCAGCGCCATCTGGCACTTCCCGGCCGCGACCCCCACGGCGTTACTCACGTCGTCCCAATCGCCCGTCGATGTTGCGTTCGAGCCCATGCCCAGCAGCAGCGGGCGCGCGTCCCCAGCGCTCCCGCACCCACTCAGACCCAGCGAGGCGATCCCGATCGCCGTACCGATGAGCGTCGTCACGCTCATGCTCCGCGCCGATTCTCGCGCCCGAACCGCGCGGATCCTTCTCAAGAAGTCCGCTGCAAGGCCGCGATCTGAACGTGCTCGGGTCATAAGCTCACTGGGCAGGAAAGGTGTGCAGGGACGAGATCGGGCGAAATCCCGGCGCTCCCTTTTCGCGGTTTACCCGACTTTGGGTTTCGATTGACCTTGGCAAGGGAGCGATCGCAAGCGTGGAAATATCCGTGAGAGTACCGCCGGGGCCCGAGCGTGTCCTGATCCTCGGATCGAACGAACGCAATCTCAAAATGATCCGTGAGGCGCTGGGTGTCGATGTCTCCGCTCGCGACTCGGCCGTGGTGGTGACGGGCGACAGCGACGCCGTGGTCGTCGCCCGCCGAGTTCTGGATAAGCTGGCCGCCGCCGCCCGGCAGAGAAAGCCGCTTGAACGCATCGACGTTCTGAACCTCATCGCAAGCGAGTCCGTCGATTACCACGCTGGCGTCTCCGCAGCCCAGAGCGATTCACGCTTCGCCGCGAAAACCTCGCAGGCTGTAGGGCAAACGCCCGCGCCCTGGAACGGCGAACTGAACGTCTACGCGGGCGGGCGGCCGATCCGCGCCCGAACTCCGAATCAGGAAAAGTACCTGAAGGCCGTGCAGGAGAACGACCTGGTCTTCGCCATCGGTCCGGCTGGCACAGGGAAAACCTACCTCGCCGTGGCCGCCGCAGTGCATCTTCTCAAGGCCGACCGCGTCAAGCGACTGATCCTCGTCCGCCCCGCCGTTGAAGCAGGTGAAAAGCTGGGGTTTCTTCCGGGCGACGTTCAGGCCAAGGTCAACCCGTACCTGCGCCCGCTGTTTGATGCGCTCCAAGACATGATGGACTACCCGACCGTGCGCCGCTTCATCGATCACGACGTGGTCGAGGTCGTGCCGCTCGCGTTTATGCGCGGGCGGACACTCAACCACGCCGTCATCATCCTCGACGAGGCCCAGAACACGACCAAAGGCCAGATGAAGATGTTCCTCACCCGCATGGGCGACGGATCGAAAACCATCGTCACCGGTGACGCGACCCAGATCGACCTGCCCGAGCCCAGCGAGAGCGGCCTGCTCGACGCGGCCAATCTTTTGAAGGAAACGCCGGGCGTCGGCTTTGTCCAACTCGAACGGGTGGACGTCGTGCGGCACCCGATGGTCGAGAAAATCGTTGCGGCGTACGGTGAAGAGCGAGTAAAACCCAAATTTAAATCGAACAAGGCGAAAAAATCTAGATCTGGTGGGGCAGGCAAAGCCGCCGATGTTCTGTACGCTGGTCGCACGCGAACCACCCACTCTGTGGCCAAGAAGATCCGCACTCGTCCCTAGGCCCGAACGAACCATCATTCACGCCGACTCGCTCCGACGACACGCCCGCCAACCGGGCACCGCATGGCCAAGGACACCACGAAAAACCTGACGCGCGCGGATTCGGTTCGGCGCGGCCTGCGCGCACGTCGCGCGTGGTTTGATCGCGGCGACGGGGCCGTCGCTGGCGCGTGGTCACGCTGGATCCAGTTGCCGCGCGTCGGCTGGGGCGTCGTGATCGCCACGTTCACGATCCTCATCTGCGGCGTGCTGGCGTCGTGGTCGCGTGAGAGACCTCTTGTCGCGGTCGGTCGTGTGATGAACGACACCCGCACCGTGCGCGTCCCGCTGGATGTCGAAGATCCCAGCGCGACCGAGTCCAAGCGTGAGTCCGCCCGCCAGCGCACGCCTCGCGTGTACGTCGCCGACATGGCCGTGCTCGACGAGCTTCAGGCCTCGATCCTCAACCTCCCGATCACGCTGGCAGGGTTGGAATCCATCGATCAGGTTGACGAGAAAATCCGTGACCAGTTCAAGCTGACCCCCGACCACCTCGCGGCGATTCAGGGCCAGGCGTTCGACGGAAAGCCCAGGCCCGAGTGGGAGAGCAAGGTTCGTTCCCTCGTGCTCCAACTTCGCTCCAAGCCGCTGCTCGACAAGCAAACATGGCAGCGCTCCACGCAGGAGCTCAACGAGGCCAACAAACTCAGCGTCGCGGGCGCCACGCTCTACGTCCGCCGCGGGGATTCGGCGAACGTGGAGGATCTGCCAAGTCTCACCGAATTCACGCAAAGCATGGCTCGCGCATCCGGGTTCACCTCGCTGCCACTCGACGTCGTGGTCGCACGCCTGACGTCAGCGCCCAAGCCCACCTTCCGGTTCGACGCCGCCGCGACCCAGCAGGACGCCAACGATGCTGCGGCCCAGGTCCAGCGCGTGATCCAACGCAACGCGGTCGGTGAGGTGATCTTCCGGCGCGGCGACGTGCTCGTCCCCGCGCGCTCCGAGCTGTACAAGGCCGAACTCGGCGCGTTCAAGGACATGGCCGAGTCCTGGCGCATCTGGCTGCGGCGTGTCGCGGTCATGGCGACGGTCGCGGCCGTCACGCTCGCCTGCGCGGGCTACGCCGCGATGTTCTCGCCACGCTTCCGCCGCGACCCGGCCCGAATGGCCGGGGTCGGGCTCATCATGTGCGGGTCTCTCGCGATCGCCTGCCTAGGCAGCGTCTTCAACCCGGCACTCATGGCGATCACCAGCATCGCGCCCACCGTCTTCGTCGCCGTCATGCTCGCCGTCGCGTACGACCAGCGCGTCTCCATGGCCTTTGGCGTGCTGCACGGCGTGCTGGTCTGCGTCGCGCTCGATCAAGGGATCTCAACCTTCGCAGTCATCCTCACCGGCGTCAGCTTGGTCGTTTGGCAGCTCAAGGAAATCCGCGATCGCAACACCATCTTCCGAATGTCCGTCCTCACCGCGCTCGCGCTCGCGCTCGCCACCGCGATCGCGGGTTTGCTCGATCGTCCGCTGACCCCGCAGGTACTCCGCGAGCTCCTCACCGATTCGGGGCTCGCCGCGGCCGCCGCGCTCATGGTGGGGGGGCTCACGCTCTTTATCTTGCCAACCGTCGAACGTCTTTTCGATATCACAACCGGCCTGACGCTGATCGAGCTCCGCGATCCGCGGCATCCCCTGCTGCGTGAGCTCCAGCAGCGGGCCCCGGGAACCTACAACCACTCCCTCAACGTCGCGGCAATCTCCGAGGCCGCCGCAGACGCCATCGGGGCCGACAGCTTGCTCACCTACGTCGGAGCGCTCTACCACGACGTCGGGAAAATGAACAAGCCCGATTACTTCGTAGAGAACCAATCCGGCGGACCTAATAAGCATGACAAGCTCAGCCCGGCGATGTCGTTGCTGGTGATTGTCGGGCATGTGAAAGACGGCTTGGAACTCGCCCGCGAGTTCGGCCTCCCGCGGTCGCTCCAGCACTTCATCGAGAGCCACCACGGCACCACGCTCGTCGAGTACTTCTACCACCGCGCCCGCGACCAGGCTCTCAAGGCCGAGAAAGAAGCTGAAAGGCAGGCCGAACGCCGCGCCGAAGCCCAGCCCGAAACCGCCGACCACGAGCCCGAGGGCGTGCCGATGCCCGACGAGTTCGAGTACCGCTATCCGGGCCCCAAGCCAAGGTCCAAAGAGGCCGCGATCGTGATGCTCTCCGACGCGATCGAGTCCGCGACCCGCACGCTCGCCGAACCAACACCCAGCCGCATCGATGCGCTCGTACGCTCCATCGCCAACAAGCGACTCCTCGACGGCCAGTTTGACGATTGCGAGATGTCGCTCCGCGACCTCAACCTCATCGCCGAATCGGTCTCCAAGAGCCTCGCCTCGGTGTACCACGGCCGGATCACCTACCGCAGCACGGCCGGCGTAACGCAGAGACGCGCGTAGCCTGGTAGGTCGGATCTCCGAGCCGACTCTTCAAGTTTTCTTACCATCAACGCCCGAATCCCAATCACCGTGCCGCTGCTTCATCGACGCGTCGAACGCCCTCGACCCGCCCGGCGCGACCGTCAGCCAACGCCACGAGTCGTTCCCCTTGATCACCCGCGCGATGAGCATGATCTGTCCGACGTGATAGCCATAGTGCGAGATCTGTCGGTTCACCGCGTCGGGCACCGAGTGCGGCTCACCGCGGATCGTGATCAGGCGCCCGAGATCCTCACCCCGCAACGCTCCAACCGCGCCGAGCACCAGCGACCATCCGCTCTCCCACCGCCCGAGCACCGTCGCTCTCGGCTCATTCGCCCGCCGGAACTCGCTCTCGCGGTCGCGACCGGGCTTTTCGCCGTCGGACGTTAGCCAATCTGTCCACCGCGAGACCATGTTACCGGCCACATGGTTCATAACTACCGCCACGCTGTTTGTCCCCGGCGCGATCGTGCGCTGCAACTCAGAATCCGAGAGTTGCACGATCGCGCCGTCCGCCAGTGCTTTCTGCGATTGAAGAATCTTTGCCCAGGCGTCGATCACAGCGACGAGGATTGCGTCCTTCGTGACGTTCATGCGCGCCCCCTATTGAGCACCGTTCGTTCTCACTCGCGCGTCACATCACACCCACACCACCGCCATAGAACTCTTCCAGCACCGCCACCCAAGCGGCCGTCGAACCGACCGCAATCATCCGCTGCCGGACTTCTTCGGCGCGCGGGTGGTGGGTCGAAAATCGGATCGCGAACTTTCGCATCAGCTTTGACGTGTGCTCCTCGCCGTGCCGGAAGTTCCGGGTGACGGCGAGCGAGAGCTGAAAGTGTTGCCGCAGCACCTCGCGCTGTTCGTCCACCGTGGGCGCGGTCGCGAGTTCCCCGGCCATCATCTGCCGCGCCTGCCGGAAGATCCACGGGTTGCCGATGCACCCGCGCGCGACCGAGACCGCGGCCACGCCCGTGTACCCGATCATA
>Ga0209181_10002212_pt1 | contig 32177 bp, 27 predicted proteins | sample MAT05_FD_187208 | JGI IMG/M metagenome (GOLD analysis project Ga0209181, IMG submission 187208) | Freshwater microbial communities from Lake Fryxell liftoff mats and glacier meltwater in Antarctica - MAT-05 (SPAdes) (version 2) | ecosystem: Environmental > Aquatic > Freshwater > Ice > Liftoff... | reverse complement strand
GTGCATCCAAACGCGGCCGGATATTCGCGCGTCGTCGAAGCGCTTGCTCAGGCACTGAAACGCGGCGGTGCGGTGTAGACGAGCCAGAACACAAACACCAGTATTGGCGGGTGTTTTCAGGCATTTATGTCCCAAAACGTCCGTCGATAAACGACTTTCATTAATTGGAACAAATCCGCCTGTTGGCGGGAAGGAACCTGAACTCGTCACCATCACGATGGCCTTCCCGCTTGCCAATATGCCGTTGACCGACATAAACCCTGACCTCGATCTGCTCGAGCGTATGCGCGTGGGCGATGCTGCGGCAATGTGTGCGCTGTATCAGCGCCATCAAGGGCCGCTGTATCGGTTTGCGGTGCTGAGATGCGGCTCGGCGGATACGGCGGCCGATATCGTACAGGATGTTTTCCTGGCGCTGATCGAAGGCCGGCTGGCGTTCGACGCCAATCGCGGCGCGCGATCGAGCTTCCTGTTTAGTGTGGCGCGCAACTTCATGCTCAAACGCGATGAATCGCAGCGGCGCTTTGTCTCGACCCGCGTGGCATCCGCGACAGACGATGACGACGCTCTAACCTACAGCATCATGGATTCCAACTCGACGCCCTAGGAAGCGATGCTGGCGGACCAGTGGGCGGAGGCGGCGCGGGCGGCAATTTATTCCAAGACCGTGCTTGGTCTTCGAAAGCGGCGACCACATAGCTTGCTCGTCGGGATTTAGTCGGGGTGCGTGTCAGACCGTTGCGTTCGTTTTCAGTGTGCCAGACGGTGATACCGTCAAGGAAGTGCCCGCCATGTCATGGAAATCGAAGTGATCAATCCGGTCCAGTAAGACCATGAACCTCGCGCCGCGCACGCACCCTCTCGCGCGGCGTTGTCGAAAAAATCTGCCGCAGCGTGCCGATTTTTTCGCCCCAAGTCAGCCCTTCGCTGGAAAGCGCTTCCATAAAATTAGCAATACGGCGCGACAGAATGACCGTGTAAAGCGCCAGCGCCGTGGTCGGGATGAACACCGCGAGGAAGATCAGCGTCTTTTCCCACGTGGTGTAGTCAGCCATCGCATAGATGTTCATGCCGAGAAAGCCCGTCACCACCGTCCCCACCATGCCGCATGAAGACACCACCGTCAATCGCATCGCGTTGTCTGTCTGCTTGCGCATACGATCCGCGTCGAGATACTCGTTGATGTCGCGCGCTTCTTCGCGCACCTCGTTGTAGAGCGCGTCGGAGCCCAACTGATGCGACCAGCGCTGGAAAAAGTCACTCGCCTGCACTTGGTTGGAAATCTCGTGGAACCAATAGCGGTGATTGAAGCGCAGAAATACTTCCAACGTTTCACGTACGTGTTTCTTGAATTGCTTGACGGACTCGTAGTTGCGCACGTTGAGGCGCTCCACCGCACGCGAAAAGCGGTTGGACAGCGACAGCAAGGCGGCCTTGTTGAAATTCGCAATGAGCCCGATCTGATAGAACTGGTGGCGGAACTGGCCGACAAGTTGCGCCTGCTGGCCGGTCTGGGTGATCATCGCAAAGCCAACGCCGCAGAAAAAATAGCGTGTGCGCATATCGCTGCGATTGTCTTCCGGATCCCAATAGCGGTCGTAACAATAAGTGGATTCGAAGTCCTGTAGAAAGCGGCTTGAATACGGCAAGGTATCGGACTCCCCCCATTTCGCCCCGAAGCCGATTCGCACCATATCGCCGCGCGTAAGCCGGGTAGGGTCGTCAAACGAGAGGAAGCTCATGGTTGGAATGCGCTTGTTCTCGATCTGGTGGTACTTGATGGAGCCGCCGGGCAAATACGCAGGCACTAACGGCGAGAGGAAATACTCCCAGTGCATTGAAAGCGGGGTTTGGCGCTCACTGCGCACCAGATCAACAAACTTTTCACGATCGCCGTAGTCGGATTGCGACATTAGCGCGCCGTCGTGCCCTTTGAACGCGACTCGGTAAGGACAATGCGCACCTTGGTTCGACTGTTCCCACGCCGGGGCATACGGGCGGCCGAAACGATCCATCAGATCTACCGCATCGGCGAGCGGAATATCTTTGCCCGCAACTTCGAGGACTGCCACCGCAACATCGATATCGTAGAAAAAGTAGAGGCGCGCACGACGCACGTCAAGATGGATGGCCGCATCCCCGGCAGAGAGTTCGACCTCAACTGACGCAATATCGTCGCGCGTGAACGCATAGAGGGACGACTGTGCGCCGCGTCCTTCATCACCAACGCCATAGAGGAAACGCTGCACGTACGGCAGGAAATGGACGAACTCTTCATACCCGGCGATGCACGACTCGTCTTCAATTAGCAGGGTATCCGCCGCATACTTCCACGGTCCGGGCTTTCGTTTCAGCATGTCCCAGTAATGGATGACATCGGCACCCGCCTCACGGCGCAACGGCCGCAGCGTAATCGGCCATAGCAGCGTATGGTGAAACTCACGGACAATCTTGATATCTTCGGCCACACGCCCCCCTGCCTTGTTACTTGCGGTCACAACGACTATGACTGGTAACACCATGTTACTAAAACGCGCCGTCCGTCATTGGTTTTTCGTCTCAAATTGACCGTTGTCATCGGTCACCCGCCTAAGTAGACGATAGAATACCCATATCCCAAGCAATTGGCTCAAAGCGGTCATCCGCGCGCAACTTTGCGTGCCGATGGCCGCGTTTTATGTTGCACCCGGAAGCGGAAAATTACCCCATGCAAAGCACCAACCTCAAGACCCTGCGCGTGAACCAATTTATCGCCACCGCGATGTTGGGAATAGCCAGTGCCACCGCGAGCGCACAAACAACCCCGCCGGCACCACCACCGGCCGAGCCGGCGGCTGACGCAAAGAAAGCAGCGCCAGCCAGGCCAACGGCGCGGCCCGATGCGGCCAGCCCTGCCGGCGTGCGGCCTGCGACACCCAAAACCGAGACCATTGAGGTCAACGAGCGCCGCACCGCTACTACCGAGCGGCGCGACTCGTCTGCCTCGAAAATCATCATCACGCGCGAAGACATCGAGCAATACGGTGACTCTAACCTCAGCGAGGTTCTGCGCCGTCTTCCCGGTGTCACCACCGGCGGCCGGCCTGGTCGTGGCGGCCCGCCTGCACTGCGCGGTATGGGTGGTGGCTCCACACAGATCTTGATCAACGGCGAACGCATCGCGCCGGGCTTTTCGATTGAGCAAATCACGCCGGAGATGGTCGAACGTATCGAGATTCTGCGTGCGCCGACGGCTGAAACGGGTACGCGTGCGATCGCAGGAACCATCAACGTGGTTTTGCGCGAGCCACTGCGCCAACGCAACAACGACATCCGCATCGCCGCACAGGAAGAGCGCGGTAAGTATTCGCAGAACGTTTCAATCTCACGCAACGACACACTCGGCCCAACGGGAACCTACAACCTGACGGTCTCGATCAACAAAAACGATCAGTTGACGGATACCGCATCGAGCACCCGCTACATTGACATCCCGACCGGACGAACCAACCTTGCCCAGTCGGCGTTCAGCCAATCAAATGAAAAACGCGACGGTATCTTCACCACCAGCCGCTTTCAATGGCGCCTCGGCCCCGGAGAAATGTTTAGCCTTCAGCCGTTCATCGTAAGTAACAAGTTCACCACGACGTCAGCCGGCACGCTCAGCCAATCGGTTGGCGCGACCCCCGCACCCTACGCCACGAGCGCCGGGAAAGTTGATGGCACTTTCAATGTCGCCCGTGCGACGGTGATGTTGAACAAGCGCCTCTCCCCTTCGCTTCGCTCTGAGCTGCGCGGCGGCTTCGGACAATTCAAGTCTGAAACCGAATCGATTCTCCGAGAGCGGACTGCAACCGGCGCGACCGCGCTCACGCAAACGACCGACGGCACCACCAAAGACAACTCGTGGAATCTGGTTGGTAAGCTCATGTACAACTGGCTCGACGGCAAGCACAATCTGGTCACCGGCTGGGAATACGAAGAAACCAAGCGTACGGACAACAGCGTGACGCTACTCAACGGCGCACCGCAGTTGACCAACTTTGGCAATCAACTCGATGTCTCGACGACCCGCAAAGCGCTCTACGTGCAAAACGAGTGGGAGCCGCTGCCGCAGTTCTCGACGTATCTGGGTGTGCGTTGGGAAGGCCTTGAAACCAAGAGCCGCACGCTAACGACTCCAGTGCGCAACACCAGCAGTGTCATCAACCCGCTTGCATTTGGTGTCTGGCGGTTTGCCGCGCCTAGACGTGACCAGATTCGTGTGAGCCTCACGCAGTCGTATCGCTCGCCGAGCACGCAAAATCTCGTCGCACGCCCGAGCCTCAACACGCTGTTCCCGGTGCCCGGCCCCAACACGTCCGTCTCGTCGGACCGCGCGGGTAACCCGACACTCAAACCTGAGATCGCCAACGGTATCGATATCGCTTACGAAGACTACTTCGAAGGTGGCGGTGTTGTTTCCGTCAATCTCTTCACGCGCAACATCCGTGATTTGATTCGCAACGTGACTTCACTCGAGCGCGTGACGTGGGCGAACTCGCCGCGCTTTGTCACGCGCCCGCAAAACCTTGGCAAAGCACGCACCAGCGGCATCGAATTCGACGCGCGCTTTCGTTTGCCCGAAATCATCAAAGCCGCCCCGGCGATCAACTTCCGCGCCAACATGAGCGTGTTTGATTCGAAGGTTGATTCGGTGCCCGGGCCAAACAACCGTATTTCGGAACAGCCGAAAGTAACAGGCAATTTCGGCGCGGACTATCGCTTCCGTGGCACGCCGTTTTCGATCGGCGGCAACATCAATTGGACGCCAGACTTCGAAACACGTCTGACCGACAACCAATTGACCAAGACCGGCACCAAGCGCGTACTCGAAGGCTATGGTCTGTGGCAAATCAACTCGCAGGCAAAGCTGCGTCTGTCGCTCTCAAACCTTTCCCCGCGCGACGCGGTCAATACCAATTCGCAGTCGCAAGGGAACGAATTGCAGACGATCACAACCAACGGAAAGACATCAATGTCAACAGCGTTGCGGTTGGAGATTCGATTGTAAAAGCCGTTTATTGGCGGGCGTTTTGGTTTGGGGCCGAAATGCTCGGGAGTGCCCGTCAACAGGCGGTGTTGAATATTTGGCTCGCCTGCTTGAACCGAAGCGCCATGAAGCAAATCGCCCAGCCATGCTCGGCGATTTCCATGTTGGTGGTGCCGCCTCGACCAGCGCGGTACCGGAGGTAGACCTGCCCGCTCAACCATACGTTCTATCGTATCTTTATCCTGCGGCCATCGCCCGGGCACCGACCATCACACGCTCGTTCCACCGAATAGTCGCATCTCGGCCATACCAAGGCACGCGCGCCCAGCCCGGGGGCCGGCGTCTTGGAACATTCTGCCGGTCGTAAAGGCGTACCGGTCAGTCCTTGTCCTTCTTCTCCTTGCCGTGCCCTTTGGCTTTTCCCTTGCCGTTGCCTTGGTCGTCGCCGCCGTCGCCACGATTGCCCTTTTGGCCCTTCATCTTGCGGTATTCCGGTACGTAAACATTGGAGTACCAGTTGTCCTGCACAAAGTAGACTGGCTGCCCGCAAGCCTGATACTTGTGACAGTGCTTGCTCCATTTCTTAGCGTGCCCCGGTGGAACACGCAGGTAAATCGGCACCAGACGCACTGTTGGCGGTTGGGCCTGAATGATGATGGGCTGTTCATAAATGACCAGTGGGCGCTGAATATTGCCCAAATCAATGCGCCCGTAGAACCCCGGTTCGCCCACAGTGATCGAAACACCCACGTCCGCCGCGAAGGTAGACGACGTCATGGCGATCAAGCCAACAGCCAACACAATACGTTTCATCTGCAGTCCTTTAGTTGTAATCGACCTCCAAAACGCAAGCCGGGCGGTACTTGTTGACCCAAACAAAAAACACCACACAGATTGCGTCGTCGATCGGAGACCCCAAGCTGCTCAAAGGCCTGCCGCCAGCTCCCACTACGTGCCAAACGCGAGGCTATCAATTCAGGCATAACGGGTCTGTGCACAAAGACACATTGCGCCGTTCGAACTTCCCGAGCGAGCCCGACCCGAGTAGCCGAACACAATGCTGCTGCGGCACCAGCGACAACCTCGCGACAACCGTCATCATGGAGCATTGCAGAAATATCTTTTGGCAATCGTCACCCGGCCACCAAGCAATGACCGCTGCGGCGGTTAGTTGGGACCGGGCAGCGTGTGTTGAGCAAGTATCGTCTGCCCAACAAGTACTGTTTGCCGTCTTTTCTTGAGTTTGATGAGGCTAGGCCAATATGCTGACACTGGCTCGCCTGCTGATTCGGGGTGCCGCCAAAAGGCGATTTCACGCCGCCACGACTCCCTCACCGACAAGCGCCGCAATCTCGTCGGCAGCGTATCCCAGGCGCTCCAAAATCGCCTCCGTATCCGCACCAAGCGAAGGCGGATTCGACCGCAAGCCGGGCCGCACACCGCCGATTGTGAATGGCAGCAACGGCGTTGACGTGTTAATCGGTTTGCCCGCACCACTGGCATCCGCAGGAACCGTCATCGCTGCCAACCCGCCGCTTGCCAGCAAGTGCGGGTCGTCAAACAAGTCTTGCGGGCGCGTGATCGGTGCGAACGGCAGCCCGTTGGCCTCGAAGATATCGACGATCACCTTCGCCGACATTGGTGCCATGCGTTCGCGCAGGATGGGCATCAGCCATTCGCGTGCTTCGACACGTCCGACATTGGCGTCGAGCCGTTCATCCGCTTTCAAATCCTCCAGGCCAAAGGCGTCGCAAAAAATCAGCCATTGTGTATTCGACACCACGGCCAAGAATATCTGCTCGCCGTTCGCAACCGTAAAGACATCGTAAACGCCCCACGCGGAGATACGACTTGGCATCGGCTTGGCGGGTTTTCCGGTGACGGCAAATTGCATCATGTGCGGTGCCATCAAGAACACGTTGTTCTCGAACAAGGCGCTCTGAACTTCTTGTCCGCGCCCCGTTTTCTCGCGCTCGCGCAAAGCCGCCATAACACCAATCGCCCCGAACATGCCGCCCATGATGTCGTTCAACGACGCCCCTGCGCGTAGCGGCTGTCCTTCGGGGCCGGTCATGTACGCGAGGCCGCCCATCATTTGCACCACTTCGTCGAGCGCAGTGCGATGGTCATACGGGCCTGGCAGAAAGCCTTTGTGCGAAACATAGATCAAGCGCTCGTTGAGCTTCGCCAGCGTCGCGTAATCGAGCCCGAGTTTCTTCATGTTGCCGTCCTTGAAGTTCTCGCTGAAGACGTCCGCCGTGGCGACCAACTTCATGACGATTTCGCGACCGCGTGGATCGTCCATGTTGACCGCAAGACTTTTCTTGTTGCGATTGAACACCGCAAAAAATCCTGCGCCGGAGCCCGGCAAGCTGCGCGTATTGTCGCCTTTAATCGGCTCGACCTTGATGACTTCCGCACCCAAATCTGCCAGCACCATGCCGCAGCTGGGGCCCATGATCATGTGGGTGAATTCGACGACGCGAACATCGGCGAGCGGCAGCGGCTTGGCTGGTGGCGGTGTCATTTGGGTGCCGGGGAACCTTCCGGTTGAAAGCCCGGCTCGCCGAATTGCCAGAGCAGGAACGAGTAGATGTCGGCAAGTTCAGCATTGCGCTGATTGCGCGAGGTGCCGACGCCGTGTCCTGCGTCATCGTCGAGTCGTAATAGCACCGGCTTGGCGTCCACCATACCGCGCGTGGCGGCAGCCAGACGCGCCGCCATTTTGGTCGACTGCCACACTTCGACGCGTGGATCATTCACGCCGTGCATCAATAGTACCGCCGGGTACTTGGTCTGATCCTTTACCTGATGAAGTGAACTCATGGCCAACAAGCCACGAAAGCCATCAGGTGTTTTGACGCTGCCGAACTCTGGAATATTGGGCGGCCCATTCGAGGTGAACTCCATGCGTAACGCGTCGAGTACCCCGACACTCGGCACCACGGCGGCAAACAGGTCAGGCCGCTCGGTCATGGCACGCCCCACTGTGATGCCGCCGGCGCTGCCGCCCTGTATTCCAAGCCGCTCTCGTCGAGTGAAACCGCGCTCGATCAGGTATTCCGAGCAAGCGATCAAGTCCTGCCACGTATTGGCCTTAGTGAGTTTCTGTCCGCCCAAATGCCACGCCTCGCCGAATTCGCCACCGCCGCGCACGTGACAGGTTGCAAGAATGCCGCCGCGCTCAAGCCACGCCAGGGTCGAGGGGTTGAAGGTCGGCGTTTGCACGAGACCATACGCACCGTAAGCGCGGATCAAGGTCGGGTTGAAGCTGTTCAGGGTAGTGGACTTCCGGTAGATGAGCGACACCGGAATCTTGGTGCCGTCCTTTGCCGTGGCGTTCTGGCGGAGCTCGACAATGTCTGAGAAATCAACCAGCGACTTTGGATGCAGCGGCGTCTCGCCAATATTCGCCGTGCGTTCTTCCACCGTGGCATAGCGCGGCGGCTCCGTCCAGCTTTCCAATCGCAGCAACGCGCCCGGCCGCGAGGGGCTGGTGATCAGTTGACGAATCGAGACATCAAACGGCAAGCGAACGAACTCGAGCTTGCCGCCAGAGAAAACCGTGTTGGAAAAATTCAATCGTTGCAAACGGTCAACACCGCTGAACAATTCGCGGATGTAGAGTGCATCTTGCGCGACTTCCATTTGCGCGATCACCGTATCGCCTTGCGGCACGATGGTTGTGGCGTTCGCAAAATTAGCGTCGCTGATTCCCATCCGCACCACCTTGAAGCGTGGCGCGTTTTTCTTGGTCATTAGGTACATGACTTGATTGTGTACGGCGAACGAGGTCACGCCATCCGCTGGTTGAATGATTCGCCGCCACGTAGTCTCGCCACCGATTTGGGTAGCGCTTGCCGTGTAGATGCTGATCTCGCGCGCGTCACCGTGCTCAATGCGGCCGATCAGCATCCTGCCATCCATGGAGAGTCGCACGCTTGGGATGTCAATGTCGGCGAGCTTGACGCCACCGCTACCGGTGCCAAGCAACATTTCATCGCGCGTCACCGGCCGACCCGGCACGTGCCTGAACGCGCGACTGTTGAGGTAACGGTTTTTTGCCTCGCCCGCTATCTGTGCGGGCAGCCGGTTGTAGAACAGGCTGCGGCTGTCAGGTGCCCAGGCAGTGTCGTCGGCGAAGCCGATCCGATCAATTTCAACACCGGTGTCGCGCGCGCCGGTGGCTGACACTTCGATGATGCGAAGCGAGGTCTCTTCAGACCCGCCTGCCGCGACGGCAACCGCAACATTGCGCCCGTCAGGCGAGGCGCGGAAGTGGTCGATGGCATAGCGCCGCCCTTCCTTGGAAATCGACGCCGCATCAAACACCATCCGCTCGGTGCCGCGAAAACCATCCCGCACGTACACCCGCCGTGAGTTCACACCCGGCGCCAGCCGAAAGTAGAACACCCGCGGGTTCTTGTCGGCACCGGTCACCTGCACGTTACTCATCGCTGCGTTTGACTGCGACAGCTCGTTGATGCGCTGCTCCATCTTGGCCCGACCGGGGATGGCGTCGAGCATGCTGCGCGCATGCGCGCCTTCGCCGCGCATGTAGCCAATCACCTGCGGATGGGTGACATCCTCCATGTAACGGTAGGGGTCGGTCACCTCGGTGCCAAAGAAGGTCTCAATCACCGGACGGACAGGAGGCACAACGCGCACCGGCGTCGGCGCGATCGCGACCGGATTACCCGCGCTACTTTGTGCGACCGCGGGTTGGATTGCCGTCGCCGCGAGAAATGTCGCAACCGCGAACAGTGGCACGCGCGCCAGACCACACAAAACAAGGCAGATTCGCATTCGAAAACTCACGGTAAAGGTCCGTCACAAAATGTCAAGAGACGACGCTAACACGCGCGCCTTGGCGCTGCAAACTTACCCAACAATTTCAGGGGCGGGCGTCGTCGACGGGCGACGATCTACCAGTAGTTCTCAACGATGATGTGGCCCGGTGTCAAACGCCGATTCATCGCGAATCCACGCGCCTTCAGAATCGCGCGCATCGCTTCAACCATCTCGGGATTGCCGCACAACATGAAGCGCGAGGTTTGGTGGTCAAACTTGAGCTCTGCATGCTCCTCCAGCGCGCCTGATTCCGTCAATGTTGTCAATCGGCCGTGCAGAATATTGTTAGCTGTCAGCGACTGCGTGTCGCGCGTCAGGGATTTCACGAAATGCAACTTGGCCTCACCGACTGAGTGGCCGGCCGCCAGTGTCTCGATTTCGTCCACGTAAGCCAGGTCGCGCGCCTCACGAACCGACAGCGCGACCACGATATTCTTGAAGCGCTTCCATGTGCCCGGCTCGCGCAACATGGAAATGTAGGGCGCGAGACCGGTGCCGGTGCCGATCAGCCACAAATCATCGCCGTCCTTGAAGCGATCCAACGTCAGGAAACCCTGTGCGGGCTTTTCCAGCAGGATGTTTTCGCCCACGCCGAGCTTGGCGACGCGCGCGGAGAATTTGCCGGCGGGTAATACCACCAGAAAGAACTCCAAGAACGGCTCGTGCGGCGCAGACACAATCGAGTACGCACGCCAGATCGTTTCTGCGTTGTCGTCATTGAGTCCGATGCGGGCAAACTGTCCGGGCACAAACTTGTAGGACGCGTCACGGGCAATCCGAATCGACAGCAAATGGCTGTTCCATTCGTGTCGGTACACGATCGGCGCTTCAACGACTTTGGGTGAATCGGCAATGGTATCGTCTGGCATGTTCAGCGCTCGGCGTTTTTCGCGTGTTGGGTCGCGCGGCGTGCGCAAGTCATTGTGAATTTTACTGGCTTTGGGTTGCGCCGATTGGTCGCTCGCCTGTTTGCCGAGAGAATCTTTGCAAAACCCTAATAGCGACGGGGGCTTTGAGGCATTTTTGCCTGAAAACGTCCGTCAATCGGCGAGTTTCAGGACGCAAACTGAAGCGCCGCAAGCCGCGAATAGAGGCCGTCTTGTTGCACAAGTTCGTCGTGGGTGCCGACGCTGACGATGCGCCCTTGATCCATTACGACAATGCGGTGCGCCGATTTAACGGTCGCGAGCCGATGGGCGATGATCAGCGTGGTGCGGCCCTGCATGAGCTTTTCCATCGCCAGCTGCACCATGCGCTCCGACTCGGCATCGAGCGCAGATGTTGCTTCGTCGAGCAGCAACACGCGCCGGTTGGCGAGAAAAGCGCGGGCGATGGCGATACGTTGGCGCTGGCCGCCGGACAGTTTCACGCCACGCTCGCCGAGGTTGGTGGCAAAGCCGTTCGGCAGCTTGTCGATGAACTCGGTGGCATAGGCAGCCTCACATGCGACGCGAACGTCGGCATCTGTCGCGTCAAGCTGGCCGTACCGGACATTGTCGGCAACGCTTGAGGCAAAAATGACCGGGTCCTGACTCACCAGCGCGATTTGACGGCGCACGTCCTGCAACGCGGCGTGGCGGATATCCACACCGTTGAGCTCGATGCGCCCTGCCTGCGGATCATAAAAGCGCAACAGTAACTGGAACACCGTTGTCTTGCCCGCGCCGCTCGGCCCGACCAAGGCAACCACCTCGCCAGGCGATATCTCACAACCGAAGTCGGATAATGCCGCCGCATCGGGCCGCGACGGGTAGTGAAACGTGATGCCCTGCAAACTAATCTTGCCAGCAGACTCAGCACCCCCGATGGGCAGCGGAGCAGCAGGATCGCCGACGTCGGGCACGGTGTCGAGCAGCTCGCTCAAGCGTTCCGAAGAGCCTGCCGCGCGCATCAGTTCGCCGTACAGTTCCGATACCGCAGCGCTGGCGTTGGCGACGATGATGGCATAGAAGACGAACGCGGACAGCGCGCCGGGGGTGATGAGGCCGTCGATAACATCGCGACCACCAAGCCAAAGAATGACGCCGATCGCGCCGAACGCCAACACGATCACAGCGGCAATCAAGGCGCCCTGAATACGCGCCTTGCTCTCGCCCACTTTGAAGATCGCCTCGGCAAATCGTCCAAACGCTTCGCGATCAACCGCTTCGTGCGCGTACGCCTGCACGGTCCGCACCTCGTGCAGCGTCTCGTCGACATAGGCGCTGGCGTCGGCGACCCGGTCGGTGGCGGTCCGCGACAGCTTGCGCACCCGCCGGCCCAAAATTACGATGGGTGCCATCGCCACCGGGATCACGCAGACCACCAGCAGTGAAAGCTTCACGCTGGTGACAAACATCATCACCAAGCCGCCGATCAAGAGCACGAGGTTTCGCAGCGCAAATGAGAAAACGCCACCGACCACGTTTTCTACCGCCGCGGTGTCATTGGTCAGGCGCGAGATCACTTCGCCGGTGCGCGTGCGCTCATAAAAACTCGGCGACAGACTCAGGATGTGGCCGAACACGGCGCGGCGGATGTCGGCCACAAAGCGCTGCCCGAGCCATGTCATCAAGTAGTAGCGGATGTAGGTCGACGCGCCGAGAATCAGCAACATCCCCAACAGCGCGAACAAGGTGGAATCGAGTGTGGCGGCGTTCTGCGCCGAGAAGCCCTGATCGATGACATGCTTTAGCCCCTGCCCGATGACCAGCACAGTCGATGCGGCGACACCGAGTGCGACCATCGCCACGATAAATCGCCATTTGTACGGCGCAATAAAACGCAGCAGCCGCAACAGTTTTCGTAGATCCGCGCGACGGGTGGCGGCGGTATCTTTCGGCTCCGCGTCGGCTTCAGCTGGGGCTTGGGTGTCGGGGCGGGCGGGAGTGGTCGCGCTCGAGTCTGGCGGGATGGATGACTGGGAGCTGTTCACCCAAGTATTGTATGGGCAAAACGCAGGGTTCCACCCTGCCAGCAACCTTGCGTCAGCCGCCGCGCTTGAGCGACGGGCGCGCGACCGTACCACTGACCGCAAACACAGCGCGGTCCTGAGCAACCTTGGAGCGGATTTCCGAGGTTAACGTACCGTTGAGCGCACCTGTACCGTAAGTGACGTTCAAGTTACCGCCGGCGAACAGGACGCCGCCCGCCATCTTCAAAGATTCGAAGCGAATGATGCCGTCGCTGATGCGGAGTTTGCCCCCCAACTCTGCGTATTTGGTCTGCCCGCCGACGTGGCCGGGGCTGCGCATCGCTTGCACCAGGTCGACGTTAGACATGTTGCCATCGCGCATCATGAAGCTGCCATTGATAGTCGGCATATCCATCAGTGCACCGACGGTCGTTGCCGATACGGAAGCGGTAAAGCTGCCGTCGAGCCGACCCGACATCGAAATATCGCGCGTAAAGTTGCCCACCAGCTCACCCACCTTCATGCGCGCAACCGTGAATTCCGATTGCGCAGAAATGACGGCATTCGGATCGGCACTTGGGGGAAATGAAATTGTCAGCTTGCCGTTTGCCGAGCCTTCCAGCAGCTTTGCGTCAAGCTCCGGAAACACCATCTGCCCGTCGGCCCACGTTCCCTTGCCCGACAACACGGCAAGCGGGATTCCTGCCCCGGTCGGCGGCGTCCAATTGCGCGCGGCAATCTCGACTGTCCACGGCCGCACGGCCCCTTCGACCACCTCAGTCACCTTATCGACTTCAGTTTCAATCGACCACTTGCCATCGCGGGTACGCGCAGAGCCTCTAACCAAGGCGCCGTTGCGGTCGAAACTTAACTCGGCGTCGAACGCTTCCAGCGGAACACCCTTGATGTCGAGTTTGACGTTGGACAGCACGATGCGATCAATCTCAACTTGCGTGCCGCGATTTTCCGCACTGGCCCATTTCAAGATACGCGGCAGCGCCTCTGCCGACACAGAAACATCCTTCAACTCGATGGTGTCGATGACAAACTTGTCGCCAAAAATGGAGCCCATATCCATATATAGCTTGCCACTCGCCGCCTTGGCGTCGAGCGCCTTCCCCAACGCCACTTGATCAAGCGTGAGGTGCGGCTTCGGGAACAACGATATGCGTAGATTCGTCGACTGCACGTCGTCGTGCACCCACACGGCAAGCGCTTTCTCGAGCTTGCTATTGACGGCACCAAGCGGCACGACCTGTATCGCCACCACGGCCAGCACGATCACCGCAACGACACCGAGGGCGATCAGGCGGCCGACCGGAATTTGCTTCTTGATGATACGGCGTTTGCGCTTGCCAGCTACCACTTGAACCGCTGTCCTAGCCGCACGTTCAGCTTGCGCGGTAAGCTCTTTTAGTCGCGCAACCTGCGCCTGTCGTTGAGCGTCTTCGGCACGTTCGTCGGCGTACGCTTTCGCCTCGGCGCGCTCGCGCGCTTCACGCTCCGTCGCGATACGCTGTTCTGCCAGCTCGGCGATCTTCTCCTTTTCCGCGACCTGCTGCGCGACCGCTTGGGAGGCGATTTCGCGCCCTCTTGCTTCGCGATCGGCGCGTTGCTCGGCCTCCGCGCGCGCGCGCTGCAATGACTCAAGCTCGGCGCCCGACTCGCGCACCGCTTTCTCGCGCATATCGGCTTCGAGCAGCGCTTTCGCCTGCGCTTCGATGCGCGCTTGTTTTTCGGCGGCAAGCTTGGCCTGCATTTTCGCATCAGCCTTGGCGCGTAAATCCGCTTCCTCTCGCGTTCTTGCCTCCAAGCGGGCGGTCTTCAGTTCCTCGGACTTGCGACGATCTTCAGCCTCGGCTTCCGCGCGCGCGCGGGCACCGGCCTCGGCCTGCAGTCGGTCCTTCATCGCGGCGGCAGCCGCTTTGGCCGCCCTTGCCTCTGCGGCCGCTTCGGCCCGCGCTACCGCTTCCGCACGGGCCTGCGCTTCTACTCGTTGTCGCTCGATTTCGTCACGTTTACGCATTGCCTTGGCCTCTTCCTCGACGACACGTCGCGCATCTTCCTCCGCCCTCAGTCGGGCAGCAAATTCCGCTGCGGCAACGGCCGCGACAGCACTTTGCGCTTCGACCATCTTGCGTGCCTCAATCTCTACTTGCAATTTTTCCGCGGCAAGCTCGGCAAGTCGCGACTCCATTTCGGCACGCAGCCGCGACTCTTGATCGGCAAGCATGCGTTTGGCGTCAATCTGAGCGCGAGCCTTGGCCTCTGCCACAATTTTGGCGAGTGAAATACGCTCTTGGGACAGCATCTCTTCGAGTTGCCGACGGGCGTCATCGCGCGCTTCCGCACGTACGGCGGCTTCGACTTCGGCGCGACCACTCTCCTTAATGTCGGACTTCAGCAGCACGTCCATTTCGGCTCTGACTTTTGCTCCAATCTCGGCCTTGAGTTGCGTGCGTAACTCCCGCTGGGCGCCGGCAAGCTCGGCCTCCTGACGCTTGGCAGCTGCCTCCGCCCCGGCCCGGGCCTCCGTCAACGCGCGCATTTCGATTTCTATTTTGCTTCGCGCTGCGGCAAACGCTTTCGCCTCGGCCTCGGCCTTTGCCCGCGCCTCCGACAGCGCCTTCTGTGCGGCGTCATGCTTCGCCTGCTGCCGCTCCGTCAGCTGCTTGGTCGAGGCTGCATACTCTTCGCGCTTGCGAGCCTCTTTGGCGAGCTTCGCTTCCAAATCCTTGCGCGCCGCCGCCGCCGCGGCTGTCGCGCGGCGCGCTTCCTCCATCACCCGTGTTTCGGCATCCTTGCGAGCATTGGCTTCGACTTCAAGACGTGCACGAATCTGCGCTTCGCGCTCCGCGCGCGCGCGCGCCTCAGCTTGTGCATTTTGCACCGCGGCCCTTGCCGCCGCCAATGCGTCAGCAGTGATGCGCTGCTCTTCCTCCTGTTTCTTGCGCTCGGCTATCTTGGCCGCAATCTCTTCGACCTCGTCTATTGGAGCATCGGGAGCTCGCGGCCGTGTATCCGCACGATCAACTTGTTCGTCAAGACCGGCCCTGCGAAACTTTGAGGGACCGAACACGGCGAACGGCTCCTTGAGCGCGGCCGCACCGTTGGTCGGCGCGGTGAAGTCAAAGCTGTCGTCGTCGTCGCCGAAGTCTGATAGAGGCGCTTCGTTGCGCACTTCAAAAACCTTGATGAAGCCTTCCTTCTTGAGCTCGAGGAGCTCCTTCCCCAAGGCCGGAATTGCCAGACCGACCTTTTCAGACAGCACGCCGATGGATGACCGGCCGTCGATCGCCTTCAACACCTTGGTCTCTTGGCGCGACAGCGACTGCGTCTTCTGATTCAGCTGTGTGATGCCTTTGGCCGTCTTGGTGAAGATGGTCTTCGCGTCCATTGTCTTCCTGAGCAATACTGAAATTTATTCTTGCTTGAGCGCCGGAGCCGTGATCGTCGTGACCTCGCACAGTTTGCCCAACTCGACGGCCAATCGACTTTCGACCACTAAACGGGGCACTACTTCCAGCTTCCTAAAGCGAGTCCGGCGCGTCTTGCCTGTCTGCTCCATATTTTTTGGTACCCAATGTTCGCTTTGGTAGCCAATGTTCGCACGAAATCATGCTGTGTCATAGCGCGGCCGTGAGCCGGCCGCCTCAATTTCCCTCCGAAAATCACGCCATGTGCCTGTCAACGAGCCATACCAACCAAACGTTTTGCACTAATTAACACTTTTCACAACTGACATCGCGGCAATGCACCCTCTACAGCGTGTTGACGGATGTGTCGCGACGAACGGAGCTAGTATGTTTTTTTGCGCTGCAACATTGCCACTTCCATCGGCCGCCACCCGGTACGCACGCTGTTTGATCGCCGCGTTACTTGCCGCCACGGCGATCGGTACCGCGATTGCCGATCCGCTGCCGCCTTCACGTGTAGGCCGCGTCGGATTTATTGAAGGTGACGTTTCGTTTTTCGCCGACCGCGAACAGGGGTGGCGCAAGGCGCGCTTGAACTACCCGGTCACCAGCAAGAATTCAATCTGGTCGAACGGAGCGGCCAGGGCGGAAGTGCGGATCGGCGCAGCGGCTATCCGCGTTGACGCCGATAGCATGCTCGATTTTGTGCGTGTCGATGACGCGCTTACCGAGCTTTTCGTTCAACGCGGCCGCGTCAATATTCGTCTGCGCGGTGACAACAATAGCGATGGCGAGCGTGAATCGTATCGGGTCGAAACGACGGAGGGCGCGGTTACGCTCGAGAACTATGGCCGTTACCGGATTGACGCCACCCAGGACCGGAATGAAACGCGCATTGCCGTGTTTGCCGGACGCGCCCGCTTTGACAATGGCAGTGCACAAATCACCGTCGAAACCGGAAGAATGCTGATCGTTCGCGGCACTGCCACGCCGTCGTTCAATTTCGAACCGGCGTCTGAGGCGACCTTCGATAGATGGGCGGAAGGACGCGACCAGCGCTGGGATGAAACACACCGCCGCTACGCCGCCGAGCGCTTCATCTCTCCGCACATGACCGGCTACGAAGACCTCGACGCGAATGGCGACTGGATAGACGACCGCGAGTATGGCCGCGTATGGACGCCACGTGTCGTCGTCGCGGGCTGGGTGCCGTATCGGTATGGCTCGTGGTCCTATGTCAGGCCGTGGGGCTGGACTTGGATCGACGACGCACCGTGGGGCTTCGCCCCCTTCCACTACGGTCGCTGGGTTCAACTGCGCGCACGTTGGTATTGGTGGCCGGGTGGCTACCGCCATCGGCCGGTGTACGCACCGGCGTTGGTGGGTTGGCAGGGAAATTCCAACTGGAGTGTCTCCGTTAGCGTCGGAACCCCCATCGGCTGGTTTCCGCTGGCCCCGCGCGAACACTATGTGCCTACTTACTCAAACAACGTCACCTACATCCGCAACATCAACAATGTGACGAACAACATCACAGTGATCAACCGGCCCAACCGCTACATCAATCAAACCAGCGGGGGCACCGTTGTCAACAATCGCGTGGTCGTCAACGGGGAACCGGTTTGGCCGTCCGCCACCATCAGCGGCGGACGCTCGGGGCGCCAGGTCAAGCCAGCAGTTGATCCCCACTCTGGCGCGCCGAACAATGCCACTACGTTCGTGATTGGCGAGCCACCGGCACCGCCGCCCAGAACTGCGCCCACCGCGCCACGACCGACCGCTGTTGCAGGTGAACCGGTGCGCACACCTGTTTGGATCAACGGCGAACCGCCGCGGGCGGCGACACAAAGTCAGGGAACCGTGCACGTTGCTCCGACGGCCGTAATCGGCCGGACGGTAACAACGACTGCGCCTGCCGCCACACAGGTGCCACAGCCGATCGAAGATATGCGGCCAGACGTGCAGCCCGTCGCACGGCCCAAGCCGAATCCGCGCGTCCTGCAGACCATGCCGCAGCCTGCGCCAGCGATTCCGCCAGCACCTATGCCCCGTTATGACGGCCAGCCGATCGTGACAACCAAGCCGGGTGTGTTACTCGATCCGCCCGCGAGCAACACGACGATTTTGCAACAGCCACAACGAGTTGATGGCCCAATACGAACCAAAGAGTCAAACGTCGTGCGCATCGAACGCTCGGAGAGGACTGAACGTCCCGAGCGAGTCGAACGTGTGGAGCGGGCCGACCGCAGCGAGATCAAAGCCGAAGCAAGGGCGCAACGCCCCGAGGGCGCGGCGGTTCAGATCAAGCCGAGAGAGCAAAAGGAAACCAAGCCCGCCGAGCAGCGAATAGAAGAGCCGAAAGCCCAGTCGGGTGGAGGCAAGGTTGCCCAGCAGCGGGACTAGCGAAGTCTGGAGATTTCGCTGGTTATCTAGCGCTTCGATTCCCAGTACGGTGGCTCTCCGAAGGTGCGCTTGAGGAATTCGATGAACAACCTTACCTTGGCAGGCAGAAACTTGCGATCCGGATAGACCGCGTAGATATCGTTACCCGGAGCCGAGTAGGTCGGCAGTACTTCGATGAGTCTCCCGTGCGCAATTTCATCCGAAACCTCCCACGCGCTCCGCAAGGCCAACCCCTGCCCTGCGAGGGCCCACTTTGTCAGCACACCACCGTCGTTGCAATGCAAATTGCCCGACACCTTGACGCGCTCAGGCTGACCATCGCGCTGGAATTGCCAGGTGTCGGCCAGCCCGTCTTCGGACGACGTCACCAGACAGTTGTGGCGCGAAAGCTCGGCGAGCGCCTGCGGCCGCCCGGCGCGCTTGATGTAGCTCGGTGAGCCCACCACCATGCGATGATTTCGCGCCAGTTTGACCGCAATGAAGTCTGCATTCTTCAGATCAGCGATACGAATCGCCAGATCGACGCGTTCGTTCTTGAGGTCGACCAGTCGCTCCGACAAATGAAGCGTCAAGGTGAGATTGGGATTCTCGGCGAGAAAGGCCGGTATGTGCGGCGCGATGTGCTTGCGGCCGAATGACGTTGGCGCCGAGATGATCAACCTGCCCGTGGCGTTCTTTGCGCCCACAGCAATCGCCTCTTCGGCCGCGTTCAAATCGTTGATGAACTCTCGTACACTCTCGTAAAACGCGGAGCCTTCCGGCGTCAGCGTAATCTTGCGTGTCGAACGTTTGAATAGCTTCACCCCGATGCGCGCTTCCAACTGGTCGATCCGGCGCCCGACCATGGCGGGCGTCACGCCCTCCTCGCGAGCCACTGCAGACAGGCTCTCGGTCTTGGCGACATCTAGAAATGTTTGTAGTGCTTTAAACCTATCCATACCCCTCCAGGCCACTTGGCAGCCAGCCTAAGTATCAAATGCTTATGTTTTGCTGCCTATTCTCTAAGTATTAGTATCGTAATACACTTTTGTTTTCTTTGCTTGCTACTTAGGAATAACTCGTCTCCGTCGGCCCCGCCCGCCGTTCAACAAGGCAGGGATGATCATCAACGCCAGTCACTTCCCGTCAGGAATCCTCATGGACACCACGCGCAACCTTCCAGCCGGCCTGCACATCAATGCGGCCATCAGCACCGAATTCGCAACCATCCTCACACCCGAAGCGCTTGCGTTCTTTACCAAACTCGCACGCCAATTCGAGCCGCGTCGCCAAGAATTGCTTGTCGCGCGGGTAGTACGTCAAAAGGAATTTGACGCAGGAGTCCTGCCGACTTTTCTCGCCGAGACCAAACACATCCGCGACGGCGACTGGACCGTGTCCTCCTGCCCGGCCGACATTCAGGATCGCCGTGTGGAGATTACCGGCCCAACCGATCGCAAGATGGTCATCAACGCGCTGAACTGCGGCGCGAACACGTTCATGGCGGACTTCGAAGACGCCAACTGTCCGACGTGGCACAACATGATCGACGGGCAGATCAACCTGCGCGACGCCAACCTGCGGACCATCACGTTTTCCCAAGGCGAGAAATCCTACAAGCTCAATGACAAGCCGGCGGTGCTGTTTCCGCGTCCACGTGGCTGGCATCTCGACGAGAAGCACGTCACCATCGATGGCAACGCTGTCGCGGGCGGCATCTTTGACTTCGCCCTCTATTTCTTCCATAACGTGAAGACCCTGCTGGCGCGCAACAGCGGGGTCTATCTGTATCTGCCAAAAATGGAATCGCATCTCGAGGCCCGCCTTTGGAACGACATCTTTGTCATGGCGCAACAAGAGCTTGGCGTACCGCAAGGCTCCATCAAAGGCACCGTACTGATTGAGACCATCGTCGCCGCCTTCGAGATGGATGAGATCCTGTACGAATTGCGCGAACACTCGGCGGGTCTGAACATCGGCCGCTGGGATTACATTTTTTCGGCAATCAAGAAGTTCCGATTGAACAAAGACTTTTGCCTTGCCGATCGCTCACAGGTCACCATGCTGGCACCGTTCCTGCGCGCCTACGCACTTACGCTCGTGAAAACCTGCCACCAGCGCAACGCTTTCGCGATGGGCGGCATGGCGGCACAAATCCCCATCAAGAATGATCCAGTCGCCAACGACGCCGCATTCGAGAAAGTGCGATTGGATAAGTTGCGTGAAGTCACCGACGGCTGCGACGGCACTTGGGTCGCACACCCGGGCTTGGTGTCGGTGGCCAAAGCGGTGTTTGATGAGCACATGAAAACACCAAATCAAATTCATCGTCAGCGCGATGACGTCAACTTCACGGCAGCCGACCTGCTCGACTTCCGGCCGGAAGCCCCGATCACCGAAGCGGGTGTTCGCAACAACATCCAGGTGGGCATCCAGTACGTCGGCTCGTGGCTGGGCGGTAACGGCTGCGTACCGATTTTCAACCTAATGGAAGACGCCGCCACGGCCGAGATTTCGCGTTCGCAAGTGTGGCAGTGGATTCGCTCGCCAAAGGGGGTTTTGGCTGATGGTCGCAAAGTCACCAAGGAAATGGTGACAGTGTTAATCGCGGATGAACTCACCAAGACGCCGTCGATTGTTGGCGATGCGGCCTACGCGACAGGCAAATATGTCGAGGGTGCGGTGATGTTTGAAGAACTCATCATGAACGACCACTACGAAGAGTTTTTGACGTTGCCCGCGTATCGGGCACTCGCATAACGCGCGACGACGAGTTTCGGACAATAGAAAGCCCGCATAAACGCGGGCTTTCTGGTTTTTGAAACTCGCCATTCGGCGGACACTTGCAGCCACTTTTGCTTGTAACCGCCCGCTAATTGGCGAGTTTGGCTACTTGATCCTGCGTTTGTTGTAGTCTTCTTCGATCGTGTCTTTGAAAAAGCTGAGCATCGAGGATGCGGTCGAAAATCGTCGCCATACTTCGGGTGCGACATTGGCGTATTCAAACGTCCCGCTTGATTGCTCGACGATCAACACCCGCTTCGCTGCGTCGTAGCTGATGCTACGAAGGCTGCCCACGCTTACTTTTTTTGTCTCCACCGACAACCCTAATCCGCCAGCGACACGGTCGCCGCGTCAATCGCCGCCACCACGTCGGGCGTGAGTTTGGGCAGTATGTCCAGCGCCTTCATGTTTTCGGCCAATTGCGGGAGTCGCGAGGCACCGGTAATGACCGTCGACACTTTGGGATTCTTTGCGCACCATGCAATGGCAAGCTGCGCGGGAGTGGCGCCGAGGTCCGCGGCAATTGCGGCCAGCGTCTTGACCGCAGCGTTGCGGTCGACGTTGGTGAGACTTTCCTGCATCCATTCAAATCGTTTCAGGCTGCCACGCGATTCTGCAGGAATGCCTTTGGCATATTTGCCGGTCAGCAGGCCCGACGCCAACGGACTCCAAGTCGTGAGTCCCGTGCCGATTTCGTCATAAAGGCGCGCGAATTCCGTCTCCACTTTTTGACGATGAAACAGGTTGTATTCCGGTTGCTCGACGACCGGCTTGTGCAGGTGGTGCTTGTCGGCGATCTGCCACGCTCCCATGATGTCTGCCGCACTCCATTCAGACGTGCCCCAGTACACGGCCTTGCCCGAACTGACAACGTCATGCATCGCAAAAACAGTTTCTTCAAGCGGTGTGTTTGGATCGGGTCGGTGGCAATAAACGACATCAACGAAATCGAGCTGCAAGCGCTTCAATGAGTGATCGATTGCTTGCATGAGGTACTTGCGGTTGAGCGTGTTCTTTTCGTTGATGCCTTCGCCCCACTTGGCCGGCAGTCCCCAGAAAAACTTGGTGGAGACCATGTAGGTCAGCCGGTCCCAACCCAACTTCTTGAGCGAGGTGCCCATCAGCTCTTCACTCTTGCCCGAGGCATACACTTCTGCGTTGTCAAAAAAATTGACACCATGATCACGCGCCGCCGACATCAATTCAATCGATGCTTTTTCATCGACCTGATTGCCATACGTTACCCATGATCCCAGCGACAGCACGGAAACTTTTGTGCCCGAGCGGCCAATGCGACGATATTCCATCACTCTTCCTTTTCTTGATCAACATCTTGATACGGATTGACAACGACGACGCGCGTGCGCTTCCGGTCGGCCTCGAACTGTTCCATCTTCACCAACACCGGAAACAGTTCGGCAAGTTTCTGCCGCGCATCGCCCTGATTCGTAAACACGTACGCAACGCCGCTGTCGCCGCAAACATCACGCCAGTGGTCAGGCCTCGCATCATCATCTTGTACTTGCAGCTTGTAGGTGGTCACGAGCGTCACTCCTGAGGTGGGGGGGAAGGATCAGTGGCGCAAAGAAAAAAGCTCTTGTGCAGGCACTGACGCTGAGAAAATTCTCCAAGGCGTTCATCGCGCAAACCAGATTGGGCGGGCAGGGCGACTGAAGCCTAGGAGTTTGTTGAAATTAAAGATATTCGGTGAGCAGATGATTTCGATGATCCACTTCCCCCTTTGGAAAAGGGGGACTAAGGGGGATTGGCGGTCGTTGTCGACACGCAAAAGCTAAAAATCCCCCTCGATCTCTCCTTCGTCAGACTCAGGAGAGGCCCTTTTCCAAATGGGGAAGTGGCACGCAATGAGGTCCCCCGGATTTAGCATTACGAATTTCAACAAACTGCCGGGGCTTGTGTAGAACAAAGCTGCATGTACCCCTTGATGGTCCCGCGACAGCGTGCGACCAACCAACTGTGGTTTAGGAACACGCCTTCTTATACTCCGCCACTTCTTCCTTTAACGCAATCCACCACACCTTGCCTTTTTCCGAGTGCTTGCCGCAAGGCGTATAGGTGGCAAAGCCCGGATAGTCGCGACCGAGATTGTTCGGGTCGTCCTTGCGTGTGCGCGGCGGCGAGATAAGACCCTTTTCGTCGCTTTCCAGCGGAAATAGCCAGCAACCCATCGGCTTGTACTTCCATTTGTGCACACCCTGCTTGATGGCAAGCGTCTGGAATGAACACTTGCCATCATCCTCGGCGAACACGCACTTGGTGTGCTTGAAGTGCTCCGGCTTGTCGCGATAGCGAAACTTGCGGACGTTGGTTTTCATGCCGACGCCATGCGCCCATTCTTCCTCAATGATGTAATCCAGCGGCAGATGGGCGAAGTGTTCCGGATACTTTTCCACCAGCTTGTGCACCTTACGAACTTCAGCCGGCTGCAAAAACGCACCGTCACTACAACAGATGCCTTGGCAATCAGTCAGATCGCAGTAGTGCAACTTGGTATGTTTGGACGCCGCAGACTTGGTTGGCGCCTTCGCTTTGGTTGTTGCGGTTGTTCTGGTTGCGCTGACTGTGGCGGCTGGTTTCGTTGGCGCGGCTGATTTTGTCGGCGCGGTTGGTTTAGCGGCGGGGCTTGATTTCGATCTAGGCATTTAGGAGTTCGCGGATGTCGTAGTTGCCACCGTTGGCGAGTCGCTCGGTGTGCAGGAGTGAAATAATATCGCGAGCGACCGCACCAGCGTCGCGCAACGCACCACTTTCTTTCATTTCGCGGAAGCGCTCGCGTTCGGGAAACTCGTCAAGTGTCACGCTTCGAATCGTGGCTTGCATCGCGGTATCGACCACGCCCGGTGCCAGTGAACAGACCACCATTCCGGGATCGGATAGCTGGGCCTCCTCGGCAATGACGCGCGTTGCCATTTCCAGCCCCGCCTTCGCAGTGCAATAGGCAGTCCAACCGCGCACCGCGCGCTTGGCTGCCCCGGATGAAATATTAACCACCATGCGCGATGCGGCCGAGGTGCGGGTCAGCTTGGCAAACACGCCTGCGGCGAGAATCGGCGCAACGACGTTGATTGTCATGTTGTCTTGCAACGCAATCGCAGACAGTGCATCAAAGCGTGCCACCGGCAGCACCACCCCGGCGTTATTGATTAATACCGCTCGCGTAAATGTGCGCCCATGTACGACGCCAGCCAGCGCGTCGAAGGCGGTCTGAATTGATGCGAGATCGGCAAGGTCGGCGTAGATAAACGTGTTCGAGCCACTTTTGCATGAAACCCCCCGCGAAATCTCGACTACGTGGTTGTCTGGGTCCCGGCCCAGCTCCATCGCCAGCGCTTGCCCCAAGCCTCTGGTGGTTCCGGTGATGACGTACAAATTCATGTTTGGCCTTAATTACCTTTGCTACCTTCGCTACCCGCGCTGATCGCGGGTGAGGCTCAACAGCGCAGTCGCACCAGCGACCAACAGGTCCACGAGTTCGGGCTCGAAGCCTGTTGAATAGGTGGGATGATGGCGATTGGATGACGGCCGCGGGATATACGACTCTGGGGAGGGCAGTTGCGCCGGCGCCCGTTTTTTTTCGCGACGCTGATCGAGATCGGCGAGCGCTTTTGCCACCGCCGCTTCGTCCAGCACCGACACCGGCGAGCCACAATGAGTACACGCGGCATCGTGCGCAATATCAATCCCGGCGCTGCAACTCGAGCAGCGGATCTGCCGAACTTTGGCCGTCAGCGCGTGCAACTCGGCTTCGCTCAACGTGCGTACAAAGTGTTTCTCGCGCAGAAACTGCACGAAGGTGATGAGCCGGCCATGACCATTCGGGCAACGGTGATACTGAAATCGTCCGGTACGCGAGATGTCAAACGATTGCACCAATGCACCGCTGCAAATCGGACAATCTCCGGTCAGCGAGACCAGACTACGTGCTTCGTTCCGCTGCGTATGAATCCGCGTGAACAGATCAATGACTGACTGCGCAGACATCGACACGCTCTCAAGGTTATCAAACCAAATGAGATGGCACGACCAGCAGATATCGACATCCAACGGCGTGTCAAGATGGGTCCTGAACGCGGTTGACTGCATCGATGCGCGGCAACTAGGGCAATTCAACGCCATGACCAACGCGCGCTAGATGCCAAGCGCGGCGATTCCGGCGGCGGCAACCTCGGCGTCTTCCGACGACTTCACGCCGGAGACCCCCACCGCGCCAATGGTCTCGCCATGGGTGGTGATCGGCAGCCCGCCTTCGAGAAAGGTAATGCCGGGCATCGACAAGGCTGACACCCGACCATTGTTGACCATTTCCTCGTCGCCCTTGGTCGCACGGCGGCGTACCGCAGCGCTGTACGCCTTGCCCTGTGAAATTTCGACACTCGCGGGTGCCGAGCCATCCAAACGCAGGAAGCCTTGCAAATGTCCGCCATCATCAGCCACGCTGATACAGACCGCCCAGCCGTTGGCAAGCGCGTGTGCTTCCGCCGCAGCCAAAATGGTCTTTACGTCATCGTGCGTCAGATAGTGTTTGGTTTTCATATCGTATTGGCCGGGGATCGTTGATCGGTCAGAACTTGTGAAGACAGATTGTAGCGACTAACGTAGGGCACGCCTGCACAAGTGCAACCTGACTAGGCCAACCCGAGTAAATACCGTTTTCGCGCAGACTCAGGAAACCGCTCAATCGCGTGACGCAGCATGGTGCGCGGCATCTCGCGGTATACCTGCTTCAGAAACGCTTCGGCAGTGCCCCGACCAACGCGCTGTCCGACCTCGCGTAGCATCCAGCCAACCGCCCTACGGATCAAATCTTGCTTGTCGTTCAACAAGAGGCGCGCCAGTCGCAGCGTCTCAGAAGCGTCGCCTTGACGAATGTTGTGGTACGTCGCCAATATGGCAATACGCCGCTCCCACACCGACGCAGACTTCGCCAGGCGCGTCAGCACAATGCGTCGCTCGCGTGGCTTGTCCGCCAACCATGCACCGACGATGTGTGGGGCCGAAGCATCAACCAAATCCCAGTTATTGATAAATCGCGCGTGGCGCACGTACTGTCGGTAGATCAGCTCGCGCAAACGCGGGTCGCCCTTTTCGTAAGCCTGCACGAGCAATACCAACGCCAACGCGCGCGCCTCATGCCATCCCGACTTGAGCAGGGGCAGGGCGACGTCGATTCCAGCGTCACCGAGACCCTTTGCGAACTGCCGGAGCGTCGGCATCTTGATGCCGAGGAATTTATCGCCTTGGCCATATTCGCCTTCGCCGGCTTTGAAATACCGCATGGCCAGCATGGCCGACTTTCTGCTGCCCAGCTTAACCAAGGCGAGCACAACACTCGCTGCCCCGGCGACTGCCTTGGCGGGTTTGGCGTTCGCTCTAAGTTTCGCCTGCGCCAGTGGCCGCGCAGGCTTGGCAGCCCCGACGCGAACTACTGCGCGCTTGCGGGCTTTAGCGGCTGCTGACGGCTTTGCTGCCATTCGGTTTCCAGTTGTGCGCCGGTCTTGTAGTGCGGCACGCGAAACACCAGACGCCTATAACGCTGCCAAATTGCATTGCTGCCGCTGACCTCGTCACGCCAGTATTGCCGGGCAAGCTTCATATTGGGCTCACCGTGCATCAGGAAGTAATTTCGCGAGGCCTGTCCGCCAAAGATGGCGAGCTTGCCGTCGATGACTTTCCATTGATCGCCATCGCCACCCCATGGAATGCCGTACACAATACCGTTGGCGCAAAACCCACCGAACTGCGGCACATAACGATCAGGTGACCTTACAAATTCGGCCTTATTTGCCTCGCTGCCAAACCGGTACACAACGCCATCAAACTGCGTGCTGATGGACGGCTTGCCACGTGTCAGTTCCTTCGTGGTGTGATACGCGACCGGATCATAGCCGTTGAGCATCAGACGCTTGTCATCACCATCCGACGAAGTGTTGTAAGGGCCAAATTTGCCAGCGTCACCCCCGGCGCAACCGATCAACGTTATGCAAAACAGGCAAGAGAAAAGTGTTTTCATAGATCCGATCAGTCAATTTAGGTTCAGGATTTTCTCGGGCTCGGTACCGCTTTAGGCGGGTCAGCCTTGATGGGCTCCGCCGAGGTTGCCGTCGCGACAGGTGTTGCCGCGGCGGCGGCGATTTCAGCAACCTTGGCGGTTGCCTCATCGGTAACTTGTTTTTCAATCAGCGTTTTGCGCGACGCCAAACTCTCTTCAGCGTCCGGCCCAACCATTTTGTCCATCATCAAACCAAAATAACGAAACACCGGATTGTTGTCAAAGTCGCCTTCGTTGCTCCAGCTCACTTTCGTCAGCGGATCATTGTGTGCGGCAAGTTTCAGTTCATCTGTTTACACCATGCTCATGTCGGGAAAGCCTAACTTATCAGCAATATCTCCGCGACGCCATCCCTGCTGTCGCGACCTACGTCGCCGCCTAGCAGTTTGGTGAAACTCACGATGTTCGTTTGGCAGCAGATTGGTATTCCACTTCCCCCTTTGTAAAGGGGGATTTTAAGCATTTGCGAGTCGACAACGATCGCAAATCCCCCTTAGTCCGCCTTTTCCAAAGGGGGAAGTGGCACGCAATGAGTTCACCCGGATTTACCGGAACGAATTTCAACAAACTGCTAGGTCTTCTTCACTCGACTCCAATCAGTCCCACTCAGCCCCATTCAGCCCTTGGCCCGATGCCGCCACGGCGCGTCAGCGAACTGCTCGACCAAGAAGTTGACGAACGCTGCCACCCGCGGGCTTTTGTGCTTGCCGTGCGGATAGACGGCCGACAGTGGCACAGGCTCAACGTGGTGCATGTCGGTGAGGACGGGAACAAGAGCACCTGCGCGGATCGCCTCTCCAACAATCACGTCGGTCAAGCGGATGATGCCCACACCGTTGGCCGCCAGTTGGAGAAGAGTCTCGGCGTTGTTGGCTGAAACATTGCCGCCGACTTCCACATACTCGGTGCCCTGCGACGTATCAAACGGCCAGCGGCGCAGTTGCGGCGCACCGGAAATAGAAATGCAGTTGTGCTCATATAGCGCCTGCGGGTTCGTTGGCACGCCGTGACGCCGAAGATAGGCTGGGGAGGCGCAGATGACACGCTGCAAATCACAAATCTTCTTCGCTACCAGGGAGGAGTCGCGCAACACGCCGCTGCGTATGGCAACGTCAGCGCCCTCTTCGACCAGATCGACCAGTCGGTCAGTCACCGTGATATCAAGCTCAATGTCTGGATAGCGATCCAAGAATCTAGGCATCGCCGGTGCCAACTGATGCAATCCAAATGCGGTGCTGACATTGACGCGCAACAGGCCCTTCGGGTGCGCGGCAAATTGGGTGACTTCGGCTTCGGCATCGGCAATTTCGGCAAGGATCCGTTTGGCGCTGGCGAAATAAGCTTCGCCTTCTGCGGTCAAGGCGAGCTTGCGCGTGGTGCGGTTCATCAACCGCACACCCAGCCGGTCCTCCAGACGTGTCGTCAGTTTCGACAATGCCGAAGGCGTGAGATCCAGGTCGCGTGCTGCCGCCGAAAAACCGCCCAGCTCAACAGCCCGAACAAACGCTCTCATTTCTCCCGGTGTATCCATCGACCTCTCCGCTTATGAATGGATTTCCATAATATTATGCCATTCGGGCTAATTGTTATCGATTCCGATAGTAATTAGACTTGTTTGGCTGGTTGTCAGCATGCATTAAACCACTCCGGCCATGGAGGCCAACATGAAGCAAAGCAAAGCGAATCGCCAAAGTCTGACCGAATCTGCACGCGAACTGCGCAGAGAAGCGCTATCCAACTTCCTCGACAGGACGCTCGCTTCCATCACCGATGCGCTGCGCAATCAGCACGAGGCCTGGCTGCGCCGCAACGCCTTGCGCACCCCGCGCATGCAAAGCGTGATCGGCACACCGGCGTAGCGCCTCCAGTAACGGCGGGATTGGCTACCCGCGTGCCGCCGCTATAATCATCGTCCATGCACTACTCGCGGCGAGCCTAAAATGCGTCCGCCGTCCCGCCGATGAAACGCGTCCGCAGCAAGTCCCCCCTTCGTCTTTCAAAAGATGCCGAGCGCCTGATCACCATGTGCACCGGTGCCGCCACGGCGGGCAGCCGCACGGAAGACCAATACTGGCAGGCGCACATCGAAACATTGGCCACTGCGCTCATGGATCGCGGTAACGACACCGCGCTGGAAGCGGCGCTCGACCAAACCCACCAAATGAATAGCCCGGCGCACGAGATTCTCGCCGCGTCATGCGAGGCGGCAGCCGAGTCTTGCGTGTTCGATATCGATGGCGATGGCAGGCAGCAACAGGCACAACTCATTTCAATCCCGCTGATCGCGTGGTCGAAATACCGCATCCCAGCCGGACCAGTGGATGAAAAGGTGATGAAGCCGATTCGTGCGCATCTGCATGGACACATCCTCGGGCCCGATGTCGCGCTCTGCCTGCCCAATTTCCTGTATTCCATCGACCAGTTGCCGCGCGGGTTTTCGGACACGCGCAAGCTCACCAAGAAACTCGCCGATGCCGCGATCAATAATGAGACACCGAAACTAGACTTCGCCAAGCTTGGCGAAACCGCCGAGTTGCCGGCCGACGTGCGCTTTCTGATCGGCGTTGCCGTGACGACACGCGGTAGGCCAACGTTTCAATGGCAGGAACTCGACAAGCACATCAGCCGCACCGAGTGCCTGACACGCTGGATTGAACAGTGCCGTCCAAGCCTCGCCAAATTGATACCGGGATGTGCATTTGAATCCGGGCTACCGGATGCGTTCTTCCACAATTGTCGCGAGTCAGACCTGCGGGTACGCCCTTATATGCTTAGCTCCGCCGTCGCCATCGTGGAGACTGCGCTCAAAACGGCACCCGGACAACTTAGCGCAGTCGTCGCTGGCGTCGGTGAGGCCGCCGTTGACGAGTACCGTGTCAGTATTACCCGCAAAGGTCAAAACGAAGTCCTGCACGGCATGGTGTGGCCGCTCTACGGGGCTGAAGACGACGACGCCAACCCGGGCCCGCGGGAACAAATCGAATTGATCCTGAAAGAACACAAAGTTGCCGACGTCACCCGGCTGCCCGGTATTCTGCCACCCGAGTACTGCGAAGACTGCGGCGCACCGCTGTTCTTTGATCACGAGGGAGAGGCGATGCACGCGGAGATGCCGGAGGACTCCGAGCATCCGGCGTCGCATTATCACTAGCCCACTCCGTACCGACAGTCCCGCTTCCGGCATTTCTGAGCGATCTACGCGGTCGCATCCCCTAAAGGGGCCCCTGCTCTTCGCTCCGCCACTCGTGCCGGAGGACGCCGAGCATCCGGCGTCGCATTATCACTAGCCCACTCCGTACCGACAGTCCCGCTTCCGGCATTTCTGAGCGATCTACGCGGTCGCATCCCCTAAAGGGGCCCCTGCTCTTCGCTCCGCCACTCGTGCCGGAGGACGCCGAGCATCCGGCGTCGCATTATCACTAGCCCACTCCGTACCGACAGTCCCGCTTCCGGCATTTCTGAGCGATCTACGCGGTCGCATCCCCTAAAGGGGCCCCTGCTCTTCGCTCCGCCACTCGTGCCGGAGGACGCCGAGCATCCGGCGTCGCATTATCACTAGCTGACTTCGTCCGGCCATCATCACCGTGATGATTTCGAAGGCAAAGTTGGCCACGCCGGTGTTAAGGATCCGTTCCTTGGGTATTCGATAGCCGTGATCGACATTCCAGGCGACATCAAACGAATTCATGCCCACGATGGTCGCGATCGGCGTCAACAGGGCCAGCGGCACCAGAAACCGTCTGACAAGACCAACCACACTCGTCGGCTCTGCGGCGATGCGATCAAACTCGGCTCCGGGCGAAAAGAGCAGGCCGCGGATACGTGAAAGGAATTCCGAAAACATACTCAGTCGTAGGGCGTGACGCGGCAACCGTTGAGAGCGATAATAGGCACCGCCGTCACAAACGTACATGACTTTCCCCGCACACCTGACTGATGCGACTATTCTTTTCTCTCTGGCCGGACGATGAAACCCGGCTGGCGCTCGCTGCGCACCGCCTCGATGTTGCACGCCTGACGGGTGGGCGTCCCACGCTACCGGTCACATTGCACTTGACGCTGGTGTTTGCCGGAAACGTGCCGCAACAGCGGGTGCTGGAAATGCAAATGGCGGCGAGCCGTGTGCGAGCCGCACCGTTCGAGTATCGCATTGACACTGCCGGTTGCTTCGCCGGCCCGAGGGTCGCTTGGCTGGCGTCTGACTTGCCTCCGCAGGGGCTGTTCGACTTGCAGCAAGCGCTTTTCCATGCCGTGCGCGACGCCGACTTCGAAGTCGACCCAAGAACTTTTCGACCGCATCTCACCGTTGCACGTCACATCACCAGTATGGTCGAACCCTTCCCGATCAAACCGTGCGTGTGGAAGGTGGATACCTTCGCGCTGGTACAGGTCGAACAAACCGGATCCGCATTGAAATACGAAGTGATCAACCAGTGGCCCCTGAACCGCTAACGAGTCGGTGCTTACTTCTTCCCTGCCGCCGATTCGTCCTTCTTGGAGGCCGTCGCACGTTGCGACTGCAGGCTGTCGAGCCAAGGCTTCCAATTGACAGGTCCGTCGTCAAAGCGCTTTTTCAGATTCTTCATCACGTTTGGCCATATCTTCACAAAGTACTCGTGGGCCTTGCCCCATTCGTTATCGGGCGCCGGCTCACCCCAGCCCACGTGGTTTAGCGTGACGTCGGTGAGCAAATCACCGCGGGAAACAAAACGAACGATGACCACCGTCCGCTGTTTGCGGGCTTCCGGCAGCGATGGCGGTGCATTCCAC
>Ga0209181_10002211_pt1 | contig 32199 bp, 33 predicted proteins | sample MAT05_FD_187208 | JGI IMG/M metagenome (GOLD analysis project Ga0209181, IMG submission 187208) | Freshwater microbial communities from Lake Fryxell liftoff mats and glacier meltwater in Antarctica - MAT-05 (SPAdes) (version 2) | ecosystem: Environmental > Aquatic > Freshwater > Ice > Liftoff... | reverse complement strand
GGTCAGGGGTAGGGTGATTTTGCGGAGGCGATTGGAGGGGCGCATCGGGTCAATGGCATGACAGTGCAGACGCGGGGCGGCGGCAAGCGGAGATCGGTGGACGGAGGTTGGATGGCGGAGGTCGGAGATCGGAAGTCGGATGGCGGCAGTCGAGGGCGTGCTCAACCTTGACGGTGGCGGGGCGGGGGGGCGGGAGGCATGGCGGGGCGATGACTGAAAATTCACTTCCTTCGGTGCAAAAGGCTCAGGCTCAAAAAAAGGCTTTGCTGGTCAAGCGGCGCTTGTCGCTTTGGCTATGGTTGTGGTCTTGGGCGTTTTGCTTCGCCAGATGAGTCTGGCCGAGGAGATCGCGCTTGGCCGCGATGTGGTGCCGCTGGTTTCAGAATGGGTAAAACGGGCGGGCCGATCTTGTTTTTTTGCAGCGACGACGTTGCTATTGGCGGTGTGCGGGCGATTTCAGCCCAGATTCTTTAGGTACTTTATGACCTCTCCATGTGTGCCTACGATGTCGGCAATCAATGAATCCCCTTGGCGAACAAAAACGATGCGCAAGGAGAGGGTTGCCCTCACTTCGTAGAGGGGGGCTTTCAAAACTCGAACACTTTTCCCTCCGTGGGCGTGCGGATGCCCAAAAGTGGAAAGCCGACCGCTCAATGCAACGTCAACAGCGGCGCGATCAGGTGCGCTTAGTTTTTTTACGCCCGCTAGAAAGCGTTTTGTGAGTTGCAGGCGCATTGGAAAACATTCCGGGTTTGTACTCAGTGAGAGCGCCGCCTGCGACCTCGCGAACAATTCGTGAGGTGGCTTCGGTGGCTTCGGCGGAGCTCAATCCGTATTCTGTTTCTGCATAGTCGGCGGCGGTGATAGCGACGGGGCGGAAAGCAATCACCTGATTACCAATGATGACGCCTATTTCCTCGCCGGACGCGGCTTTTTTGAGCCAACCGCCAAGATTCTGGCGGGCGGCGGTTACTGTAAGCGTCTGCATAATGTCTCTAAAGCGTCTCTAATTTGTCGAAAAGTCAATCCATCTCCCCCCGGTTTAGCAGGTAGCCAGTCGTGTCAGGTTTAACTTCGATGCAGGGGCCTGTGGCCGGGAGCGCGGTTGGTTTTGCCGCAACTCTTGACGGTGGCGGGGCGGGGGCGGCATGGTGGGGCGATGGCTGAAAATTTTTCTCCGGCTCAGAAAAAGGCTCTGTTGATCAAGCTGGCATGCGTCGGCTTGGCGATGGGGGTGTCGGTGCTCGTGTTACTGCGGCACATGGGCGTGTCGGAGGTGATCGCGTTGGGACGTGGGGCGATCGAAAAAATCAAGGAGTGGTCGCACACGGTCGGGCCTCTGCCGTTTTTCACGGCGATGGCGCTGCTGCCGGCAGCGGGTTTTCCGGTGATGGTGTTTTCGCTTTCGGCGGGCGTGTTGTTTGCCCCTCAGATCGGGTTGGGCTGGGTGATCGTGGGTGTGCTGGTGAGTCTGGGCGTGAATCTCGCGCTGACGTATTGGCTGGCTCGTTACGCGTTGCGGCCGCTGCTCGAGGGGCTGATCCGCAAGTTCGGCTACGGGCTGCCGCAGGTGGCGAAGGAGGATCACCTGAGCCTCGCGTTGCTTTGCCGCATCACGCCGGGGCCGCCGTTTTTTGTGCAGAATTATCTGCTGGGTCTGGCGGAGGTGCCGTTTTTCACGTACATGTGGGTGTCGTGGCTGATCTCGGCGTTGTACTCGGTGGCGATGGTGGTGTTCGGTGATTCGTTGATGCAGGGCAGCGGCAAGGTCGTATTTTTTGCGGTGAGTGTTTTTGTGGCGATCGCCGTTGGCCTCAAGTGGCTGGGTCGGCGTTTTAAGCAGAAGAAGGCGGCTGAGGCGAAGGTTGAAGTCCTGTGATCCCGTGATTGGAACTACGAAGAAACGAAGAAGGCCAAGGTCGATCTTGCGGAGGCCGCAGGCATGGCTTTGCGGCGGGGTGGGGGCGCTGAAAGGCGTTGCCGAGGATTTTTCGCACGTAGCATCCCACTCTTCTCTATCTCTCATTGTTTCGGATTATTTACAGAGCCAAACCGGAGCCCAGACACAGAGTCCACAGAGGAAAAGCAGAACGGATTTCATAGCTCTGTGCCCTCTGTATCGGAGCGCTGTGTTCTCTGTAATAAAAAACTTATCGTGGAAAATGATAAGGCGTCCCGAAACTTCTCGTGTTACTGCATCCTCCATTCTTTTGGAGAAAGGTGGCCTAGTATACTGCATCTCCGTATTTTTCGGATTAGCCACAGAGCCAAGCCGGAGCCCAGACACAGAGTCCACAGAGGAAAAGCAGGACGGATTTCATACCTCGGTGTTCTCTGTGTCGGAGCTCTGCGTTCTCTGTGATAAAAAAATCATCGAGGGGACTGCTAAGGCGTCCCGAAGCTTCTCGTGTTACTGTATACTAGGTTGGCGAGGTCGGGGGAGCACACGCGTCTCGCGGGTGGTTCTCGGCGTCGCGCCGAGAATCATTCGGAATGAGCGGAAGGGCTTGGGCGAGACGCCCAAACCTACACGCGGGACGCGTGTGCTCCCCGGACCATTTAAGGCAGCGATGAAATTTTTCCCGGGTTGGGCGTGGCGACTTTATCGGTTTTGTGTCTTTTGCCATGTTGCGGTTAAAATTGGGGTGCGTCGTTTATGATGAAAGAGAATGAAGCGGGTTCTGGTGGTGTGGAGCAGGAGTGCGCGTTGAGCGTGAGTGACTTCACGCGTTGCGTGAAGGAGCTGCTGGAGGGTTCGCTGCGGCCGTGCTGGGTGCGCGGGGAAATCTCGAACCTGCGTCAACAGGCAAGCGGGCATGTTTATTTTTCGTTGAAGGATGCGGGGGCACAGGTGTCGGCGGTGATGTTTCGCGCGGATGCGGCGCGGCAGCGGGTGGCTTGGCGCGATGGCTTGCAGGTGGTGGTGTACGGCGAGGTGAGTGTCTACGAGGCGCGCGGGCAGTATCAGCTGATTGTGCGCGTGTTGGTGGAGGACGGGCAGGGGCGGTTGCAACAGGAGTTTGAGGCGTTGAAACGGAGGTTGGCGGAGGAAGGTCTGTTTGCGCCGGAGCGGAAAGTGGCGGTGCCTCCGATGCCGGTGACGGTGGGCTTTATCACGTCGCCCACGGGCGCGGCGGTGCAGGATTTTATTCGCATTCTGACGCGGCGCGGCTGGCGGGGCCGGTTGGTTGTGCTGCCGGCGAAGGTGCAGGGCGCGGGCGCGGCGGAGGAGATGGTGGAGCAGTTGCGGCTGGCGGCGGCGCTGGGGATTTTTGATTTATTGGTGATCGGGCGCGGTGGCGGGAGTTTGGAGGATTTGTGGGCGTTTAACGAGGAGCTGCTGGTGCGCGCGGTGGTGGCTTGTGGCGTGCCGATTATTTCGGCCGTGGGGCATGAGATTGATTTTACGTTGAGTGATTTTGCGGCGGATGTGCGGGCGGAAACGCCGAGCGCGGCGGCGGAGTTGATTTCGAGCCAGTTTATTTCGTGTGTGGAGCGGATCGGACGCGCGGCGGAGGCGTCGGAGCGCGCGGTGCTGCGTCGCTTGGAAAATGCACGGGCCGGGTTGGCGCTCGCGAAGAGTCGTTTGCGGCTGCTGTCGCCGACGGCTCGGATCGAGCGCGGGCAGTTGCGCTTGGATGATGTTGCCAACCGGCTCGCGGCGGCGCTGGGCCACGCGGTGCAGCAGTCGCGGCATCGGCTGGCGCAGGCTTCGGTGAGGCTGGCGCAGCGTTCGCCGGAAACGCGCGTGCAACAGGAGTCGCACCGGCTGCTGGCACTTTGGAAACGGCTGCAATCGGTGAGTCCTGAGGTGGTGCTGAAACGGGGCTTTGTGATGATGCGCGATGAGCAAGGGAAGCCAGTCACGCGTCGGGCCAACGTGAAGGCGGGGCAGCGGTTGCGCGCGCAGTTCGGCGACGGCGAGGTGGATCTCACGGCGAAGGAGTGAGGGCGGGGCGGAGGGAATCTTTCGCAGTGGGTGGAATAAAACGCGGGGCGGGGTACTCTTATGGAGACGATGAAAACGAAGCGTCTTTATTTTTTCCTGACGGTTTTTGCCGCTGTGATGGCGGCGGTTGTCCGAGCTGAAGTTGATATGAAATCCCAAAATGAAACCTCTTCCTCCGCACCGGTGGCGTGCAAAATCGATGGCGGCAAATCGGCGTGCGGTCTGCCCTCGCAGGCGGTGATCGACCGGGCGTCTAACAAGGTGAAGCGCACGGACGCTGAGTGGCGTAAGCTGCTGTCGCCAATTCAGTACCGTGTTGCGCGCGAGCAGGGGACGGAACCGCCGTTTCAGAATGCGTATTGGAATTTACATGACGATGGCGTCTATTTCTCGGTGTGCAGTGAGACGCCGCTGTTTGACAGCAGGGACAAGTTTGACTCGGGTACGGGCTGGCCGAGTTTTACGCGGCCGATTGAAAAGGCTTTTGTGGTCGAAGTGCATGATGTGAGCCACGGCATGACCCGGGTAGAGGTGAATGGCGCGGTGGACGGGGCTCATCTCGGGCACGTGTTCGAGGACGGACCGGCGCCGACGGGGCTGCGTTATTGCATCAATTCGGCGTCGCTGCGTTTCATGGCGCGTAAGGATTACGAGCAGTGGCTAGTCGGCCACGCGGGCGGAACGAGCGCAGGAAAGTAATTATCCTAAAAACCGCAATTGAACTACCAAGAATAGAAGAAACAAAGGAAGCACAGGAAGTTATGTGAAGGGATCGTTTCACTTGAGGGATGAGATTGAGCCCAAGAGCTCTCCGTAACAAATTGATTGCCTTTCGCTTCTTTGCTTCTTTGCAGTTCAAATCCAGCTGCGGGATTGAGAATTATAGTGTTGATGGGGCGTTGTTTTGCGTTGGAATTGAAGGGGTTCCCCGTCTCACGGGGTTATGCAGGGGGGCCGTGTCAGTTCTATGAGATCATCTCTTTTCCTTTTCAGTTCTCTCGTCTTTCTTTTTCCGGCGTTCGCCGCTGAACCTTCAGTGGTACCGGAGCGGGAGCGGTATTTTAAAATCATTAGGACGGAAGAGCCTCAGTATCCGCTATCGCTTCAGATACAAGGGGTTAAAGATGGCTCGGTGCGGGCGATTTTGCATGTGGATGCACAAGGGAAACTGGTGGACTACCTGATCGTAGCTTATTCACGAAAAGCGTTTGCGGATGAGGCGGTGAGGGCGCTTCAGCATTGGGAATTTGAGCCGGAGCGAGTGCATGGCAAGCCAATCGATACCGTCATCGATGTGGGTTTTGAATTTGAGCTGTCGGGCTTGATCGTGGTGCAGGGCAGCGCGGGTGACGCGGCTTTGGTGGATGCCAAGGTTAATGGGGGGGACGAGTATGCGGTCTGCAGTTTGAAGCATCTCGATTGTATCCCTACGCCCTTATCCGTCGTGTCGCCGGTGTATCCAAAGGAGTGGGCTGACAGGGGCATCACTGGCAGGGCGGTGGTGGATTTTTATATTGATGAAACCGGTCGTGTGCGGATGGCGGCGGCGTTGTCATGGACGCACGAAATCTTGTCGGTCGCGGCGGTGGAGGCGGTGAAAAACTGGCGATTTTCTCCGCCCACTCGCCAGGCGAGGCCGGTCCTGGTGCATGTTCGGCAGACGTTTGAGTTTCGCAAAGAGCGGGTCATCGTTAATTGACCTGTCGGGCCGGTTCGCACTGCGGGCGTAGAGGAGGCGTGATTTTTGCTGCGAACGACGAGCACCATGTACCACCAGTAATTTCGTATTGTATTTATTTAGCCCGAGGCTATTTCTTGGGCATGGCCAACCGATATAAAGTCACGCTGACAAAGACAGAACGCGAGCAACTGACCGAACTGACTCGCAGCGGCAAATCCACGGCGGCTAAGTTTATTCATGCGCGTGCCTTGCTTCTCTGTGATGCAGGCGAATTTGGTGATCCCTGGAAAGTTGCCGATGCGGCGGCGGCTTTGGGGGTAAGTTCGCGCACGATCGAGCACCTCAAGCAGCGTTTTGTTGAGGACGGCATCGAGGCGGCACTGGCGCGCAAGCCCCAGAGCAAGACCAGGACCGTGAGCTTCGATGGAGCGTTTGACGCCCGGCTCACCGCGCTGGCGTGTTCGCCAGCGCCAGCAGGACGACAACGCTGGACGGTGCGATTGTTGGCAGAAAAACTGGTGGAGTTAAAGATCGCCGACCGCGTTTCGCCCATGACCGTGCAGCGGTCTCTAAAAAAAACGAACGGCGTCCTCACCTGAGCAAATACTGGAAGATACCGCCTGACGGCGATGGGGCTTTTGTCGCAGCGATGGAAGAGGTGCTGGCGGTTTACCAGCTGCCGCACGATCCGCTTTTCCCCGTCGTGTGCATGGACGAGTCGAACAAGCCATTGATCGGTGAGGTGCATGCGCCCATCCCCATCGCGCCGGGCCGTGGACGCATCCTCGACCATGAATAGGTGCGCAACGGCGTGGCTACGTTGTTTGTCGAAGTCGAAGCGTTGGCCGGACGACGCCACGTCGAGGTCACCGAACGACGCACGCGGCAAGACTGGGCCCACTTCATTAAACCCATGCTCGATGAACGCTTCCCGAAGGCGACTAAAGTGCGACTGGTGATGGACAATCTCAATACCCACGACCTCGCCTCGCTCTACGCAACCTTCCCGCCAGCCGAAGCCCGCCGTTTGGCCGAACGCATCGAAATCCATTACACGACCAAGCATGGCAGCTGGTTAAACATTGCAGAAATAGAATTGAGCGCCCTCAACGGCCAGTGCCTGTGTCGTCGCATCCCTTCGTCCCAGGCTATGCGCCACCAAATCGCCGCCTGGCAATCAGACCGAAACTATCGCGGCGCTCCAGTAAACTGGCGCTTCACCACCGACGACGCACGGATCAAACTCACCCACCTTTATCCGAAATTATAGACGGTATAGGGCACTAGGGGGAGGTTAAGGTTCGGCCGGATGGGCTCAGGTCTGCTTGGTTTCTTTAATGAAGGAGGCGAGTTCGACGCGCAGGCTTTGGCGGGCGCGGTAGAGCCGGGTTTCTACGCCGCGTTCTGAACAGCTGGTGATCTGGCCGATCTCGCGGTAGGAGAGGTGATCGTAGTGATGGAGCAGCAGGACGGTTTTTAGGTCGTGGGGCAGGCGGTCCATGCCAGCGGCTAGGGCGACGAAGGCCTCGCTTTTTTCCAAGGCGTGGTCGGGCGTGGGAGCGTCCTGCGGGATGCTAGCGGCGAGTGAAGTCGTGGTCGGAGCGTCGCGTGATTCGGCGTCGAGACTGACGGCGGGGTGGCGGCGGCGCCAGCGATGGTGGTTGTGACAGAGGTTGGAGAGAATCGTGAACAGCCAAGCGGAGAGTCGGGTATCTGTCGCTAGGCGCTGGTTCTGCTGGTAGAGGCGTACGAAGACTTCGGCCACGAGGTCTTTGGCGTCGGTGGTGTTGTGCAGGTAGCGCCAAGCGAAAGCGAAGAGCGGCTTCTGCCAGCGGGCCATCAGACGGCTGAGCGCGGTGTCGTCACCACGCTGAAGCGAGTGGAGGTCGGCTTTGTCGTTGTCGGGTGAAGGGGTCACCAGGGGCGGTACCGCTTGTTGATTTAGAGGGAGCCGCCGCTGGTGGCTTTGATTGCAGGATGGAGAAGGTTGAGATAGTGCTGACGCTGCTCGGGGCTCATGACGTCGGAGGCTTCGGAAATGAGGCGGCGGGTGGATTCGTTGCACTCGCGGTCGAGGCGTCGACGTTTTTCGGCGTAGCTGGCGAATTCGAGGAAATTGACCTGGTTCTCGGAGCTGCGCTCTTTTTCAAATTCGGCGAGCGTGTGTTGCATCTGCGCAACTTGGCCGGCGAGATCGAGGAGGCGCGGCTTGAGTTGTTCGTGGACGCTGCGGATGCGGGCCAGTTGGTTTTCGTCGAGTTGCAGGTCGGACTTCATCCAAGCGAGCAGGGTATCGAGGTTTTCGCCGATTTGGCTGTTGTTGGGCGAGGCATCGGGCTCGTAAAGCGGGTCGACGATGCGCAGATAACTTTGCGCGAGTTGCGCGCTGCGCAGGGCTTGCTGGCGGGAGTTTCTTAATTCCACTAAAAACAGTCCGAGCAACAGGCAGGCGGCGGCAAAGGCGATGCTAAAGGAGGGGCGGGCAAACAGGGCGCGAATTCGTCCGAGCAACCCCGGCGCTTCCGAGGGCGCCTCTGCGGCGGCGATGCGACGCCAGACCTCGGCTTCCACGGATTCGGCTGCGGGTGTGGCCTCTTCCCAGTGGTGGAGTAAACGATCAAGCGAATCTTGGGCGGGCGGGATGTTATCGCGATGGGGTGTCATGGATAAGGTTTGGCAAAGTCAGTGGGCGATGCCGTATTGGCCTGCAAACCATTTAACACCAAAGAGGGCAAAAGCCCTTCAAAATCGGGGCGTTGCGCCATTTCCTTTTACCGGGCCTACCTTTTGCCGGGCCGCGCGGTGTTGCGTTGGCGGGAGTGTTTTTATCCGCTGGCCGGAGATCAAAAGGAGCTCAGCTGGTTCTGGTGAAAAGCGGATGCTCCGCCCTGCCTCTGGTCGCCTGAAGGCGAGAGGCGCCGCAGGTCGGCGGCGAGACAATCAGCGTCTCTGCAAACGGGTGATGGCTTCTTCGAGGAGCGCGAAGGAGAGCGGGCATTTCTTCGGATTGATGTCCACCCAGACGCTCCAGATGAGCGCGTCTGCGAGTTCTTCGTCCGAGAGCTGCTGTGCTTTCGCGGTTTCCTTGAGATGCAACGCCGTCACCATTTGCTCGACGGTGAAGCCGCACTCCTCTGCCATGCGCTTGATTTCCTCGAGCGGGTAGGGGTAGAGGGCTGCTGAGCTATGGGATTGGTCCATGGCTTATAGATCGGCTCAGGCGCACGGGACATAAGCTAATGTATTCGGAATGATGATAAATAGTTTTCTTTGTGCGTTGGGTGGGGTGTTGCCCTCATTAAACATGAAATGAGCACGAAAAAAACAAATGAGGCGGATGTTTCCATGATCATCGGCGCGCGCTTTCCCGGTTTAACTTGGCGCAGGCGGTGAGAAGGAACAGGGCCGCCAGGTAGAACGGACTCGCTGCGCCGTCGCTACTTGAGGTCGTGCTGGAGGTGGGAGGAGTCGAACCGTTTGCACCACTTGAACTCGATGACGATGAGTTCGAGCTGGACGAGGAAGATAAACTGGAGGACGAGCTGCAGCTGGAACTGGAGGCGCAGGCGTCACGAGCAGGGTGGTGACTTCGCCAGCTGGTGTGGTTTTGCGGACGGTGTGATTGTTGGTGTCGGTGATGTAGAGGTTGCCCGCGGCGTCGAACGCGAGGCAGACCGGCGAGGGAAATTGCGCGGCGGTGATGGTTAGTGTGAGCGGCGGTGCTGGTGACCGGCGGTGTATAGATAGCGCGATCCGTTGAGGACGCTGCTGGCGTTGGCGGTGGTGAGCGTGGCCGTGGCGCTGACGGAATAGGTGGCGCTGACGGTGAGGTTTGTCCATGTCGCGCCGTCGGTGGAGACCTGCTGATCACTCGCGATGGCAATGGAGTAGGGCGACGTAATCAAAGTTAAGCCGTCCGTCGTTTTTATCCTGAGAAAACGCAGCTGTTGCCAAGTTGGCGGCGCGCTGGGTAACTCTTGTCTCTTTGCGCATGCTGCTTCCGTTTTTATTTTTCTTCTCTGGTGTGACTGCGACTTTCGTCGAGCCCGCGAGGGGAACGGCATGAAGTTCTACCTTGATCTTGCTGCGATTCATGGCCGGCCGGGACGCTGGGCGGTGTTGTTGCCTGGGGCTCGACCGGGCGCATCGGTGAGTCGAGGCGTGGAACTGAGCCGTGTGCTCGGCTATCTCGCATGTGAATTTTTCACGGTGCGCAAACTGATCGTGTTGCGCCGTCAGGTGGCCGGAGTGACCGCGAAGCCTCGCTATGTGCTGCGACCATTGGCCAGCACCCGCATCCCTAGCGCGCAGGCGGGGCCATGGTTGGCGCTTGTTTGCGAATACCACGAGTCTACCCGAGCGTTGGTTGTGGTCGATAGGGAGTTGGTCCCCCTTGCGCCGGTCGGGGTGAGTGAACGCGTCTTCAGCGGTGAAATCGCCTGTGAAGCGACGCGGCTGAATCCGGCGTACTGCGATGGCGAGGCGGTTACGTTTTTGCGCAGCGTGCCTGCGGCGGCGACGGAGGTCGATACGCTGGGCTCGCCGTTGGCGCGTTGGCGGGAGTATTTGGATTGGCGACGCAAAATCGCCGAAACGAAGGCGATGGAAACCTATGCATTTACGGAATGCGATGCCCGCAATCCGCGCGCGGTGTGCTTTTATCTGCGCGATCCGGGCAGTGCGGGGAAACTTCGCCAGCGTTTTCTCAATGAGGAGTTGCGCGTCGGTGCTGATCCCAAGGATACGCGCGCGCCGCAAGGCACGTTTCGCCGTATCCGCACGGTGGAGACAGCGCCGGGCACCGTGCCGCTTGTCGTGGAGGTTGATTTCAGCGCGGGCGGACGTGAACCGCCACGCTTGCCGGGCGCGGGCGTACTTCGCGTGGCGATGGAGGGCGAACTCGCTGCACTCGACGTGCAACTTGACGGGTTGCGTCGCCTGACGGAAAACCGGGCCTGCAATCCGCGCCTGACAGAGTGGTTGTTTGATCTTGCGAAGGCGCTGCCGATTCCGCCGACCGCACCGGATGCACCGGGCGTAAACTGGCGCGCCGATGGTCCGCTTAATCCCGAGCAGCGTGCGTGCGTGGACCGGGCGCTTGCTCTCGATGATTTGCTGCTGCTCTGGGGGCCGCCGGGCACGGGTAAGACCACCGTGATCGCGCAGATCTGTTCGCAATACGCGCGGCGCGGACGGCGTGTGCTCGTGGCTTCGCAGGCCAATCTTGCGGTCGAGCAGGCGTTGCTGCGGTTGCCGGCGTTGCCACAGGTGCGACCGGCTTGGGTCTCGACGGCGCGGCGGCGAGAAGGCAGCGCGGGAAATGTCGGTAGTTACCTCTGTGACTGGTTCGTCACGGTGGGGCGGGCGGTGCACGGCGACCTTGTGGAAGCCAAGACGGCGTCGCCGACGGAGGCGCGTTGGTCGTCGTTTCTGGGCGAGTGGGCCGAGCGTTGCGAGCGCGTGACGGCGGCGGATTTTTCTGGGGACGACGAACTGTTTTATCTGCGGCACGCCAATGTCGTCGGCGCGACGTGTAACGAGACGGGCAAGCCCGATTTTGTGGCCTCGCCGGGGTTTTCCTCGCGGTTCGATCTCGTGATCGTGGACGAGGTGAGCAAGGCGACGCCGCCGGAGCTGTTGCTGCCGATGCTGCTCGGTCGGCGCATCCTGCTCGTCGGTGATCATCGGCAGCTGCCGCCGCTGTTTCGCGACGAACATTTTGAAGAGGCGGTGGAAAACCACGAGCTGCCGCGCGACGCGGTGGAGAGTTTTCGCGATCTTGTCACTGCTTCATGGTTCGAGCATGCGTTTCGCGCTGTGCCGGAGTCGGTGCGTTGTGCGTTGCGGCGGCAGTATCGCATGCATCCGAACATCATGGAGGCGGTGAATTTGTTCTACGCGGATCAACCGCTGGCGGCGGGCGATGGCGAGGCGGCGCTCGCGCGCGAGAAAAAACACGGCCTGCAACTGCGCCGGGCGGATGGTCGCGCCTGGCTGGAACCCCAGCATCATCTTGTGTGGTTCGACACCGCGCGCGACGCCGTGGGCCGGCCGGCTCGGGATGAACGCATAGGCACGTCGCGGCGCAATCACCTCGAAGCCGAAGCGTGCGCTCGCATCGTGGCTGAGTTGGCGGCGCAGCCCGAGGCGCGGCGGCTGAGTGTCGCGGTGATCAGTTTCTACAAGGCGCAGATTGGTTTGTTGCGTGATCGGTTGCGTCGGGAAGAGTTGCCTGCCGATTGGTTCGACCCCTGGCGCGATGTCAATACCGTGGATCAGTTTCAAGGCAGTGAACGCGACGTGGTGATCGTGAGTTTGGTGCGCACCGAGGCGCGGCTCTCGGGTGAATTCGTGCGCGATTTTCGCCGGATCAATGTGGCGTTCTCGCGGGCGAGGCGGTTGCTCATCATTCTCGCGAGCGAGCAGACATTCGCCGAAGCCAAAGTGGCGGTGCCCGGTGTGGACGGCGGGACGGTTGAGGCGACGACGGCGTACCGTTCGATCTATGAGTTGGCGTCGCGCAACGGGGCCTGCGCAGGTCCGGAAGTGTTTGTGCAACGAAAGGCACCTCAGGCATGAGCGCGACGAACTGCATCGAATTGGACCTTGCTTGCACGTTTGCGCCGTGTCGGCGGCTAAATCCGTTTCACCGGGTGTTGTTGCGCGCTGTCGAGACGTTTCCGGTGGGCGCACGACCGGGTTTCGACGAGCTGGCGCAACGGCTGTGCCTAGGGGAACGCGTGTTTTTGGATCAGGCGTGGAAGGATATTCAGGCGTTTCGTGCGACGGATGACGACGACTTCATGCAGTCGCGACTTTCCGTGGCCGGCGAGGAGGCGTTGCGAGCGGGCTGGTTTATTGCCGGTGAGCAGACGGTTCGGCGTCACACGCTCTATTTTCGCCGTGACGACGGCTGTGCTGTGCAGGCCGAGAGGATGGAGTTCGCCGTGGTGCGGGCCGTGCGGATGCCGCCAGCGTGGAGTAAGCAGCTCACGACGGAACGGATTGCTGAAGTCTTGGCCGCGCAGAAACCGCAGGAGCGTCTGCAACCGGGCGAACGTCTGATCGCCCTCGCCGCCGATTGGTCCACCGCTCAGGAAGTGCGCAAGGCCGGTCTTCACCACTGATTTTTTCATCCCGTGTCTTTGTGATGGCGATGACTGGGCGAAGCCAGCAACCCCACGAAATTTTCTCGGCTGATCAGACTATGGTTCTTGGGCTAGTATACGGCATCTCCGTATTTTTCGGATTAGCCACAGAGCCAAGCCGGAGCCCAGACACAGAGTCCACAGAGGAAAAGCAGAACGGATTTCATACCTCGGTGTTCTCTGTGTCGGAGCTCTGTGTTCTCTGTGACGAAAAAATCATCGAGGGGACCGCTAAGGCGTCCCGAAGCTTCTCGTGTTACTGCATACTCGAGCGACCCACGTAAGCGATGTCGCTCAGGAAAGCTCACCGCGTTTTGGCGGGAAGCCGAACTACTTCCTAGTGGAAATCCTCGTCCGCGTGTGCCGCGCTGGAGTTTTCGTCGGCGAGCTCCGACCTCTCCCGGCAATCCTCCGGAAACGCTGGTTGACGCTGGAGCCAACGCGCGGCGCACAGGCTGCTCGTGAGCGCCTCGTGTAATGCCGAACCAAAATCGTAGGCCTGGCCCTCGAACCCCGCCTCGTCCACGGCCTGGTCGATCGCCAGCATGACGGCATACATGCGCCCGCGCACTCCGGGGATGTAGACATCGATTTCCTCGCGTCCGAGTGCGAGATTGGTGCGGCAAGCCTCGGCGTTGTGGCTGTGGTGCGAGCGGCACACCTCGGGGCGCGCCTCATAGATGGAGCAACTTCCCTCACGCAGCAGCACGCAGGGCCTTTTCAACGCCGCCCGCTCAGGATTGGAACGCCCGGCGAAGGCCGCACGATGAGCGGCCGCCCGCTCAATCACCGCATCGAGCTCGACGGGTGAATAGTGAGTCTGCACGTGGTGCGCCGCGATCAGCACTTCATGGGCTTGAACGCCCACGAGCTCGTGGCAGCAAGTATCGCAACCCGCATGACAGGCAACCGTCGCCTTGGCGGCAGCGGGAGCCGATGCAAACGCGCGATCAAAGTCCTTAAACGCGCTGGCGAGGACCGAGAGCAGAGCGCCCGGATTACTCGTTTTGCGCAACCGCTTCAGCGTGGTCGCGCACGTTTTTTCGAACAGGGCCTCTTCTTCTGGTGAAAATTGCGCACACATAAAACCGCCCAATGAATCTCAGTGCGTGCCATATAACAAGGCCGGTCGCAACACGTTTGCCTCGGGTGATCCCTGTCATTCTCGGCGCACGACAGAAGCTGCTGGTAATGCTCGGGCCCGGCAAAATGGCCTCAGGCACGAGCCTCAGCCCTTCTGGTTTATCTGCTGGTTGCGATTTCGCGTCGCCTGATTCAACTATGCCTATGAAGCGACGCACGTTTTTAGGGATTTCCATCGGCGCTGCACCGGCGGCGTCCGCCCTCTTGGCGCAAGCCCCGTCACCTTCGCGATTAGCCGAACCAGTAAAAATCGCCATGGGTGATGATCGCCATCATCAATCCTGCCACCTCGGTGATCGCAGCACGATTGACCGCAAGGTCTCTACCACCGACACCGGTGGCCAACTCCTCGTCATTGAAAACTACGCGCAAACCCAATTCGGGCCACCGCGGCACATCCACCACGATCAGGACGAATGGTTTTACGTCATCAGCGGTGAAGTCGCGCTTGAGGTGGGCGAGCAGAAATATCGGCTTCTGCCAGGCGACTCGTTGCTCGCCCCGCGCGGTCTTCCTCACGTCTGGGCCCAGGTCGCGCCAGAAGGCGGCCGCCTCTTGATCGCCTTTCAACCTGCCGGAAAGATGGAGGCCTTTTTCGCAGAACTCGGTCGACTCGGCCGCATCCCACCGATGACGGAAGCGCGCGAACTTTTCGAAAAACACGGCATGACGATCGTCGGCCCCACGCTCAACCCGCAACCATCGCATCCAGCCAAATCGAGGCTGGACTAGGCAATATGTTTTCTGGTCTGACGAACCCTTTGGCATACTTCTCACCTCACCCGTTCGTTGAGGTTGTCTCCGCCAAGATGGACACCGGCAGAACCCAAAGCCCAAAGTGGAGCCAGCGGCCGCCTCATATCAACATGACCGTGGTCGGGCGATGCGTTTGAGCTACGGACACAGCCTCACGGCCTGCGGGCTGGACCAAAACGATCAATGTTTTCCTCTGCTCGCTCGCGGAGGAGACGGGAAAACGCGCGGTTGCCGTCATTCCCTCCGGCCTAGACGGCGACGGCAGCGCCGCGCTAAAAGCAATCAAAGCCGGTGGAGGCATCACGTTTGCGCAATCTGACGCCTCCTATGACAGCATGCCGCGGAGCGCGGTTGAGACCGTGCATATCGATCATCTGCATCCGGCCACTGAGATCGTGAAGGCCTTGTTGATTTCGGCGAACGAACCTTTGGATATCGCCTAACGTAATCAGTGCTGCGCTCTTTGCTTCTTCGGGTACCGTCTCCACCCCCGCGCCGATGAGATGCAGTGTGTTGCGCAGGGGAAGGAGCAAGATGGTTTAATACCAAATGCCCTAAGCTTCTGCATTTTTTTCATAAGGTAACGAAGAGACTTTGGTTTTTAGAGCCGTGTCTTCATTGCCTTCGTTCTCTTCTGTAAGCATTTTAATGGGCATGGCTTTGATGTAAAAGCTCCAGGCTCTTGCTCAAAACCAAAATATTTACATCTGGGGTGTGGTTTGATCGGTTGTGATTTAACTTGGACGCCGTTGACGACCGACCACAACCATTCGGGTTTGCCCCGTTATTTAAGTGCAAGGCGCTCTCTCGTCGGAGCGACTGGCGGCGAAGGGGGCCAGCGGAGGAGGAGAGGGGAAAGAACCCGCTGAGAAGGACGTTGCTGGAGCTGCGCGCGAGCGTTTCTTTCCGCGCAGGTCACAGCATCGGGCGCAGGACCTTCCAAACATTTTCGGCGACGAGCGCGTGGCCGGCGGCGGTGGGATGGATGCCGTCGGGTTGATTGAGGGCGGGCTGGCCGCCCACGCCTTCCAGCAGAAAGGGGATGAGCGTGAGTTGGTTCGCCTTCGCCAGCGCGGGAAAAATGTCGCGGAAGGGCTCGGTGTACTCTGCGCCGAGATTCGTGGGAATTTGCATGCCCGCGATGACGATGCGGACGTCGGGGTATTTGGCGCGCACGAGGTCGATGATCACCTGCAGGTTGGCGCGTGTATCGGAAAGTGGGATACCGCGCAGGCCGTCGTTGCCGCCGAGGGCGAGGACGAAGAGGTCGACGGGCTGGCGCAAAATCCATGCGGCGCGGCGGCGTCCCCCTGCGGTAGTTTCGCCACTGAGGCCGGCGTTGACCACGCGCCAGGGCAGGTCGGCGGCGTTGATTTTTTGTTGGATGAGCGCGGGGTGGGACTGCGTTGCGGGATCGTCGAGCCCGTAGCCGGCGGTGAGGCTGTCGCCAAAAAACACGACCGTCTTGGTGTCAGCAGCGCGGAGGAAGCCGGCGCTGCACGCGAGCGCGGCGAGCAAAAACAGGAGACGGCGTGGGAAGCGACGGCGAGATAACGGCATTGGCCTTTGATGCGGTTCTAGTTTTCTTGGTTCCATAAATGACGGACCCGTTGATGTTGAAAGTCGAGCACCTGACCCAAACGTACGCCACGGCGGCGGGAGCGCTCACGGTGCTCCACGACGTGAGTTTCACGCTGGCGGCGGGCGCGAGTCTTGCGGTCGTCGGCCCCAGCGGCAGCGGCAAGACTACGCTGCTCGGTTTGTGCGCGGGGCTCGATCAACCGTCGGGCGGGGGCGTGGAGCTGGCGGGGCGCGCGCTCGGCGGCTTGAGCGAGGATGAGCGCGCCCGGGTGCGCAACGCGCGGGTCGGCTTCGTGTTTCAAAATTTCCAACTCATCCCGACGCTCACGGCGTTGGAGAATGTGTTGGTGCCGCTCGAGCTGGCCGGTGTGCGTCATTGCGAGGACGAGGGCCGGGCGTTGCTGGCCCGCGTGGGGTTGGGCGAACGCGCGGGGCATTATCCGGTGCAGCTTTCGGGGGGCGAACAGCAGCGGGTCGCGCTGGCGCGCGCGTTTGTGAACCGGCCGAAGATTTTGTTTTGTGACGAACCAACCGGCAACCTCGACGCCGAAAAGGCGCATGCGATGGTCGAGCTCATCTTCGAATTGAATCGCGAGCGCGGCACGACGCTGGTTTTGGTCACTCACGATCCCGACTTGGCGCGACGCTGTCAGCGCGTGATCCGGCTCAAGGGTGGAGCCGTGGTGGAGGACTCGGGCAGCCTATGAACTTCATTCTGAAAATGGCGTGGCGCGATTCGCGGGCGGCGCGGCGCCGTCTGCTGCTTGCGGCATTTTCCATCGTGCTCGGCATCGCCGCACTCGTGGCGGTGGGCTCGCTCTCGGCTAACCTGCGCCAGGCCATCGGCGAGCAGGCGAAACAATTGCTTGGGGCAGATCTCGTGGTGACGGCGCGGCAGGTTCTACCGGCGGAGGTGGAAAACTACCTCGGTACGCTCGGCGGCGAGGTGGCCCGGGGCGTCACCTTTACCTCGATGATGGTTCTGCCCGCGAGCGACGGGCAGACGCGCCTCGTGTCGGTGCGCGCGACCGAGGGAGGTTTTCCCTTCTACGGCGAATTTATAACGGAGCCGGCGGGCGCGCTGGAGCGCCTGCGCGGTGAATCAGGTGCGGCGATTTTGGAGGATACCTTGATCGCGCAGTTCGGGGTGAAGCCCGGCGACCCGGTGAAACTGGGCGGCGTCACCTTCATCGTGGCGGGAGCGGTGAAAAAAGTGCCGGGCGAGTCGATGGCGAGTGGTTTGTTCGCGCCGCGCGTGTTCGTGCCGTTGCGCGCGGTGCCGGCGACGGGGCTGCTCAACGCCGGCAGCATCGCGCGCTATGAGGCGTTCGTGAAACTGCCGCCGGGGAGCGACGCCGAAAAACTCGCGGGGGAGCTCAAGGAGAAATTTGCGGGCGCGCGGTTGCGCGTGGAAACGGTGGCGGGTCGGCAGCGCGAACTCGGGCAGACGATGGGGAACGTGGACTCCTTTTTGAGTCTGGTCGGTTTTATCGCACTGCTGCTCGGTGCCATCGGCGTGGCGAGCGCGGTGCAAGTTTACGTGCGGCAAAAGCTGGCGACGGTGGCGGTGCTGCGGTGTCTCGGCGCGACCGCGCGGCAAAGTTTCGCGATTTACCTCGTGCAAGGTCTGGCCCTCGGCGTGGTGGGCGCGGTCGTCGGCGCGGCGCTGGGGGTGGCGGTGCAGCTCGCGCTGCCGCTGCTCGCGGGGGATTTACTGCCGGTGCGGGTGGAATTTTTTGTGTCGTGGTTGGCGGTGGCGCGCGGTGCGGGCATGGGGTTGGCGATTTGTTTTTTGTTCACACTGCTGCCGCTTTTGAGTGTGCGGCGGGTGCCGCCCTTGGCGGTGTTGCGCGCGGGGTTTGCCGACGGGGCGGGGCAACGCGACGGGTGGCGTGTCGCGTTGCTCGTGGTGATCGCGTTGGCGATAGCGGCCTTCTTGGTCGCGCAGGCGCCACGGCCGGCCATCGGGCTGGGCTTCGCGGCTGGCCTGGGTGTGAGCTTTGGTTTTCTCTTCGGCTTTGCGCGGCTCTTGTCTTGGACGGTGCGGCGGTTTTTTCCAAAGAACGCGCCGTATGTCTGGCGGCAGGGGCTGGCGAACTTGTACCGGCCGAATAACCGCACGGTATTGCTGCTCGTTTCGCTGGGGTTGGGCTCGGGGTTGCTGCTCACGCTGGTGTTGACGCGCGCGACCCTGCTTGGGCAATTGCGCCACGATCAGGGCGACCGGCCGAATCTGATGTTTTTCGATATTCAAGACGACCAGAAGGATCCGCTCGAAACGCTCTTGGCGACCGAGGGCGCGCCGGTGCGGGTGTCGGCTCCCGTGGTGACCATGCGGCTGGTGGCGGTGAAGGGGCGCCGGGTGGAAGAATTGTTGCGCGACAAAAACTCGAACTTGCCCGGATGGACTTTGCGGCGCGAATATCGCTCAACCTATCGCGCGCGGCTGGTCGGCACGGAGAAACTAGTGGGAGGGAAATTCGCGGCGCGAGCCGAACCAGGCGAAAGCGTTATACCTATTTCAGTTGAAGAGGGGCTCGCGCGTGACATGCAGCTAAAGCTGGGCGACGAGCTGGTGTTCGATGTGCAGGGAGTGTCGATGACGACGAAGATCACGAGTCTGCGCGAGGTGGACTGGCGGCGGATGGAGCCAAATTTTTTCGTGGTGTTTCCTGAAGGCGTGCTTGAGGAAGCGCCGAAATTTTATCTGGCGGCCGTGCGAGTGGCGACGGCGGTGGACTCGGCGCGTGTGCAGCGGGCGGTGACGCGGGCGTTTCCGAATGTGTCGGCTATCGACCTCGCGCTGGTGTTGCAGACGCTCGACGGGGTTTTTTCGAAGATAGAATTTGTGGTGAGGTTCATGGTTCTCTTCACGGTGGCAACAGGTGTGGTGGTGCTGGCGGGCGCGGTGTTGTCGGGGCGTTCGCAACGGTTGCGTGAGGCGGTGCTATTGCGGACGCTGGGCGCGACGCGCGCGCAGCTCGTGAAGATCCAGCTCGTGGAGTACCTGGTGTTGGGTGTTTTGGCGGCGTTGATTGGCGGAGCGCTGGCGGTGACGGCGGAGTGGCTGCTGGCGCGTTTTGTTTTTAAGGCTCCGTTGGTGGTGCCGCCCTTGGCGCTGGTGATCAGTGTGGCAAGTGTCGCGGGCGTGACCGTGATTACCGGATGGCTGGCCAATCGGGGCGTGGCAGATCATCCGCCGTTGGAGGTGTTGCGCCGGGAGGGGTAGGGCGCGCCACGCATTTGCAGCGGCAGCGCGACAAGAAGACATGGCGGCTAAGGAAAAGGCGCCGTGCTAATGCGGGACGGCTCAATTCCTCGTAGATTGCTACGGGGATGGAGGACGCCCGCTGGCATCGGGGAGGGGGCATGTTTTATTTCCTTGAGTCAGGCGAGCAAGCGCATCGCCTTCGATGATACTCAAGCGGTCAAAATCTCTAAATAATGAAAACTGGCTGGGCACTTGACTGCCACTACTGATTTGACTTACGAAAGTCCACGATTGCTATTCGATGTTGAACTCGTCGAGCGAGCACGTTGAGAGGGTTTCTTTAATTGATTTTTAGTGACCGGATGATGGGACACGGCCTGCTCAAGCAGTTTTCGAAAGAGAAGCCCTCGACTGTCAGCCTTGCGGCGATTGAAGCGGAAGACAAATTCGTCAAGGTAGTGTTGTAGCAGGTCATGGCTGACGGCTCCTTGATGTGAGCCAAGCAATCAGCTCTTCAGCAGAGATGCAACGCGATCGACATGAGGAAGTAGGTTGCTCCCGATTGCTGGAGTGGGGCGTGAAACTGTATGATTGAACCCACACTCGCTCAGGCCGGTGTAGCTGGCTCAACCATTCGTGACAACGTTGCTACCCTGGTTAGCTGCCGTAATTTCTGCGAGTCCTACACAATCGTGTGAGTGCAGTTGTGAGTCGAGGGGAAGTGCGGATTCTGTAATATTCTTGGCTTTCGGCGTATCCAGATTTTCGGCACCGAGTTCGAGTTTCTTCGCCCGCTCCATTTTACCGCTCCAGAAAAGGAGCGGTTTTTTATTGGTTCCGTGCGTGGCAGCTTCCTTGGGCGCAATGGCCGCGGTTCCTTTGTAAAGACCGTTTTGCATTTCTTTGGCGAGTTCCGTGGGCAAGCTTTTGGGTCTGTATCGTTCTTGGAAAGAAGAATTACGTTTACATTAAAAACCCCGGTAACTTACTTCCCTGTAATCATGGCAGATGTAGCTCCCAATCAGGTTGGTCCCGCGAATCAATCCACGAATCCCCTCAAGGCGTTTACCGCCGAAGATGAAGCCTCAGTGCGCGATGCTTTGAAGCGTTGCTCGCCGGCTGCGGTGGAGGCTGCTCTACAGTTTCGTAAGACGAAGGATGCTGCCCATGTCTCGGCGGTCATTATCGGTGTGATCGAGCGTTTCGTGGAGCCTGGCCTGCGCGCGAAGTTACATTCTTCGGACGATGATCTTCGCATGGTCGAGGATCTTGGCATCGACTCGCTGACGATGATGGAAATCGTTATCCTCGTTGAAGACGTCCTCCAGATGCAGATTAACAATGAGGAGCTGCGCAACCTGCGCACTGTGGGCGACGTGAAGACTTTTATCGATTGCAAGGCCCGCGGTCTTCCGCCGCCAAAGCCGACTCGCCATCTGCCGATCGAGCAGATCGTTGCGGTCATGCCGATCCAGCCTCCTTTCCTTTTCTTGAACGAGGCCTCGGTGAATAACCAAGGGGCTCAAGGTAAGTACAAAATCAGCGGTCAGGAATTTTTCCTCCAAGGGCATTTCAAAGACAACCCGGTGATGCCAGCTTCGATGATGATCGAGGCGCTGGGCCAGCTGGCAGTCTTGGCCTTACTTGAAGGTGTCATTCCGGTGGATGAAGGCAAAGTGGTTGATCCGAAGACGATTTTCTTTGCCTCCAGCGAAGGCGTGCGCTGCCACCGTATCTGCAAGCCGGGCGATGTCCTAGTGCTTTCCATTAAACCCAAGCGCGCTAAGATGCCGCTGGCCACGTTCGAAGGTTCCATTCGCGTAGGGCAGGAAAAAGCGGTGATCGCAGAAGAAATTACGCTCACCTTTGGCACCAAAGATCCCGAGGTTGCTCCTGTTGCGTCGGCTCTGACCGCTGCGCCAGTTACGCCAGAAGCGCCCAAGACTCCTGCCACACCTGCGGCAGGGGTTTGATGCGGGGCCGTTCTCTGTTTGCTGCAAAATTGGCCGCGATATTCCAGTTGCGCGGCCACTTTCCTCAGGTTGAGTTGTCTAAACACGAAGCAAACGCAGTGGCATCCCCAAATTGTCACTGACTCCTCTTCTGTTTTATTGCATCGATTTTCAACGCCGTAACGATACATGCCCAAGGTCTTCATCACCGGTCTCGGATTCATCACCAGCATAGGCAACGATAGTGCAACGGTTACGCAGAATCTGCGTGAATTGCGTCACGGGATCGAGGTCTACGCGCCGTTTCAAAAACCGGAAATTCCGGTCAAGGTGGCGGCACCCGTAAAAGGTTTTCAGACCGATTCCGTTGATTGCGAGGACTGGACTTATCCCGAGCGCTACCGGGTGAGACGCGAAATCCTCCGCGGCATGGGGCCGAACACGTTCTATGCGTACTGCGCGATGCAGCAGGCGGTGGAAGACGCGAAACTGAGCGAAGCCGATTACTCCAATGACGACACCGGCCTTTATGCCGCTTCCGGTGGTTCCCCTTTTCTGCTGGGTAACATGATGCAGCGCATGCACACGATGGGCGTGATGCGCTGTTCGCCGCTCGGCATCGTGGCCTCGATTGCTGGCACGGTGAATTTCAATTTGGTCGCGCATTTCAAAATCAAAGGCGCTTCCACCGGCTTTTCTTCCGCCTGCGCCTCGTCGGCGCACGCCGTCGGGTTTGCCTACGATGAGATCGCGCTGGGCCGTCAGAAGCGGATGTTCGTCGTTGGAGCCGAAGATGGTAACATGGACAGCATTTTGCCGTTTGCCGGTATGCGTGCGTTGTCGCTCCAGACCGATCCGAACAAGGCATCGCGTCCGTTTGACGCCGCGCGCGACGGTTTTGTCGGCACCGGCGGTGCCACCGTGCTGGTGCTGGAAAGCGAAGAAGAAGTGCAGCGCCGCGGTGTGAAGCCCTACTGCGAAGTCGCCGGTTGGGGTCAGGCCTCGGACGGTCACAACGTCGCTATTTCCCATCCTGAAGGTTCGGGACTGAGCATGGCGATCAAGCATGCGCTCAAGTACGCCAAGCTCGAGCCGGGTGCGGTCGATTACATCAATGCCCACGGCACCTCCACGCCGATTGGCGATACCTCCGAGGCGAAGGCGATTCGCACGGTGTTTGGCCCTTCTGGCTCCCGCCCCGCGGTCAGCAGTACGAAGGCGCTGACCGGCCACGGACTCTCGCTGGCCGGCGCGATGGAGACTGGTTTCTGTGCGTTGGCGCTGCGCGATGGTTTTATTCCAGGCTCGGCCAATATCACCACGATCGAACCGGCGTGTGCGGATTTGAATATTCCGCGGACGACTGAGGCGCGTCAGGCCGAGGTGGTGCTCAATAATAGCAGCGGCTTCGGCGGGGCAAACGTCAGTCTGGTGCTTCGCCGGGCGGTATAACGTGCCTCAGCTTTCGAACTTTTACCGCACAGCTTTTGTCACGGGTGCTTCCACCGGGCTCGGGCGTGCGTTCGCCGAGATGCTGTTGGCTGAGGGCGTGAAGGTGTGGGGCACGGCGCGTGAAACATCGCGGCTCGAGCCGTTGTTGGTGCGGACTGGTTTTACTGCCGTAGCGCTGGATTTGGAAATGCCGCAGGAGGCCGACGACGCGTTTGCCGCCGCTTCCGCGGAGGCGGGCGGGACGTTTGATCTCGTGATCAACAACGCCGGTTACGGTGTTTTTGCTTCATTTGGTTCGGTGAATTTCGCGGTTTGGCAGAAGCAGCTTGAAGCGATGTTGGTCACGACCGCTCGACTCACGCAGGCGGCGCTGCGTGGCATGACGGCTAGAAACCGTGGCTGCATTGTGAACGTCGCATCGCTGGCAGTGGAGTTTCCACTACCATTTATGAGCGGCTACAATATCGCCAAGGCCGGACTTGCGGCGTTGAGCGAGAGCCTGATTTTGGAGACGCGCGGTACCGGTATGAAGGTGATCGATTTTCGTCCGGGCGATTTCCGCACCGGCTTCAATCAAGTGATGCAAGTGCAGGCTGCGGCGACAGCGAATGATCCCCGCTTGATGCGTGCTTGGCAGGGCTTGGAGCACAACTTAAACTCGGCGCCACCGCCAAGCTTCGCGGCGGCGGGCCTGCGCAAGGCGCTACTCCGTCAGCGGTCGGGCACGGTGCGTTGCGGTTCCTTTTTTCAGGCGCACTTCGCGCCCTTTCTGGTGCGTTTTGCCCCGGCGCCGTTGCGCCGCGTGGTGCTGGCGCGCTATTTCGGAATCCGTTGATCATGGCCAAAGTTCGCATCCTTGTTCTTACCTCCAGCACCGGTGGCGGCCACGACGCCCGGGCGGAGGCCTTTGCGGAATGGTGCTTTCAACTGTATCGGCATGCGGTGGATGTGCGCATTGAGCAGATGCTCGAAAAATCCTCCGTGGTGAACCGGGTGGGCGTGGGGTTGTACAATTGGATTCAGAAGCGCATGCCGTTTCTGCACACGGCCTATTACGCTTTTATCGAGCTGTTGAGTTTGCTGAACCGGAACAACGTCCGGCTAGGACAAAAATACTACATCAAGGTGCTGAAAGAGTACCGCCCGCATCTGGTCTTCAGCGTGCATGATTGCCTGAACCGCGGCTATTTTCAGCTCGCCCGGAAAGTTGTCGGTGCGGATAAGGTTCGGTGTGCCACGTATTGCGGTGAATTTTCCGGCGGCTGGGGCTACAGCATTAATTGGATCGAGCCCACGGTGGACCTCTATATTTCCCGCACGGCGACGGCGCGTGATTATGCGGTGAAGAAGGGCATCGCGCCTGAGCGTGCAATTGTGCGCGGTCACCTGATGCGTCCGCGTTCGCACTTGGAGGTGCTCGATGCGCCTGCGCGGGCAAAGCACCTAGTCGATAAACTCGGGTTGCGTCCTGATTTGTTCACCGTGTTTCTGGCCACGGGTGGCAACGGCGCCAACAACCACGCGGTCTTGCTCCCGGTGCTACTGCGGCATGCCGAGCGTTGCCAAGTGATCATCATTTGCGGCCGCAACAAGGATGCTTATCATGAACTGCTACATTGGCGGGCGGAAAATCCCGAGCTGAATTGTTATATCGAAGGCTACTCGGAGAACGTCCATTTGCTCGTGCAATGCAGCGATGCGATCGTGACCCGCGGCGGCACGACCAGCTGTGCGAAGGCGCTGCATTTCCGCTGCCCGATTGTTTTCAACGCCTTTGGTGGCATCATGCCGCAGGAATCGCTGACGTGGAAATTTTTCCGCAATGGCGCCCAATCGGAGAAAATTCAGAACGCCTCGGATTTCGAAGTCATCATTGACCGTTGGATGACGTCGCCCGCAAGCTATGAAATTTACCGGGAAGCGTTTCTTACCATTCGCTACGAGGAAGATCCAACGAAAGTGATCGACGAACTGGTGGATCTGGCCAGTTCGGTTAATAATCCGAAGCTTACCCGCCGCCCCTTTCCGCTCGAGTGATGCCTTTGAGTCCACGCCGTCTGACTATCGCCTATCTCTACACGACTTTCCCCAAGTCGACGGAGACTTTTCTGCAGCGCGAAATTCTCGCCATGCAACGGCTCGGCCTTGAGCTGCGCATCTTTTCGCTCTGGGGCGGTGGCCCTGAGTTTGCCGGTCTGCCGGTCCAAGTCTTCAACAAGTGGCGACTGCTGGAGTTGCTTTGGATCATTCCGTGGGTTGCGGTGACGCGTTGGGATGTGTTTTGGGTTTTGTTGCGTGGACTGCTCACGCGGCGCGCGCCGTCTTGGCTTAACTTCTGGGAGAACATGCTGGGCGCGGGTTTTGCCGGAGTGTTTTACCGCAGCTTCCGCCGGAATCCGCCCGATCTCATCCATGCGGCTTGGGGCGGAGCGCCCGCGACGGTGGCGTGGTGTTTGGCGCGGATGAATGGCCATCGTTACAGCGCGGCGGCGCACGCCTACGATATTTATGAACATGGCGGTGATTGGTGGTTAAACGAAAAGCTGGCCGACGCCCGTTTCATTCACACCTCGACCGAGATGGCGCGCGCGTCGCTTTTGGAACGTGAAATCGCCGCGGATAAAATCCAAGTGATCCGGCGCGGACTGGAAGTTTTCCCGGAGCTCAAGCCGCTGCGTTCGGAGCGCACGCCGCTGCGCATGGTGTGTGTGGCTCGGTTGGTGGAGAAGAAAGGACTCGATCATCAGCTGCGAATTTACGCACGGCTGAAGGCCAACGGTTTTGTTTTTTCCGCCCGCATCATCGGCGACGGCCCTTTGCGCAAGGAGCTGGAGCGAGGCATTGTTAGTCTCGAACTGACCGGTCAGGTCGAGTTGACCGGGCATCTTCCTTCGGTGGAAGTTTGGCGGCAGCTCGCTTGGGCGGATGTGTTGGTTCATACCGGTGTCATCGCGCCGAGCGGTGATCGCGACGGACTGCCCAATGTCATCCCCGAGGCGATGTCGGCGGGCGTGCTGGTCGTGACGTCGCCGGTGGCGGGCACGACGGAGGCGATTCAAGCTGAAGCCACCGGGCTGGTCGCCGAGACCACCGATTACGTCGCGTGGGAAGCGGCGTTGCGGCGGTTGGCGGTGGACGATGGATTGGCGGCGCGGTTGCAAGCGGCGGCCCGAGCCTGGACGGAGCAAAACTACGACGCGCACACGAATGCCGCCCGGCTCCATGCGCTTTTTAAAACAGCGGTGTCGTCTTCGTCCCCATGATATATTTTGACGTCAGTCGCACGCTGCGCGCTAAGCACCGGTCCGGGCTCACCCGGGTGGGATCGCGCTTGCTGAAGGAGTTTGGCGACACGGTGAAGCCGGTTTCGTTGCTGGTGCCGGGCGGCGGATTGAGCGAGGCGTCGGCTCAGTTTCATCCTTCGAAGGATGACTGGTGGCTGACGCCAGAGTTGTTTTGCGAGGCGGAGTTTCCGGGGCTGTGGACCTTTTTCCGCAAACGGCGCTGTCGGTTGGCGGCGGTTTTTCACGATGCGATCCCGCTGAAACATCCGCATATCACCTGGCCGCAAAGCGTGTCACGGCATCCTGAATACATGCGGATGTTGGCGGAGTTTGACCGCGTGTTTGCGGTGTCCGAGGCGAGCCGGCAGGAATTGCTGGGGTTCTGGCGCTGGCAGGGGGTGGAGCCGCGCGCGGTGGTGGAAACGATTTCGCTGGGCGCGGATTTTTCCGGACTGCCCCGAGTTGTCCGCCGGGGCGATGCTGGGCGGGCCGCGCTTTTGTGTGTGGGGATTTTAGAGCCGCGCAAGAACCAGACTTTTCTCCTCGAGGTGTGCGAGAGTCTGTGGCGCGACGGATTCACGTTTGATCTGCATCTGGTCGGGCGGGTGAATCCGCATTTTGGTCAGCCGGTGCTGACGAAGGTCAAGGCGTTGAAGAAACGGTATCCGGGATTGCGCTACCACGCGGCGGTCGATGATGAAACGCTGGCCCGGCTGTTGGGCGAAGTGCGGGCGAGTGTCTTTCCGACGATCGCTGAGGGCTGCGGGCTGCCGTTGCTGGAATCGCTTTGGCAGGGTGTGCCGTGCCTGTGCAGCGATCTGCCAGTCTTGCGTGAAAATGCCGACGCGGGCGGTTGTTTGTGCGTGCCGGTGGGAGAGCTGGAGCGTTGGCGCGAGGCGTTGCGCCGCGTGCTGACGGAGGCTGAGGCTTATGCCGAGCTGGTGCGGCAGACGGCAAACCGGCCGCTGCCGTCATGGGCTGACACGGCCAAGGCGCTGGCCGAACGGCTGACTTGAGCGCGGCGACCGAACCGATTGCCAGAGCTTAGATTTTCTTCAAGGCGTAGGCCATTGCGTCGCCGATCTGGTCGAGCTGAGCGTCGGAATGTAGGGCGGAGACCGCGGTGCGGATGAGGTCCTTGCCGGCGGGCACGGCGGGGGCGATGGACATGACGGTGAAGACGCCTTTTTCGAGAAGCGCTTTCCAGAAGGGGTAAACGCGTTCCTTGGTGCCGAGCACGATGGGAACGGCGGGGGTTTCGCTTTCCCACGTGTCGAGGCCGAGGCTGTGCAGCATGGCGCGGTAACGCTTGGTGTTTTTCCAAAGGCGTTCGAGGTGCTCGGGTTCGCTCTGCATGATCTCCAGCGAGGCGAGGGCGATCGCGGCTTGGCTGGGGCTGAGGGCGGCGCTGAAAATGGTCTGCTTGGAATTGGTGCGCAGGTATTCGATCAAGTCGCGGGAGGCGGCGATGAAACCGCCGGTGCTGGCGAGCGATTTGGAGAGGCTGCCGCAGATGATGTCGACGTTGTCGTTGAGGCCGAAGTGATCGGCCGTGCCGCGGCCTTGGCGGCCGAGGACGCCGAAACCATGGGCGTCATCGAGCACGGTGAAGCAGTTATACTGTTCGCCGATAGCGGTGATCTCGGGGAGTTTGGCGATGTGTCCTTCCATCGAATACACGCCCTCGATGACGAGCATTTTGGGAGCCTTCGGGTCGATGGAGGCAGCGACTTCGCGCAGGTCGATGGGGTTGTTGTGGGCGAAACGTTCGACCGTTGCCATGGAGAGGCGCAGGCCGTCCCAGAGGCAGGAATGAATATTTTTGTCGGCGAGGACGATGTCGCCCTTTTGGGCAAAGCAAGCGACGCTCGAAAGGCAGGAAAGGTAGCCCGCGGAGTGGACGTGGCAGGCTTCGCGACCGAGGAAGGCGGCGATCTTTTCCTCGAGTTCGAGGTGGTAGGTGCGCGAGCCGTTAGAGGTGCGGGCGCCGGTGGTGCTGGTTCCCCATTTGAGCATGGCGGCGCGGCCGGCCTCGATGACTTTGGGGTGGAAAGAGAGTCCGAGGTAATCGTTGCTGGACAGCATGATCATATCACGGCCATCGAGCCGGATATTGGTGCCGTGCTGCGACTCCATGGCATGGTAGTACGGCGCGTATTTGAGCCGCATCTTGGTCGGGTAGTCGTCGAGACAACGCGCGATGATCGCTTTTTTGTTTTTTGAAAATAGGGAAAACGCCATGACTTAGGGTGTTAATAGAATTCTCTTGGAGGGCTTAGCAAACCCAAAGGAGGGGAGAGGGGCTACCTTGGGTTCAGTCGAGACTCATGGTTGCGCGGTACACCCTTTGAAAAGCGCTTGCGCAGCATCGCGGTAGGTCACCGCATCCTCGTGGGAAATGCGTTGAGTGAGATAGAGGGCAAGTAGAATTAAATTCCATGCGATGGCTGCGCCAATGATGATTGCCAGTGCTCGTCGCAGCGCAGGCCTTGCTTCCGCTGCCTGAAGCGCCACGGCAAGCCCGAGCATGGCAAAAAACGTGGAGGCTTCGAAGCCGCGGTTGCCAAATGAGGAGCCCAGCCACCAGCACTCCCACGCGGCGTTGAGCGCGATGCAAATTCCCAAGGACGCGATCCACGCACGTCCCGGCGAAAGACGCCAAGCCCACGCGAGAAATCCGACGACTCCTACACACATTAAAGGATGCCAATAAAACCAACCGTGTTGGGGAGAAAACAGAATCTCGAATAGATGGTTTTGGGCGAAATTGAAACGCTCGCCTTGATATGAATAACAAAGCCAAGAGCCGTAGATTATTTTCCAAGCCAGCAACTGCGCGGCACAGGGCACGACAGCGCCCAAGACCAGCCAGAGGGCAGACTGTGCTGAACGGAGTTTTCTCAAAATAATCCAACCTGGGCCGATGAGGTAGAGGCCGGCGAGGTTGCGCGTGACGATGAGTAACGCCGCGCAGAACCCCAGCAGTATCCAGTTTCGCTTCCGCTGATCACCGTCGGCGATGCGCAGCGCCAGCCAAAATACCGCCACGGCGAGCACGAAAACCTGACTATGACTCATGGAAATCCGTGCGGTTTGATAGTAGATCAGCGGGCTCGCCAGCCAGCCGGACAATACCGCAACCGAAGCAATCGCTAGGGGGAAAAAGCGGGCGGCGATTTTTACCGCCAGCCACAGGCCGATGGCGGCGTAGAGCATTTGCCCCAGCCAGACGCTCATCAGATAGATGGGTTCGAAGCCGGTTGTCCCGGCGGGCGCGAAAAGATGCGCGAAGAGGAAAAAGGGCAGACTGCCGATTGCCCAACCCGGTGGATATTTGTTCGGCAGCAGGCCGGTTGCGGTGCGCTCGGCGGCAAATAAATCTTTGGCGGTAGACTCGAGCGTGTCGCTGTGCGCCAGCTGATTGGCGAAATCCACATCATGGTCGATCACGACCGACGGCAGCCAATAATAGTAAAAGCTATCGTCCCAGCCTTGCAGCATAGGCCTATGTTTTGAGCCAAACATGTCCCACGCCTGCCAGGTCAGGCAGCTTGCCGCGACGAGCACGCACAAGATCACCAGCAGGCGGATGGTTTTTAACGACGAGGCAGGTTTTGCATCCATGCGGTGAGATCGTCGGCGTAGGTGGCCCACGTTTTGAACGTGCGCCGCTGGGTTTCGCGTGTCAGCTCGACGCGTTGCGAGGGCGATGTGAGCAGTCGGTCGATTGCCTCGGCCAGCGGCGCAGCAGTGACGGAGTCGAGCATGATGCAGCCGCCACCTTTGGCCGATTCACCGAGTGCGCCGCGGCTGGAGCAGATGCAGGGCTTGCCGTGCGCGAGGCTTTCCTGCACCGGCAGGCCAAACCCTTCCATCAGCGAGGGGTAAACCGTGAAAGTGCTTTCGGCGTAGGCGGCGTGCAGCGCTGCATCGTCCACGGGCCCGTCGTAGCGCAGCGGATATCCGGCGGCTTGCAGGGCGTTCATTTTATCCAAGGCCGCTTTGCCGGTTTGGGGGTGGGCGAGGCCGATGAGGCGCAACTGAAAGCGCAGGCCGCGTGTCCAGAGTTGTTCGCAGGCCTCCAGCAGAGCGACGTGGTTTTTGCGGCCTTCTAGCGAACCAACGCATAGCACCACGGGCGGCGTCGTTGCCACCGGTGTGGTGGCGGCCGCTGCGCCTGGCAGGCCGGAGATTTCGACGGCATTGGCAATTGCTATGACGGGTGGTGGATTGGCCACGCCGAGCCAGCTCCAGTAGTTGATGAGAGAGTGTCGCGAATCTTCGGATACGGCGGCGACGCCATCGAAGGCGAGAAGTTCGCGCAGGTACGCGGGGAATCGGCCCACGGTTTTGGCCGGTGTGTACTCTGGCAGCTTCAGGGCGATGGCGTCGTGGAAAACCGCCACGCGTGGACCGCTCACTTGGGCGAAAAGCTGGGGATAAGCGCGTGCGATCTTGGCGGAGAAAATCTCTGGCGCGATCAGCGAGTCGCCCGTCGGGCAAGGCGAACGGGCGTTGAAAAACTGCCGTGTGTATCCGTCAAGCCGTACGCGCAGCGGCCATTTTGCACTGCGGTGAGCCGAGCCCGCACCGTGGGTGTTGGCGAGGTTGATTTGCTCCCAAGGTTGCAATCCGCGCCATGTTGCTTGGTGGGGATCGTAGCAGACGGGCTCGATTTTTTCTCTCGCGCTGAGCGCTGTGAAAATCGAACGCACGACACGCTGAACGCCGGTTTGGGCGTGGGTGTGGCTCGTGTGCGACGCTTCGAATAGGATCATAGTGCTGGCCGAGAAATCAGGACGAAGGGAGACCTTGAGCGATCCATGTCCTCAGAGGCAAGCGAGAGAAAACACTGAAGCGATCTCGATCGTTTATTTGCTCTCAGAGACCAGTCGGGCGAAAATCATTTTTCCGCCCGCCGAGGGCAGCACGCTAGAAATCTCCACATGCACTTGGCGGCCGATGAGCAGGCGGGCGTTGTTCACCACCACCATGGAGCCGTCTTCTAGGTAACCCACGGCTTGGCTTTCGTCTTTGCCGGGTTTTAAAAGTTCGACTTCGAGCTGGTTGCCTAGGATGAGCTCCGGCCGGAGCGCTTTGGACAGAAGATTCAGGTTCAACCAGTGCACGCCGTGAAACTCCGCCATTTTGGCGAGATTGAAGTCCATCGTGAGTAGCTTGGCCTTCATGGACTGGGCGAGGAAAACGAGTTTCGCGTCTACGTCTTGTTGTTTGGTGACGTCGCTTTCGGGGATGCGGATGTCGATATTTTTGATTTTGCGGAGGACATTTAATGTCTCCAACCCGCGTCTGCCGCGCGCCTGTTTATGCGGATCCGCGGAGTCCGCTACTGCGTGCAACTCATCCAACACGAAGCGCGGAATCACCAGCGCGACATTGAGGAAACCGGCTTCGCAGATTTTAGCCAAGCGCCCGTCGATCAGCGCGCTGGTGTCGACCACCGCGAGCGGCACGTCCACCTCATGAGGGACAAAGCGCACGTAGGGAATCAGCACGTTGAACTCGTCCTTGCCGCGCAGCGCGATGACGATGCACAGGTACGGCACCACCAGAAAGAGCGCGAGTCGCACCAAGTAGAGTAGCTGCGGATCGCCGCCCGCAAAGAGCGGGGAAATTTGCAGCAGGTAGGCGATTAACAGGCCCATCCCGAGTCCGAAGGAAATAGCCGACAGCCCGCGCAGCGAAAATCCTTTCAACATCACGTCCGTCAACACCACGAGTATACCCAGCAGGAAACCGATACTAATCGCCATCGGCATGTACCGGTCCCACTCCTGATTGGTGAAGCACACCAGCGCGCCAGCCGAGGCGCACAAAGCGACAAAAACCAAACGGATGGGTAACAGGGTTCTGTTCATTAGGTGTTCCTAGAAAGGCTTATCTGAGCGTGAAATACAATGCTATTGGCAAACCGATGCCCACCGCCATGCAGATATATAGAAGGGTGATTGCGCGTCTCGCCTTTGTTTTTGTCTCATCGATTTCTGCCATGGAAGTATGACTCCATGCCGAAACGCGGCG
>Ga0209181_10002208_pt1 | contig 32213 bp, 28 predicted proteins | sample MAT05_FD_187208 | JGI IMG/M metagenome (GOLD analysis project Ga0209181, IMG submission 187208) | Freshwater microbial communities from Lake Fryxell liftoff mats and glacier meltwater in Antarctica - MAT-05 (SPAdes) (version 2) | ecosystem: Environmental > Aquatic > Freshwater > Ice > Liftoff... | reverse complement strand
AATTGACGATAGCGGGAATGAATAATAAAAAGCCTCACTTATACCTTCCCTTTCAATTTTCTCAGTAAAATATTGTTTGGAAAAAGAGTGCGTTAATGGAAAACCAATGGTGCCGTATATCTTCATTAAACCGTTTCTTTATTCAGGTATAAATGAAAAGTATCTCCACGCAAACCAATGCGCATGGTTTCCAGCGGAATTACTTCGTTGGGTGCAATATTACCCAGGTTTACATTACAGCCTATCAGTTCCAGAAAGTAAAGCTGCTGTGCTTTTTGCGGAGCTTCCCAAATGATTTTTTCTTCAGGTATCTGCGTTAGTATTTCCTGTACCAGGCCTTCTCTTACTTCGCCCGTACCCCTGTAAATACCCACATTACCGGCTTCCCTGGCTTCGGCAATAACATAAGTAGAACCTGCTTCAAGCTCAGCTTTCATCAATTCAATCCATTTATAAGGCGGAATAATGTGCGTTGCATCCTTACTACCCACCTCACTTAAAACCACTCCTATCTTCGCCAGTTTTTCTATGTAGCCGCATTTTTCCGCATGTGGTATTTCTATTGATCCGTCGCTCACTTCCATATAACTAACACCAAACTCTTCGCATACATTTATGTAATCTTCAAACTGATTCCTTATTAAAAATGCTTCGAAAAGCGTACCTCCAAAATAAATAGGCATATTGTGCTCCCGGTAAACTTCCAGCTTCTCTTTTAAATTAGGTGTAACAAAAGAAGTTCCAAAGCCAAGTTTAACTACATCAACGTGTGGCGCTGAGGCACTCATAAAATTTTTGGCTTCTTGTACACTTAAGCCTTTATCCATTACCATGGTAATACCGTGTTCACGTGGTTGTGTGGTGCGTTCAGGTATTTGAGAAAGATTAAAATTCATTATAATTATTTTTAGGAGTGCAAATATAACTTATGCAACTCAATAAAGAATATGATATAGGGCAAGGACTAAATAAGAAATTATTTAAAGTGAGTTGCGCTTTTTGTAACGGGCAATTAAATCAACAACCTGCTGTACCTGCAGTATAGCCGGATTAATTTCTATAAATTTCTTGATCAGTTTTGGATTACGCGACATACCGGTCTCTAAATGTAATAATGCCTCTTTTGACCGGCCCAGGGCATATAAAAAAGCACTTTTATAAAACAGAAAAATGGTTTTGCCATCCGTTTGCTCAAAAGCAAAATTGGCATATTCAAGTGCTTCCTCCATCATCTCCGCCTTATGCAGGCATTTCAGTAATTCTATCCAGCCATTTATGTTTTTGGGCCTTACCCTCACTACATTTCCAAAATAAGTAATGGCATCATCCAGTTTATCCATTTCCATATAACATTGTCCCATAGCCAGGTTATACTCTGGTTGCATTCTATGAATACGCATAGCAATTTGCAGGTTTTTGATAGCGCTGTCCCAAATACCTTCATTCATGTAAGTGCAGGCAATTTTATAATTAAGCTGAGTATCCTCGTGATTTAAATGACTGGCTTTGCGGTAGTTAAACCGTGCCTGGGCATAATTGCCCATTTTATCGTAACAGTGACCAATAGCTTCGTAAATCACATCCTCTGGCCGTGCCAGTTCCAACACCCTTTCTAAAACCTCTACGGCTTCTTTATACCTTCGCAGGCGGATGTAAGCATCGCCCATATTACGCAGGGCAAAGTCAAATTTTTCATCAATGGCTATGGCATATTCATAGGCATCAATTGCTTTTTCGTATAATTTTAAACCCTGGTAAGCTGCAGCCAGGTTAAACCAGGCCAGTTCGTTAAATGGATATTCATCTATTATTTGCTGGTGTAATCTTATACCTTCTTCATTGCGGCCTGTAAAATCAGTCCAGAAGCAAATTTTATACAAAGCTTCTTCGTTATTTGGCTCCTGCTCCAGTATCATTTTCAGGCAGTCAAAAACTTTGTCGAAATTTTCGTAGTCATCATACACGTCTGCCAGTTCAAACAACAGGTCCAGTTTTTCCTCTCCGTCAAAATCATGAATGGCTGCCTCTAAAACTTCGGCAGCTTTTTGCTGCATATCCAATGCCAGGTAAGCATCTGTTTTTAAAATAAAAAGATTGGTATCTCTGCTATCCAGCAGCTCGGCCTGATCCAGTATATACAAGGCCTCTTTATAATTTTTAAGCGCAATTAAAATGTCTGCATTTTTAAGTAACAGCATTGCCGAATATGGATATTGTTCAATTCCGTATGCTGCAGCTTCCAGCGCCTGGTTCAATTGTTCTTTTTCATCAAAATAATCGATAATGCGTTCAAAGGAATCTTCCTCAATAAAAGAGTTGGGTTTGCCTGCCTTGAGGTTATCAAATTGCTGGAGTAACGCTTTTAATTCTTCTCTGTCCTGACGGTAAGGATATTTACTCATTGTTTGTAGGTTATTGTAAATTAAGCAGTTTTGAAGAAATAATCAACTTTTTGTAACAATTTTTATTTTTAAACGTTAAAGGAATGTAAAAAGAATTGATGAATGGTATGGAATTACCAATTATTTTTCGATATATTTGTTTTATAAATTTAAACCCAATGTTAAATAAAGCTAAAATGTTACTGGTTGTTCTGTTGCTTAGCGGCATAGGATACAGTGCTATGGCTGATAAAGGCATTGGAAAAAAGAACAAATCGAAAGTGACCCTCAATATTAATTCTGGAAATTCAATTAGAAAATCAATTTCCCTCAATCTTAAAACTGGCTTGAAATATACAGGTAGTTTGATGACGAACCCGCAGTTAAACGGAACCTCTTATTTAAACAGTACTTTACTCACTTATCAAAAAGGTAACACAGTTTATATTATTCCACAAAAGCAAATTTACACGGTTCCCGAAATGAAGCAGGGATACACCGGACTTAAATTGATCATTAAAACGCATAAATAAAAGAGCTTAAAAAATATTTAAGCTTTTTTTATACCAAGTGATTTATCAATTTCCCTTTTTCAAATTTTGATTCTCTTCGTACGTCATTACCCTGTAACCAGCAACCGGAAAGTCAAACAATGAAACCTGCACCGCATCGTAATTTATTTTTGAAAGCGTATACTTAAATTTCATTTTACCCGATTCAATTTCATACTGAATGGCAAGACCCGGCAAAGTACTAAAAGTAGGATCGTATTCTTTATTAGCTGGAATTAATTCCGGTGTATAATAAACCTCAAATGTTTTACCATCGGGCAATTTAGCAATTGCTTTTTTTGTATCATATCCACCAATTGATTTCGTTTCACTGGTAAGTTCAAATTTAATATTACTATACATTTTTTGTTTAGCTATCCAGTTATCTTTTGTTAGCGTAATCATTAGTTTCTGGCCGCTAAACTCTTTTAAAACAACCGCATTGTTTGTTTTTGAATTATAGATGGTTACTTCCTTTCCGAGTGTACTGGTCATTTCTGTACGGTTATTGTTTCCTTTTAAGTAAATGGTAGTTGTTGCTCCGGTAATAGCACCACCAGCTTGTGGGCCATTGCCATTTTTAATTTCCATATCATACATCATGGTAGCTTCTGCAATATTGCGCTGGGCATTTGCCGAAGCAATTACAGTAAGAAATCCGGTTAACATTACAAATACTTTCAACTTTTTCATTGTATAAATTATTTACTTAAAGGTACTACTTCAGTTAATAGCTTTTCTAAAGTGGCCCCTCACCCGCATATAATAAAATCCCGTGCCAGAATTATGTTTGCATTTAATAAAAAACCTGCAGCGCCTTTAATGCCTGCAGGTTGTGAAATATTTAACTATTAATCTAATTTTTGCCAGTTTTTTTCTTGATATCCTGCATTTTTTTATTGTTCTCCTGCATGGCCATAATACGTTCCTGAAACTTGCTCTGCTTAACTGGCTTTTTGCGGTTTTCTTCAATCTGCGTCAGAATTTTTTCATGGTTGATAATGTATTTCTGAATAACGATCTGTAGAATCAGCGTAATGGTATTAGATACGGTATAATACCAGGTTAATGCTGCAGGAAGATTATTGAAAACTCCCAGTAACATAACCGGGAATATATAAGGCATATACTTCATCACCGGGTTACTGTTATCCTGCATGTTACTCATGCTGTAAATTGAAATAATTAAACTGGTAATGGTTGCTGTAATGGTGAATAAGCTTACGTGGTCGCCATAAAATGGGATAGAGAATGGTAATGTGGCAATTGAATCATAAGCTGCCAGATCTTTAGCCCATAAAAAATTTTGCCCCCTTAAAGAGATATTGGATTGAAAGAAATAATACAACGACATAAATATCGGGATCTGCAGCAGGGCCGGTAAACAGCCTCCCAAAGGACTTACCCCTGCCGATTTCCAGAGTTTCATCTGGTCCATACTAAATGCTTGTTTATCATCTCCATGTTTTTCTTTCAACCTGTCAATTTCCGGTTTAAGTGCTTTCATTTTAGCACCGCTTAAATAACTTTTATATAAAATAGGAGAAGTTATTAAACGTATTAAAAGGGTTAGTAACAAAATTACCATACCCATACTGGCAATATGTCCTCTTAAAAAATCGAAAACCGGTAACAGAAAATGGCGGTTGATATACTTTACAAATGCAAATACACCGCTGCCGTAAGGCACAATGTTTTCCATCTGATTGTTATACTTACTTAAAACATTGTAGTCACTTGGGCCGTAATAAAGCTGCATTGGTACTGTAGCAAATGCACCGCCGGTAAGCTGAATATTAAGGTTGGCGGTGGTTTGAGAAACGATGTGCAGCGAATCCGCAGGTACCGTCCATTTTACATTTGCACTTTGAAATTTTTGCTTAGCGATTAAAGCAGCTACAAAAAATTGTTGTTTCACGGCAAGCCAATCCACCTGCTTATCCAATTTTTTTTCATCACCCGAACCGGTATGTTCAAAATCGTAACTGCCATTTTTAACATAGCTAATATGGGTTTGTTGTCTTTCGTATTCAATATCTTTTTCCACCTGCGGGGCCTGGGTTTGCCACAATAAATTTATACTGTTACCGGTTACCAGTTTATCGGTTTCTTTCATCGATAAATTAAAGTCCACTAAGTAACTATCCTCCGTCAGTGTATATTGATGCGTGATTTCCTTACCGCTTGAGTCCTTCAAAACAAAAGATATGCTTTGCGATTTATCGGCATTTATTGTTTTCTTACTGCTTACAAAAGGAATGTCGGCAGTCTCGGGGGTATGACCATTACCTGCATTAATTTTGTACGACAGTTTATTAAACTTGCCATCCGCCAGTATCAATGGCTTGCCATCAAACTTTTTATAATTCTTTAATTCTACAATTTTGGGTTGGCCACCTTTATTGGTAAATACAATTTTTATCAAATTGTTTTCCAGTGTATCTAACTGCTCTATGTTTGATGCTTCTGTAATAAAAACATCAGGTAATTTTTTCTTCGCTGCCAGTAAAGAATCATTAACCAGTGAATCTTTTATTACCAAAGCTGGGTCAATTTTTGGTTTTGCGGCAGCAATTGAATCTTCAATGCGTTTTTTCTCTACTGTATATGCCTGGTTACTACGGCTGTTAATGATAAACATAGCTATTAATAATGCCCCAATCAACACAAATCCAATAACCGTATTCTTATCCATTCCCATTTTACTTGTTTTAGGTTGGCAAAGGTAATTAAAGTTTGATGGCTACACCTTACCAGTTAAAAAAAGCCTTTCCAGCTAAGGAAAGGCTTTTTATGATGATTTTGTTTTTGTTATTTTTTCGCATCCGGAGCAGCAGCTTTTGCCGCAGGCGCAGCTTTTGCAGCGGGTGCAGCAGCAGCTTTAGGAGCAGTAGATTCTTCCTGTTTCAATTGCCTTGTCATGGTTACAGATGCAATGGGAATACGGGGTGAGTTTAAAACCTCCATATTGTCCATTGGTATATCTTCAACCCGGATGTTTTCATTCAACTCCAGTTTTTCGATATTCACCTCAATATGCTCTTTCAGATATTTCGGAAGTGTTTTCACTTTTACCGTTTTCATTTTAATCACCAGCTTTCCGCCGGCTTTAACGCCTGCAGGTACGCCAATATAATGAAGCGGCAGTGTTGCAATAACTTTTTTATCTTCTACCAGCTCTAAAAAGTCAACATGCAGCAACAGATCTGTTACTTTATGAAACTGCAGGTCTTTTAAAATACAACGGTAACTATTTCCGTCAATAACCACGTTTGCCAGTATAAATTCAGGTGTGTAAACGATGTCTTTAAAAGCAGTTGCCGGAGCAGAGAAATTAATCTCTTGAGAACCACCATAAATTACACCTGGCACCATTTTCTGAGAGCGAAGTTGGCGGGTGGCTTTTTTTCCGCTTTCGGTCCTCAGTTGTCCTTCGATTGTAATTGATTTCATTTTAATAATTTTTTTATGAGGCGCAAAGGTAGGGTTTTAATGGATAATTTTAGAATGAAATAATGGATAATAAAGAACCTAAAATTGTGAGTTCCCGATTATCCATTATCAATTAACAAATTATCAATTTAACTATTTCTTATTCGCCATCCTGCTTCTCATAAAAAGGCTGTTAATACTTTTATTTTCAAAGGCGTTACGTATGGTAACAGCAAATAATTCATCTGTTGAAACTACTTTAATCTTATTGCATTCTCCCCTCAATGGTATTGTATCGCAAACCACCAGTTCTTCCAATACACTGTTTTCTATATTTTGATAAGCATTACCGCTTAACACCGGATGTGTACATAACGCCCTTACGCTTCGGGCTCCCTTTTCTTTCATTAATGCTGCACTTTTAACCAAGGTACCTCCGGTATCGCAGATATCATCAATCAAAACAACATCACGATCTGTTACATCTCCAATAACAACCATGCTGGCTATTTCATTAGCTCTTTTACGATGTTTATCACAAATAACCATTTCACATTCGAAATAGGTGGCTATTTCTCGTATTCTGTTTGCACTACCCACATCGGGTGCAGCAAAGGTTAAATTTTCGAGTTTTAGGTTTTCTATATACGGTATAAATATGGCTGAAGAATCCAGGTGATCGACCGGTATATCAAAATAACCTTGTATTTGCGGTGCATGCAAATCCATGGTTATAACTCTGTCGGCACCTGCTGCAGTAAGCATATTGGCTACTAATTTAGATCCAATAGCTACACGGGGCCTGTCCTTCCTGTCTTGCCTGGCCAAGCCGTAATAGGGGATTACAGCAATCACTTTATAGGCTGATGCCCTTTTAGCAGCATCAATCATTAATAGCAATTCCATTAAGTTATCAGATGGTGCATACGTGCTTTGAATTAAAAACACAAATCTTCCGCGGATGCTTTCTTTAAACTCTACATAAATTTCTCCATCGCTAAAGCGCTGAATATTTACTTTACCCAAAGGTTCTCCAAATTTTTTTGCAATTTTTTCGGCAAGGTATTGTGACCCTGTTCCAGAAAATATTTTTGCATTTGATTCCATATGTAGTTAAATTGAGATAAGTTAGAGAATATATGTTGCGAAAGTATCACTTAGTTTAGATGATTTAATACACTAACCATGGAAAATGTCAACAAGCCTTCCACATCTATAAAAAACTGGGCCATTGATGACCGCCCAAGAGAAAAATTACTTGCTAAAGGTGCTACAGCTTTAAGCAATTCTGAATTGCTTGCCATTCTGCTGAATAATGGAAGCAAAAATAAAAGTGCCGTTGAACTGGCCAGAGAAATATTAAAACTGGGTGATGATAATTTAAATGAGTTGGGTAAACTATCGCTCACTGATTTTAAACAGGTAAAAGGAATTGGTGAGGCAAAATCAATCACCATTGCTGCTGCGCTGGAATTGGGAAGAAGAAGGCATGCCTCTTTTGCATTGGAAAAACCGGTAGTAAAATCAAGCAGAGATATTGCCCAATACCTGCAAACCACTTTAAAAGATTACAACTACGAAGTATTCGCTGTTGTTTTTTTAAACCGGGCCAATAAGATCAATCATTTCGAAATCATCAGTAAGGGTGGCATAACCGGTACTGTAGCCGACCCCAGAATAATATTAAAAAAAGCGCTGGAAGAAGATGCGACCTCTATCGTGCTGTGTCATAATCATCCTTCCGGTAATCTTCATCCCAGCAGGGCTGATGAAGAACTTACAAAGAAAATCAAAGACGCCGCTGCATACTTCGATATAAAAATCATCGACCACATCATCGTTAGTGAAGAAGGCTTTTACAGCTTTGCTGATGAAGGAATTTTATAGTTTGGTGCTATAAGTTTTTAGTATTGCTGTAAATACTCGCTCATAATAACCAATGCATGCACTCTAAAATGCTGAATAATATAAAAGTTAAGCAAAAAAACAAAACTCTCTACTGGACTTTTTGGGCAAACAAAAAAAGCATACTTACGCCTGCGCAGTTGGCCCGCCAAAATTAAATGGTATTTCCACGGCTTCCATATCCTGTATGGTTCCGTTGGCTGTTTCAAATTTCTTTACATTATCAACCATTGCCTTCATAAAACGCTTGGCATGAAAGGGTGTTAATATGATGCGGCTTTTTACCTTACTCTTAGGTGTACCGGGCATTACATTTACAAAATCAATTACAAACTCAGCATGGCTATGTGTAATAATGGCCAGGTTGGCATACGCCCCTTCAGAAACCTCTTCAGAAATTTCTATATTAATTTGATTGGGCTGTTCGGGCAAATTACTCATGCTATATTTTTTTACAAAGATAAAAACAAAGAGCCCCAAATTGGGGCTCTTTATAAAAAGTATTTTATAAAATGTAAATTACCTAGGCGCTTTATATTTTAAAACCATAACGTATTCTCTGGTATTCCCAGTTGGATTCCACCTGAAAGCAAGATTAAAGGTTTTGGTTGCGGGGACATAATTATTTGTAAACCCAGCCCAATTGGCAAACGTTGCGTTACCTAAAGATGATGAAGTTGTTAAATTTGTTGAAGGATCAACATTAACCCTTATTCCATCTACACCAGCAACCATTGAATTGGCACCAAATGCCCAAAATAAGCCACCTGTAGTACTAACCGGTGGTATAGCAAGCTGAAATGCACCAGTAGTGATCAAATAGATATCAGGATTACCCGCTAAAGGCCCATTTAAACCACCAGGACCGTCTGATACTCCGGCAGTATACCTTTGCACATTACCAGATTCTATAGAATAAATACCATCATAAGCATTTTTTGCACCAATTTCTACAATAATAGATTTTTGTGTTGAAAGTTTAGCACCAGCATCTGCAGTTAAAACAGTGAATGCTACAGCATATAATGCACTAGGATTTAACAAAGTAGCATTAGGAATGGTAAGATAAACCGTTTTTGAAAATTCTCCCGGTTTAAAAGTAATAGTCCAGGTACCTCCCTGCCCACCAGCCTTTACACCACCATCAATTGTTGTAGTAAACCAAGAAGGAGGAAATTGATTGTAAAATAATTTACCCGGATTAGTCCTGCTAGGATTAGATGAAACTGTGTCTCTGTTAAAGAAACTAACTGCAGCTGTATCATCCCTTAAAGTAACAATCATGGTTTTGTTAAGTTCAGTTTCGTTGGGTAAATCCCTGCGTACTTCAACAGCAACTAATGTTGTTGGTGTTGGAAGAAAGTCAATAGGCTTTTTAGCTACTGCATAAGGTGTGCTACCACCCAATAATTTTACAAGGATTTGCCCTTTATCACCCAGGGGTGTAGCTACATTGGCCTTTTTACAGGCAGTAAATAGCAAAGAAAGTATTGCCACAATAGCAAGGTTCTTTGTAAGGTTTAAATATTTCATATTAAGTGATTTTTGTGTTGTTTACGAAATTTATATAATAAACCATTCCGGCTAAAAAACCGGAATGGTTTAAAATTTCTTATTAATTATCCCACCAAACTTTAGTTTGCTGTGTATCGCCGCCGATAGCTGCTGCTGCTGCTACGGTGTTTGCATTGTTTAAACCATAGTCTGATGTACCGTAAACGTAACGATTAACAAACGGACCTGTTTTAAATCTTGTTTCTTTAAGATTAGGAACACCTGTTCTTCTTTGCTCTGCCCAACCTTCGTGGCCGTTAGGAAATGCACAAAGCCAACGCTGCAATGCAATACGGGATAATTTATCCGGCGTTGCTGCATCTTGAATATTAGAACTTGCAGCCCTAAAATTATCGTAAGGAGCGGTACCTGCACCAATACTTCCTGGTACACCGGCACCAGAATTATAATTTGCAGCACCGATTAAATAAGAGCCAGTTATTGTAAGCCCCCATTCCTGGAAGTCAGCAGTAATACCAGCGTTATAATCTGCTTCTGCACCAGCTGTACCACCAGCAATCCATCCTCTTTCCTTAGCTTCGGCACGTGCCAACAAAACAATAGGAGCACCAATAATTGTTACAGGTGAACCTTGCTGCCTGAACATGGTTGCTATAAACCTTGATTGGTTATTACCAACGCTGTTACCATATTGAATAGCCAGGTCTCTTGTTAAGCCATAAGGGAACATGGTAGTATTTGTTCCATAAACTGATACCCGGCTATCTGCTAAACCACTTAATACATCTCCCATGGTTTTGCTTGAGGCGTAGTCATCACGAGTTTGATACAACAGGTACCAGGGATTTTGGTATACACCGCTAGCATCCGGATAATCAAGTATAGCACTTTCAGCATTGGTTTGTATATGCGGAAGGGCTGCAGCTGCTGCAAATTCAGCAGCAGCTAAACCACCGGCAGCAGGGTATTTGTTGCTCATACGCAGAGATATTAACATGCGCAGGCTATTTGCAAATTTTTTCCAGGCATTTATATTTCCATTGTATAAGATATCGCCTTTAGCTGGTGCAAGTGCGTCAAATCCACTTTCAGCATCTTTCAATTCCTTAAGCATTCCAAAATAAATATCCTCTTGTTTGTCGAACTTAGGGTTTAGATTAGCAGCACCTAATAAGGCTTGGCTATAAGGGATATCTCCCCAGCTATCTGTTAAAATCCAATATAAATATGCCTTTACAATTTTTGCAACTGCAATTTGATTGGCATTTGACCCATCTGCAGAAGCTGCAGCAGAAGTTTTGGGATCTGTATTATAGTTGATAATGGTTTGCATATCCTGCAAGGGACCAGAATAAGTTCCGCTCATTTCCAACTGTGGTAAAGCATATAAAGAAGTTTCGGTGTATTGGTTCTCAGATACGTATTGAGCGTAAACCGCCTTTCTTACATTAGCAGCAAAACCACCCATTTGCGATAATACGTTGGTTAACAATGCAGCCGGTACTGGGTTAACGATTCCATTGGGATTTTCGTTGGTTGTACCAAATTCGCTGAGTTTTGCACAGCCCGACCCCATTACCATAAGGGCAATAAGTGCTGTAGCCGTGATTTGTTTTATTGATATATTTTTCATTTTTTTATTTTTTAGTAGTTAATAAACGCAAAACTAAGTGCGAAGCTCCCTTACTTATTGTTAAGGTTTACTTTAGAATCCTAATTTTAAGTTAACACCAACTGATCTTGTTCCTGGCAACTGACCATCTTCACCAAATACATTGCTTATTTCAGAAGGATCAAATCCTTTGTCTTGAGACCATATTAACCATGGATTACGAGATAATACAGAGAAAACTGCTGTTTTAACGTATTTACCAATTCCTAATTTTTCAACAGGTAACCTGTAACCTATACTTAGTTCTCTTAACTTAACAAAAGACAAAGAGTAAATACTGTTTTCTGAAATATTATTAGACCTGAACTGATGAAAATATGTTTGTCCGTCAACATAATAATCAACTGCTTTACCGGTAGCATCAACACCAAATACGTGTACGCCACCACCATCAGCAACCGGATCACGCAAAGGAATACCACGATCGTTCAACTCGGCTGTACGGGCAGTTAAACCAGAGAAAGTTCCCCAGAAATCAGATAATGAGAAGAATTTACCGCCAATTGAATAATCAATGTTTACGTTAACAGTAAAGTTCTTGAATATATTAAATGTATTTTGAACACCACCTGTATAGTTTGGTAACACACTTCCAAAGTTAGTATCTGCCTGACGTACAAATAATCCTCCTGCAGTTAACTCAGGTACTCCATTAACTTTTTTAATACCACCACCAAACATCTGACCCCAAGGCTGCCCTACTTGGTTTACCGCAAAGGCAGATGAAGAACCAGAGAATGCACCAGTTGATACATTTAATCTGTTAAGGCCAGGGTAGATAGAAATAACCTCATTTTGAACTAAATAACCCCAGGTTGCAAAGATATCCCAATCGAAGTTTTTAGTTTGTATTGGTTTCACAAAAGCTGTAATATCCCAACCCTTTTTGGCAACTTCACCTGTATTAATTGATAACACTGAAACACCTGTTGTGCCTGTTACCGTTGTATTTACGGGGAAATCTTTGTTTGTTCTATCCCAATAAGTAACATTGAAACCAACCCTGTTTTTAAGGAACCTCATTTCAAGTCCTATTTCTTTTTCATCGTTTACAGCACCCCTTAAATTTGGATCAGGAAGGTTGTTTGGAGTGGTAGATAAAATATTACCATTCCACTGCTGTGGATTAATTCCATAAACAGCATTTCTTTGATAAACATTCAATGAATTTAAGATTTGACCATAAGAACCCCTGATTTTACCATAGCTGATAAACGGTACCGCTTTTTTGATAAGATCGCTGAATACAAATGATAAACCCGCTGATTTAGAATCTATAAAAGTATTAGGTGGCTCTGTAGATACATAATCTCTACGATAAGTACCCTCAACAAACAAGAAATTGCGATAACCGATATCAGCACGAATAAACAAACCACGACGGTTAAATTGCTCTCTTCTGTTACCATAGTTAATATTGCTTTTTGAGTTTGCCAATGCATATAAATCAGGAGCGCTTAAACCACCCACCGTATTTGCATTAACACCTCTAAACCTGGTTCTTAAAACATCAAAACCAGCATTGGCATTAACCTGGAAAGCTTTAATTTTTTTAGAATAAGAAATTAAACCTTCATAGTTCTGCCTGTCGCTAACTGTATTATCTATACCGTAAGCTGCAAATGCATTGCCTTCAAAAGGATTAAATGACATTTGGTTTGCACTGGTTTCTAGCTGACTTCTGTAAATAAGTTCCTGATCAGTAGTTAATTGGTTTTTACGGTAAGTAGCTTTAATTTTCAGATCGTTATTGATCTTGTATGTTAATGATACATCACCAAAAATCCTGTCTCTACGGATGCGGTTGTTAATATTGTCGAAATATTGATACGGATTAAACCAATAATTACCGCCATAAGACTTTCTGGGGCTAGTTGGGTCATAAGCATCAGGATTATTTTTATTCCAGCTGGCAAAAATACCTTCAGGACTTGTTATACCCCTTAATTCCCTCAGTTTCCCCATGTCCAGATCTCTATGAAACCACTGGGCAAATGTACCTGTTGACTGGTTAGAGTAGCCATCATCACTTTCTGTATTTTTGTTTTCTGCTATATAATTAAAATTAACACCTAAAGTTAAGCGTGAGCTTAATTCGGCAGTAAGATTTGCATTTAACGTATGACGCCTTAAATATTCAGTGGGTGTAACGCCTTTAATATCAAGGTTGGTATAAGAAACCCTCATATTTATATTGTCTGTAGCTTTTGAAAAGGCTACGTTAGTTGTTCTTGTAACACCGGTTTCCCAAAAGTCACGAACATTAGTTGGTTGAGGGGTAAGCTTTGTAGTTTTATAAGAATACTCATGACCCGGATACCATGCATACCATGGAATATGCTCCTGGCCAACCATGCGTGGTCCCCAGCTTGCATCATCTGAGTAATCGTGAAAATATTTACCGTCCAATGCTTTCCATGCTGCTGGTTGGCCTGGTCTGTATGTATACAGTGATAAATCACCATTTGCACCACCTGAATAAGAATTCTGATAGTCTGGTAATATATATACATTATCAAACTGAATTCCCATATTCAACTCCAAACCAATTCCTTTAGCACCTTTTTTAGCTTTTTTCAAAGTCATTACAATTGCACCGTTAGCTCCATCAGGACCAAATAAGGCAGCAGCAGCAGGTCCTTGCAATACTGAATAATCTTCAATATCATCAGGGTTAATGTCTGCGTTGCTTGGCATGATGGTACCATCTATTACATATAATGCACCGGCACCGCCAGCTAAACCGTTCTCACCACGTAAGCGAACTGCAGTTTCAGCACCTAATTTAGCAACAGACTGGCTACGAACCTGTATACCTGCTACTTTACCTGCCAAAGCGTTGTTTACGTTTGTCTGACGAATGGTGTTAACCTGATCGCCGGTTAAGTTTTGAACGTTTGAAGAAGTACTTCTTGCTGTACGTTTAATGCCGAAAGCACTTGTTACAACAACTTCTTTAAGTTCACCACCACCTTTTTCCATAACTGTGTTTAAAACAGTCTGAGTACCTACAGGTACTTCAGTTTCTTTAAAACTTGCTCCGGAAATAATCAGAATAGCTCCTGAATTTACTTTTAGCGAGTAAGCTCCGTTAGCATCGGCAGATACGCCGGTGTTAGTGCCTTTAACTTTTACAGAGGCAAAAGATACTGGGTTACCGTCTATGTCAGTAACCTTACCGGTCACCACCCGGCTTTGGGCAAATGCCAACACCCCACAGAGCATCAACATTGTGAACAGTGATAAAAATCTTCTCATGTGCATTTAATTAAGTTTAATGATGTGTAAAAATAAGGATAATTTCTTAACGTCAAAATAATGTTAAATTAATTTTCCTAAGTCTTCTAACCTTACACATGACAATAGTTGATTTTAAATAGCTGCATTGAACCCAAAATTTGTTAAAATTTATAGGTAGCCTGAAGTTTTATTTCGCTTTTTGAAGTGCCTCTTATCTCATCTAAACCAGTACCAATAAGGTTTTTATTGGTATTTAGGCTTTGCGCCCATTTAATCCAGATGCTGAATCTCTTGTTAACATCATAGTTAATGTTGATGTAATATCTATACCCTTTATCATAGAAAACCGGTATAGAAAAACTATATAAAACATCATTTTCGTAGGCATAAAGTCGGCTGTTATACCCTTCGGTATCAAAATACTGCAATCTTACATTGCCTGAAAATGGCCGGAGCATAGGCTTATATATGAAATCAAAATATATCAAATACCCTTGTTCTGCCGCCGGTCTATTTTTATCAAACCATACTATTTCGGTTCGGTTACGGATTGTAACAGATGGATTGATTTTATAGCTTAATTGTGTGCGCCAGTTCGCTTTTGGTTGCTGTATTACAGGTGATAGGGTCAATGGTGCCGGATTTGAATTAATTGCCTTGGATTCTGAACGATATCGTGTGTAGATTTCTAACTGTTTATTGGGTTTATAATTCAGTTGAATTAAATAATCCGAACCGGTTGAAGCTGCATCTACTCTATATCTCAGCCAGGGGAATTTATAAAAATCTGCATAGGCATCAATACGCCATGCATTACCGGGCCTGATGGAAATGCCTGCATACAATCCTTTTTCGTTGGTTGGAAAAGTACCTTCGGTAAAAGCATAAGCATACAGCGATTGGTAAGATCTGGAAATGTTGCGGTAAAGTAAACTCATATCAACACGGGATGAAGCACTGATGAGCAAACCATTTACGAACGCCTTGTTGAATGAGGATGTAAAAGCCGCTTCTCCAAAAAAATGCATATTGCGAAAGGTATAGCTATAATCAAAACTATAATTACCAAAACTATTGCCGCTTAATGCGTATTTATTATAGGGATCGGCAGACTTTACCAATGGAAATTTAAATTTATATTGAACAGCATTTATACCCAAGTGCAACCTTTTAAGCTGGTACGAAAAATTACCACCGAATGCCAATTGACGCTGGATCCCTTTGTCATTGGTCTCGCTTTTAGTGCGGTGGTAGCCCGATGTTTGCAATGATGAAACAAAATCATCCTGATTTTGAGAAGTATCTGCAACAAAATTTGCATCTATGTTTTTGTAAGAACCAAAAGCAGTAAGCTGCCAGTTCTTTTTAGTTATAGTTACACCAACACCTCTGTGAAAATTAATTTCACCGGCAGAATTATAGGGTCTTAGTACTTCTGCTTCTCTTTTTATATTCATTACATCAGCACTTTTTTTAAAAGCCAGGCTTTGCCATTGGATGAGGCCCTGTCCAAGGTTTACCGTAAAATCTCCAATGGCCAATGCTTTAATTACACCAAGCTTTCTCACAAAAATATGTGCCGAATAAAAATCAAATCCCTGTTTTTGCTTTCCTTTGAAAAATTGTTCCCCAGCATCTTTTTCAGCCACTATACCGTACTGCAAAAGATTTTTATAATTGTACCTGTACCTGAGCAATAATTTTTGAGGAGAACCCGGATAAAAATTGGTGGCCGTTGATGAATCTATCAAATATCCTTTTGACCGTTCGGGCACCTGCGATAGCCTCAGTAAAGTAACATGTTCGCCATTTTTAATTCTTGTTTTTAAAGAAACAGCCCTTGAAATTTTATCACTAACGCTAATGTATGGCCTTATTTTTTTTATGGTACCGATATCCCAGCCTGGTATAGCCTGCAGTTCATACACATCAATGAGTTTACCAACCAGGTTACGATACAAAATAAAATTTTGAACCTGAATGGGAGTAAGTATCCGCAGCTGACTTAAGTCTGCAACATCCGCTTCATTAAGTTCTATAGGGTTATTATAAAACTGTATCATTTGCTGCAGGTAAGAATCATCTTCAGTTTCCTGGTCTTCATTATTTTCTGTAATGTTTTCCAGTTGCTGTTCTACATTAGGTGTAACAGGCTCGGTAACCTGTCCAAAAGAATTCAGGTAAATAAAAAGCAGGCAGAATAATATTGAAAGGATCCTCATTCCGGCTGCTGTTTAAAATTCATGATCAATAATAAACCCGGAGAAAATCCAAGCTGCGGGTGATAACTTGAAGAAATATCCAATCGTAGATTTTTCCACGCAACACCGCCTCCGGCATAAGCTGTTGTAGATTCGCTTATAAATCCTGCTTTGGCAAAAAACTGTTTGGCAAAATGATATTGCAGGCCTGCAATTACATTAACCGGCTTATCTTCTTCTTTGATAATTTCGCTGCTTATAAAAAAATTATCAGACGCATCGTAACCCAATCCGAATTTATAAGCGGAAGCAAGTTTTTCTTCTTTGCGCTTTCCGATTTTTCCTCCAACGGGATTATAAACATGTATGCCTGCATTAAATCTATCGCTAAGATGCAGCATGGCACCAATTTCAAAATTTATGGTAGATGCATTTCCATACGCCGGAATCCTGTATCCATAATAATTAAACTGTACCCCAACATCTAAAAGCTTACCTAATTTTCTGGCATAAGCCAGGCCTATTTTATTTTCATTAAAATTTTTAAAGCCTGCGTAATTCAACTGAATGCCAAAATTTCCCAGGCGAGTTGGTAAAGAAGCTCCCAAAGTGTATACACTGGTTTCGCTCAACAAAAATCTTCGCTCACCAAAAACACCCATGCCTGCAGATTTTGATTGAACAAGTGCTGCCTGGTTTCCGGTAAAAGAAAGCGGGTCATTTTGTTTAGAACTGTATGCAGATAAACTGATATAAGGTTGCGCAAGTGAATAGCGCAGGGACTGTGCCACAAGCAGCTTTGAATTAATAATAAGAAGCGATAATAATAATATTGCAGTTTTCATATTATTACGTTTTGCGATTAAGAGAGCCAAGGTAATAATCAGAATCCTAAAATGCAAATTTTTGCTAATGTTTATAATCAAATACTTGATTACTTTTGCGGCATGCAAATTTTAGATGGAAAGATTGTCTCACAATCAGTAAAAGATATTGTAAAAGAAAAAACCCTTGTTTTTAAAGCCAGCGCCAAAAAAACGCCGCACCTGGCCGCAGTTTTGGTTGGTAACAATGGTGGCAGCGAAACCTATGTAGCCAGCAAGGTTAAAAATTGCGAAGAGGTTGGATTTAAAAGCAGCCTGATACGCCTTAATGAAAATATTACAGAAAACGAACTGGTGGCAACCATTGAAAAACTGAACAATGATGAGGATGTGGATGGAATCCTGGTGCAGTTGCCGCTACCAAAACAAATTGATGAAGAAAAAATAATCAGTATCATTAATCCTGATAAAGATGTGGATGGTTTTCATCCCATGAGTATTGGTAAAATGGTGCAGGGTTTGCCAACTTTTATACCTGCAACCCCTTATGGAATTTTATTAATGCTGGAACATTACAAAATTGAAACCAATGGTAAACATGCGGTGGTAATTGGCCGCAGCAATATTGTTGGCCGCCCTATCAGCATATTGCTGAGCAGAAATACTTACCCCGGAAACTGTACAGTAACGGTTTGTCATAGCCGTACAAAAAATTTAAAGGAAATCTGTTTACAGGCTGATATTATTGTGGCCGCTTTAGGCATACCCGAATTTTTAAAGGCAGATATGGTAAAAGAAAATGCCGTGGTTATTGATGTAGGAATAACAAGGGTTGCAGATGCATCAAAAAAAAGCGGTTTTGCAATAAAAGGTGATGTTGATTTTGCCAACGTGGCACCAAAATGCAGTTACATAACGCCGGTACCCGGCGGTGTGGGGTTGATGACGATTGCAGCCTTGCTGATGAATACTTTGAAAGCAGCAACAATGGATAATGATTTAATGGATAATGGATAATTTTTAAATGAATAATATGCGCTCGTTTTGAATACTAAACTATCAACTTTCAACCATAAACTATCAACTGATTTGCCAGTGATGGAGCATTTTTACACCATACAGGGCGAAGGCTATCACCAGGGCAGAGCCGCCTATTTTATTCGCCTGGGCGGTTGCGATGTTGGTTGCGTGTGGTGCGATGTTAAAGACAGTTGGGATGCAGACAAACATCCGAAATTTAATATCGATGATTTAATATCGAATATTGAAAACACACCCGCAAAGCTTGTTGTTATTACAGGAGGCGAACCATTGATGCATAACTTAGATGACCTCACTTCCAGATTGCAATCAAAAGGTTTTGAAACTAATATTGAAACGTCCGGGGCCCATCCGCTAAGCGGAAACTGGAACTGGATCTGCCTTTCGCCCAAAAAATTTAAAGCTCCATTGCCTGAAATAATACCGTTGGCAAACGAATTAAAAGTGGTGGTTTTCAATAAATCAGATTTTGAATGGGCTGAAAAATATGCAACATTGGTTTCGCCTGATTGCAAGTTGTATTTACAGCCCGAATGGGATAAAGCGGCAGAAATTACGCCGTTACTTATTGAGTATATCAAAGCTAATCCACAATGGGAACTGAGTTTGCAGATTCACAAATACATCAATGTTCCCTAAAAGGAAATGTTATAATTCTGCTTGTAGAATAAAATGGCATTGTTTTCGTTTTAACTTCACTATTATCTGTTAAAATGTTGAAATTGAAAAAAACTTCTTTTAGGTTACTGTTACTGCATATCTTCCTGATCATATTTTATACGAGTAAAGCTCAATGGTATGATCCCGAAAAAGTAAACAAAAAAGCCGGTGAAATTTATGGCCAGGCTTACGAAGAAGCCACAGCTGGAAACTATACAGCCGCTTTTAAGCATTTAGATGAAGCACTTGCATTAGATCCAAATTTTGTGGATGTATTTTTATCCCGTGCAGGCATTTATGCAGATCAAAAAAACTATGCAGCATCTGTTGCCGATTTTGAAAAGGGATTAAAATTAGATTCGGTTTATTCAAAAACTTATTTACTTCCTTATTCAATTTCTTTAGCCGGCGTTGGTAAATTTCAAAAGGCCCTAAATGCCGTTAATGAATTTTTAGCCAATTCAAAACTCAACCCGCAAAGTATTAAGGCTGGTAATTACCGTAAATCGGTTTATACTTTTGCCGTGGATTATGAAAAGAAACATCCGGTTAAAGACTATGTTTTTGCGCCGCAAAATCTGGGTAACAATATCAATACAAAAGACCTCGAATATTTTCCTTCATTAACCATTGATGGCAGCAAAATGATATTTACCCGCCGCATAGCAGGCGACGAAGATTTTTACGAAAGTAATTTTATAAATGGTAAATGGAGCTTTGCAGAACCGCTGGGTGGCAAAGTAAACACCAATCTAAATGAAGGCGCACAAAACATTTCGCAGGATGGACAACTGCTGATATTTACCGGTTGTAATTATCCCGAAGGCCAGGGCAGTTGCGATCTTTATTTTTCTGTAAAAACAAATAGCGGCTGGAGTGAACCACAAAACCTGGGGCCGGTTATTAATACTGATTTCTGGGAATCATCACCTTCCCTCTCACCCGATAAAAGAGACCTGTATTTTGCAAGCAGCCGGGCTGGTGGCTTTGGCGGGCGTGATATCTGGGTTACTCACCGCCTGCCAACGGGTAAGTGGAGCCGCCCCGAAAATCTGGGCGAAGCAGTAAACACGAACGGAGATGAAAGTTGCCCCTTTATGCATGCAGATAATGAAACCCTTTATTTCAACAGCAATGGCCATCCGGGCTATGGCATGACAGATCTTTTCTTCAGTAAAAAAGTAAATGACAGCAGTTGGGTTGAAGCCGAAAATCTGGGTTATCCTGTAAACACAATAGATGACCAAGGCTCATTAATTGTTGCTGCTGATGGCAAAACAGCTTACTACGCCAGTGATGGAACAGATACAAAAGGCGGACTGGATATTTATTCTTTTCAATTAAGAGAAGACCTCAGACCACTAAAAACGCTGTGGGTAAAAGGAAAAGTATTTGATAAAAAAACGAATGCAGGTTTACCTTCTGCTGTTGAGTTAATCGATTTAAAAAGTGGCAATCTTACTAGTAAAATACAAACAGATGAAGATGGCAATTACCTGGTTACCTTACCCATTGGAAAAGATTATGCTTTTAATGTAAACCGCAAGGGCTATTTATTTTATTCAGATAATTTTTCGCTTGCAAAAAATAATCCTGATTCTGATTTTGTTGTAAACATTCCATTGCAACCCATAGAAAAAGGCGCCGCCATTGTTTTAAAAAATATTTTTTTTGAAACCCGGAAATTTGATCTTAAGAGCGAATCAAAAAGCGAATTGGATAAATTAGTTACGCTGCTGAATGATAATCCCAATTTAAAAATTCAGATTGACGGTCATACAGATAATGTTGGGCAGGAAAAAGATAATCAACTACTATCCACCAACCGGGCAAAGGCTGTCGTGGGCTATTTATTAAGCAAAGCCATTAACACACAGCGCCTTACTTACAAGGGATTTGGTTCTACAAAACCCGTTGCTGGCAATACAACAGAAATTGACAGGGCTTTAAACCGCAGAACTGAATTGAGTGTTGTAAGTAATTAAAAATCATTAACTTTATTTTCAAATTTTGTTTATGAAACTTACAATAGTTATTTCGAAAGGCGAAGAGTTTTACATAGGCACCATAAAAGAAATTCCCGCTGTTTTAACACAGGGCTACTCTATTGAAGAAACAAAGGAAAATGTTTTAGATTCGCTTAGGTTATATCTTAAACCCGGATTTTGCAGTTGAAATCGTTATGAGGGTTTCAAATGCAATACAGATAGGGATTTCAGGTTATTTTTTGGATGAAGAAATAGTGAACTATTTAGGGGTCAAAAAATGTTCTGAAAGGCCAGGCTGTGAAGCAGTTGGAAGCCGCAATAGATTTTCAATTGCAAAATCCGGGTTAAATGAAATCTTACGCTTTTTTACAATTAAATTCTATCTTTAAGAATAAAAAAATATAATGGATACTTTAGTAAAAACAACAGCAGATGAAATTAACTCAAGTCTGATTGACTTTATTAAAAAAGCATTTAAAGGAAAAAAAATAGTGGTACACATTTATGAAGACGACTCAAACGAAACTGACTATCTCCTAAGTGATCCACTTACAAAAAAAAGGCTTTTAGAATCAATTGAAAATGTAAATAAAAACAGCAGTTTAAAAGAATATTCCATTGAACAAATTGAAAGTATATTAAATGATGATGGTGCATGAGAAATATTCTATTGGAGAAAAATGCAATTGAAGATTTTCAATATTGGGGGAAAGCAGATATAAAGATGCTTAAAAAAATTGCGGAATTATTTCTATCAATTAGTAAAGACCCTTTTAGTGGCATTGGTAAACCAGAAGCTTTGACCGGCGATTTAAAAGGGTATTGGAGCCGTAGGATTAATGAAGAATATAGGATAGTGTACACAATTCGCCCGGGTGAAATAATAATTATTTCATGCCGCAGCCATTACAAATTTTAATTTACTGCTTATATCTGCATCTTATATGCCTTCTGATTTACTTTACCAAATTGCCCTAACCCTTGTACCAAACATTGGCGATGTACATGCCAAGGCATTAGTAAACCATTATGGCGATGCACAATCTATTTTTAAAGCAAAGAAAAAAGAGCTGGATGCCATGGAAGGCATTGGAACCGTACGGGCAAAATCCATCAAAGATTTTACAGATTTCAGCAGCTCCGAAGAAGAAATAAAATTTATTGAAAAATATAAGATTACGCCACTTTTTATTACAGATGAAAATTATCCAAAGCGGTTATTGAATTGCTACGATAGTCCCTCACTTTTGTATTACCGTGGCAATGCTGATTTAAATACTTCCCATATAATTTCAATTGTTGGCACCAGGAATAATTCTGATTATGGAAGATCCGTTTGTGAAAAATTTGTTGACGATCTTAAAACGGAAAATATAATAATTGTAAGCGGCCTTGCATTTGGCATTGACACCATTGCACACAAAGCCGCATTAAAACATAACCTGCAAACCGTTGCTGTGCTAGCGCATGGGCTCGACAGGATTTATCCCACACAAAATAAAACACTGGCAAAACAAATTACAGAGCAGGGCGGTTTGCTTACCGAATTTATCAGCAACACAAATCCTGATAAACAAAATTTTCCCAAACGAAACCGGATTGTTGCCGGCATTTGCGATGCAGTAATTGTAATTGAAAGCAGCAAAAAAGGCGGCTCACTCATTACCGCCGAATTAGGTAATGGTTACAACAAAGATGTATTTGCAATTCCCGGTCGTATCAATGATTCAAAGAGTGAAGGCTGTAATTATCTTATAAAAAATAACAAAGCTGCGCTGATAAATTCTGCCAATGATTTTTTAGAAATGATGAACTGGACTGCTGCCCCAAAACCAATAGCAAAAAAACAACGGGAATTATTTATAGAACTGTCTCCCGATGAAAAAATTGTAGTGGATATTTTACAACTGCAGGATAGTATTCAGATAGATGAACTGTATTTTAAAAGCGGGTTAAGCAGCAGTGCCGTAGCTACTGCCTTGCTGATGCTGGAAATGCAGAATGTGGTTTTAAGTCTGCCCGGTAAAGTGTACAAATTAGCCTGAGAAATTTTTAATTTTTAATTTTTAATTTCTCACCATACCTTTGCCTATGGCAACAATAAATAACTCCGCAGCTAAAAGCAAATCCAAAAAATTTTACGACGGCTTAACGTTTGATGACGTTTTACTCATGCCCGCTTATTCTCAAATTTTACCACGGGAGGTAAATATAAGCACACAACTTACAAAAACCATTACGCTGCATGTGCCCATGCTTAGCGCTGCCATGGATACAGTAACAGAAGCATCGCTGGCCATTGCATTGGCACGTGAGGGCGGCCTGGGAATTTTGCATAAGAACATGAGTATTGAGCAGCAGGCCGACCAGGTACGTAAAGTTAAGAGAAGTGAGAATGGTTTGATACTGGACCCGGTTACGCTTAGCCCGGATGCCACTATTGGCGAGGCTTTGCGGATTATGAGAGAAAACAAAATAGGCGGCATACCCATTGTGGATGCAGCACATAAATTGGTGGGCATACTTACCAACCGCGACTTACGTTTTGAAACCAATTACAAGGGCAAAGTAAGTTCTGTAATGACCAAAGAAAACCTGATACTTGCACCCGAAGGAACCGACCTAAAAAAAGCAGAACAGATCTTTAAGAAAAATAAAATCGAAAAATTACCGGTGGTTAATAAAGCCGGAAAACTGATCGGCCTTATCACTTTCAGCGACATCTTAAAATTAAAATCGCACCCACATGCGGTGAAAGATTCTTTCGGGCGTTTATTGGTAGGTGCCGGTGTGGGAATAACATCAGATATCATGCAACGTGTGGAAGCACTAAACCATGTTGCCGTAGATGTAATTTGTTTAGACAGTGCCCACGGCCATACAAAAGGCGTTATGGATGCTTTAAAAAATATAAAAAAGACTTTTAAAAACATACAGGTTATTGCCGGTAATGTAGGCACAGGTGCTGGTGCAAAAGCTTTAGCCGATGCCGGTGCCGATGCCGTGAAAGTAGGTATAGGACCAGGTTCTATATGCACCACCCGTATTGTTGCAGGCACAGGCGTACCGCAAATTACTGCTGTGATGGAAGCAGCCGCTGCATTAAAAAATAAAAACGTGGGCATCATCAGCGATGGTGGTATCCGTTACACCGGCGATATGGTTAAAGCATTGGCAGCCGGTGCCAGTTGCGTAATGATGGGTAATGTTTTTGCAGGCACCGAAGAAAGTCCTGGTGAAACCATTATTTATGAAGGCCGAAAATTTAAACAATACCGCGGCATGGGCTCGCTGGGTGCTATGGCACAGGGCAGCAGCGACCGCTACTTTCAGGATGTGGAAGATGATATCAAAAAATTTGTACCCGAAGGCATTGAAGGCCGTGTTGCTTTTAAAGGAAGTTTAAAGGAAGTGGTACACCAGTACACAGGTGGCTTAAGGGCCGGCATGGGTTACTGTGGCGCAAAAAATATCAAGGAATTACAAAACGCCACTTTTGTAAAAATCACCAACGCCGGTATGAGAGAAAGTCATGCACATGATATTGCGATAACAAAGGAGGCACCTAATTACAGCCCACTTTAAAAACCCCCTCCGTTCCCTGAAGGGGGAACTGAACAGGGAAGAGATTGAAGCGAAAATTTATTTTTTATTTTTTTGAGCCCGGCATTACACCTTTAATCAACTTCATTGGCAAGGATACTTAGTTATTTTTCTTTTTAGTAAAAAGAAAAATAACCACTCTTGTACATTGTATCTTTACTCAGCTTTTATCTAAGCGATTTATCTGGCAATGAAAATAAAATCTTTGAAAATAAAATACTCCAACTTCCAGTTCCCTCTCGTTTTGAGAACGGTTGGGGTGAGGTTTTTATTCATTTGCACATTTGCACATTTGCACATTTGTACATTTGCCCAAGATTCATCCCGCCTCCGCATCTCCCTCCTCACCTGCACACCGGGCGAAGAACTGTATTCAACTTTTGGACATAGTGCCTACCGCATCATAGACAGCAGCAAAGCTTTTAATGATTGGCAGGATGTAGTTTACAATTACGGCACATTCAATTTTGATGACGATGAGTTTTATTTAAAATTTGTACAAGGCAAATTATTGTACTACGTTTCTGCAACAGGTTTTGAGGATTTTAAATATGATTATCAATCAACCAACCGCGGCATTACCGAGCAGGTTTTAAATTTATCAGCAGCCGAAAAAATAACCATTCAACGCTTTTTAAATGAAAATTTAAAAGAAGAAAACAAGTACTACCAATACGATTTCTTTTTTGACAACTGCACAACCCGCCTGCGGGATATTTTAAAAAAGCAACACGACTCTGGGTTTACACAAAAAGCTGTAATGCCTGCCGGAAGCAGGTTTCGCCAGGCCATTCACCAGTATCTAGATAAAAACAATAAAGACTGGAGCAAACTGGGCATTGATATCTTACTCGGCAAACCCTGCGATGGAATCATGACAGCAGCAAACATGCAGTTTCTGCCAGATAACCTGATGAAAAGTTTAGACAGCAGCAGCCATCCAATGGTTATATCGTCAGAAAATTTATATCCCATCAATAATGAAAATGCAAAAGGATATTTATTTACACCCTTGGTTGTTTTCTCATTGCTGGCAATTTTTATTGTTTTACTGGGCTATACAAAAAATAAATTTGCACAGGCTTTCCTTAACGGGTTCGATGGTCTTTTTTTCTTCCTTACCGGCGTGTTGGGCATCATTTTAATTTTTATGTGGTTTGGTACCAATCACAGTATGACCAAAGATAATTTCAACCTCATCTGGGCATGGCCAACACATACCATCATCGCATTTTTTGTAAACAGTAAGAGAGGTTGGGTGCAAAAATATTTTAAGTTTACTTCTTTTGCTTTGCTGGCAGTTTTAATAAGCTGGTTCTTTTTACCGCAGCAAATGAACAACGGGTTAATACCCATTGTTTTGCTGCTTATTTACCGCAGTGCAAAAAAATCTTTTGCCCCCATGGTCTGACGCCCTCGTCTGACCATGGGTTTATACCACTGATACTTCGACAAGCTCAGTACCGAAAAACAGAAAAGTAAATGCAATTAAAAACCTTTACATATCAGCATTCAAAAATCTTTTACCGCACAGTTGGTGAAGGCATGCCTGTTGTTTTAATACATGGCTTTGCCGAAGATGGAGATGTGTGGAAAAATCAAATTAAATTTTTAAAAGAGCATTTCTACCTTATCATCCCCGACCTACCCGGCACGGGCAAATCAGAAATGATTACAGACATGAGCGTTGAAGGCATGGCTGAATTAATAAAAGAAATTATTGTACTTGAGCTGCAGAAGTCCCCCCCAATCCTGAGCGAAGTCGAAGGGCAGGGGGCGGATGGGGTTTGCCTTGTGGGCCACAGCATGGGCGGTTATATTTCACTAGCACTTGCCGAAAAATATCCCGAAATGCTTTCTTCCATTGCATTGGTTCATTCCTCTGCATTTGCAGATAACGAAGAAAAAAAAGCCAACCGCTTAAAATCTATTGAATTTGTAAAAAAGAACGGTGCTTTTGAATTTTTAAAAGCAGTTATTACCGACCTCTTTACCGAAACATGGGCAGCCAATAACTCCGAAACAGTCGACGGGCAAATTGAAAAAAGCCGTCATTTTACCGATGAAGCCATCATTGCTTATTACCATGCCATGATAAACCGGCCCGACAGAACAGCCGTATTAAAAAGCTTTAACAAACCCATCCTCTTCATAATTGGTGAACATGATAAAGCAGTACCCTTTGAGCAAAGCATGCAGCAATGCTACTTACCCAATCAATCACACATACACATCTTACGCAACAGCGCACACATGGGCATGCTGGAAGAAGCAGATAAAGTAAACCAGGCCCTTATGCAATTAAATAATCTCCATTTATAACAATACCTTGTTAAAGGCAGCGTTTTTCAGTATTTTTAGGTCTTATAATCGCTTTAAATAACGGTATGAAGAGATTTCTCATTTTCTCCATTTTAGTTTTGCTGTTTTCAAATTGCTTTGCTACTCACATTATCGGTGGCGAGATGCGGTATGAATATATTGGGCCTGGTGCTACCGCAAACTCAAAGCTATATAGAATAAGATTATTACTTTTAAAAGGAGATGGCCAAAATAATGCAGACTTAATTAGTCAATACATAGTAGGCGTTTTTAACAATAATAATAATCAAAAAATACAAGGACCGGCAGAGAATAATAATTGGGCAGCAGTGGAAGATTTTCCTGGTAAATTACCAGTACCAATCATAGTTTCGCCTTGCATTACAGGCGATATTACTTTGCTATATACCTATAAAACATATTCATTTGTTATTGAATTATCAAACAATACTTCAGGTTACACTGTTGCATTTCAGACTTTTAGCCGACAAAATTCAAACAATGTTATAGTTAATCAAGGTGCTACATATAGCTGTGTAATTCCGGGCTTAAACACTTTGCCTTTGCCATTAATTGACAATTCTCCACAGTTCAAATTGCCAATATCGGTAATTTGCGAAAACTCGCCTTTTACCCTTGACTTTAGTGCATCTGATATAAATGGCGATTCTTTGGTGTACAATTTTTGTAATGCTTATAATGGAGGCGCTGCTGATCGTGGAGATTATAGAGACCCTGTAGCTCCAAATTATGGGTCGGTAAATTATTTATTACCTTTTACGCCTTCATTTCCATTAGGGTTACAGGCTTCTATAAATTCCAATACAGGAATTATTTCGGGTATTGCACCATTGGCAGGAAAATACGTTCTATGTGTCTGCATAAGTGTATTTCGCAATCGTGTATTAATAGCTACTCATCGAAAAGATTTAATTGTAGCTGTAAATAATTGTTCGCCGCTTGCGGCTAACCCCACTTTTGCACCAACAAATTGCGAAAGCTTAACTACCATTTTCACCGAAGCAAGTAGTGGTAATCCTGATACGTATTTTTGGGACTTTGGAGATCCTGCAAGTGGTGCAGCAAATACATCTAATCTCCAGACACCCACTCATACATTTACAATTGCAGGAATTTATAATGTAAAGCTAGTGGTCTCCACATCAGGGCAATGTTTTGATTCTATTATTAAACCTATTAAAGTATTTCCCGGCTTTTTTCCCGACTTTGAAGTATTGGGCAAATGCAAAAACATCCCTATTCAATTTAATGATAAAACAACTGCTACATTTGGCTCTCCGAACAACTGGCAATGGGACTTTGGAGAAATTACTTCTCCAACAAATACTTCAACATTACAAAACCCAACACATATTTACGCATCTGCCATCAGTTACAATGTAAAGTTCATAGTTTCTACCAGTGTTGGTTGTATTGATACTGTTTACAAAACGATTGATATCTTAGATCAACCTCCGCTAACCCTCCAACCAAAAGACACATTAATATGCGCTATTGATACCCTCCAATTAAATGCATTTGGTGCAGGTTCTTTTTTATGGAGCCCCAATTACATGATCAGTAATGTAAACATTCCCGATCCATTGGTTAGTCCCGATGTTACCACAACCTACCGTGTACAACTTACAGATGCATTTGGGTGCACAGGCAGCGATACCATAAGAGTACGTGTCGTAAATAATGTTACCCAGTTTGCCGGGGCCGATACCAGTATTTGCCGTACCGACCCGGTTGTTTTGCAACTTACCAGTGATGCATTACGTTTTCTGTGGACGGAAAACCCTGCAAACAATACGCTGAACAACCCAACCATTAAAAACCCAACGGCAAGGCCTTTAGTAACCACCACCTACCACGTGGTGGGCAATATTGGTAAATGTATTGCCGAAGACGATATTACAATTACGCCAATACCCTACCCTGCAGCCAATGCCGGACCCGATAATACCATTTGCTTTGGCAACTCGGCACAACTGAGTGCATCGGGTGGTAGTATTTATAGTTGGAGCCCCAGTGCCTTTTTAACTGCAACCAATATACCTAACCCGGTATCGGTAAAACCCACCGATAATGTGCGTTACATTGTTACCGTACGGGATGTTTTGGGATGTCCCAAACCGGCAAAGGATACCGTGTTTGTTTTTGTGGCAAAAATTAAAGCCAATGCAGGCACATCAGACACATCGGTTGTGCTGGGCCAGCCGTTGCAGTTAGGCGCATCTGGCAGTATCAATTATTCCTGGACCCCAACCACCTGGCTGGATAATCCTTTAATTCGCAATCCTATATCGCTGCCGCAAAATGATATTACATACACCGTAAGGGTAAGCAACAATGTTGGTTGTTTTGATGATGCCAGTATACGGGTGCGTGTGTTCAGGATAAAACCCGATCTGCTGGTACCCAATGCATTTTCGCCCAATGGCGATGGCAACAACGATATTTTTAAACCCATTCCTATCGGTATGAAATCGGTTGACATCTTTCGGGTGTACAACCGTTGGGGACAGATGTTATACTCCGGAACTGGTAACGGCGCTGGCTGGGACGGAACCTTTGCCGGCAAAAAACAAGAAATGGCCACCTATGTCTGGTATGCCGAAGGTGTTGACTATCTCAACAACAAACTAAAGAGAAAGGGTTCGGTTATATTGATGCGATAAAAAATAATCTACCATTTTTTATTTCCCTTGCAGGTAAAATGATTTGCCACAGAAACACGGAAACACAGAAAAATATATTCCCAATTTTGTGCTTCAGTGCCTCAGTGGCATTTTTTGCCGAAGGCAAAACCCCACTGTGTAAAAACTTTGTAGCTAAATTCAACCTCCATCCCTTATTTTGCGGTATGAACAAAATAGTTTTAATAACAGGGGCCACCTCCGGTATTGGAAAAGCCTGTGCCTTTAAATTTGCTTCGGCCGGCGATGATGTAATTATAACCGGGCGCCGCAATGAAAGGCTGATGGATTTAAAATTGCAGTTAGAAAATGAATACCCCATTAAAGTACTTTCTCTATGCTTTGATGTGCAGGACAGGCAGGCGGTTAATGCAGCATTTGAAAACTTACCCACGCAATGGCAAAAGGTTGATGTGCTTATAAACAATGCTGGCCTTGCCTTAGGCAGGGATAGTTTTGAAGATGCAGATATGAACGATTGGGAAACCATGCTCAACAGTAATGTGCACGGGCTCTTGTATGTTAGTAAAGCAGTGTTGCCATTTATGCTTCCGCAAAAAAAAGGACATATTGTTAACATGGGCTCGGTTGCCGGTAAAGAAGTGTACGAAAAAGGCAACGTGTACTGCGCCAGCAAATTTGCTGTAGATGCTATTACAAAAGCCATGCGTATTGACCTGTTAAAAAATAATATTAAAGTTACCGGTATACACCCCGGTGCAGTGGAGACAGAATTTTCGCTGGTGCGTTTTAAAGGGCAGGAAGAAACTGCCAAAGCTGCCTATACGGGCTTAACCCCGTTAACTGCCGGAGATATTGCCGATACGGTTTTTTACTGCGTAAATTTACCCGATCATGTATGTATAAATGACTTAGTAATAACCTGTACACAACAGGCTGGCACTTATTATTTTCATAAAAATCAATAAAAATAAACTGGGAAGATTTAAAAATTGATAATTCTTAAAACTGGTACAATAATTGCCCTTGTAACCCGTTATCAGTTAGTAATAAAGTATCTGTAATTATTAGTTTACGGGTATTTAAAAAAGTACAGTAATCCTTTATCCCTTTTGACTATTTAAGTTTATGAAAAACCTTTTACGCTTGTCAGCTTTTATTGGATTATTTTTTATCAGTTTAAATACTGCTGCACAAGATGTTATACGTCAACGGCCCTGCATGTCTCCCACCATTTTACAGCAAGCCGACAGCATGAAACTTTTACTGGCAAAACAAGGCTTTATGGTAGTTAAAGAAGCCAGCATGCAAATGGTTAGCGAATATGAAATGCCGGTTATTGTTCCTTTAAATGAGGGTAGCTGGTACCAGTTTGTTTTTATTGGCGATATGACCTCGAGGTTATACGAAGTACGTATGTACGACTGGAACGAAAAGCAAGTTGTTTATCAAAAGAAATACTGGGGCGATGTAGATGGCAATGTAATCAGTTATTCTTATGTAGCTAAATTTTCTGAATTTCACATGATAAAACCTGTTCAGGTAAATAAAAAGAAAAAGGATATTTGCGGCTATGTAATGCTGCTTAAAAAAGTAAAGTAAAACCAGTGCTTGGTTATACTTAAAGTCCTTCCTGTTAAGTCCGGAGGGATTTTTTATTTCTCCTGCGGGGAAATTGATTTGCCACAGAAGCACAGAAAAATACATGCACAATTCTATACTTCTTTGCCTTTGTGGCAATTATACCAAATATAATTTCATTACAGGCCAATGTGTGCTGGATGAAATTATGTGCGACGGCTTAGTGTGAAAGGATTTAGTAAACCTGCCTGCGCTAGGCAGGTACCGATTGGATTACAGAGTATAATCGGTATTAATTATTGCCTTTGGCAAAATTAAAAATTACTCAGTACCCATTTTTTCAATTGCTTCGTCTAAATTAATCTCCTTGCTGTTAAGCTTTTTATTAAATTATTATTATTATTTCGTAGCCCATAAAAAAAGCACAGACTAAACCTGCGTTTTTTCTGTGCTTTCCGTGCCTCTGTGGCAATGAATCTTGCCGAAGGCAAATATTACTGTGTCAACGATATCCTCACCTGCAAACCTGCCCTGGTATTAACTATGGGCGCACTTGATGAGATATAAGGATTAACCCTGCGCTGATCGAAATACAATTTTACATTTATGCGGTTATTCAGGAAATAATCTATCG
>Ga0209181_10002207_pt1 | contig 32240 bp, 26 predicted proteins | sample MAT05_FD_187208 | JGI IMG/M metagenome (GOLD analysis project Ga0209181, IMG submission 187208) | Freshwater microbial communities from Lake Fryxell liftoff mats and glacier meltwater in Antarctica - MAT-05 (SPAdes) (version 2) | ecosystem: Environmental > Aquatic > Freshwater > Ice > Liftoff... | reverse complement strand
AGCGAGCTGTTCATTGATATCATCGCACCGGAATGTGCTGGTGTTCGGGAGCGTCACACCGGAGTGCGCCAACGGCACATATCCGGTGTCCCACCCATGCTAACGTGTAGGGCATGGGTGAGACACCGGATAGACCGGTCGGCGGATCTTCCGGTCGGACAGTATCCCAGTGGAGCACGCCTTCTACCTTCGGCGGCGATGAGCACGGCAAGGCCTTCTTGGTTGCGGCGCTGGCGATGGCCGATCACGCTACTTGTGCTGCTGCTGTCCGCAGAAGTTTTCCTTCGGTCCTACTATGGCTTCTGCGACACCGTGTTGTTGCGCGAGGATCCGAACTACGAGTACATCGCGCAAGCGGACCAGGATCGCTGGCGCTTCCGGCACCACATCCGGTACAACTCGCTTTCCATGCGTTCCGAAGAGCCCGATAGCGCGGCGATCGTGCTGCTCGGTTGCGGCGATTCGGTGATCAACGGTGGCGCGCTCACCGAGCAGGATTCACTGGCGACCACCTTGGTCTCGGATGAACTTTCGCACCGTTACGGCCGTAAGGTCCAATTCTTGAACATCTCTGCGGGTAGCTGGGGCCCCGATAACTGTGCAGCGTATTTGCAACACACCAAGCTTCCGGCAGCGAACGCCATCGTGTTGGTCGTCAGTTCGCACGATGCGCACGACAACATGGGCTTCAAGCAGGTGGTCGGGGTGCGGCCGGGATTCCCGAAAGAGCAGTACGGCAGCGCCCTCGTTGAACTTGTTGATCGCTACGTGCTCCCCAGGATCTGGAAGCCGAAGGCCAATGCGGACGAAGAACTCGGTATCGACAAGCGTGACGCCGCGTTCAATCCGGGCTTTGCTGAACTTGGATCATGGGCGGCCTCGAAAGGCATTCCCATGGTGATGTACTTGCACGCTGAATCTTCCGAGATCCGCGCAGGCGTTTACAACAAGCAGGGTCAGGAGATCATTCGCTTCGCGGAAGAACAGGGCATTCCACTGGTCCGGGACCTCGATCGTGGCGTCACCGTTGCCATGCTGCGCGATAGGATCCATCCGAACGAGAGCGGTCAGCGGAAGATGGCGGACATCTTGATCGCCGACATCACGGAGCGCCCCGCATCCTATGGCATCGCAGCAAGCCCGAAGTAGGGTACGGGGTTTGCTTGGGCACAGCCGATAACTTTGCCCCGTGCTACGATCCCTGCTCTGCTTTCTGGTCTTGTTCATGATCACCACAGGTCTCCGCGCGCAAGAGGAGGTCACCATCCGTGGTAAGGTCATCACCTCCATCGATCAGCGCACCTACTACGACCTGATGGTCGTGAACAAGCGGACGCGGTCCGGCATATTCGGCAATGCCGATGGCACCTTTGTTGTCCGTGCCTTGCGCACCGATACCTTGATGATCGCCTCCATCGGCCACCAGACCAGGACGCTGACCTTGACCGATAGTGTCGCGAAGGACGTGTACGACATCATCGTCCACCTGACGCCATGGACCATCGAACTGGCCGAAGTGGAGATCCTGCCGGAACGCACCTTGAAACAGATCCAAGCGGACATCGCGAAGCTCGGATACAAGGAATCGGATTACCGCATCAGCAATGTGGATGCCTTGCAAAGCCCGATCACCTTCCTCTACCAGGAATTCAGCCGACGCGAGCGCAGCAAACGGTTGGTGGCCGAGTTGGAGAATGAGGACCGCAAACGTGCGCTGCTTCAAGAGTTGTTGCAGAAGTACGTCCAGTACGACATCATCAACCTGAACCCGGAGGCCTTCGACGACTTCATCGATTTCTGTAGTGTGCCGGATGATGTTATCCGTGGCCTTTCGCAGTACGACTTCCTGGTCTACGTAAAACGGAAGTACGAATTGTACTCCAGCCTCGGGCCCACGCGGCGCCATTGATCATGCGGGTAGCGTATTGCGCAGCCCGTCGTGCGTCTCGCCGGAAAGCCAGTGTGCAGGGAATTGAGCGAAGTAGCCTATCCGGCGTCCCACCAATACCTGTGGGGTCCATAGCTGGTGCGACGGTCGGTCTCCATCGCACCTTCGCACGGTGGCTTGTTCGAACGGTGATGTACGCTCTACACCCTATTGTGTTTGTGTCTATCGGTCTGGCCGCCTCCGTTGATGCAAGCGCACAGGAAGAAGAGGTCATCAGGACCGTTCAATTGGATGATGTCGTCATCCACGCTCAGGACACGGGCTTCAACGTGGAGGGCTTCGTGCATCACGTGTTGGAGGACACCACGTTCCACAAGGCGTTCCTGAATACGCGTTTTCATCCGCACCACCTGCGCAGTGTGTTGCGCGTGCGCGCGAAGCACGAGAAGGAAACGGCAAGCATCTACAGGACCGGTGATCTCTTGCGCAATGGTGACAAGGTCCATTTGGAACTGGACACGGTACACGAGACAGGCAAGCTGCGCAACCGCAAAGGGGAATTCCGTTACCTCACTGCGGAGATGTACGATGATGTCTTCTTCCCGAAAGGTGAACTACCAGCGGACAACATCGTGGCGCACCGTGCATTGGAAGTGGAGCGGGCAGGCCGTTTCGACAAATACAAGAGCGAGTTGAAGAAGTTCATGTTCGATCCCGGCACCGAGATCGCCAGCGTCCCCTTCATCGGAGACAAGCTCGCTTTGTTCAGTGCGGAGATGACACCGCTGTACGACTTCAAGATCTCTTCCGACGTGCGCAACGGTCATGCCTGCTGGGTCTTCAGCGCCAGTGCCAAACCCGAGTTCCGCGATGGCCGCACGGTGATCAAGACCATGGACACTTGGTTCGCACAGGAGGGTGGCGAAGTGCTCTCACGCCGTTACCGCATCGCCCACAGCTCCATGATCCTCGACTTCGACATCAGCATCCGCGTAGAGAACCAGTTGATCGACGGCGAACTCGTGCCGCGCACGGTGGACTACGACGGCGATTGGGACATTCCTCTGAAGCAACGGGAACTGGTGCGGTTCCTGTTGGAATATTCGGAATGGCGGATCGTGAAGTGAACGGTCAGCGCGGCTTGGGCGCGGCGCCTAATGCTTCCCCTGCGCCGCCAGCCAACGCTCGGCATCCAACGCTGCCATGCAACCAGAACCCGCGGAGGTCACGGCCTGGCGGTACACCTTGTCAGCAGCATCACCGGCAACGAACACACCGGGGATCTTCGTGGTAGTGCGATCGGCGTCGTGCTTCAGGTAGCCGGCATCGTCCATGTCGAGCATTCCTTTGAAGATCTCCGTGGCCGGTGTATGGCCGATAGCGATGAAGAGGCCGGTCACGTCCAGCTTGCGCTCTTCGCCGGTGCTGTTGTTCAGCGCGAGGATGCCTTCAACCGTATTGGCGCCCAGCACATCCTTCACTTCGCTGTGGAAGAGCACCTCGATATTCGGTGTGTTCTCCACGCGGTGTACCATCGCCTTGCTGGCGCGGAATTCACCCTTGCGCACGAGCATGTACACTTTGGGGCAAAGCTTCGCGAGGTAGGTTGCTTCTTCGCATGCGGAATCACCGGCACCGACGAGGGCTACGTTCTGGCCTTTGTAGAAGAAGCCATCACACACGGCGCAGGCGGTGACTCCACCACCGATATCGCGCAAGCGGATCTCGTTGGGCAGGCCCAGCCACTTGGCGCTTGCACCGGTGCTGATGATCACCGTATCAGCGTGGATCTCCTTGGTGTCATCCACCCACACCTTGTGTGTGGGCCCGGAGAAGTCCACCTTGGTCACCCAGCCGTTGCGCACGTCTGTCTCGAAGCGAAGTGCTTGGGCCTTCAGGTCCTCCATCATTTCCGGACCGCTACGTCCTTGCGGATAACCGGGGTAGTTGTCCACCTCGGTGGTTTGGGTCAACTGACCGCCGGGTAATGGGCCTTCGATCATCAAGGGCTTCATGTCGGCACGGGCGGCGTAGATAGCGGCGGAGTAACCAGCGGGGCCTGATCCGATGATCAGGCATTTGACGTGTTCGGGAGTGGTACTCATGGTCGTGAAGGGCGCAAAGGTAGCGGCGGAGGGGTCGTCGCTCGTACAGTGCGCACCTGACAGGCGTGTGCCTGGCTTTACAGGATACGATGGGTGTGAAGCTGTTATTGGCACACGATAGTATCGGCATACACGCCCCAACCGGCCCAGATGCCGAGGCCACCGTCGATGTTGGAACGCGCATTCAAAGGGGTGCCGAAGAGGTCTCCCTGTGTGCCCACGTTCTCGTCGTAGCTGGTATAGAACTCGTGTTCGTCGTAACCGATGCTCAAGAATTTCACGGCGATCGTATCGCCCACCTTGTAGAAGCCTGCTTCTTCGTTGTTGTCCTCTGGCTGGTCACTGTAGAACTGGCGACCGCGGATGAAGCTGAAATCGAAGGTGAGTCCGTTCACATACTTGTCTTCGAAAGTGTTCCCGAGCGGGGATATGAAGGTGGGGTCTTCCGCATTCCCATTCTCATCACGGCTTATACGGCGGGCCATCCAGCGGTAGTAGTTGCCCAAGGTGTCGGGGTCGCTCAAGGTGCCCCATGCAAAGCCGAGGGAATCATCATCGGGCCGTTGCATGGCGAGTTGGAACCAGACGGAATCCAACGTCACCGGGTTCGGAATGGTGGTCTCACTGGTGAGGACCCTGCCTTCGGCTTCGATGCGCAGGCCGTAGGTGCGGCCCACTTCGCCGAAAAGCGCGGTGTTGCCGGTGGTGTACACGCAGATGTCCACATTGGCGAGCAAGGCGGGATCCAATCCGGTGATCTCGGAGAACAGCGCGCGTTGCTCATCGGTGAGCGAGGTGCTGCAGAGCTGGTCCAGTTGAACAGGCCCCGAACCGTTGTCGACCGTCACGATCGCATTGCGCACATAGATGTTGGATAGCGAGGCTTGATCCAGCGGATCGAAGTAGCTCTGCGTGCGTGTGAGGATAACGAACGGCGGAAGACCGGGTTCGATGGAGCCTTCCACTACCAACTGTTCGGGAGTGTCGGGCAGTTCCACGGTGATCTCCTTCTCGCAACCGACAAGGAACGCCACCACGGGCAGGATGAAGAGATAGGGGATATGACGTTTCATCAGAAGTGGAAGTTCCAAGTAACGGAAGGCAGGATGCTGAAGAGCGACACTTGTTTGGCCACCGGTCTTAGATCGCCGCCTGCCGTGGTGCCTTGCGTGGTGAAGTAGTAGAAGTACGGGTTGGCGCGGTTGTATGCGTTGTACACGGAGAAGGTCCAACTGCTGCGGTACTTGCGCTGCACGGTGGTGGTTTCGCCGCTGGTCTTGTCGGTGATCTCCTTGGTCGGTTTGTTCTTTAGCGTAGCGGCAAGGTCCAGTCGATGATAAGGCGCCATGCGGAAGCCGTTGCGCTCGCTGAATTGGCTCACCACACGACCCTCGATGAAGTAGCGTTGAACGGGCAATGTAGTGGCTTGGCCGGTGCTGTATACGAATGTTCCACCGAAGCTCCAGCGCTCGTTCAGTTCATAGCTCATCACCAAGCTCATGTCGTGGCGGCGGTCCCAACGGCTGGGGAATGCATTACCATTGTTCACATCGGGGAACTGGCGCATGGTCTTGCTCCAGGTGTACCCGGCCCATCCTGTGAACTTGCCCAAGCGCCGTTTCAGGAAGAACTCGGCACCATAGCTCCAGCCTTTGCCGAACACCAGGAACGCGTCGTAGTTGGCATTAGCGCCGTCCTGTGGCTGCGCGCCTTCAGCGTATTCGATCTGGTTGAACATATCCTTGTAGTACACTTCGACACTGGCTTCATACTTACGGTCCCAGAGGTCGCGGAAGTAGCCCACGGCATATTGGTAAACGATCTGTGGCTTCACGTTCTTGCTGCTGGGGATCCACACATCAGTAGGCAGGCCGACACTGCTGAAGCTGGCCAGGTGGACGTATTGCAAGTTGCGGTTGAAGCTCGCCTTCACACTGCTCGTAGGCCCCACGGTGTAGCGCATTGAAAGGCGCGGTTCCAGACCGGCGTAGGTCTTGATGGGTTGACCGGTCGGGTAATCCTTGATGCCCGTGGTCTGCCCGGCATCGTTCACGAGGTACTCTTTGTAACCACCCACGTGTGCGAAGTAGGAGAGGCGCACACCAGCGTTCACGCGGAACAGGTCGGTCACATCGTAATCGTCCTGGATGTAGATGGCACCTTCGTGCGCGCGCAGTTTGGAAGGGGTGTCTATCGCGAATTCGGCATTTCCGCTTTGCACATCCACGGTGCTGGGTGTGTAGATGTGGTAGGTGTACTGCATGCCGTACTTCAAGCTGTGACGAACGGTCGGATATTGGTTGAAGTCGAGCTTCAGGCCATAGTCTTTGATGCCGCTGCTGAGGCCGAAGGAGAAATCATCCTGCCCTCCTCTGAAGCTGAACTGATAATCGCTGAAGACTACGGTGGTGTTGAGGAAGAGCTTAGGCCCGAACACGTGGTTCCAGCGACCGCTCACGGTGGCATTGCCCCACGGGATCTTGAAACTCGGGCTGCCGGGTTCGCTGCCGCTGAGGGTGAACACGTCGCGACCGAAATATCCGCTCAGGTAGAATCGATCCTTGTCGCTGAGGCGATAGTTGGCCTTTGCATTGATATCATAGAAGAAATAGCCGCTGCCCGCGAAAGCTCCTTCCGGGTTCAGGAAGGGCTTGGCCAGCACATCGATGTACGTGCGGCGCGCGCTCACGATGAAGGAGCTTTTCTCCTTGATGATCGGCCCTTCCAGCGTAAGGCGGCTGCTGATCAACCCAATGCCACCTTGTCCGTGCAATCCCTTGTCGTTGCCATCTTTCATGGTGATGTCGAGCACGCTACTGGTGCGTCCACCATAGTTGGCAGGCATGCCGCCTTTGATCAGTTCGATGTTCTTCACGGCATCGGCGTTGAACACGCTGAAGAAGCCGAACAGGTGGCTGGCGTTGTATACAGTGGCGTTGTCCAATAGGATCAGGTTCTGGTCCGGACCACCGCCGCGCACATAAAAACCGCTGTTGCCCTCGCCATTGCTCTTCACACCGGGCAGCAATTGGATCGTCTTCAGGATATCCACTTCGCCGAGCAGCGCAGGCAGCGTTTGCAACTTGGTCACATCCACATCCATGGTGCCCATCTGCGTACCTTCCGTGTTCTGCTTGCTGCGGTCGCCCACCACCTTGAACTCCTTGGCCACGATGGTATTCGTCCGTGCCTCTATGGTAACGCTCAAGTTGGCAGTAAGGTCGATCGTGCGCACATCATCAGCATAGCCGATGTAGGTCATCATCAACGTGTGCTTGCCCGGCGGCAGGTTCAGCACGAAGTACCCGAAGGTGTTGGTGGTAGCGCCCTGTTTGGTGTCCTTGTCGTAGACCACTGCACCGATCAGGGTTTCGCCGTTGGCGGCATCCTTCACGTAGCCGCTGACAGCGAATGTGCTTTGTGCATCAGCGGAAAGCGTGAGGAGGAGAAGAGGAAGCAGGGCTAGGAGGGAGCGCATCAAATGATCTTTCGGGGGTCAAAATTACCCGCTGTGTCGGGGTAGGCGTGCCACTCGTACGTTGGTGCGTCCATTGGTCACAGGGCGCACTGTTCAACATCGGAGTGTTCATTGAAGGCCGGAAAATTCACGTTCCGGACAAGCTGGACCAGGATAAGGGTCGGAAGTTTGTTGCAACTCTTACCCGCCATGCAAGCCATCCTTCGGAAAGTCGGCCCCGGTCACATGACCATCGCCGTTTATGCGGCCATTCTTCTCTTCGCTTTGATCTGCACCCTCACTGGGAACTGAGGCAGCAAACTCCCTCCACCAGCTCTGTTTTTGCGATGCAGGAAGTGGTCCATGAATGAGAATGGGGTCGTCTCAAGAGAGACAGCCCCCTATTCCCAGTCGGGGTGACTGGACTCGAACCAGCGACCCTCCCGCCCAAGCGGGATGCGCTACCGGGCGGCGCCAAGGAGTTCTTCGATACGTACTCGGCTTTTCCAGCCTTTCACCTCCAATTCCTGCCGATAAGCGGAGGACTTGTCCGCATGTTGCTTTTGGTATACAACTCTCCAGTCTTTGGCGCGGGATGTCCACGCGCTATGGTTGGACAGGTGTTTCCGAAGGCGTTCCTCCATGGCCTGTGTCGTGTGGCCAACGTAATAGCGATCCAACGCTGCGGAATAGATAATGTAGAAGGTCGCCATGAATGAGAATGGGGCCGCCTCTTTTGAGACAGCCCCTATTCCCAGTCGGGGTGACTGGACTCGAACCAGCGACCCTCCCGCCCAAGCGGGATGCGCTACCGGGCGGCGCCAAGGAGTTCTTCGATACGTACTCGGCTTTTCCAGCCTTTCACCTCCAATTCCTGCCGATAAGCGGAGGACTTGTCCGCATGTTGCTTTTGGTATACAACTCTCCAGTCTTTGGCGCGGGATGTCCACGCGCTATGGTTGGACAGGTGTTTCCGAAGGCGTTCCTCCATGGCCTGTGTCGTGTGGCCAACGTAATAGCGATCCAACGCTGCGGAATAGATAATGTAGAAGGTCGCCATGAATGAGAATGGGGCCGCCTCTTTTGAGACAGCCCCTATTCCCAGTCGGGGTGACTGGACTCGAACCAGCGACCCCTTGCACCCCATGCAAGTGCGCTACCGGGCTGCGCTACACCCCGAATTACTTGTCCCGCATCGTTGCACCACAACACGTGGTCGATCTTTCATTGATCGGGCTGCGTTAAACCCGAAGGGGGCGGCAAATGTAACAAAGGATGAGGAACGCTGGATCGAGCACGTGGATCGGACCCGACGGTACGCTCCCATTGATCCGCTAAGGGTCCCGGAGAAGTGGGGGGCGTGGAAGAATTCGAGCTGGTGAAGTTGCTTAACCCGCTCCGGTACATCCATCGGTGTGACAGGTATGGAGACTGTCGCAATACCCACAAATGGGTATTGCGATCGCCGTTCTCCACGGGTACCTTCAACACGTCGAAGTTCCCAAAACCTCCCCACCATGGAACAGAAGACTTCTTTTTTACGATCGACTGCACACGCTGCATTATCCGTGTGCGCCATATTTGGCGCGGCAACGGTTGGTTCAACCCAGGAAACCGTGACCTTGAAGGGTCGGGTGATCGTACCGGCCCATTTATATACCCCGGTAGAACTTACGATGGATGTTGGGGACACGTCGTGCGTCCAGGTCGAATTGCAGGGCCGGGGCAAGTTCAGGATAGAGACGTCGGATAACGAGAGCTACCTCCTTCGGTTCGAGCAGGACGGAAGCATTTCCAAGACCGTACAGGTGGACACGAAGTATGCGCGCAACAAAGCGGGCGACCACAAGCGCACGGTGGTGTTCGATGTGCAACTTGCGCCGGTGGACACGGTGGTCCCGTTGCGCTTTTCCGGACCGGTAGGCAAGATCAAGTTCCACCATAGCAACGGGCGCATGCACGTGGAGCGCGACCGCCACATGGTGCAGCCGGTCATGGTCTTGGAGAAGTGAGCGGGAGCGATGCGACCCATACTGACGTACTGCGGACGGTCGGCAACCGGACAGGTCGAATGTGCAACCCTACATTTGACCCTGTTCTCACCCGCTCGAATGTCCAATATCACCATCACGATCGGCACCGCGCTGATCCTCCTTCTTGCTGCATGCGGCAATGACAGCGCGACCAGTGGACCAGACAGCGCGAGCGATAGCAAGGATACCCTTGTCACCATGGACCAGCACAGCTATGCACGCCCGAACGAGGCGGTGATCACCCACTTGGACCTCGACATCGCCGTGGATATGGTGGCCCAGCGCATTGCGGGTACAGCGAGCTATGCTGTGCGTACGAAGGGAGGAAAGCAGATCATTCTGGATACGGATGGATTGGTGGTGGAAGGTGTTGCGAATGGTAAGGGCGCAGCATTGCAGTACGCCCTTGGGGATAGCACCTTCTTGGGTCGTCCGTTGACGGTGGACCTGCCAGCAGGCACCGATCGCATCGTGGTCAAGTACCACACCGGGGCGCATGCAAAGGCACTCCAGTGGTTGTATCCGCAGCAAACAGCGGATAAGAAGTACCCGTTCCTTTTCACCCAAGGCCAGGCCATACTTACCCGTACCTGGATACCGGTGCAGGATAGTCCAGGGATCAGGTTCACCTATGCGGCCAAGGTGAGCGTGCCGAAAGAACTGATGGCGGTGATGAGCGCAACGAACCCTCAGGAGCACAGCTCGGACGGTGTGTACCATTTCCGGATGGACCAGGCGATACCCGCGTACCTGATCGCATTGGCTGTGGGCGATCTGGCGTTCAAGCCCATCGATACGCGCACCGGCGTTTACGCGGAACGAAGTGTTGTGGAGCGCGCGGCATGGGAATTCGCCGACATGGGCACTATGGTAGGGGTCGCTGAACGGCTCTACGGCCCATACCGTTGGGGGCGCTATGATGTGATCGTGCTACCGCCGAGCTTCCCGTTCGGAGGCATGGAGAACCCTCGGTTGACCTTCGCCACGCCTACCATCTTGGCCGGCGACCGTTCATTGACGGCGCTGGTGGCGCACGAATTGGCGCACAGTTGGAGCGGCAATCTGGTGACCAACGCCACGTGGAACGATTTCTGGCTGAACGAAGGCTTCACCGTGTATTTCGAGAGCCGGATCTCCGAAGCGATCCATGGGCCGGACTACGCGGGCATGTTGCAACAACTCGGTAGGCAAGACCTGTTGGCTACGCTGGTCCGGATCGCGAACAGCGCCCATCCGGAGGACAGCAAGTTGCGTCTTGACCTGAAGGGAAGGGATCCGGATGAGGGCATGACCGAAGTGGCTTATGAGAAAGGGGCGGCCTTCCTGCGGTTATTGGAGGCCAAGGTGGGTCGCCCGAAATTCGATGCGTTCCTGCGCGATTATTTCGATCGGTTCGCTTTCCAGAGCATGACCACGGACAGGTTCCTTGCGCACTTGCAGGAGCATTTGTTGGAGCCCAATAAGTTGACCATCGATATTGACGCTTGGGTGAATGGCATTGGTTTACCAGCGGATGCCCCTACACCGGTCAGCGATCGTTTCAACAAGGTGGACCATGAGATCCAGCGGTGGGTCGGAGGTACCCCGGCAAAGCAATTGGCGACCTCGGGGTGGAGCACGTTCGAGTGGATGCACTTCATGCGCCACTTGCCCAAAGCGCTGACTGAAGCACAGATGTTGGAATTGGACAAGGCCTTCGACTTCACCTCCACCGGCAATTCCGAAGTGCTGGCGGCTTGGCTGGAGACGTGCATCCGGAACGACCACGATCTAGCGTTCACCCGTCTGGATGAATTCCTGAACACGGTAGGGCGTCGTAAATTCCTGGTTCCACTGTACACGGAGATGACCGCGACAGAGAAGGGGCGGATCATGGCGCAGGCGATCTATCGGACGGCGCGCGCCAACTACCACTCGGTATCGGTGCATACCATCGACGGGCTTTTGGCGTGGAAGGACAACCAGCCGCCGGTCAATTTCTGATCCATACCAGGACCTTCCGAAACCTTGCTCCAGTTGAGGGGCATTCAGGTTATCGGGCAATGATGACGCGGCTTGATGCCGTGCGCTTCCCGTCCGCGAACAGTTGGACGAAGTAGCTGCCTTGGACCAGCTTTCCCAGATCCAGTTCTAGTGTGGATCGGCCTGTAGGAACGCGACCATGCACGATGCTCAGCACACAGCGTCCGAGTTGATCCGTCACTTCGGTGCGCAGATCAGCAGCATGCCGAAGGTCCAGCAAAAGATCGGTGTGGCCCGAGGTGGTCGATGGAGCGATCCGTACTTCGGTCCACGATACGGCCGGCTTGATGCCGACCGTACAGGACATAGGCACCGCCGTGCCATTGTTCGGGATCGCCGCGACCAGATCTTCCAAACTGGCAGGCCAAAGGGCATTGTCCAGCATGGTGTTGTCCACGTCGATCACGCACATGGTGGGGAAAGCGACCACGCCGAACAGGTCGGTGATCGGGCCGCCATTGACCCCGATCGCGGGTGGGTGGCTGAAATCGCCGCCGAAGTCGATAGCGAACTGTTCGGCCTGTTCATCGCTGTCCACCCCGGCATTCACCGAAAGACAAAAGAGACCGCCGCCATTACATCCATAGGTCTCGTACAGTTCGCTGAAGTAGGGAGCGTATGCTTGGCACGGCTCACAGTCGTAAAAGAAGAAATCAAGCACCACTACTTTCCCTGAAGCCGTGATGTCATGGAGCGAATAGAAGTTGCCATCCGCTCCTAGTGTACTGAAGTTGCCGACCGTGGAGCCGTTGGGAAAGTTGTCCGCTTGCGCCATGGTGGTTCCTTGTCCCAATACGAACAGTGCCGGTAGTGCAAGATGCTTCAGTTGGATCATCGTGTAAAGTGAACAAATGTGGGCGTAAAGGCAGCGACCCCCACCATGGAAAACGGTGAGGGTCGCTGGTCAACGGAGCTTAGTCTTAGCGGGCTAGTGCAATACGCGTGGCACTGGTCAGCTTGTCGCCGGTGAAAGCACGCAGGAGGTATTGACCGTTGGCGAGTGCGCCGAGGTCGATGTTCCTTGTCGTGTTGCCGGTCATGAGCGTACCGAGGTCGCTACGCAGCACGGTCTTGCCCAAGAGGTCGAGCACTTCCAAGCGCACAGGAGCCGTGCGGTCCAGGGTCATATTCAAGGTGACCGTACCGCTCGTGGGGTTGGGGTAGACCTCCGTAACCGCGCTGAGCGCATATTCGCCAATGCTGGTAGCACAGGCCATAGGCTGGATGCCACTGCCAGCAGGGAAGGAGGCTACCAAGGAAGCCATGCCGTTGCTCAATGGCCAAACGTCGTCGTCCTTGATCTTGTTGTCCGTCCCGATCAAGCAGAAGGTCGGGCTGTAGCTGACACCGAAAACGTCCGTGAGTGCGCCGCCTTGGACTTGGCCAACAGTGGGTGGATGTGCGAAATCGCCGCCGAAGTCAACACCGAATTGCTCCGCCAATGCATCCGTATCGCTCCCGTTATTGACAGAGATGCAAATAAGGTCGCCACCATTGCAGCCATAGGTCTCGAACAATTGGTTGTAGTACGGGGCGTTGATCTGGCAGGGACCACAGTTGTAGAAGAAGAAATCGAGCATCACATGCTTGCCTGCAGCGGTGTATGCGTAAAGGTGGTGGGTCTCGCCTTGCGTGTCGACGACCGTGAAATCGTCGACCGTGGAGCCGATCGGATAGTTGCTTGTCTGTGCAATGCCGAAACTGGTGGCGAGCATTAAGAAGGAGCAGGGTAGGAGACGCATCATGCAGGTTGGATTTGTACCGAAGGAACAAGGAAGTAGCGAGCATTGCCCGTCACAAGTACTCCAAGATGGGGATCCTGTCACTCGGCCTGCGCCATGCAACGGCCCAGGATAACGGGGTCGATCGAGTGACCACCGGGGAAGGAATGGGCCTGTGTGTTCACATTCGCACGGTTCAAGCGCTCCTCATTCTCCCGCCACACCTGCTCGGGGACCAGGTCATCCTTGCTGCCGTGGACCAATAGGACAGAGCTTCGTTTGAAGGTCCGTTGGAGTTCAGCGCCGGTCAGGTCGGGAGGAAGGGATCCACCCCAGAGGATGACCCGTTCAGGGGTATTGGTCCCCAGGGCCATCCAGCGCACCACGGTGGCCACGCCTTGTGAGAACCCCAAGGCGCGCAAGGGCAGATCCCCGGTCTCTTTGCGGATGACATCGCACACCGCATCGAGGTAGGCCACATGGTCGGTGATCTCGTGTTCGCGGTCCTCGCGCGTCATCCAAGTGGCCCCAACGCGTTGGTGGGATGTATCTGTATAGAAGCGTGATAATCCTTCGGGGGCGACGATCAGTTTATCCTCGCTCTGTTCCTCGAAGGCATTGAGGAAGAAACGGGCCAGTTGTCCGTAGCCGTGAACGACGATCCAAACGGAGCGTGCTTTCGCAGGATCGCCGAGCATATGGTAGCGCGCTGTGCGTTGCACGCGGATGTGCCGCTCGTCCATGGATCAATAGTCGAGTAGTTCGCCGATCACGACCGCAACTTTCTCGGCACTCGGGATCATTGCTGCTTCCAAGGTGCTGTTGAGCGGGATCGCAGGCATATCGATGGACCCGTAGGTACGCACCGGTGCATCCAGTTGTTGGAAGCAGACATCGCCGATGCGACCTGCAAGAGCTTGCGCGAAGGAGTTCGTGAGTTGTTCCTCTGTGAGCACCAGGCAGCGGCCGTGCGAACGGACCACATTCATGACGGTCTCCTCATCCAACGGTACCAACGTCCGCAGATCGATGATGGTGACACGGCCTGTGAATTCCTTAGCAGCGGCCTTCGCCCAATACACGCCCATGCCGTACGTGACGACCACCGCTGCTTTGCCGTTCGCGATGTTCCCTGCATCAGCCTCCTGCACCATCCGCGCCTTGCCGAATGGGATCACATAGTCGGACGAAGGTTCAATGGTCTTCGCATCCTCGGTCCCCTTGATCTTGCTCCAGTAGAGGCCCTTGTGTTCAAGCATCACCACGGGGTTCGGGTCGTAGTAGGCCGCTTTCATCAACCCTTTCAGATCCGCGCCAGTACTCGGGTAAGCGATCTTGATGCCTTTGATGTTGCACAAGACACTTTCCACACTGCTACTGTGGTAGGGGCCACCGCTGCCGTATGCGCCGATGGGCACACGCAGGATGCAGCTGACCGGATACTTGCCCACGGTGAGGTAACAACTGCGCGCCACTTCCGTGAAGAGTTGGTTGAGGCCCGGCCAGATGTAATCGGCGAACTGCACTTCCACGATCGGCTTTAATCCGGCGGCGCTCATGCCCACGGTGCTACCGATGATGAACGCTTCTTGGATCGGTGTGTTGAATACGCGGTGTCCACCGAAATCGCGCGCGAGCGTCGCCGCCTCTCGGAACACGCCACCGAGGCGCGCGCCCACATCCTGCCCGTAGAGCAGGCACCGTGGATCTTCCTGCATCAGCTCGCGGATCGCGAAGAGGGCACTGTCCACCATCACGGTAGGCTCGCGGTCTGCGGGAGCGCGTTCACCTTTCTCTTCCGTGATCGGCGTAGGTGCGAACATGTGCGTGGTGAGGTCCTCGGGTGTTGGGTCCTCTGCAGCACAGGCTCTCTCGAAATCGGCCTTCACACGCGCCACGGCCTTCTGCTCGATCTGCTTCAGTCCATCCAGTTGAAGGCGCAGGTCCAAGAGTTGTTGTAAAAAGCGCGGGAACGGATCGCGTTTGCGGTGCTCCGCGAGGTTCTCCGGTGTGCGGTAGAACTCCATGCGCACACCGCTGGTGTGGTGGTTGAGCAGCGGCACTTTCGCATGCACAAGGAAGGGGCGACGTTCGCGTCGCACCGTCTCGATCACATCACGCAGCACCGAGTGGCTCGCAATAAAGTCGGCACCATCCACTTGGCGTACCTCCAATCCCTTGAAGCCTTTGGCATAGTCGCTGGCATCGCCTACACGGATCTCATCGGCGCTGGCGCTGATGTCCCACTCGTTGTCCTGTATCAGGTAGATGATCGGCAGCTTCTTCAGCACCGCCATCTGGAATGCTTCGGCCACTTCACCCTCTGTAATGGATGCATCGCCCAACGAACAGACCACAACGGGTGCTTCACCGGGAAGATCGTGTGCGATACCCGCTTGTTCCTTGTACCACAGACCCAGCGCAATACCCGTTGTCGGGATCGCTTGCATACCGGTGGCACTGCTCTGATGCGGGATCTTCGGCATCCCCTCGCGCTTCAAGCTCGGGTGGCCATAGTAGGTGCGGCCGCCGCTGAACGGGTCATCGCGTTTCGCCAACAGTTGCAGCATCAACTCGTAAGGCTGCATGCCGATACCGAGCAGTATGCTGTCGTCGCGGTAGTAGGGGGCCACGAAATCCTGCGGCTTCAACTGAAGACCCAACGCAAGCTGGATGGCTTCGTGCCCGCGGCTGGTGGCATGGACGTACTTGCTGGTGAGCTTGAAGTTCTCCTCGTACAGTTCGGTCATCGCCTTCGCCGTACACATCAACTCCCAAGCGCGGAGCAGTGTTTCTTGATCCGGTAGACGGGATGCGAGCACGGTGGTCTTGGAGGCGGTAAGGGGCATGCGGTGCGGCGCTGGATAAGTCGGGCCAAGTTAAGGGTTGGGCCTGCCGTGTTCCTCCGTTCATCCATACAGGCGACCGCTGCCGAAGCGCTTGGCTGCGATCATCCGGATCGCGCAGTGCATCCAACGGCGCATACTTCTTTTGTACCATCCAATACCAAACACATCCATGGACCGCCAAGCACACGAACTTGACCACCGCATAGTAGGGGACGACATGCAATGCGTGGAGATCACGCTGGACCCGCAAGAGACCGTGATCGCCGAGGCGGGCACCATGATGATGATGGACGAAGGTGTGGAGATGAAGACCATCTTCGGCGACGGACGTGGCCAGCCCCAGAGCTTCATGGACAAGATGTTCAGCGCAGGCAAGCGGGTGCTAACGGGGGAAAGTCTGTTCATGACCACCTACACGAACATCAGCAGCGTACGGCGCACGGCGTGGTTCGCGGCGGCCTATCCGGGCAAGATCATGCCCTTGGATCTCCGCGATTACAACGGCAAGATCGTTTGCCAGAAGGACAGTTTCCTCTGCGCTGCGAAAGGTGTGAGCATCGGCATCGCGTTCCAGAAGAAGTTGGGCGCCGGTTTCTTCGGGGGCGAAGGCTTCATCATGCAGAAGCTGGAAGGCGACGGCCAAGTGTACATCCACGCTGGTGGTACCACGATCCAGCGCGATCTCGCGCCCGGCGAAATGCTGCGCGTAGATACCGGCTGCCTTGTCGCTATGACGCAAACGGTGGATTACGATATCCAATTCGTGGGCGGCATCAAGAACACCCTCTTTGGTGGCGAGGGCCTCTTCTTCGCGCAATTGCGCGGACCGGGTCACGTGTGGATCCAGAGCTTGCCCTTCAGCCGACTTGCTGATAATATCATTGCTGCTGCGCCACGTGCCGGTGGTCGTGGAAAGGAGGAGGGAAGTGTCTTGGGTGGACTGGGACGTTTACTGGACGGGGATAACTGAGGAAGGGGCAGGAGCAAGGGCAGGGGCAGGAATTCTCCCACCAAGGAGTTGCCCCTGCTCTTGCCCCTGTTCCTTTTCATAATTCACTCAGCCTTGCTCTTCCCACCATCGAACGCGTTCAACAGGACCTGCACAGGCGACCAAAGGAGCAACGCGCTAATACAGTACCACTCGCCTGTTGAGCAACGAACCGTTCACTTCAGCTCGCACCACGTACACCCCGCGCGGTAGCCCGCGCGTGGAAAAGCGAACGGTGGTCCCGTTGGTCGGCTCGTTCAGCACCACTCGCCCGGCCGGGTCGAAGAGTGCGACGTAGGTGAAGGGAATTGCCGCGGACGTGCTCAGGTTGAGCACACCAGCATCGGCATCATAAGCCACCAAGAGTTCATCGGCACTTGCTTCCTGTACGGCACTTTCGCAGGTGCGCAACTCCAGCTTATCGATGTAGTAGATGGCCCGTTGGGAAGGGAACGTGCTGGGGCCGATGTAAATGGTATCCGGTGTTGTAGGCGCGTTGAAATCGCCAATGGTCATGTACGCTTCCGTATCCGTGGCTACAAAAGATCCTGACAGTTCAGTCCAGGAGGCCGTATCCACATCGGTCGTGTTCAGTACAAGCTGTGCCTCGTTCGTCCAGTTCAAGGTATCGTTGCCGTTGCACGCGGTGGGGTAGTACGTTGTGAAGATCACGTGCAAATCGGTGGTCCTGTACGCGGAAACTTCAGCTAGGGAGGCGTGCAGGGTGAAGCAGTATTCCACGCCAGGCACGAGCGGCTCTGTAAGCGGTGTGCTTAGATAGTAGCGGTATGTACCTGACTCGGTAAAGGTGATGGTCGCCAAATATGCTTCACCATCCAAAGGTTCTTCAAACCCCCAATTGTTCCCCGGGGTTCCCGCATTCGGAAAGCCATTGGCTGTGCTACATGAGTGAAAATAACCACCGCCGTAGTTGCAAGAACAAAGCACCCAAGATGCGAGGTCTGAATAGACTGGGAAGTCCAGACAGGGTTCGACGAGGTCCTCAAAACTTGAGTTCGGGATCAGGTTCTGAGCATGGATCTTATCGGATTCGACCATACATACAATGACACAACCTATAAAGCGAATTGAACGGAAAAAGCGCATACTCGGTCAGTGTTGCACGATGCAAGAAGAAATGATGGACTCCTGCCCGCTCGTGAACCGCAGATGGTACACGCCAGCGGGTATATCACTCACATCCAAACTGGTCATGCTCGAACGAACGGATCGACTTAGGACCACTGCTCCGGTCATGGAGATCATGTCGAGTATTCCGTTCACCTCGGTCTGCGAGAAGGTCACTTGGAATTTATCGGCTGCGGGATTGGGTGCTACGGCCATGTACACGGCCTCCAGACCAGCGCGGCTTTTCTCCGCTGTTCCATGCTCACCTCTTCCAGCACTTCATCACCCGGTATGGAACAATACCAATCGCGCTGGATGCGGTCGCCCGAAGCATTGTATTGGTACCGCACACGACAGATCTGTTGTGCAGGCGAACTCAATGCGAAGATGGTGAAGACGAACACGGCCGAACAACCAAATGAAGTACGCATGACCCTGTGGTTATGAATAGGACGAATGTAGTGTACATCGGGAGCGAATGTTCAGCATCATGCACAGCCCGTCGCACTTTCTTCTCGAGCCATGTCGCATTACGACCGGGATCGCTTATATCTGTATCACCCAACTCGCACTACCATGCAGAAGGACATCCTGCGCTTCCAAGCGATCACTGCGATATTTCTCCAGTTTAATGGCTACGCGCAAATCGGGCATACAATTGCCGAACTGAACGCAAGGACGATCGATACACAACATGCGGTGGGCACACTACCGGGTACAAGTGGTGTAAGTGCGACAGGTGGTCTGCAGTACACCATTCCGGTGGAGTTACCGCCTGGCACGAACGGGATGCAACCCGGTTTGGCCTTCAGCTACGACTCTCAACGTGGCAACGGTAACATGGGCATGGGTTGGACATTGGCCGCGAGTTCTACGATCAGTCGGACCGGAAAGGACCGATACCACGACGGTGAAGTTCGACCCTTCGGCTACACAGCGGACGACCGTTTCGAATTGGACGGTCAGCGCCTTGTATTGACCAGCGGAACGTACGGCGCGCTCGGATCGACGTATGACACGGAAGTGGCGAGTTTTGCGCGGGTGGAGTTGCTTTCCATAGGAGGTAATGATGCACGCTTCCACTACTTCAAGGTGATCTCGAAGGATGGAATGACCAGCCTTTATGGGTTTGGCTGGAATGATAAGGTGTTCTCATGGGACGGTGGTCAAGTCATCTCGTGGCGCCTTTCACGGGTGACGGACCCTTACGGAAATTATGTTCAGTACGAATACGCTGTGAATCCTGAGCCACCTGCTTTTGAAAGCGAGCTTCTGGCCATCCATTATACTGGAAATGAGTTCGTGGGGGCGGCGCCATTCGCAAAAGTCACTTTTCAGTATCAAGCGCGCCAGGACGTGCTCACGCACTACGTTGCAGGCGTAGCGTTCAGGCAGACGAAAGTACTTTCCAAGGTAGAGGTGCATCATGGCGCCGACCTCGTGCGCCGGTATAAAATGGACTATGCTTACCGTGACGACCGTGCATCTTATTTGAATGGTATCGAGCTTGTCGGGGCGGATGGCACTTGGTCCTTCAACCCAACTCTGTTCGCTTACGGCGCCATACCCGTGGAGCAAGTTTCAGATACGCCAGTTTCCCTCCAGCAACCTGGTGAGTTCGATGTTTTCGTGGGCGACTTCGATGGCAACGGGATCAGCGATATCCTGGCCGCGACCGTTGAAGAACAGAATTTCATTCGATTCCACAGTATGCTCAGGGTCTATCTCAATGGTTCCACGACACCCACGTCCGGTTTGACCATAGAGATGCCCGAATTTGCGACCGTCCAGTTCGGTTGGGGCGGTTCCCAAGGGAGAACGCCCCACAATGGAGGCTACATCAGCCTACCTCTAGCTACTCTACCCAGCAGGTCTTCGCACAGGATGGTCGTGGGCTCAGCGCTCAGGATTTCAATGGGGATGGAAGAGATGATATTCTGATAAGCACATTGCGTTTCGACCCGAATGCCTCGGTGAATAACCCAGCACAATCGGAATGGGTGCAAGACAATGGCTCGGGCGCTTGGAGCCTTCACAGAATGGACATCTTATGGAGCATGTGTACGAACGGTCAAGCGCAATTCGGCAGCCCTCAGGACATGCCTCTGCCCATGTCGCTCCCTTATTTCAAGTCGCCGAACAAGTTCATGCAGATCGGTGACTTCGACGCGGATGGCAAGGCCGAAGCGCTTGTGGTGTACAATGATCTTAACAATGCGCTGAGTTGTCGTGCCTATCTCTACGGCCAGGAGGGTTGGACCCAACTATCCCTGGGTTCCAATTTGCAGAAGATGAGCACGATCGATGAAATGCAACCGGGGGATTTCGACGGCGATGGGCATCAGGAACTCATGGTGTTCAGGGATTTTGGGGACAAGACATACCATGCGTTGCACGTGAACAATAATGGACAAGTGATCCAGTTGTTCCAAGGCTGGTTCGACCACACCTACGCTGCTGACGACTTTCGGATCTGGCCTGGTGACCTGAATGGCGATGGCATAACGGACTATGTGGCCCATACCTCAACGGGAGCCGTGACCCTCACCGGCCGCTCGCCGCGGTCCTACAATGGTGTGCTCGTCGATGGGGGTTACCAAGAGGCAACGCTTGACGCTCATGGGATCAACAACTATGAAGACATCACATTCCGCCTCGCAGACTTTGACGGCAACGGCATGTCGGATATTCTTTACTCCCATGTGAACGAAGGCATCCGATTTTCTGACACGTTCTTCTGCTACGGTCATGATGCGAATGGTCCGCTGCTCTGGAACCTCGAGAACTTCTACACCTCCAGTACACTGGATGAAGCCCTGAATATCGGTGATCTTAATGGTGACGGGCGCATGGATCTTATCCGATCGAGGCAGAATGCTCCAACCCTTTCCTACATGAGCTTCAATGCAGGGGCGTTCGAGCGCCAGTTGCATGTTGTTTCCGATGGTTATTGCGGCAACCTGACCTTCTCGTACGTGCAACATCGATCCGATCCGGTGATCCAACCTGGCTATCCGTTGATCATGCCGGGCACCGCAGGTGTGGTGATAAGCTCTATAACGCCGTCGCACGGCCCACTGCCACAAGCGAGTACCACGTATCTGTTCACCGACCTGCGTCATCATCTGCTGGGTCGCGGAACGCTGGGCTTCTTGACCGTTCGCAAAGCGACGATAGGCGTGGGCGAGGAACGAATGATGAAGGAGGTGAGCGCACTGTATTATCTGCCATTGACCAGTGATGCTTACGCGTATTCCTCACTTGGTTCCCTTGTCAGCCACACGCATAGCGCCTATGCGCTCCAGGCCGTGGGACAGGCGACCGACATGCGTTTCTTGATAAAGACGCTGAGCGTTCGCGAAACGAACGAACGGTCGGGCGCGACGAAACTCTCCGAGAATTACGAATGGGTCGGTCACGGCAATGTGACCTCTGGCCAAACCTCCATCAACGGCAGCATGCTCAAGGTAAAGACCACTGCGGTCTACGGTAGTTATGGCCCAGCGCAGCTGGTTGACCGGGTTGAGCGCACAACAACGATCACTACAAGGGATGGCCAGCCACAGCTTACACGAACAACGGACTATGGGTATGATGAACAGGGTGGTTTACAACGCACCACGGAATTCCCCGATCTGCCAGCCGCGTTAACGACCGTGCTGGAGCGCAATGCCTTCGGGTCGATAACGAAAACGACGATACGTTCACCTGAAGCGCCAAGCGTGGCGCGGGTCGTTGATGTGGCATACGACCCCACCGGACGATTCCCGCTGGGCAAGGTCACGTGGTGGGATCATGATGGAGCACTGGTACCGATAGAGGAGAAGTACATGTACGATGGAAAGTGGGGGGTGGTCACCTCTGCGAGAGGTTCTGATGGCCTTACCACCTTGCACAACCATGATGTGTTCGGTCGAGAGGTCGAACTTCAGGTACCCCATATCGCGGGCACATTGAGACGCGCCCGGACCAGCACACTATCGTGGGACTTGGATCCTGTGACAAGACAAGTCTTCACGCTTCGCATCAGTGAGCTGGGAACACCAACGAGCGAAGAGGGATTCGATGTGTGGGGTAGAAGTGTGCGTAAGGCGGTCGAGGTGAACTCGACCGGGGTTTGGAGCACTAGCCAACAGGCCTTCAATTCCTACGGACAGCTTGCATACACCACTGAACCGCATCTCGGTAATGACCCATACTCGACCACGACGTATGAATACGATGATCTGGGTGTCGTGGAGCGGTCGAACAACAGCTTTACCGGCGAAACTTCACAGTCGTACGACTATCCGGGCAACGGCAGCATTGTCCATACGATCACCGTACCAGGGAACCGTGTCAGTGCCACCACGACCGATGCCACCGGAGTAGTGATCTCGGCAAAGGATGATGGTGGCGAACTGCGCTATACGTACGATAGTTGGGGCAACCAGATCAAGGTCCGTTTGAACTTTTATAGCGTTGCCACCACTGTCTATGACGAATACGGCCGCCGCAGCCGGTTCACCGACCCGAATACGGGCACCATCAAGTATGGCTATGATGCCTTCGGTCAAATTACCTATATGCTGGATCCTATGGGTAATACGACCACGTACGCTTATGATAACCTGGGCCGCTTGATCGATCGATCCGAAACGGAAGGCAGCACGCGCTGGACCTATTTCTTCCAAGGAGGAAGGGTGACGAACGATCCTGTGCGCATCGTTTCACCTGACCATGTGGTCCGTTTGGAGTACGACGACCCATACCTAAGGCTCACCAAACGGACGGACCTTATCGATGACGTGGAGTACGTGCATCGGTATGTCTGGGATGACAACGATCGGGTGATCCAAGAGCGCTATCCATCCAACATCGTGGTGGACCGCAGCTACACAGGTATAGGTGGAGTGGACAGGATCCTGTACAACGGACAACCACTGTTCAGCGAAGCAGAGCAGGATGGCGGTGGCCGGTACGTGGAGTATCGGCTTGGCGCACTTCCCACGACCTTCAGGAGATACGACCACGGACTTCCTTCGGGTATCACCACGCCGGGTCTACAGGATCTCCAAATGACTTGGGACCCTGGTACTGCAGACCTGAAGAGCCGCTGGGACGCACACCGTGGTCTAAGGGAGACGTTCACCTACGATGGTCTGGACCGCTTGTTGAGCAGTAGGATCAATACGGTGAATGCTACTGGTGAACAGCTCACGGAAGTTTCATCTACTGGCTTTGCCTACGATGGAAGTCAGGGAGAGTCGCGCGGTAATTTGGAAAGGAAGGAAGATGTAGGCCAGCTGCGGTACGTCTATAATCGCCCGAGCGGGGCTTACAACATCAACTACCCAGTACCTGCCACCGAGCCCCCCGCAGTGATCAGCCTGGAAACACAAAACATTCGTTTCAACAGCTTCCATAAGGCGACCCAGATCACAGAAGACGTGGCCGGCCACAGCTGGGTGCAAGAGATAGTCTATGGCGAGGACCACGAGCGCGTGAGCAGTAGACTACTTAGGGACGACGAAGAGTACGAGACCAAGATCCATGTGGGCAACTACGAGAAACAGGTGATCGGTGGCCATATCCAAGAATTGCACTACGTGGCTGGGCCGGATGGGTTATGTGCCCTGCTCGTTACGACGTATGGCATCACAAAGCCATACCAGGTCCTCAAGGACCATCTCAACAGCATCGTTGCCGTTGCGACGAGCGATATCAACTCGTACACCATTGTAGCGGAGCAGAGCTTCGACGCTTGGGGCCGTCGACGCAACCCACAGAGCTGGACCTACGTCGGCATTCCTTCGATACCATCCTGGCTTTATCGCGGCTATACCGGTCACGAGCACACGGAACCATTCGCCTTGATCAACATGAACGGGCGGATGTACGACCCGGTGAACGGGAGGATGTTGAGTGCGGATAATTATGTGCAAGGTGGGCTTGGTACGCAGGGTTTCAATCGGTATAGCTATGCGGGGAACAATCCGATGAAATACACGGATCCTAGTGGTGATTTCGTCTGGTTCGTTCTTGCTGGGGCACTTGCCGGAGGCTACTTAGGCGGGGCGATCGCTGGTGGGGATGGTGGGATCAGGGGAGCTGACTGGAACCCCTTCGGGGGCCAAGATGGCGGTTGGAATGGGAACTGGTGGAAGGGTTCTATAACAGGCGCCTTGTTTGGGGCAGGGGCCGGAATGGGAGTGGCAGCGGGTGTAGGTGCCGCCGGTACTGGTTTCGGACCTGGATTCACGGCGGCGAGCCTAGGCAATGAAGCGAGCGCTGGCTTTAATATCCTCGCCAACGGGCTATTGACAGCTAACCTGAACATGGCATCTTCGGCGATGCAAGGCGGAGGTTGGGATGGGGCGTGGAAGAACGGTTTGATAGGTCTCGGTGCCGGCTCAATTGGTGGTGCAGCAGGTGTGCTTAGGAATAGCGCGACCACGATGCCTTGGTTGAAAGAGGCCATCAACTTGCAAAACAGTGTGACGGCTTCACTGAATGGTTTCGGTTTGCGCTACGAATCAAGCAATGGTAACCTCATTCACTCCTTTATAGGCGCGGCCGAGGGCCTTTACCTGAGCGCATATTGGGGCAATAGAATTACCGGCGCTGGTGGGGCAGGTCTCATGGCTCGGCGATTCACGAGTTCAGCGGCTGGAGCGTTTGGTTCTTCTGTTCCTGGCTTAGGTCTGACAGTCGCCTCTTGGCACTCAGCGTACATATATGGTGAAGTTTTGGCCGGGCAAAGAATGCCGCCTATTGCTGACTTTCTCTTTCCAAATCTTGGTGCTGGCTTGGATCTTGCTTTCACGCTTGTAGAGTTTTTCAATTTTGCACCGATCATGGCGCTTGGCTTCGGGCCTGCTCTTGCAGACGAGCATGCCCAGAGATTGGGCTATCACATGGTCATACGACCTGCGCCTTGGCGATGAGACCTTTGGCTGTTGCGACTGCTTTTGTTTTGGGTTTCTGTACTTCGCTGCCGTTGGCCACAGCGCAATGCGATTCCCTGCCTTCGTGTTTCCCGTCAAAAGATCGAACCGGTGTCTGCTTGGAGAGTGTTGATGATCAGCTCAGGTCCGTTAAGAACGCTCCAACTCACTTTGGAGTTTGCCGCTTAGTTTTTTACGTTGACGGTATCAGAGCGTATCCAATTGACCGCAAAGCGATAACTCGATGCTCAACTGTCCACATTAATTATGCGAGTGACTTATCGAGTCAGAGCTTAATTGATGGTGCTTTCGAGAAGATTGATTGCCGTGGAAGGCGTTTAAGCAAGGCAGTATATGTATTGGGCAAGATCGTCGTGGAAGAGATCTACGATCGACGTACCGGCCGGTGTGTCTATCGAGGGGAATACCTTCCAGGCGCTTGGGAAGTCGAGGATGGACCAAAGGCCAAGGTCACTTCTTACGACAATAGAACGGGCAAGGTCGTAGACCAATCAATGCATGCACTGAAGGACAAGAAGTGGGTCGTGAACATAGTTAGGTAGCTTTTCCAGCACCGAAGAATCGCCTATTGACGGCGTGTTAGGAACACAAAGAGTTGAACACTACCCCATTGCCACTACCTACTCCTGCCGCTTCCCGCCGTCGAACGCGTTCAACAAACCTTGAACGAGCGATAGCACCAAGCTGAAGCCAAGTGCCCACCAGAAGCTCCGCACGGTGAAGCCATCGATCAGCTCATCAGCGATCAATACGATGACCGCGTTGATCACGAGCAGGAACAGGCCTAGCGTGACCACCGTGACGGGAAGGGTCAGCAGGATAAGGACCGGTTTCAAAAGGGCATTGAGCAAGCCGAGTACAGCCGCAACGAGCAGCGCGGTGAGCAGGCCGTGCGTATCGTTCATGTCGCCGAGGCTAACTCCGGGCAATAACAGATCCGTGACGAGCACCGCTATGGCGGAGATGATGAGGCGGATGAGGATCTTCATGCGAGTGCGCGTGATATTGTGATCCGGTAAAGGTGCAAAAGAGAAAGGAGTGCAGAGGGCAGCGTGGATCGACGGCCCTCGGTCGGTCGCATACCTTCGCAGGCAATAGGGTGGCAAAAGGCGCGTTGCACGAATGCCCAGAACTCGACACATGATCGAACGATTGTCCTCTGCTGTAGCCTTCGCATGCATCTTGGGTACTGGTGCTGCGCAGGTGCAGACATTCGACCGGACCTACGACCTGTGGAATGCGGGGAAGGATGAACGAGGAGTTGCCATAAAGCCGTTCATCGAGCAGGGTCATCTGATATTCGCCACTGTCAGCTTGCAGTCCGAAGGTTGGTATCAGGTGCCGTACATCACCTTGATCGGACCGAACGGTGATCGCACGTGGGATCGTGTATTCGAGCCCGAAGGGCCGTACAATTCAATGATGTTCTCCAGCGGTATCAGCGTCGACCACCGGCCCGATCTGGGGTATGTTGCCTGCGGCTGGGCAAGTGATACCGTGGGCAGGAACCATGGAATGGTCCTTCGACTAAATGCCTACGGGCAGGAGGAGTGGAGGGTGGTGTTGAATACCGATAGCTACTACAGCCCGTTGTACCAAGCCCGTTTCACGGACGATGGGGGGATATTCGCGAAAGGCCATAAGTACTACGGTGGGGTCATGAGGTCTGTCATGCTTCGGCTGGCACCGGATGGTTCCGAGATCTGGAACAGGTTCATCGGTCCTTCCGGTAACGGGAGTTGGTGCGGTGCGTTCGAGCTTCTTGATGATGGAGGTTTCGTGGTGGTTGGACAACAGGGCCAGGAGGACCAGAATGTGCCGTGGATGGGCCGTTACACCGATGGTGGCGACCTTCTCTGGGAACGGACCTATGAAGTTGAGGATCCCGATGTGAGCTACAGTCAGATAAAACGCTTCGGCAATGAGCGGTACGCGATCCTCGGACGCAATACAATACCCTTCGCGGAGCACGTTGACCAGTACAAGGATGTGTTTGCCATGGTCGATAGCGTTGGATCGCCGATCTGGACCACGACTATCGGCGATTACAGCCGACACATTGGATGTGTTGGTTTTGAGGTTGTCGCTGATCAAGGCATCCTTGGCTACGGCTACGGGAATGCTGCCCTTACCTCATTCGGTAATTATATCTGCGGATACCTTTTGGCGCTGGACCAGAATGGGGATAGCATCACTAGCCAGAACGTGTCACATGTGATGGGTCCGGATAGCGTGACCGTCTTTGCGCGTGTTCTCGGTGCGTTGGTGGACGAGGCCAACGGCCGTGTGCTTTTTGTCGGTGGCACGATCGGACCGGTCCCACTAGGGTGGACCACCCAAGAGGATACATGGGTGTTCGGCGTGGATCTAAGCACTTGCCCGATGTTGGAGTGTTCAGAGTTCGAGGACATCGAGCAGTTGGTAGGTGTTCCGGAATATGCGGCGAACAGCATGGTGCTCTTTCCGAATCCAGTCCATTCAGGAGAGAACATGAACCTTGTTCTTCCCGATGACTTCCCGACTTCAACTCGTTTGCGACGCGTGTCGATCATCGGCAGTGACGGCCGAACGCTTCGTGTTATGCCGATCGATCAAGGGTCGAAAAGAACGCTGACGTTCGTTTTGGATGATCTGGCACCCGGAGCTTACTCGGTCAAGGCTGAGTTCTTATATCGCGCACCCATCATCCAGAAGGTCTTGGTGCTGTAGGTCTTACCAAGAACCGCAAAAGAGAAAGGAGTGCAGAGGGCGAGCAACACCCCCGACACTCCTTTCACCATTCTGGTCGGCTACTGCTTGATCAGCTTTTGCGCGGTGGACTTGCCACGCTGTTCGATCACGAGGTAATACGTGCCGGTGGCTTTGTCGGTGAGGTCCAAGGTGCGCTCGTAGCGTCCTTTGAAACCGGTGATGCGTTCTTCGTACACCTTTTCTCCTTTCGCATCATGCACGTTCACGAAGAGGTCACCTTTCTCGGCCACATCGAATTGTAGGCGGAAGAATCCGTTGCTCGGATTGGGGAAGGCGCGGAGGTCGCCGAGCTTCAACCCAGTATCCAAGCCGCTCACGCCTTTGCTTTTCAACAGCGCCTTTTCTTCGCTGCTCAGCGGCAGGGCTTCGATGGTAATGCGGGTGTCCTTGGTGTGCATGTCTTTGCCTAGCGACCGTTGCAATTCCGCCATGTCGCGCTGCAGCTCCGCCATATCGCGCTGTAGTTCGGCGAAGTCCTGCTGCCCCATGCCCGGCCGCCGCATCATTCCTTCCGGAGCATCGCCATGGAAGTTGAAACTGTGGGTGCGATCAACGCTGTGTTCGCCCAATTCGCCATTCATCGTTATGGCTTTGCCGTCGCGTTGCACGGTCACCGTCACGGCATCACCGGGCTGCATGGCTTTCACCGTCTCCGAGAGGTCCGCGAAATCATCGATGCTTTCTTGGTCGATCTTCGTGATGCGATCGCCTTGCATCACGCCCATCTTCGCAGCAGCGGTCCCTTCCTCCACCGAGCCGATCGATGCGCCGGGGCCGTTGTCATCGCCAGGGGTAACACCAAGAAAGGCGCGCGGGCCTATATCCCCTTCACCATCGCCGAGATACGCTTCCCAGTCGTACCACTCACTGCCGTGTTCGGGTCCATAGGAATAGGAATAGGATCGCACTACGCGTTCGCCGAGCGTCGCGGCTCCGTTCTTCTTCTTGCCTTCGTGGTACCACGTCAGCTTTACCTCATCACCGGCTTTGTGCGCGCGGATCATCGCGATGAGTTCATCGGTTCCTAGGATCGCTTTGCCATCCACTTCGGTGATCACATCGCCGTCCTCGATCCCGGCTATCTCCGCCGCAGAACCGTCCATCACTTCATCCACGAGCACACCCTTGTTCACGTTGAGCTTGTATTCCTTGATCAGCTCATTATCCAAGCTGCGCGTGCTCACACCCAAGTAGGCGGAACCATCACTACCTGGCATCGGAGGCATGGGTGGCATCGGTGGCATGGGCTGCATCGGCGCCATCGGCGGCATGGGTGCCATGTGCATGAAGACGTCATCGCCCGCATCGCCGCCGGAGCGCCGGATATCTATGGTCACGTTCTCGCCGTCGCCACCTACGTTGATCTGGTCCAGCACGCCGAGTTCCTTCAGCGCATGCTGTATTTCCGCATCGTTGGTCGCATCGAACTCCTTCGTTATGCGTTTGGTCTCGCCGTTCTCGGTGGTGACGATCTCTACACGTACTTTGCGCTCGGCGGGCTCCTGCTCTTGGGCAGAGGCTTCCGGCGTGGCACCTCCCTGGAACACGGCGGCCAGGGGCATGAAGAACAAGGTCTTGAGCATGGTGATCGTGGTTTGGTGCGTCGAAACTATCCCAGCCTTCAGCGGATGCAGCGTTAACGAATGCGAAGAAGTGTTAAGCTTGTGACGGTCGGTTCAGCCTTCCGTGAACCGGTCCATATCGCGGCGATCACGTTTGGTGGGGCGGCCCTCTCCCGGATCACGGAAATGTGTTTTGGCCAAGCGGGCGATCTCCAACTTCTCCAGATCGGCGAAGGAGGTGGTCTCCTTGATCAGGTCGGGGACCAGCTTGGCCCCAACGCGTGAGGCAGGCAATGAGCTGATCTCCCAGCTGCGCCAGATAGGTGGTTCGCGCACGGCGAAGACCTCGCCCACGCGGACTTCGGCACTGGCTTTTACGATGCGCTCCCCCAACCGCACCTGCTCGCTGCGCACGGCATCGGTGGCCAGGCTGCGCGTTTTGAACAGGCGCACGCACCAGAGGAATTTATCGATGCGCATGGAGGCCCGTTCGTGGTCCGTGCAAAGGTGGTGAGAACATGATCCCATCGAGGTGCGCCAGGGCCGCCGGAACAGGCGAAGTGCAAGCGACCGTCGTATCGTAACAACGCAAGCGCCACATGCCATTCGCTTTGCCCACATTTGAGGCCGCTATCGCACACGTCCCACACACCACCGTGCGGCAAACGGCGCGTTCGATGGGCCCCATGCTCAGGCGGATCTCCCGAAAGCTGACAGGACGCAAACGCACCGTAGAGGCGGATCGGCAGTTGGGCTATGTGCTTGCTTTCGTGGCCGGTGCCATCAATGCGGGCGGCTTCTTGGCGGTGAAGCAGTACACGTCGCACATGACCGGCATCGTTTCGTCCATGGCGGACAACGTGGTCCTAGGGCATCGCGCACTGATACTCGCGGGAGCCGGTGCTGTGCTCGCCTTCTTGATCGGTGCCGCCAGTTGCGCCATCCTCATCAACTTTTCGCGGCGTAGGCGCATGCACAGCGAGTTCGCACTGCCGCTGGTATTGGAAGCTGCGTTGTTGCTGGTGTTCGGCCTGTTGGGCGCCCAATTGGAGCACGCGGGATCGTGGGCCATCACCGTACTGGTGGTGGTGCTGAGCTTCATGATGGGCTTGCAGAACGCCGTGATCACCAAGCTGTCCAACGCCGTGATCCGCACCACCCATGTCACAGGGATCATCACCGACATGGGTATCCAACTGGGGCGCTTGGCCTATTGGAATGCGCCGGAGCGCAGTGGGCAGCCCAAGGTGCAAGCGGACATGGACCGACTGCGGACGCTGAGCATCCTGTTGGTCAACTTCTTCGTAGGCGGTATCAGCGGAGCTTTCGGTTTCCAGTCCTTCGGCTACCGTGCCACCGTTCCCTTGGCGCTTCTCCTGCTCCTCTTGGCCGCCCTGCCCACCTGGGACGATCTGCGCGTTCACTTCCGTAAGGGTCGGCGGTGAACGCCCTGCAAAAGGCACAAGTACCGGGGCCGGATCCACCTGCTGCCACGGGACATGGCAAAGGAGCTTGCAGAAAACGGTACGGCCCGTCTTTCGACGAGCCGCCTTCAGTGACCCCGGAGGGATTCGAACCCCCAACCAGCAGAACCGGAATCTGCCATTCTATCCAATTGAACTACGGGGCCAGATCGCTAGGCCTCGCGGCAAAGCGGCGGCAAAGATAGCGTTCGGTCCAGTCTTCCAGTAGTAAGCTGTACCTTTGCGGGCCTTTTCAAGAAAAAGACGCCCATGACCGAGCTGCGGAATATCGCCATTATCGCCCACGTCGACCACGGTAAGACGACCCTGGTGGACAAGATCCTGCACCAGTGCCAGCTCTTCCGGGAGAACCAGGCGACATCGGACCTGCTGTTGGACAACAACGACTTGGAGCGCGAGCGCGGCATCACGATCCTGAGCAAGAACGTCAGCGTGCGCTACAAGGGCATCAAGATCAACGTGATCGACACCCCCGGCCACAGTGACTTCGGTGGTGAGGTGGAGCGTGTGTTGAACATGGCCGATGGTGTGTTGTTGCTGGTGGATGCCTTCGAAGGCGCCATGCCACAGACGCGTTTCGTGTTGGGCAAGGCCATTGCGTTGGGCTTGAAGCCGATCGTGGTGATCAACAAAGTGGACAAGCCGAACTGTACGCCCGAAGAGGTGTACGAGCAGGTGTTCGACCTGATGTTCACGCTGGAGGCCAGCGAGGACCAGCTCGACTTCCCTGTCGTATACGGCAGCAGCAAGCAAGGGTGGATGGGCCCCGATCCGAAGAACCCGACGGAAGATGTGAGCTACCTGCTGGACATGATCCTGGAGCACATCCCGGCACCGAAGAAGTTGGATGGCACGCTGCAGATGCGCATCACCTCGTTGGACTATAGCAGCTTCCAAGGCCGTATCGCCGTGGGTCGCGTGCGCCGTGGGTCCCTGAAGCCCGGCCAGAACGTGAGCATGGTGAAGAACGATGGCCGGATCACCAAAGGCAAGGTCGCCGAGCTGATGGTGTTCGAAGGCTTGGGCAAGGAAAAGGTGAAGGACCGCGAGCTGTATAGCGGTGAACTGTGCGCCATCATGGGTCTGGAAGGCTTCGACATCGGCGACACGGTGGCCGACTTCGAGAACCCCGAAGGGCTGCCCGGCTTCAAAGTGGACGAGCCTACCATGAGCATGCTCTTCACCATCAACACCTCGCCGTTCTTCGGTCGTGAAGGGGAGTATGTGACCAGCCGCCACTTGCGCGATCGCCTGTTCAAGGAGATCGAGAAGAACCTCGCGATGAAGGTGGAGGAGACCAACAGC
>Ga0209181_10002205_pt1 | contig 32250 bp, 23 predicted proteins | sample MAT05_FD_187208 | JGI IMG/M metagenome (GOLD analysis project Ga0209181, IMG submission 187208) | Freshwater microbial communities from Lake Fryxell liftoff mats and glacier meltwater in Antarctica - MAT-05 (SPAdes) (version 2) | ecosystem: Environmental > Aquatic > Freshwater > Ice > Liftoff... | reverse complement strand
AATCCCCCTTTGGGCGCACTCAATATATTGTTTCTACATTCAGTAATATTTGTTCCCGTACCAAAATAAGGACTGCCAACATTTCCAATAACAATGTTGTTGACGTTGTTAAAAATAAAACTTGTTGGTAAAGATGAGCCGAGGTTAAATCCTTGCGTATGCTCAAAACTGAAAAAGTTATTGGCAATCAGCGCATGGCTGAGGTTACCAACGCCATTGCCCACCTGGTTAATACCGCTGCTATTGCTGATAAATCGTTTGGTAGAAGAGCGGATAAATTTATTTTTTGTTATGATAATGCTATCGCTGCAATCCCGGCAATCGAACATGCCACCATATTCATACGGCACGGAGGTACAGCAGCCAATTAAAGCAAAACCGGTTTGCACTAAATTTACATTGGTTACGGTATTGTTTTCAAATGCCGGTTTTGCCACATTGATGAATTTAACCAGGTATTTAAAACCCAACCCGTCCGCTGCACCATTTACAAAGCTGTTGTTTGCTATTTTAATATTATTGATTTGGCCTGCGTAGCTCCCATCTTTGCTGATTAAAACACCACCCAATATGTAATTATTAACAATAGTAAAATTGCTGCCTGCTGCTGATGTAATAATGCCAGCAACATTACAGTTTTTCACCGTATTATTAGTGGCCATACCAGAAAACTGAGCCGCACCAGCCAACTTCAATTTTTCGAGGGTAACGTAGGATACATTTATTACCTGGAATGAAGTGGTAATATTTACCTGCAAACTATCATTGCTAAACGAGCTGAATTTAATGGTATTGGCAGCAGATGAACCTGGCACGGTGTTCAACACCATATTTGGCTGGTTGTAAGTGCCATTGTAAATTTTTATATCTACCGGGCCATTGATGCCTCTCGTCATTAAAAAACTATCTACTTCGCCGATGCGCTTGAAGTTTGTTCCGCTAGTGGCAGCGGCAGGGTTTACTGTAAAGCTGCCATTGACCGCCTGTGAAAATACACCGGAAAAACAGAGTACACTAAACAACAGCAGGAGCGATTGTTTAAAGCAGTACGTTTTAGAAATGCTCGTTGTTTGTGAGGCTGACTTCAATTTTTTTGCAAATAAAAAACCGGTTAACGCAGCGATAATCATGGTAAAATAGTTTGTCCGAAATTAAACTACTGTTACTGCTGACATATACCCTTGGGACGGTATATTTAAAATTTTGATGCGTAGAGACGACGACACAACTGAAAGTAATATTGGAAAACATGGCTTGACAGTTATTATTCTTGAAGCGACAGATTACCTACCAGCGTTTGCTTATTCAATTGGACTTTGGAAGACTTATAAGCATCCGGAAATTATTTGTTTTGGACTTACTACAAAGAATTTGCATGCATTCATTAATGACGTTGCAGAACTTGTAAAGAATGGACAAATAATAACAACAAATAAAACTATGTTTACTTCTTCAATAACGCTGACACACAGTTTGTAAATAATGATCCAGGTTATTTGAGCAATTATTTTGGAACTGCAATCAATTATTATAATTCAGTCAATTTCCCAGCTTTACAATTTGTTTGGACAGATAGAAACAATAAATTCCCGTGGAATGCAGACTCTGAGGAGGAGTTTAAATATCGGCAACCGATGCTTGACCGAAATATAGATTTTAAATTTAGAGAAGCAAAAAACTTAGCAATATTTACAACAAGACAATGGTTAGAACTTGACAAATCAATTCTTCGTGTAATTCATGAAGAAGACGGCGATTGGCAATTTTTGACAGGCGACCAAATGCCAGACGACATTAAACTTGTTGCCTTAGAACAAATGATTTTAAAGGACAAAACTTTAAATGAAATCTTTGACCTGGACTACGGTGAAGAAGCAAAAAGAGAATTTGTCGGTGCAAAGTGGACAAGGGCAGCAACGCAAACCAAGGACGAGTAATGGCTAACGCTTACATCGGTTTTGTGTTATCGTGGGCGGACGAACAAAGGCTTATTTTTTATTTTTCAACTTGGCTTTGGTTATGAGTTCGGCTGACGTGCCCTTATTCCCACCACAACACAAATAATCAGAAGTAATTCGGGCAGGGTGTTGTTAATTTTGCTTTTAGTTGTTATCGTCATCAAAAGTTTTTCAATCAGCATTTGTACCGGGTTGGACATTCAATGAATACCACACTTAAAGTAATACTGGTTCGTTGTGTGTAACTTTGATAGAACCCCTATAAAATTTTTAGTATTTCTTGAAACTCGTCTCTATCAATTTCTAAAGCATTGATAATTTATTTCATTATTCTTTCTGGTACAGGGTCAATATGAGTTTGAATTGTTATCGGTCTTAATAAATCAGCCCCGCCCCAATGTTCATGACCTCCAATAGTACCTTTATGTTGACACGCTGTAGACAGCAGAAATTTTCTACAATCTTTTAAAGATAGATTTTTTAAAGGGTTGGCTGACATTAAGCAAAAGCTGGTAAGTTAACTTGATAATTTGAAGTAGTATATTGTTTTGAGTTGACAATATCCTTCAACTGATCGTTGGTATTTATCAAATCTGACATTTGAGGAGCATACATTGGCTTTGTCTTACTTCTGATTTTCCAACCAAGCCTCTCCATTTCAATGAACAGTGTATTCTTATTTAATGTATATCGTAAAAATTCATCTAAGACAACAGTTAAACTTTCTTTAGCTTCTTCTTTTGTATTGCCATATCCATTTAAATCAAATGAAGGCATATAAGCATAGTGGATATTATCTTCTTCAAAAAACAAAACTTGTAAATCCATTTTTACAGACTTTGTGCCAAATTCTTTCTCGCCTTTAAGATTACCTTCTTGCATAATTTAATAGATACATTGCAATATACACCGTGCACGAGACTTGAAATGTTGCCGAATCAAAGTTTTACAAAAAAATGCTTTTCTTGTCATATCAATAATGGTGAGAAAGTTACAAATTACATTTAGCTTTCAATCACTTACAAACCTTACGGCATTCAGTTGAGTAAGAAGGGCGATCGCACCCCTGCTCGTCACAGAACCGCACGTGAATGGCTCAATCCAATCTATCGGAGTCAGCCAGCCATTCAAATTTCGTAGCCAAATAAGACTTTTTTCCTTTTCCATTCTCCTGTGGGAGAAGTTGTCCAAAGGGCGGATGAGTTGCAGCCCTGTCTGCCTGAAACATTTAGGCAGGCTTGATTTTTTGTTACATCCTGAGCAAAGTCAAAGGGATTGCATCATGTGGAACATTCCGCTATTCGGGAGCAAAAAAGTGAATACACTCTCACCCAATAGTGATAGTCCCTGCGAAATACCTACCTAATCCTGTAGAATAAATCAGTGTACTTAAGACAGTATTTCCACTGTTTTTAATAGCTGGCTGTTTTTCACTTTAGTAATAATATAAAAATAGCCGCCTTAAAAAAGACAGCCATTTTCATTTCATTTTATAAAGGTTGGTTTAAAAAAAACAAGTCGAATTGATATCTTCCAAACAATCATTTTTCTATCAATCACTAATTTTACAACATCCCTTTCTCCATCAAATATTCTGCAATTTGTACTGCATTGGTAGCAGCACCTTTGCGAAGGTTATCACTCACAATCCAGCAGTTCAATGTGTTGGCCTGTGTTTCATCTCTCCGGATTCTGCCTACAAAAGTTTCATCCTTTTCGTGCGCTGTTAATGGCATTGGGTAAATGTTGTTGGCAATGTCATCCTGCACAATAATGCCGGGCGCCTTGCTTAAAATGTCTCTTACTTCCGCCAGGTCGAAATCATTTTCAAACTCAATGTTTACACTCTCGCTATGGCCACCCATTACCGGAATGCGAACGGTGGTAGCAGTTAATTTAATATCGGCATCACCAATGATCTTAACAGTTTCGTTGGTCATTTTCATTTCTTCTTTGGTATAGCCATTGTCTAGAAAAACATCAATCTGCGGTATTGCATTCAGGTCGATCGGATATTTATAAGCCATTTCTCCCTGTATACCTTTTCTTTCATTCATCAATTGCTCTACTGCTTTTACGCCGGTACCGGTTACGCTTTGGTAAGTGGATACCACGACTCTTTTGATTTTATATTTTTCGTGCAAAGGTTTTAAAACGACCACTAGTTGAATAGTAGAGCAGTTTGGATTGGCGATGATTTTATCCGTTGCAGTCAATACATCTGCATTTACTTCGGGTACTATCAACTTCTTTGTTGGGTCCATGCGCCAGGCACTTGAATTGTCGATTACGGTAATACCTGCTTCTGCAAATTTGGGTGCCAGTTCCAGCGATGTTCCGCCACCTGCTGAAAATATGGCTACGTTTGGTTTGGCTGCAATGGCGTCTGCAAATCCAACGACCTTATATTTCACACCTTTAAATGTTACTTCCTTGCCAATGGATCTTTCAGATGCTACCGGAATTAACTCCGTAACTGGAAAATTTCTTTCCGCCAATACCTGCAACATTTTGCTGCCTACCAAACCTGTTGCGCCAACTACTGCTACTTTCATTTTATTATTGTTTTTGTTTTTGAGTTAAGAAATGAATTAATTTAAAATAATGGTTTTCTTTTTGTCAATGATTGGCCTATACCCAAAAAAAGCCTCCCGTTTTGGCGGAAGGCTTTGCATATTGTACAACAAACAAAATACTAATTAACCTTCCCGTTCGTGGGATGCTTCTTCGTAAACGTTGTATGTTTTATTGTCATCATTGAAAAACAAAAATAGCAACAAACCATTAATCAACCAAACATAAAAAATAATCGATCAAATGCTATGACTAATCAGCGGGAAATTATATTATTGTTTAGTAGAATTTGAAAGAACAGGAATTCACTTTTTTAAACGGCTATCCTTTTTATGAAAACAAGTTTGCACTTACTCTTTATTTCCCTTTTATTATTTGCCCAACGAACCGAAGCGCAACTGGCAGATAATTTCGCTGACGGAAATTTCTTAGAGAACCCTTTATGGGAAACCAACGCTACAGACTGGATTACAAATTCAGCATTGCGGTTACAAAGCAATAATACGATTACCAACAGCAGTTTTTATATCAGCACGGTCAATACTTTAGCCACCAATGCACAATGGGAGTTTTATGTGAACCTCAATTTTAATACATCTTCAGCCAATTATGTAGATGTTTTTTTAACCGCATCTGCCAGCGATCTTACTGCGGCAACCACCAACGGATATTTTGTACGAATAGGTAATACAGCCGATGAGATAAGTCTGTATTGTAAAAAGGGCGCCAACATTATTAAATTGATTGATGGAATAGATGGCAGCACAAATAGCAGTAATAATACCTTGAAAATTAAAGTCACACGAGATGCCAACGACCAATGGACTTTGTTAAGAGACCTTAAAGGAACCGGCACTAATTTTTTCACTGAAGGGAAAGCAATCGATGCGACTTATACTATCTCTGCCTATTTTGGAATATTGGTAAAGCAAAGCACCGCCAGTTTTTTTCAACGACATTTTTTCGACGACATTGCGGTGAAGCCGTATACACCTGACATTACAGCACCGGTAATTCAATCCGCAACGGTAATCTCTTTCAACGAAGTTGAGCTACTTTTTGATGAGTCGTTGGATAATGCAAGCAGCCAGTTGGTGTCCAATTATACTGCTGACAATTTATTAGGAGAACCTGTTACAGCGGTATTAGATGCTGTTAATCCATCACTCGTTCGCTTAAGTTTTACCAACCGTTTTGTAAGCGGTTTCAATTACCAGCTTGTAGTAAATGGAGTAAAAGATCTCGAAGGAAACACACTGGTAAATGGATCAACCAGCTTTGTATATGTTGCTCCATATATTGCCAGTCAGTACGATATAGTAATCAATGAAATCATGGCTGACCCGACACCCCAGATTGGTTTGCCTAACAATGAATGGATCGAACTAAAAAACACTTCTGTTCATTCAATCAATTTGAAAGATTGGCGAATTGGAGATTTGACCGGGCAAAGCGGGCCAATGCCGGACTATGTTTTACAACCAGATAGTTTTTTGATGGTATGTTCATCTTCTGCAGCTAGCACATTGTCGGCGTTTGGTAAAACAATTATCGTAACCAGTTTTCCATCACTTGATAATTTTGCTGATCAGGTTTTTTTACAATCCGCACAAAACAACATCATTCATTCAGTGAATTATAAAGAGAGTTGGTATCAAAATGAACTAAAGAAAAATGGTGGCTGGACGTTGGAAATGATCGACACCAAAAATCCTTGTAGCGGATTTAGTAACTGGAAGGCAAGTATAGATTTAAGAGGTGGTTCACCGGGTAAGAGAAATTCAATTGATGGATTGAATCCGGATAAAGAAGCGCCAAGGATAACGAGAGCCTATGCAATTGACAGTTTAAATATAGTGCTGGTTTTTGACGAACCGTTGGATATCGTGAAAGCCTCTTCTACGGGTAATTACACCATTAGTGATGGAGTAGGAATACCAGTAGTTGCTATAGCAAACACGCCCGCCTTTGACCGGGTTCATTTAAAATTGAATGCCCCTTTGGTACGAAAAAAAATTTATACAATAACCGTTGCCGGTATTGCAGATTGTGTGGGTAATTTGATCGGCAATAAAAATACGGCAAGGGTTGGCTTAAGCGAAATTGCAGCAACCTTGGATATTGTAATCAATGAAATTTTATTCAATCCCCCGCCAAACGGTACCGATTATGTTGAGCTATACAATCGCAGCAATTCAATCATCGACCTAAAGCAAACCTATATTGCCAACAGAAATAGCAGTGGCGTCATCAGTAGTATTGTACCATGCAGTGCGGAAAGCCAGTTACTTTTTCCACAAGACTTTTTAGTAATTACAGAAAGTGCAGCAATGGTAAAGGCAAATTTTATTGCCCAAAATTTAGATGTCATTATAGAGATATCTACCATGCCTTCCTATAACAATGATAAAGGCACCGTTGTAATATTGAATGCACAGGGAGCCATAACGGATGAATTAAATTACAATGAAAAATGGCATTTCAAATTAATTGATAATCCCAAAGGAGTTGCATTGGAAAGAATTGATTACAACGCCACCACACAATCACCCGACAACTGGCATTCTGCTGCAACCTCATCAGGCTATGGAACACCCACCTATAAAAACTCTCAATATCGTATCAACGACGGACTACAGGGAGAGCTGAAAGTATCACCGGAAATAGTATCCCCCGACAATGACGGACAAGATGATTTTGCAACCATCAATTATAAATTTCCCGAGGCCGGCTATGTTGCCAACATCACCCTATTTGATGCCGCAGGAAGACCAGTTCGTTATCTTCAACGAAATGCTCTGTGCGGTACAACCGGCAGCTTTCGTTGGGATGGATTGGGTGAAAGAAACCAGCAACTGGCCACCGGAGTGTATGTAGTATTTTCAGAAGTATTTAATTTAAAAGGGAATAAAAAAGTATTTAAACAAGCGATTGTATTGGCGAGACGAAACTAAAGCCCTGTAAGGGCGCAAGAACATAGCGATGGGTGAAGCCCATCGAAATAAATGATTTTATTTTTTCCATCACCATTCCCAATCATTCATCACCATAAAAATTTCACCCATGGGCCAATCATTAGTAAACAACTATATCCACCTCGTATTTAGCACAAAACACAGGCAGCATTTTATACAGCCCCTTTTTGAACAGGCGTTGCACAGCTATCTTGGCGGCATCTGCAATAATATGGATTGTGAACCGATACAAATTGGTGGCTACACCGATCATGTTCACCTGTTATGCAAGTTGTCAAAGAGAGTAGCTTTAATGAAATTGCTGGAAGAAGCAAAATCACACTCCTCTAAATGGATGAAAACACAAGACTTCTCACTTCGCAATTTTTATTGGCAGGATGGCTATGGAGCATTTTCGGTAAGCCCTACGCAGGTGGATAAGGTGATTCACTACATTACCAATCAACATGCGCATCACAAAAAAATAGATTTCCAAAATGAGTTCAGAGCATTATTAAAGAAAAACAGGCTGCCCTGCGACGAACGATATGTGTGGTATTGATTGTTGTTATGTATAGGGCGTTGCCCCATACATAACATTTCATAGGGCTTCACCCTATGCTGTATTCTTGTCGCCCTTACAAGGCTACCAAATATAAGCCCTGTAAGGGCGACAAGAACATAGCGATGGGTGCAGCCCGTCGTAAGCAATCGTAATCCATCATACCCATCGCAATATTAAAAACCATTTCTTCATTCACAAAAAACAATCCAACAATGGAATTTAAATATCTTAGGGCTTCACCCTATGCTGTATTCTTACCGCCCTTACAAGGCTACCAAATATAAGCCCTGTAAGGGCGGTAAGAACATAGCGATGGGTGCAGCCCGTCGTAAGCAATCGTAATCCATCATACCCATCGCAATATTGAAAACCATTTCTTCATTCACAAAAAACAATCCAACAATGGAATTTAAATATCATAGGGCTTCACCCTATGCTGTGTTATTACCGCCCTTACAGGGCTACCAAATATAAGCCCTGTAAGGGCGACAAGAACACAGCGATGGGTGCAGCCCATCGTAAGCAATCGTAATCCATCATACCCATCGCAATATTGAAAACCATTTCTTCATTCACAAAAAACAATCCAACAATGGAATTTAAATATCATAGGGCTTCACCCTATGCTGTGTTATTACCGCCCTTACAGGGCTACCAAATATAAGCCCTGTAAGGGCGACAAGAACACAGCGATGGGTGCAGCCCATCGTAAGCAATCGTAATCCATCATACCCATCGCAATATTGAAAACCATTTCTTCATTCACAAAAAAACAACCCAACAATGAAATTTAAATACCATAGGGCTTCACCCTATGCTGTGTTATTACCGCCCTTACAGGGCTACCAAATTATAAGCCCTGTAAGGGCGAAGAGAACATAGCGATGGGTGAAGCCCATCGTAAATATCAACATATCGTACCGTTGTAACATCGTAACCACAAACATATCGTACCGTTATAATATCGAATACATCAAAATGTCATACCCATCGCAATATTGAAAAACATTTCTTCATTCACAAAAAACAACCCAACAATGAAATTTAAATACCATAGGGCTTCACCCTATGCTGTGTTATTACCGCCCTTACAGGGCTACCAAATATAAGCCCTGTAAGGGCGAAGAGAACATAGCGATGGGTGAAGCCCATCGTAAACAATCGTAATCCATCATACCGATCGCAATATTGAAAACCACAGGGCTAGCAAATATAAGCCCTGTAAGGGCGACAATAACACAGCGATGGGTGAAGCCCATCGTTCTTATTATCACCCATCGCAATTCCGTATTATCGCATTACAGTAAAATCGTAACATTGCAATATAAAAATTTATCCTCACCAATAAATAATCCAATAATGAAATTAAAAAACTGCTCCCCTTTTGTTCTTTTACCTTTGCTGATTCTATCATGTAACAATAAATCTGAAGTGAAAAAAACTGCCTACAACTGGCCCGAAAACGTAGCCGCACCCATAGCCGAGATAAAAGCGAAAGAACTCATTGCGCATGGCGATACACGTATTGACAATTACTATTGGATGAATGATTTTTTTAAGAAAGGTCCCGACAGTAATAACGTAGTAGATTACCTCACTGCTGAAAATAAGTATTACGACACTATGATGTCGGCCACTCAACCCTTGCAGGAAAAAATGTACACCGAGATGAAGGGGCGCATTAAAGAAAAGGATGAATCGGTGCCGGTGTTTAAAAAAGGCTACTACTATTATAGCAGACTGGTAGAAGGCAAAGATTATTTTGTGTACTGCCGCAAAAAAGAAAACCTGCAGGCCACCGAAGAAATATTACTGGATGTAAATGCCATGGCAGAAGGACATGATTATTTTTCAGCCACCGGATTTTCCATCAGTCCTGATAACAAATTAATGGCGTACGGGATAGATATGGTTTCACGGAGGGAATATAAAATTTACATCAAAAACCTGGAGACAGGAGAAATTTATAAGGATGAAATTCCGGGAACAGAAGGAGAAGCTATCTGGGCAAATGACAATAAAACTATTTTCTACACCGCTAAAAATCCGGTTACGCTGTTATCAGAAAAAATAAAAAAGCATGTGTTGGGTACATCAGCCGATGCAGATAAAACAGTGTATGAAGAAAAGGATCCCTCCAACTATATCGGAGTAGGAAAATCCAAATCAGAAAAATACATTCTGATCAGTTCGCAAGCTACCGTTTCGTCAGAAGTTCGCTGGATCAATGCCAATAATCCAGACGATGCATTTGCTGTTTTTCAACCACGGATGAAAGAAGTGCTGTACGATGTGGATCATGCCAACGACCGGTTTTATATTCGTACCAACCTACAGGCAAAAAACTTTAAGATCGTAACCTGTGCAGAAGATAAAATGGAGGCAGCCAACTGGAAAGACCTTGTAGCGCACAATGACAGCATCCTGATTTCCGGCTTCGACTTGTTTAAAAATTTCATGGCCATCAATGAAAGAAAAGGCGGACTTACGCAGATTCATATATTGAGCACTCAAAACAGCAGCAGCCACTATCTGCAGTTTGAAGAAGCTTCCTATATCGCAAATATTTCTGCCAATCCAGATTACAACACCGATATCATGCGGTACAATTATACGTCATTGACAACGCCCAATTCTGTGTATGATTACGATATGGTGAGCAAAAAAACAACCCTGATGAAACAGCAGGAAGTAGTGGGAGGTTATGATCCTAAGCAATACAAAACAGAGCGCCTGTTTGCAACAGCTAAGGATGGCTCAAAAGTGCCCATTTCAATTGTGTACAAAAAAAGATTCAAGAAAGATGGTAACAGTCCGCTATTGCTGTATGCCTATGGTTCGTATGGTATCAGTTCCGATGCGTACTTCAGCAGCATCCGGCTTAGCTTACTTGACCGGGGTTTTGCATTTGCCATTGCTCATATCCGTGGCGGACAAGAGCTAGGCAGGTATTGGTATGAAGATGGCAAGATGATGAAAAAGAAAAACACGTTTACTGATTTTATTGATTGTGCTGAATTTCTAATTACGGAAAAATACACTTCACCCAAACACCTGTATGCCAATGGAGGAAGCGCCGGCGGATTGTTAATGGGCGCCATTGCCAACATGCGGCCAGACCTGTGGAATGGCATCATTGCAGCGGTACCTTTTGTAGATGTGATTACCACCATGAGCGATGCATCCATTCCGCTTACCACCAACGAATATGACGAATGGGGCAATCCTGCCAACAAGGAAAGTTACAACTACATGAAATCCTATTCGCCCTATGACAATGTAGAAAAAAAGGCATATCCCAATATGCTGGTAACAACCGGTTTACACGATAGCCAGGTGCAGTATTTTGAACCAGCCAAGTGGGTCGCAAAACTAAGGGTGATGAAGACCGATACAAACCGCTTGTTTTTATATACCAATATGGAAGCCGGTCATGGTGGTGCTTCGGGCAGATATAAACCATTAAAAGATAAGGCCAGGGAATATGCTTTTTTATTGGCGTTAGAGGGGATTGTTGATTAAAATATCAGATCCTGTTATTCTGAAAAACCGAAGTTGATCACTTCGGTTTTTTTAGTTAACAATAATTGCAGGGTGGGTCACGGCTTAAAGGGTGGCTCACCCTATGCCCCTGGAATAAGCTAAACTATTTTTTATTCTCCCGACCCTAAGTTTTTTCTTTCTCTGGGTTTAGCCTTCTTATATAGATCGGCTTTTTTCTGGGGTGAGCCACTCTTTAAGGAGTGACCCACCCAAAAGCTCATAGGGTGGGTCACCTCTTAAAAGGTGGCTCACCCTATGCCTGGAATAAGCTAAACTATTTTTTATTCGCCCGACCCTAAGTTTTTTCTTTCTCTGGGTTTGGCCTTCTTATATAGATCGGCTTTTTTCTGGGGTGAGCCACTCTTTAAGGAGTGACCCACCCAAAAGCTCATAGGGTGGCTCACCCGTTAGATCTGTAAAACTTCCTTCAATTTTAGCAGTAACCATAATTTTGATATTGCATCTTATTTAACAAAAAAGGGAATCACCTCTTATGTCTATTTTATCTATATAAAATTTTTATCACCTGAGTTTCTAAAAAGGTTATGTACAGCATTCAATATAAAAATGTAGAAACCACAACCATTTAATAAAAAGGTATCAGCAATATCATCCACCTCCAACCGTTCTTATAAAAACAATTTTGTATATTTATTTCCAAAATCAACAAATCATTCCACTGGCAGGGCTTTATTTACCAATTAACTGTATTTATCATTCGCATGAAATATTTTTTTTCTCCTCTAAGTGTTCTGCTTTTTTTTCTATTTTTTTCTGTTGAATGTTCTGCACAATTATTTGCTGGCATGCGGGTAAATGGACGTGTGGTTACGCAGGGAGATACCATCAATGTATGTAAGGGAAGTTCATTGAACTATCAAAGCACTTCCACCGGAGCCACCACGCTTAATTGGAAATTTAAATTAGGTACACCTGCCACTGCGGTTAATTTAAATCAACAGTCGGTTGTTTATAACACCAATGGAGTTGATAGCACCATCCTGTTTATTTCGAATAATACCACCAGCGACTCGCTTTACATTATGATTCGGGTAACCGATACCAAACCCGTAGTAGATTATACTTTTAATCCAAACAATGAATGCGGTAATATTCCGGTAGCCTTTACCAATAGCTCCACGGGCACCCAAAATGTTTACCAATGGACTTTTGGCGATGGTAGCAGTACAGTTGCTTTAAGTCCAACACACCAGTTTTTAAGTGCAGTTGCTCCCCCAAACGGTACGCAGGTTTTCAATGTAAAGCTAGTGGCAACCAACTCTTTTGGATGTAAAGATTCCGTTACAAAACCGGTAACAATAAGAAAAACACCAGATGCTTCTATAGGCAATGGAGATCCAGGCGTTACTTACGTGGCGCAAACTTCCACTTTTAAAGTCTGTACCATTTTACCTTCTTTCCTTTATAAGTTTGTTAACCAATCTGCCACCATTGCTACCAATGTAAGCTATACCATTGTTTGGGGAGATGGCTCGCCTGATAGTACGTTTACGAGCTGGCCGATAACAAGCATCATTCAGCATACTTATACCATCGGCTCAAAAAATCTTACCATAAAAGTAACCGGACCGGATGGATGTATTGGCATTAGAAATTACATCGTTTTCTTAGGTACAAATCCTGCAGGAGGATTTAGCAGTTTGGGTAACACCAACATCTGTGCACCGGATTCGCTGCGGTTTGTAATTACCGGGTATCAGAATAATTCGCCCGGAACCATTTACAAGGTTACCATCAATGATGGCAGTGCGCCAAAAATATTTACGCATCCGCCACCCGATACCGTTACTCACTTTTTTACCTATTCTTCCTGCGGAACTACCAGCAGCAATGGTACGCTTCAATTTAATAATTCCTTCAGTGCTACGTTAAATATTGAAAATCCCTGCGATTTAACCAGTGTAAGTGTAATCCCCATTTATGTTTCCAGCAAACCCAGGGCTTCAATCGCTGTGCTTCCAAGCAATACGGTTTGTACCAATAGCACTGTTTTCATTCGCAGCACTTCCATTTATGGCGGTGTGGTAACCTCCACAGGAGGTGGTAATTCAACCTGCACCAATGCTGGCAAACAGGTATGGATAATTTCACCGGCCACGGGCTTCACGCTCACTTCAGGTACGCTTGGTTCACTGAATGGCAGCTCGACCAATGGTTTCATCTGGACCTCAGGAACTTCTTTTTTAAATGCAAATTTTACCACGCCAGGCACCTACACTTTAAAGCTCTACATATTCAATGAACGCTGTGGGCTAGATAGCACCACACAAACTATTTGTGTGCGCAACCCGCCCCAGGCTTCCTTTACCATGAGCAATAAAACAGCTTGTATTACGGGCAATACAGTTATTACCAACACATCTCCCACCAGTCTTTGCCTCGGCGATACCTATAGCTGGACGGTTACCTATTTAGATCCGTTGGGTTGCGGTACTACCGGCACCAATTTCAGTTTTGCAAATGGTACCAGTGCTACTTCAAAAAATCCAGAGCTGGATTTTTCGCAACCGGGCAAATATGTGATAAGGTTAACGACTACTGCCATCGGAACAAATTTCTCCTGTCCAACTGCTACTAAAACAGATACGTTTACGGTAAAAGGAAAACCGAAGCTGACCATCAATCCCATTAACAGTATTTGCGCCAATTATACCATTGCGCCCTCGGCGGTTGTTTCCGGTTGTTATGCGGATAGCACCTTACAATATAGCTGGTCATTTACGAATGGCACGCCATCAACTTCCACATCACTCATCCCCGGCAACATCGGATATAGTTTATTAGGCACTCAACCAATCCAATTAATTGTAACCAACGAGTGTGGTACCACTACAGAAAATACGGCTGTAAATATAATTGCGCCACCTACTGCCAATGCCGGTCCTGATCGGAATTTATGCAGCAGGTCATCTACCAATATTGGAACAGCCGGAGTAGCTGGTATTGTTTACAAATGGACACCCACGACGGGTTTAAGTAATCCAAATATTGCTACGCCTGCTGTAAGTTTAACCTATACCGGTAGTAATCCTGATTCGGTTTATACTTACGTGGTTACAGCTTCGGCCGGCGCCAATTGTTCTTCTACCGATACGGTATTAGTTACCGTTAAACCGAGACCAGTTGTTATTGCAAATCCTGCAAGTACAAATATTTGTGAAGGACTCAGCGTTCAGTTGACGGCAAGCGGAGCAACCACCTATACCTGGACGCCGGCAGCAAGTTTAAATCTTACCAATGCAGATACTGTGGTGGCTACGCCACCTTCAACAACCATTTACGAAGTAGCAGGACTTGCTACAAATGGTTGTTCAGATACTGCAAAAGTGACGGTCACCATTCAACCCTACCCCATTGTAAATGCGGGTAATGACAGTACGGTTTGTAACAATACCGCTACAGTAAAATTCACCGGTACGCCAGTTGGTGGATTGTGGTCTGGCACCAATGTAACAACTGCCGGTTTATTTAATCCGCAGTTATCGGGCAATGGTACGTATTCATTAAAGTATACGGCTACTATTAATCAATGCAGCAAGGCCGATAGTATTATTGTAACCGTAATAGATCCGCCGGTAGCGGATGCAGGTATTGATAAAATTGTTTGTCAGGACATCAATAGCATTGCCTTGGTTGGATTGCCTGCAGGTGGCACCTGGTCTGGTTCTCCGCTGGTAACAGCTACGGGAATCTTTACTCCATCCGCCCCAGGTGTTTATTCGCTGGTGTACACCATTGGATCAGGTTCCTGTATTGATAAGGATACTGTTGTAATCAATGTAGCTGCCAATATTACCAACAATATCATTGCTTCAAATCAATCCGTATGTATCAATACTCAACCTGCAATTATAAATGGGCAGGTAGCTACAGGTGGAAACGGAACGCCTAATTATCAATGGCAAATGAGTTTGGATAGTACTAACTGGTCGGACATTGCAGGAGAATCCAGCTTAAGCTTTACGCCACCGGTTTTAACACAAACCACTTTTTACAGAAGAGTTGCGACAACGGTTTTGTGCAGTGGCCCACAGGGCAATAATAGCATCCCGGTAAAAATCACGATCCGTCAAAATTCGCAGGCGTCGTTTACATCCAGTCCTGTCACTTCCTGTGCACCCTTTAATCTTTCAACGGCCATCAACGTAAATGCCTTCCCGGATAGAAACGGCCTATACCAATGGTACGCCGATGGCATTTTATTTGGCAGTAATTCCACAGGTATCTTCCCCGCTTATACGATTGCAAATCCTGCTGATACGGTAACCATCCAATTAAAAACTACCAGTCAATTCGGTTGTAAGCCCGATAGTATTGAACAACAATTTGTAACGGTAATCACTGCCATTGCAAAGTTCTCTAAAGACACCAGCGCTGGTTGCGGACCGTTGCCCGTAAACTTTACCAATGCCTCCAGCATACTCAACAATGGCATTCAATATTTCTGGGATTTTGGTAACGGCATTACCAGTTCGGCCTTGCAACCTGCTACCATCATTTTCAACAGCAGCCCTTTCTTCAATGATACAACCTACCAGGTTTCTTTGAAAGCCTACAACGGTTGCGACACCACCGTTTGGCGGGACAGTGTGAAAGTAAGGTCTAATCCAAAAGCCAGATTTGGGCTGGATACTACGTTTGGTTGTTCGCCCTTTACAGTGCAAATCAACAATACTTCACCCGGCGGCCCTAATAAATATTATTGGGATTTTGGAGATGGTAAAAAGGACACCACCATTACAAATGGCCTTCTAAATCATACCTACAATACGGGTAGTTTAATTGATACATTGACCATTCGGCTGATTGCTGAAAACGAATGTGCCAGGGATACACAGTCCATCAACATCCGCATTGCCCCTAATATAATAAAGCCATTGATCAATGTAAACAGCTCGCAGTTATTTGGCTGTGCACCGCATCTTGTGCTGTTTAGCAACAACAGCTCGGGCGCCACAAAATTTACCTGGAATTTTGGTGACAATACCGCTACGGAAGTTACCAACATTAACCAAAGTGCTGTTGTTCACCAATATTCCAGTCCGGGTATATTTACGGTGTCGGTTGATATTACCAATGGTTGCAGCGATACCACCGTTTACCGGGTGATAACCGTATATGCTAAACCAATTGCAGCATTCAATACTAACACAAGGGTTTATTGCGAGGGCGATACGATTCGGGTAAATAACATTTCTTTAAATGCCACCAACTACCGTTGGTTTTGGGGCGATGGACTTACAAGCGGAGGACTTAATCCCGTACATGTTTACAGCGTTGCCGGTAATTACAATATTTTGCTACGGGCAGAAAGAAGCAACGCCTCCGGTACCGTTTGCCTTGATACGCTTGTAGTTCCTGTAATTGTTATCGCCAAACCAGTCGTATCGGTTCAGTCAAATATCAAGGTGATTAACTGTGCACCTTTTACGCTAAATGTATCCGCAACAGGCATCATCAACGAAGCGGTTACCTGGTATTTTTATGACAGCACGGCTAGTCCAACAATCATTACTTCCAATGCCATCACCTCGCAATATGTATTTAAAAAACCGGGTAGTTTTTATGCCAAACTGGTAGCAGTAAATGCGCAGGGCTGCACAGACAGCACCATCATATTTTTTACTGTAAGGGGCAAAGCGGTGGCATCCTTTTCGCCGTCTGATCTTTCAATATGCACACGAGATACTACCATCAATTATATCAATACGTCTACCTACAATGGAACTGATCCAATCAGTTATCGTTGGCTTGTTGATAATGCATTGGTAGCCACTACGGCTAATTTTATACACCGCTACAATGTGTTGCCCACTGCTATTTTGCCAAAAATATATACTACTTCGCTCATCGTTTCCAACACGGTTGGTTGCAGCGACACAGCCACCGCAACACTCAATATGAACCCTGTTGCAAAAGCACAATTCAGCATCAGCAATCCCAATAATTGTGTACCGTTCAGACCGGTCATTTCAAATGCCTCTACCTACACCACCAGTTATCGTTGGCTGCTGAATGGTGTGTTGGTTGACACGGCGGCCAATCCAGTTATTGTTATCACAGAGGGTGCAACGCCCTACACAATCAGTTTGATTGCTGATAATATTTATGGCTGCAAACCTGATACTTTTAGAGTGAGTTTTACTTCAAGGGTAAGGCCAAAAGCCGCCTTCCGGTTAAGCGATACACTCGGCTGCACAGGCGTATTAAATGTGGCCACCACCAACTTAACTACCGGGGCCAGCACCTATACGTGGAACTGGGGAGATGGCACGCCCAATAGCCTTTTCAGCAATCCAACACATTTATATACTACACCGGGGCAATATTCAATTAACCTGATAGCCAGTGACGGAACCTGCACTGATACTACCAGCCAGGTGGTAAGGGTTTCAATAAAACCAGTGGTTAATTTTTCGGTGGATCAAACTGTAACCTGTGATACCGCAAGGGTGCAGTTTACCAACCTTAGCAGTAATGCGGCAAACTATACCTGGAGTTTTGGAGACGGCAGTTTTAGCAATGCTACCAATCCTGCAAAATCATTTTCGCCCAATGCAGTACCATACACGGTTAAGTTGGTTGCCACCAGTACTTTTGGTTGTCAAGATTCTGCTGTAAAAGCAAACCTGGTATTGGCTAAGCCAAGACCAACCGGAGATTTCTTCATCAGTCCAACGTCGGTTATTACGGTTCCCAATTACACTTTTAGTTTTAATAACCTTACGCTCAACAGTGCCCGGTATAAATACCTCTGGTCACTGGGCGATGGTAGTTTTGCAAGCACCCGTGATGTAACCCATAAGTACACCGATACCGGCAATTACCCCATTCAGTTAATTGTGTTGGATACGGTTACCAACTGTCCGGATACCACCATTAAGATTGCAAGGATAGACGGCTTCCCCGGTTATTTATATGTGCCGAATGCGATTTGTCCGTCTTGTATTCAATCGAACCTGCGGGAATTTATACCAAAGGGTGTTGGTCTTAAAGAGTACCGGTTGCAGATTTATACCACCTGGAACGAATTGATTTTTGAAACAAGAACACTGGATAGTAAAGGCTCGCCCACGCAGGGATGGGATGGCAAGTTTAAAGGAACCATTGTGCAGCAGGATGTATATGTATGGCGGATTGATGCTAAATTTCTAAACGGTTCAGAATGGATCGGAATGATTTATCCGGGCGAAGGGAAATACAAAAAGGCGGGAACGATTACGGTAGTGAAATGATGAGGTGAATGGTGAATTAATCAATACATTTTTTTAACCAGCGAAAAATCCTTGATCAACATCGTTGTGTCACTCACTTGTACTTTTTCAGCTTTTGGCAACAGTGAAATACATCACCTAACCAAATAAAATAACAGATTTAAACAAACATAATTAGCGTATAAAAAATATTATACCATGAAAAAATATTTACTCAACAGCCTGGTTTTATTTGGATTAAAAGTATTTGCGCAGGATCCTTTTTTTTCACAGGCATTTAATTCGCCACTAACACTCAACCCCGCTTCAGCAGGAAACGGCGAAATGGATCTTCGTTTTACAGCAAGTTATAAACGGCATTTTGTAAACGTACCTTCCTCCATGCAATATGCGGCGGTGGGAGTAGATCGTTATGTGAAAAAATTACATGGTGGTGTTGGGTTATTGTTGAGCAGTTCCAAAGAAGGATACTTATCAAAAAATAGTTTAAGTGCCCAGTATTCCTATGCATTGTGTATGCCTAGCAGCAGGCTGCACCTGGGTTTACAGGCGGGTGTAGGTAACCGGGGAGTTAATTATAACAAGCTGTATTTTTCTGACCAGATTGATAATACGGGCATTATCCCCGGTTCAGTTTCGGGTGTAGACCGGGCGCTTAACAACAACAAATATTTTGCAGATTTTGCCGCCGGTTTTATTTTTTACTATCGGGAAAACTGGATGTTTGGTGGCGGTGCCCATCACATCAACCAGCCAGACGAATCACTTACTTCTAATATTTACAGCAAGTTGCCCCGCAGGTGGTTTGGATACACCCGTTACAAATTGGATCTTGATGAAGCAGGCGATTCTTACTTATTACCCAGCGTGCTGATTTATAAGCAGGCGCAAAATACATCCACCGGTTTTGGTTGCGAATACAAAAACGAACGAATGGCCATTGGCGCCTGGTATCGTACCAATATGAATTTTAATAACAGCGATGCTTTTGTAGTAACGCTCAGCCTCGATCTGTTTGACCGCCGCTACAATGAAACCGAACGGATAAGGGTGGGCATGGCCTACGATGCTACCACTGGAAAACTGGGTTTCTCCAGAAGTGCAGGTAGTGCAGAAGGTTCTTTTGTATGGGAAACGCTCACTTCAAAAGGAATTAAATCGGATGAAAGATGCGATGCAGATTTCAGGATGAAAGGAACACCATGTCCGCAAAGGTTTTAAAATTGGATGGGGCGGTATAATGATATTGTGTAAGTAGTGAAAATACTATCCGGTTTCTAAAGGCAAACAATCTGATAACATTTATTTTTTGCTTGCCAATCCGCTGGCTAGCGGATTGGTTTTGAGTAGCCGTGGTTGAAACCTATGGTCTATAGGTTTATTTCAACCACGTCCAATCCATTAGCTAGCGGATTGAACAATTGACTTTCCTTTTATAACAGATCATTCCATCTATTTTCAACATTAACGTTTAATTGCTTTGGTACACAAATTGACATTTCGATTTATAATCGGGTTGAATTTGATGAGAAGTCGCCCCTATCGTCCCACGCTCCGCAATAAATAATTCCCACAAAGTATATTACAAACCAATAATTTTCGTTCTACTTACGAAAACTATCCATCCGTGAAAAAAGCCCTCCTACTTTTATGTCTATCCGCCTGCCTGCAATATTTGGCAGCTCAGGCTCAGCCAGCGTACACAGATTCTTTGGGAGTGGCGCTGAAGTCTCAAAAAGAAAATATCATCACCGCCGAAACCATCCTTAAAGTAGAAAACTTAGGCACCAAAATCAATTCAGATTTACCGGAATTAAGACCCACCATCTCTGCTGACGGCGATTTGTTATTTTATATCTGCCAGAATCATCCTGAAAATACCAAATACAACGAGATCCGCAATTCGCAGGATATCTGGTTTTCGGAAAGAGATAGTTCCGGCAACTGGAGCAAAGGCGTGCATCTTGGCTATCCGTTAAACTCCTATTATTTCAATGCCGTATTTTGGATATCGCCCGATAATAACCGCATCTTAATCCGGAATGCATTTATCAACGGAGATTATTTCAGTAATGGGGTTAGCATGTGCTATCTTAAAAAAGACGGTTATTGGAGCAAGCCCGAAATGTTGCGCATCAAAAATTATGGAAAATATGATCGGGGCCGTCAAAATGGAGCAGTGATGGGCAACAACGGTCAAACCCTGTTGTTTTATATGACACCCGAAGATCGTGGCATCAACAACAATCTATTTGTTTCCTTCCTCGAAAATGATGGCACCTGGACAGAACCCAAAAGCCTCGGTAAAAAGATCAATTTAAAGTCTTACAATCAAACAACGCCTTACCTGGCACCCGATGGGGTAACCTTATATTTTAGCAGCAACCGGCCGGGTGGATTGGGCTATATGGATATCTGGCGAACCAGGCGACTGGATGACACCTGGCAAAAATGGACTGAGCCTGAAAACCTCGGCAGTCCCATCAATACAGAAGACATGGATACTTTTTTTACCCTGGATGCAGGAGGCGAATTTGCTTACATGAGTAACGATATGGATGGTTATGGTGAAAGTGATATTGTACGCATCAAATTGCTGGAAAGAGAAAGACCGGATCCGGTGATCCTGGTAAGTGGCAATGTGTACAATAAAAAAACAATGAAGCCCCTCAGTGCTTCGTTGATTTATGAAACCCTGCCCGATGGAATCGTGGCGGGTAATGGTATTTCTAACCCATCAGATGGTGCCTTTAAGATGGTGTTGCCTTATGATAAAAACTATTTAATCCGGGCACAGGCCGATCATTTTTTTGCGATATCAGAAAACTTCAATCTTGATTCATTGATCAAAGCGGGTTATAAAGAAATCCACAAAGATCTGTACCTGGTGCCCATAGAAATTGGCGCAGTGGTTAGATTGAACAATGTATATTTTGATTTTGACAAATGGTTTTTGCGCCCTGAATCTTTTGTGGAACTGGACAGGGTAGTAAAAATGCTGGTGGAGAATCCGGCCATCGAAATTGAAATGAGTGCCCATACCGATAGCCGTGGTTCGGATGAATACAATATTAAACTTAGCGACAACAGGGCAAAATCTGTGGTAGAATATATTATTTCGAAAGGCATCTCCGAAACCAGAATTATATCCAAAGGTTATGGAGAAACCAAGCCGGTTGTACCAAATGATACCGACGAAAACAGGCAGCTTAACCGGCGGGTAGAGTTTACAATTTTGAAAAATTAAGGATTGTAGGGTATAAAAACAAACGTCTTATCAGTCTACTGCGGAGAAAAGATTTTCTACCGTTGTTAGTATTCAATTTAAATGATTTGAAAATTCTTACAATCCCCCAAAGCCATGTTAAACGCCGTTGTTGGTGTTATCACCAACAACCGAAGTTACAGACTGTCTGTTATTTAAATGTGCGAGAAATGCAAAGCCAATCTATCGGATCATTTTGAACCTCCACTACCACAGTTAGCAAATCAATATGCAAATTGTATTAGAAAATTTAACCTTCTTTTCTAGTCAGCACTTCGGCCGTTGGTCAGAGACACAACAGCGGCGTACCGGAATATTGATTTTTTAAAGGCATACCAAAAACGGCAATCAGTTCGATAAACTTAGTATTTTTTTTCTTTTTTATTATGCCGCTTTTTTTTCAAAAAATTATTCCAGTAATTCAGGTCAATTTTTTTTGTCTTCAATTCCCATTGTCTTATAGTTTTTGTGGATTGGAAAATCGTTGGGTCCTCTCTATACTTTTCATATAAAAGTAAATTAGTTGCCCAAGCTGTTTGCTTTTCATTCAACAAGGAAACTAATTGAGAATCTTTCAACTTAAAAAAGTAAGATTTTACAGTGTCATGAAGAATAGTCTCCAGAAATAACTGAGATAAATTATTTTTTTCGTTTCTATTAATTCTTCTATACACTAATTCAAATTTAACGCTGTCATTTAAATACTCTTTAATATCAGATTGAGCGGAAACTTCAAATGTTAAAATTAAAAAAAAAATTACTGCTGCTAAATTTTTATTCAAAGCTGTCATAAGTAATAAAATTTAAAAAAATTTAGCGTCCATGCCGATGCTGGTGTTATCAGTAACAACTGAAGTTACAGACTATCAGCATTCAAATTTACAAGCAATCCAAATCAGATCGATTGGATCAATTATACTCTTACACCGCCATGGTTAGCTATTCAAAATTTAGTTTGTTTTAGTTAACGCAACTTTCTTTTCTGGTTAGCACTTCGGCCGTTGGTCGGAGACACAACAGCGGCGTTCCGGGATAGGTTATCTTTTTTAATGCCATCCAAACAAGGATAGAACTATTAGTTGCTTGCTGTAATAAGAGGGTAGAAAAAAAGTATCGCTCCTAAGAATAAAAAAAGTATACATAATTTTCTTTTGCGTTTGAACGCAAAAGAAATTGCCAGCAGTAAAATAACTGTAAAAAAAAGGGTGTACCCAACATAAATTCTTTCGGAAGAATAGATTGAATAAGCAGAAACAAATTCGCTATCGAAAGGATACTCGCTCTTGCTTACTAATAAATGAATAAGGTCAGCAATATTTAGAATTACTAGTCCTATTGGTATAGTACTAATTAAGCTGGGCGATATTAATTCACTTATATTCTTCATTGGCTTTTTTCTACCGTTGTTGCTGTTCAATTTAAATAATTTGAAAATTCTTGCAATTCCCGGAAGCTGAGGCTACTGTTGTAACCAGCTACTGAAGCTATGAATAAGTTGCAAGATTATTAGTAAATATTACTGGTATAATGCTGTTCGTTCATACGGTTGATAAAAAGACTCAACAACGGCGTACCGGGATAAATTGGTTGTTTAATTTCATTGAAACAATACCAACAAATGCAGGCGTTTAACTGCTGTAGCTTACATTTAAAGCATCGAATTTTCTTTTTCCATATTGGTATCATTGCCTATTTTTATACAAAGTTTTATAATGAAAAAAGACAACACGTTATACATATTATCCCATGGCAGGGTAGCAGCTATTAGTAAGAATGATGGCGCTTTTATTTGGGAAGTAAAACTTAAAGCTTATGGGGGCAGCAGTGTAGTAAATACCATTGGGCAGTTGATGGTGGATGGTCAAAAAATTTATATTGGGTGCGGCGGCCTTTTATTTTGCCTGCATACTAAAGACGGCTCATTGCTTTGGAAGAATGAACTAAAAGGCTGGGGATATAGTTTTATAAGCCTTGCTAATGTAAACAATGATGCGGCCGCAAGCGCTGCGGCAATGCAGCAGGCGTCAACAGGTGCGGCTGTGGTGGCTTCAACAGGTTAGATTTTTTGTCAGACACCGTGGGGATTCTTTCATAGTTCCAAAAATCCACACCAGCAACCTTAAGCTCCGCCGTATTGTCTCCTACTAAGGCACAAAGCAGAAGCGTCTTAAAAAACACAAAGCCTTGGCATCATCCCTTTTGGTCCGAAGCCAGGTGGCGGGCATAAGGAAAAATCACTTCCTGATTTTGTAAATTGCAATACTACAACCAATTAAATCGTTTGTAGTATTGCCCCAGAACATTATAAATATATTTGCTGTTAATTTATGAAAATGTCATGATGAAGAAATTACTATTTACACATTTATTAATTCCATTTAGTTTGCTGGCACAGGACAGCACCGCAACGGAAGATTTTAGCAGCTACGGCGATGCCGGCAGTGCAAAAAACTATACCACCCAAAAAGTACTCAACCAATCGCCGCAAAAACTTATCAGCATAGCGTATGAGCGGCAGAATAACTTTTCGTGGACAGACAGCAGGCAGGGATTGCCAATTTCTAATACCACCTCAAGCGGGGTTAACGGACTAAGGGCTGTAGTAAATGTGCCAGTGATTTCAAAAAGTTCCATCATCTGGCAGCTCGGCGCAAGCTACTGGGGTTCAAAAATAGCTTTCACAAACCCTTTGGATTCACGTTTCTACAATAATTTGAACAATGCCTCCATGAACACTTATGGCATCAACAATACTGTGTTTAAACCGCTTAGCGAAAAGAAATTTTTAATTATTCAGGCAAACGCAGATGCAAACCACGTGCTGAATGGTGGCGGATTTAGCAGCAGAGATCTTACTTTTAGCGGCTCTTTTATTTATGGCTGGAAAAAAAGTGAAAAAAATATGATTGGTGTGGGTGTTTCCCGAACATATAGAGCGGGACAGCTCATTTATGTGCCAGTGCTTTTGTGGAACAAAACAATGAATGATCAATGGGGAATGGAATTGCTGCTGCCGGCGAGAGGGCACCTGCGATACAATTTCAGTACAAAAAACATGCTGCAGCTTGGTTACGAACTGGAGGGTAATCAATATAGGATGAACAATACCATTACTGGCAACGACTGGTTTATACAAAGGGGGGAGCTAAAACCCCGGCTAATGTGGGACAGACAGCTTCTCGGTTTTATTTGGCTTAATGCACAGGCAGGTCTAAGATACAACTGGCGCTTTGAGGTGTACGACAAATACGACGGCAAAAAAGCAGCCAATAGAATTTATGATTTCAATATTCAAAAACCATTTTATTTCAACATCGGACTCAGTTTTGTGAGCCAGTAAATTTTACTTCTGCACCTGGCGTTTCCAAACATCTGTTCGGCCAAATAGCGAGATTCCTACATAACCTCTCACTTCCAGATTGTTATTGTCCTTCAGCGTCATAGTGCAACTGTATTCATTGCCGGTTTTTGGGTCGTAAATATTTCCATCTTCCCATTCATTTTTACCATCATACACAAAACCCCATACATTTATCAGCCCCAGCACCGGCCGCTGCCGGTTGGTTTCTTTAGGGTTGTTTTTGTCTTTTTTAGGTAGCCCGGTAGATGCGTCGTTGGGCTCTTTCAACCACACAATTTTGCCTTCATACTTTTCGCCATTTTTATAAATCTTCACCATGGCCGTGCCTTCGCCGGTTTTCCATACACCGGTAATTGCATCGCCATCGGCAGTTTTTGCAGGAATAAATGTAAACGAAGAAAGGTTGACAAGCAGTAAACAAGTTGCTGCAACAAGCAGGATGTCCTTTAAATATTTTTTCATAAAAAGCAATTTACTAAATCAAAAGTACTTGTTTGAAAAATTGACAAAAATTTATCATTGGATTAAATAATAACCTTTTATCCGCTGCATTTAAAATTTGATAGTTATTAGATGCTGGAGACGATTGCGATTTTTCGTTCCACTCCGGGTCTCCCTCAAATCTTACTACTTTTCAAACCAGTCTCACAAGGACTTTTCAACAGTTGTTGGAGTTCAATTTTGATAATTTGAAAATTCTTGTAATTACCGAAATTGGTTTCAAAAGCCTTTTTCGGTGTTATCACCAGCAACTGATGTTACATACTATCACGCATTCAAGTGTATAGAAATCCAAATCAGATCTATTGGATCATTTTGGCTGTTGCACCACCACGGTTGGTAAATCAAATAGCAAATTGTATTAGTAAACGTAATCTTCTTGTCTAGTCAGTACTTCGGCCGTTGGTCGGAGACGCAACAGCGGCGTGCCGGGATAGGTGATTTTTTGAAGGGGCATGCCAACAATTGTAAAAAAGAAGAAAGTTGATTAAAATCACAAAAGTAATTCGGGTAAATTTTAAATGGGTTTGACAGTCTGGGTTTTCTCATCGGTGTCGTTCCTTGTGCCTTCTCTGTAACCTTTTTCTTTTTGCTCGCTTTCCTGTTTGCTTATTTCTAAGGCTTCCGGATCTTGCGGATTCACAGGTTCATCCTGTTCCTCTGTGTTAACTATCGTATCATCTGGTTCGCTTGTAGTCGATTTATTTTGAAACTGATTTGAATTTGGGCTAAAACTTTGTGACTGTTTCATAAATAATATTTTAGTACAGCAATAAAAAGATCAATAGTCGTGCCCATCGTTGCCAAACAATCAAGTTGTGATCCTCGAAAGGAAAAAAAGCTTTTGCCCCTGTACCGGTTTTGTTCAAGCAATTACAAATCGCTTTTTGGGGAACGTGGAAGAAATTATTGAATCATCCGGGGCAATTATTTCTACAGGAAGCACAATTATTTCTGTGAATTACCACGAACAGCTATTAAAATAAAACAGAAATCCTTTGGCTTGCGATTTGATTTTTCAAATTCTTTTTACACCTTTAAATATAAAATTATGAAACAAATAAAAATGGCTTTGATCATTACGGTGGTAGCATTTTTACAGGCATGTAACAGCAACGACGATAGCGTGGACGCTGCAAAAGACACGAATGACAGTTTGGTATCTGCAAAAGACAGTATGGGCGGGATGACCTCCACAAATCCGATAGAAGTTACCAAAGATGACGCAGACTTCGCAGTGGAAGCCGCCAATGGAGGCATGATGGAAGTTCAATTGGGTAACTATGCCATGCAGAATGCATCCAGTCAGCGTGTTAAGGATTTTGGAGCGATGATAGTAAAAGATCATTCCCAGGCAAATGAAGAATTAAAGTCAATTGCATCTTCCAAAAATATTGTGTTGCCAACTTCTGTTAGTGAAGATGTCAACAAAGACATGATGGATATAATGGAGAAAAAAGGGCGTGACTTTGATAAAGCTTATATGAAGATGATGGTTGATGATCATGAAAATGATATCAGGAAGTTTGAAAAAGCTTCTAATGATTGTAAAGATCCGGCGCTGAAAAATTTCGCAAGTAAAACATTGCCTGCGTTGAAGGCTCATCTTGAGTCTGCAAAGGCGATCGTAGATATGAAATAAGTCATAAAGATTAAGATAAAAAAAGACAGCGATCAATACTGTCTTTTTTTTATTTTTAACACGCTTCTTTTATCCAAGATTTACCCCTTACTTTTTTTCCAAAATATAAGCCTCTAGTTATTACCTATTGTTTACACGAACTTTTTTACCATTGTTGCTATTTAAATGAAAAGAGGTGATCAGGAATACATCAGGAACGAGAAGTTTCATTATCGATAAATGAATGCTTTACTCACTGCTTTACAAGTCATGGTTTTTCAGCCAAAATTTTTCTTTATCAGGCAAATTCCCCAGAAACTCCTTCATCTGCTCATAGCCTTTTTGAATCGTCTGGCTCCACTTTTTGTCGTCTAGTAAACCAACTCCTCTCAAATCCATCTCGAAGTACAACGACACTTTTGCTTTTGTGGTTTCCTGTTTCTGGCGACTGTTTAGCGTAAGTGAGTTGATGATCAGCGAGCTGATGCCAGGGATTTTATACTTCCTCTTTCCGGTGAGTTTACTCCAGATCAGCATGGCGGCCGAAGGTGTTTCAGCATAATCTACCTCTTTTGATTCTAAGCTGGAGAGGGAAATTGCAATGATGTGCCGGACGGGGTAACGGTACATTGGCTCAATCGGCAGATTATCTACCACTCCGCCATCTACGTGCAATTGCCGATCGATGACTACGGGTGGAAAAACGCCGGGGATAGCAATACTCGCCCGTACCATCTTGCTTACCAAACCCCTGTCGTGCACCTTTATACCCGAACTGGAAAAGTTGGTAGACACACAGTAAGAGTTCACCCATATATCTTCCAGTTCAGATTCACCAAACATTTCCTTCATAAAACCGGCCATTTTTTTACCCGACATGATCGATACAATGGGCCAGGAAAAGTCGTTGGACGTAAGCTTTCTTTTGGCGGAAGCCTCACAAAGCGCATTTACTTTTTGAGGCTCAAAATCGCTGTGACTCATGCCTATTCCATAGAGCGCACCCGCACTGGTTCCTCCCAAAAAATCGATTGATACGCCTACTTCCTGCAGCGCCCGGATTGCACCTACATGTGCATACCCCTTTGCACCTCCGCCGCCCAATACTACGCCTACAGCCTGGTTGGAAATAATTCTGCAAAAGCGGCCAATATCTCCCAAATGATTTTTTCGTACATGAATGTGCAGGTTTACCCTTCGTTGCTCCAGCCAACGGCTTGTTTGCTCCGGCAACAACGTTTCGTTTTCATGTAAGAAAACGATGTATATTTTTTTGTTCAGAATACCTTGTGCATAGAGGTTTTGTATTTTTTCAATCTGGTACAGATTGGCATTAGCCAAAAACTCTGTAGCAACAATTACCAGGTCAGCACAAAGCAGGCATTGTCTTGACCATTCGGGCTGGGCTTCGGAGCATACTAAAATATTAAGACCTTCCTGCTGCTCCAGTGTATCAAAAATATTATTGTACGATTGTTCCGGTTGTGAGTCGTGGTCAAATACCTGGATGGGAAAGCCACTCTCTTCCAGCGTTTTTTCAATGTCGTCTGTCCACGGGCTTAGTTCATGTGCTGGTTGTAAATTGATGAGCGCAATATTTTTGGGCGTGCTGCTCATGTGTTGTTCTAAAATATTCCGTCTTAAACGCTTGATGAGAAAGCTTGTCAGCAAGCCTGCAAAGGCAGGATTTTGAGCAACCAGGTTTAAATATTCCTGCTTGTTTATTTTTAGAACAATTGTTTTTCTAATAGCCAAAACAGAGGCCATTCTTGGCTCATTGGTAAAAAGTGCAAACTCACCGGTTGGTTCACCTTCACCAATATCACCCAATATATTCGTTCCCGTTTTATCCTGCATCACAGCACGAAGCCGACCGCTTAATACAACGTACAGCGAGTTTTCGAGATCGCCCTGTTTAAACAAATAATCCCCGGCTTCAACCTGCTGCTTTTCGCCGGCTTCCAGAATTTTACAAAGGGCTTCCTTGTCTAATTCTTTAAACAAGTTCCCAAGTACATGAAGGTGGTGTAAGTTGATCGTTGTATTGTTGTCCAAGTAATCGTTTTTAAATTAATTAAGGATTTTAAAATGTTTTTTACCGTTGTTGAAGTTCAATTTAAATCATTTGTAAAGTTCCTGCAATCCCCAAAGGCCGAACCAAAGGACATTGTTGGGTTTATCACCAACTTCTGAAGTTACAAACTATCAGTTATTCAAATGTATAAGTATTCCGAATCTTTCAGATCATTTTATTAAAGCATCATTAGAGTCGACAAAACAATATGCAAATTGTATTGGTAATACAAAAGCTTTTTTTAATTAAAACTTCGGCTGTTGGAGACATAACAGCGGCGTACCAGGATAGGTGGATTTTTAAGGATCTATCACCACTAGCAAAGCGACCTGCCGGGATAACATGCAACTTTAAATAAATACCAACAACGGCAAACACCAATTACGCCGCGCCGGTATAGCAGCTTTTTTTAATAGCATATCAACAATGAAAAGAAACATTTGCTTACTGCAAATGCGGCATTTTATTAATTCAACTGTTCAATTTTAAGGATATACCTCTTATTGTAATTTTTTTAATCAAAATCATTAAGTGGATATCGGAACTTTGGATCTTTCCCAAAAGAAATCAGTGCTGAAGCTGTTGTAACACAAGGTTGGTGAAGCCGTATTGAAAATAGCAAGGTGCAATTATTTATTTTTACGTTAGGACAATTGGCTACAATGTTTGAAGTTTCTATTACAGCGTTTTTTAATCTGGATGATATTAATGAAGATCTGAAATTGACTTACATAAAAAATTAAATTGATTGATACGGTGGCAAAAGATGAACAATAAGCTTTATTAAAAATGATGGATATTGCATTGTTCAACAAGAGAAAAGGAGATAACTTACAAACTTTAATTGCTCAATAATATGTACACTTACAAAATACATTTGCTCAAGGAAGCGGAAGGCGGTTTTACCGTATCGGTACCAGTCTTACCTGGCTGTATAACCTATGGCCAGGATGTGGACGAAGCGATCACTATGGCCAGGGAAGCCATTGAACTGTATATTGAAGAATTGCAGGAAAGAGGTGAAGATATTCCCGATGATAGCAATACATTGGAATACTCTTTAAACCTTGATGCTGTATGAACCTAAATCCAACCTACCTCGTTAAATTTTTAGAAAAAAAGGTTTTATTTTTAAGCATTCTAAGGGTTCGCACCAATTGTATTACAACCCAGTTACCAATAAAACCGTTATTGTGCCTGTACACGGTGGAAAGGATATGAAAAAAGGTACTTTCTTTGCTGTGATTAAACAAGCTGGACTTGATAAAAATGACTTGAGTTAAATTTATATTTAAAAGTTTCCCACCTTTACGTACCCACCGACCAGAATGCCTGCATAGCTGATTTTTTTAACTGCACTCCAACAATAGCAAAGATTCTTTAAAATATTTGAACTTCGGATTCCAATTTCACCATTGCTTCAAACAATTATTGGCAATAAAATCTGTTGCCGCATTTCCTAAAAATCAACACCAGCACAAAAGATCCCGCATTTTTACTTTCTATAATTATATTTGCCGCCCAATGGCACAAAAAAAACTACAGCGTTTTGCAGATATAAAAACTTTTTCCAACGTGTTGGAATATCCGGGTAATATGAAAGGCAACTGGAATTCATTTTTTAAAAATGAACAACCGCTTGTGCTGGAACTAGCCTGCGGAAGAGGTGAATACACGGTGGGATTATCCCGATTGATTCCTGAAAAGAATTTTATTGGGGTAGATATTAAAGGCAACCGAATTTATATTGGAGCAAAAAAATGCCTCAAGGAGCAGTTAATTAACGCGGCTTTTCTTCGTACACAAATTGCGCTGCTGCCTGATTATTTTAACAAGGAAGAAGTAAGTGAAATATGGATCACCTTCCCCGATCCCCAACTGAGAACCTCCAGGGCAAAAAAGCGACTGACGCATCCACGGTTTTTAAGACTGTACCAGCAACTGCTAAAGGCCGATGGTTACCTGCACCTAAAGACTGATTCGCCCAAATTATACGATTTCACCAAAAAGGTAATTGAACTTTATAAGTTGGTGCTTGTTGAAGATAGCAATGATGTGTATGGAGGCAGTCCCAGTGAATTGCTGAAGATAAAAACGCATTACGAAGCATTGGATATTGCGGGAAGCAATAAAATCTATTATCTTAAATTTCAGTTACCCGCCGTTATTCCTGATTTGGATGAGGAGCTATACCAACTGCTGAAGGAAAGTGAAAACAATTAAAAATCAGCGCTTTGCTAATAATACCATCACGCATCGAATGGTGAATGGTATATGGTGAGTTTCGCCATTGACCATTCACCATTCACCGTTAACTTAAAAACAACTACCATTTAATGACATGCACAAACTAGAGGAACAGGTAGATTATTATTACAACGAGGACGGATATGTGGTGCTTACAGAAAAATATCACCTTGATAAAGGCAGTTGCTGTGGCAATGGTTGCAAGCATTGCCCTTATCAATATAAAAATGTTCCTGAGCCTAGACGCAGCGAACTGCTGCTAAGAGCACAAAATCCAAAACAGTTATAACACATGGAAAAGAAAAATCCAGCTGAATATTCTTTTTTTGCAGATGTATTTGATGTCGTGCGA